>ENA-OWOC01000066-OWOC01000066.1-gut-metagenome-genome-assembly--contig:-NODE-66-length-61432-cov-6.345400_pt1 | contig 61432 bp, 62 predicted proteins | sample MGYA00248245_ERZ651791 | MGnify/ENA primary metagenome ERZ651791 (study PRJEB26908, sample SAMEA4031703) | gut metagenome | biome: gut; feature: normal infant; material: stool | place: China | collected 2015 ...
CACTTCAAGTTCATCGCCGATGGCTACAGCGCTTATCCTTTGGCCGCCATGGAATTCGCGAAGAAATTTGGGGAAGACTTTACCTTCCGGGTTACTCAGGTGCTTGGACTTACCAACAACGATGCCGTTTCCAAAGAATACCGTCCATTCAAACAGATCGTGGAACGGCTGAACCGGACCTATAAGGCCTCTTATCGCAAAACAAACGGATTTGACAACATCGAAGGCGCCAACTACGATTTAACTCTCTGGGTGACCTACTATAACTTCCTGCGTCCGCATAAATACAACAATGGGAACGTCCTGAATGATGTGGAACTGCTCCACGGGGCCGACAACATGCCGGGAAAATGGCAGCTTCTCATTTTCCTGGGGCAGCAGACAATCCTAACTATGCAAAAAAATGGGGCTGCTGCGCAGGAGCGGAGCTGTTGTCAATAGAACCGTGGAATACCGGAACAGGCGGCGCAGCCGGCTGTGAGGATATGCCGCGAAAGTCTATTGACATAAGGCTCACGGTTCATCCTCTCCAGCAGAAAAGGGGCAGCTGTACCCTTTTCCTGCCTTCCGGCGAGGACGGGTTCGGGCAGAGCCCGAAATTGGGTCAAGGGACTGGTCCCTTGCGGGTTCTCAGGGCAGCGCCTTGAGCCCTCGGAGAGCTTTTTGATTTTAATATCTGCACTTTTCAAGGTTCTGTTGAGCCAATTTTTCTTGACTCCTCTTTTCATAGATTACTTGACACTACCTTCTGAACCAGCGGCAGATTTTCTCCCTGCCGCCTGCGTTTTTTGCACAAAAAGGGGAGTATGCTCACCGCATACCCCCCTATGTAATCAATACATCCAGGAATTTACTGTCAGCATAAAAATCTTCTGACTTACTTCGCGATTTCTGCCGTAATCTTTAAGAACTCGTCGATGTCTGCATAGGTGTGGCAGTGCAGGGGAGAAATCCGTACAATTCCATGAAGGTTGATGGAATTTACCTGACGGGCGGAGTACAGGCTTGCGTCGGTACGCTCGTGAACCACTACGCCCTTCTTCTCATAAGCTCTGGAAGCCTCCTCGCAGGTCAGCTTGTCGAATACGATGGGAACGATCAGGTCTCTCTCGGTCAGATCATCCATGTCAACCGCTACCTTTACGCCCTCGATGTTCAGAAGTCCTTTCACCTCATCGGATCCATGAAGCAGTCTGTAAAGCAGAGCTCTCTCATGAAGCATGATTCTGGTCATACCTTCTACATACAGCTCTCTTCTGTCCTCGGTATCCTTAAACTGCTTGCCGATCCAGCATACATAGTCCACAATAGCGCTGAGCATTGCGTACATGCCGGGAGCGCAGCCGCCCATCTCCCAGTTGCTCTGTTTCTCTTTGATCAGCTTTCTGTGAGGCAGGTTCATGACACGCTCGGACAGCCAGCCTACTCCCAGGCCTCTTGCGCCGCCGAATTTGTAGGGAGCGAAGTTTACGCAGTCCAGTCCCCAGGCCTTCATATCGGTCAGTCCGTGAGGCGTATGCTGTACGGAGTCGCAGATGATGTACAGGTCGGGTTTAATCTTTCTGGCCTCTCTGGCGATGGTCTCGATATCCAGAACAGCGCCGGTGATGTTGGAGGTCATGATCACGCTTAACAGGCAGGTATCCTGATCTACCAGCTTCACCACATCCTCAGGACGGATGGTTCCGGTTCTGGGATCGGTCTGAGCGACTCTTAACTCCTTGCCGTACTTCTCTGCGGGGATCGCACATCCGTCGAAAGCGGAAGGATGCTCCAGAGCGGTGGTTACCACGTTGGTTCCCGGTACATTTGCGATAATCGCCTCGGAAACATCAAAAAGAATAATGGAAGCGGTCATAGAGGTAGCAATGCATCCGCCCTCTGCGTTGAACATGGTGGAAACGTCCTTGCAGGCCTGAACTCTCAGGGAATCCAGATAATCGGAAGCAGCGCCGCCGTGTCCTCCGCAGTTGGGAAGATCATCTACGCTCTTGAAAGCGTCGCTGGCTGCTTTTAAGCGGAAGGAGCCGCCGGAATTATCAAAGAACAGTCTCTTTGTATTTGTAAAGGGATCTACGTCAACATGATGATACTTTTCACGAATCTGTGCTGTCAGTTCCGCCGGCATCAGCTGGCCGTTTTTGATTACGTCGCTCATTTTCTTTACTCCTTATATTTTCAGAATCTTTCTGTCCGGGCCCGCCCGTGCGCTTAAACGGGTCCCGGCTCCGTTATTTTTATTTCGCTTTTTATGAAATTCCTTTTCGGCTTCGGTATTAGTCGAATACCACTTTGCCGTGATCGAAGATCACCTTTCCATCCAGCTCAATGGTGGGATCCTTGAACATCATATCAATGTGAAGGATGAAATCCTGGTTGTCCGTCTCGTTGTTGCCAAGAGCTACATGTACGTATCCGCTGCAGCCCTCGTCCTCTAACATCCGTCCGCACAGGGAAGCGTCGGGATTTAAGCCGATTCCGATTTCGCCTACCCGGTACATTCTGGGATCGTAAACCTTTGCCAGTTCCTCAGCGAAGCGCTTCGCCTCCTCGCCGCCTTCGATCTTTGTCACAAAGCTGTTCTCCACGTAGATGGTAATGGGTTCTTTCAGAACACCCATGGCCGGATGGGTAATGCTTCCGTCTACTACGATCTTTCCGTGAGCGGTTCCGGGAATCGCGCCGGAAGCCATCTCAATGTCTGGCGGAGAGCAGGTCTCGCCGGGATTTCTTACCATGCCGTACTGGGGGAAGAGCTTATGTCCCTTGATGCTGGCATAGTAGTCGGTTCCTGCCTCGGAGGTGATGTGGATCTGGTCGCCGTCCTTCATGGCTTTAAGCAGCTGGTCCACATATTTCCGGTCTGCTTCGAAGTCGGTATAAAGTCCGCCCTTCTCCAGCATTTCCAGGCTGTAGTCGCAGCAGTTTAAATCTCTGGCACCTGCAGCACACGCGTCCCTTCTGGCATGGCTGTGGGACAGTGAAAACTTGGTGGCACGAAATATTACGTCCGCTTTTAACATAGCGGCTGCTACCAGTGCGGTTGGCTCCTCTCCGTGCATTTTTCTGGGTTCCATCATAACCATCGTCTTATTGGGGAACTCCTCAGCCGCATCCCAAAGGGCCATACCGATCTCTAAGCTGTCTGTATCGGTGACGATCAGAATGTTCTCCTCCGGCTGGCAATTTGCGCAGATCGTTAAGAGACGTCTGCATGCTTCGTAGATTTTCTTCTCTGCCATTTTGAAACTCCTTTCATCTGTTTCCCTTTATAAATACTTTTTTATTGCAAAGGCTTTTGCCTTTGATCGCTGGAATCTTTTTAGTTACTCGTGTAACTAATCTGTTTTAAAAAATTGCCTCGATATATTTAGGCATTTTGTATTAAATAAAATGTTTATTATTGTTTAATTCGTCATATTGTTTATCTCTGTTGGCTATATATTAGCACATTTAGTTACACATGTAAATAGGTTTTTTAAAAAAATTACCCTTTTTATGCACTTTCGCGCACAGCAAGGGAAACGCCGATCAACTGATCTGCCGGAATCTGTCCGTTAATTAGCTGCAGCATCGTATCCACCAGTTTCTGGGAGAATTCTTCCTTCGAAAAATCCACGCTGGTAAGTCTCGGAGAAAGCATTTCTGCCAAATAAATATTATCCATCCCTACAATCGCCAAATCATCCGGTACCTTCAGGCCCAGCTTCTGCACATACTGCATAACATGTCCCGCCAAATAATCGTCGCCGGCAATAATAGCCGTAGGCCGCTCTTCGGGATTGCACGCAAATACCAGGTCAAAGATGCTTGCCAGAACGCTGGCCTCGGATTCCGTATTCCGGCAGATGTAGGCATCATTGTAAGGAAGCCCATTCGCCTCCAGGGCATCCCTGTAAGCCCGTTCACGAAAGCCCTTAGCCATATTCATGTTGTAGCGCAGAGGGGGAGCCAGAAGAATCCGCTTATGCCCCCGAAACACCAGATAATTCACCGTTTTCTCTACTCCGCTGTAAATATCAGGAGCCACAGTCACAATATTGCTCTCCAGGAAGCTGTAGTCCCTGGTCTTGTAGAGCACTACCGGGATTCCGGCCCCGGCAATCTGATTCAGCTGGGCGGCCGTATAGCGGTTGGACAGCATGAACACCCCGTCAAAGCGCCCTTCGATCAGCGTCTGAATAAATTCGTCTCCATCACGGCTGTAACAGTGGGATACAAAATAGCCCCGGTCAAAGAATTTCTGCTCCGCAATCTCCAGCCAGTTGTTCCGCAGATTGTCGCAGACAAAAGCAATCTGCATGGACTTGTTGGTTTTCAGGCTTCTGGCGTGAAGATTCGGCCGGTACTGAAGTTCCTCAATCGCCCGTCGCACCGCCTGGGTCTTTTCCTCACTGACAAATTTCGTCTGGTTGATGACATAGGAAACTACCGCCGGTGACACCCCAGCCAGTTTTGCCACATCGTCTCTTGTAATTTTTTTGCTCATTTTCCCTCTCCTTTCAAGCATGTCTGATCAGGTGCAGCTGAATATTACGGATAAATTTGGAAATATAGGAAGCCAGGATAATCCCCAAAGCAATCGCTCCGGCTTCCATCAGAACCTTGTTGGCAGAATTTCCAAAATCCGTAAAATGTCTCTGCACCAGATCGTACATAGCGTAATACAAATCTCCCCCCGGAATTTCCGGTATCAGCATAGGCACCAGCAGAAGAATCACCGGCGCTTTCAACACCCGAGCCAGAACCTCGCTGAAGGCCGCAATGAACAGGCTTGCCACAAAAAGCCCCACAAACATACTCTGTCCATTTGCGGTACACAGCAGGTACACCGCCCAGCCAGCGCCTCCCCCCAGTGCGATTCCTATGAGTTTCCGGTCCAAGATACCAAACAGAACCGCAAAGCCCACAGAACCCAAAATTCCCATAATCGTCTGAATTACATAAAATTTCATCAGCCGCCTCCCACAATCAATACCACCGCAAAGCCCATGGCCACGGAAATTGCCTTTAGCACCGCCTCGCTCATATTCAAAAGCCCGCTGATCGTATCCCCGTTAATCATATCCCGCAAAGCCGTGGTAAACTGGATTCCCGGAATCACCAGCATAATATTGCCAATCATAATCTTATCCGGCTGCCGGCCGATTCCAAGTCTCACCAAAAGCAATACAGCCAGCGCCGTAATGGCGCTGCAGATCATGGTCTGAATGATGCTGTTAAGCTTCAAAGAGGCGCTGAACTGCAGCGTAGCGAAAAGAACCAGGCCTGACAGAGCAGCTGCGCAGCCGTCCATCCATCCCCCGCCAAAGAATACGGACAGAGCGGCAGAAATCATGGAATACATCGCCAAATTCAGCCAGTCCGGGACGCCGGGGGCCTTCCAAATGGCCTGTATCTGATCCTGAAGTTCTCTCAGCCCACAGGGAGAGGCACATATTTTCCTTGACAAGGCATTGACCCGGGCCACCTTTCCCAGATCCGTCACCCTTTCCTTAATTCTTCTGGTCTGGGTAATCGACCGTTCATCCGGAAGGGTTACGGTAGCAATAATACTGGAAGTAATAGTAAATACATCTGCCCGGACAAATCCATAGGCCTTACAGAGCCGGCCCATAGTATCCTCCACCCGGCTTACCTCGGCCCCATATTTCAGCAGCAGCTCTCCAATATCCATAATAGAGGACAGATAGCCGCCCATAAGTTCATAATGCTCCTGACTCATTCTCTCATCCATGACACACTCTCGTTTTCCCCTGCTGGTTTTGGAACGGCAGTTGTGCTGAGTTATCGGATTTACCGGTTTCTAAACTGCCTGCGTTTTTCCACATTTTTATAATAAATCCAACAGGTTACTTGTGTCAATTGATTTTTCATTTTTTAAATTCAAATGGATGCCGGCTTTATTTCAAACGCAGTAATCCAGTTCATTCCGGACAATAAAAGCCAGCAAAAAAATCCCCCGGCCCTCCGGATAACAATATATCCGAACAGCCAGGGGCCTGTTCCCGCGCTTCCAGTTTTATCTGCTTTGCTGAGCCATTGCGTAAGCCATAAGATGGCCCAAGCCTTTTTCCTCATACAAAGTGCTCCCGGATTCCTTTTCCGGGATGCTGTCCATCTCCTGGCAGTCCATGGAAGCCTTCTGCTCGACTTCGTGCTTGTAGTCAGCCAGATATTTCTCAATCCGGGCAATTTTATCGATAGCTGCTTCATTCTCCTTCTTCTCCAGCCCCAAGGCCTCCAGAACATAAGCCAGATCCTGGTCGGACCAATCCTTCAGCACTGTACCGGAAAGCAGTTCGATCCGTTCTCTTGTAGTGGAGCACTGCAAAAATTTCTTAATCATTTTAACTTCCAACCTCCGTAAACAGGGCGTTTTTCCGCCAAAACAAATAATCTCAAACTTTATTTTTCCATTTACGGCTACATTATATACAGCAGCCGTTATTTTGACAATCGACCAAATTGCTAAAGTTGCCTCTTTCTTTTCCCCCTGCCCCGTCAAATCTCCGTTATCCCTCGTCTCGAAAGAAAAAAACTTCGTCAACTCATCTTTCCCGTCCCATAGGTCCGCGATTTCTTTTGGAAAGAAAAGCTGCCTGAAATTTTTCGCTTTCAGGCAGCTTTCTCTCATTCCGGTCTGTTATGTGAATTATTTTGGCTGTTTTCCGATATAAGCCAGAATTCCGCCGTCTACATAAAGGATCAGTCCATTGACAAAATTGGAAGCGTCGGAAGCCAGGAACACAGCCGGTCCGCCCAGGTCGTCCGCCTCGCCCCAGCGTCCTGCCGGAGTTTTGCTGACGATAAACTGGTCAAAGGGATGTCTGGAACCATCAGGCTGAAGCTCTCTTAAAGGAGCCGTCTGGGGCGTAGCAATATAGCCAGGCCCAATGCCGTTGCACTGGATGTTGTACTCGCCGTACTCAGAGGCAATATTTTTTGTCAGCATCTTCAGGCCGCCCTTTGCCGCCGCGTAAGCGGAAACGGTCTCTCTGCCCAGCTCGCTCATCATGGAGCAAATATTGATAATCTTTCCGTGTCCCTTCTTAATCATACCAGGGATTACGGCCTTGGATACGATGAAAGGAGCGTTTAAGTCCACATCGATGACCTGGCGGAACTGCTCCGCAGTCATATCGCACATGGGGATCCGCTTGATAATTCCGGCGTTGTTCACCAGAATGTCAATCACACCTACTTCCCGCTCTACCTGAGCCACAAAAGCGTTGACGGCGTTCTCATCGGTTACGTCGCACACATAGCCGTGGGCTTCAATGCCCTCTTCCTTGTAGGCAGCCAGTCCCTTGTCCACCAGTTCCTGCTTAATATCATTAAATACAATGGTTGCTCCGGCTCCGGCCATCGCCTTGGCAATAGCGAATCCAATTCCATAAGATGCGCCGGTGATCAGAGCAACTTTGCCCTCCAGTGAAAAATTCTGCAAATAATCTGCCATGGTTCTTTCCTCCTAGTCCATGCTTACCATGCCGCGCTTACGCCAGCAGGCTCTTTACGTATTCCGCGATTGCTTCATCCTTGCAATGAGCGAAAAACAGTTCCTGGAACTTCTCTCCCGCAATGCTGCCTTTCACCAGATCCTGATCCAGCCCCTTCAGGCAGGTAATCAGGTCCTTAAAGTTATTCGCCCTTACCTGATCCAGAATCTTTTTATTTCTCTGCTCCGGAACCGCTCTCTCTTTGGGATATCCCTGTCCGCTCTCCTCAGAGAACAGCTTCTCGAACGTATACTCCAGATTCAGCTCCGCGCCCCAGCCAAAGCCTTTTGCAAACGGCATAGCGATCGCGTTTCCGTCATTAATCTGGGCAAACATATACCCGTCGCTGGGATCAGACACATGCCCGCAGATTACGCCCGGGAAGCTGTTTAATGCCAGCATAGCGCCCTCACCGGTGCCGCAGCCGGTTACTACATAATCCGCAGCCCCGGAATTCAGCAAAATAGCCGCCAGAATACCGTTCTGCACATAGGTCAGGGAGCAGGCATCCTCAGCAGAATACATGCCGTAATTATCCACCTCGTATCCCTTCGCATCCGCTACCTTCTTCAGGCTCTTATAAATCAGCTCATTCTTTGCCGCCTGGCTGTTCTCGTTAATTAAGGCGATTCTCATTTTTTGTTCCTCCTGAATGATTAATTTTTCTCAATTCGTTCTCTGCTGCAGTCCGTCATATCATATTGTCTGTCGTCATGTCATCATACAATCTTATGTCATAATGCTATCACAATTCTTCCTCTTTGTAAAGAGATATTATCGATATTTACAATGTTTTGCAGTCTATAGATGTTTTTTCTTTTTATGGTTATTATTCCAATCAAAAAACGCCCTGCATCTTTTTAGATTTAGAGCGTTTCTCATGCTTTTTTTAATTTTATTGGTTATTGCTTCATTTCATAATCCTTGCTGGACTCCAGATCCACCATGATCTGCTCCATATGTGCTGCCATACATTTTCCCGCTTTTTCTGTATCTCCTTCTAAAAAAGCATTCAGAATATTAGTATGTGCCGGCACAATATTCTGTACATTATTCGGAATCCGAAAAGTCTTCCCCCTGAAGTTTTTCAGAAAATCGGAAATCTGTCTATTGATGCTGATCAACATCTTATTTTGACTGCATTCGATAATATGAGCGTGAAAAGCCTCGTCATACTGTCCGAGTTTAATAAAATCTCCACTGTCAACTGCTTTTAAAGTCTGCTGATGAATCTCCCGCAAAGCTTTCCGGTCTTGGTCCGTCGCATGCTTCATAGCCAATTTGATTGCCAGAGGTTCAATTACGCTGCGGACTTGGATAACATCCATTACCTCTACCTCATTTTCCGCAAACCATCTGGTTATCTCCTTATCACTGGACTCCTCCTTACTGGCCACATAAGAACCTTTTCCCGGAATCATCTCCACAAAGCCAAGTGCCTGAAGAGTACAAACCGCTTCCCGAACAGTTCCCCTACCAACGCCAAATTGCTGGCACAGCTCCCTCTCCGTAGGCAGTTTATCTCCAACTTGTAATTCGCCCGACATAATATATTCCCTCAGCCCTTCTACTACCTGCTGAACAATTGTTAAACGCTTAATTTCTTTTATTGCCAAGTAATCTTCCCCCATCTGTCTTTCCTTATTAGCTTTACTTTAAATAACTTACTCCGTTTCGTCAAGTCTATTTTCAGGTCTTTTTCTCATGGGTATTTCCATTTCTTACCTGCTATGCTCGAATAGCCAACTGCGGGTTAATCAAAGACTTTCACGGCGACCGCTAAAAACAGCCAAAGGCTATACAGAAAAAGCAGAAATCGAAAATCTTGCTTGCCCTTATCATATCCGTCAAAATTCACAAGCAAAAAGACGAAGGAACCGCTCTCCCTCCGTCTTTCATTGGCACAAGTTTCTGTTTTCCGTCTTTATTCCCCAGGAACCACAATCAGCTCCACTCCTGTCTCCCGCACCGCTTCTTCCATAGCCGGATCCAGTCCGGAGTCGGTTACAATAGTGCTGATCTCCCGAAGAGCGCAAATTTTTACCAGGCTCGCTTTTCCGAATTTTCCGGAGTCCGCCAGCACTACCGTACGACTGGCCAGCTGGCGCATCTGATTCTGCACCCGGGCCTCGCTGAAGCCCTGATCGGTAAGGCCCACCGTAGGATGTACGCCGCTGACCGACATAAACAGTACGTCAATGTGAAGTCCGTCCATCATTGCGGAAAAATCGTTTCCCAGAGACAATTCTTCTTTATTTAAAATACCGCCCACCAAAATAATCGTAAAATCCGGACACTTGACCAGGGCCAACGCATTCTGGACGGAATTTGTAATCACCGTAAGAGAACGGAATCTTCTGGCCAGTTCCTTGGCCATCAGGAAGCTGGTACTTCCATAATCCAGAGCGACCACCTGCTTTTCTCTGATCAATCCCGCCGCGTGATGGACAATTCTGGACTTCTCTCCCATATGCTGGGTATTACGCGCCGCCAGAGACACATATTCTTCCATAGGCTCTGCCACCAGCTTTTTCGGAACCGGGACCGCACCCCCATGTACTCGTTCCAGCTGACCCGCCTGCTCTAAAAAGTCCAAATCTTTCCGTACGGTTTCCGAAGAAACGGACATCGTCTCTACCAGATCCGCTGTACGGACCGTACCGTCTTTTTTTAGTAATTCCAATATCAGCTTATGCCGTTCCCTCGCCAGCATAGCGTTTCCTCCCTTTCCAATAGTATGAGGCCTGCGTCAAAAGGTCATACGAACTATGCTTCCACAAGCAATCGCATTTTCAGGATACGCAATTTTTTCTTGGCTCCTTCATTATAATACATCCCCGTAATCATTATAACCAAATAAACCACAATTATATAGCGTCATTTTCCACAATTTTTCTTTTTTTATTTGGGTATTTCGTTGAATTTTTGTGTTTTGTTGTGTTTTTTCTTGATTTCCCAACGAAATACAGGTATACTCAAAGCATGTCAAAGAGTTCGTTGCCAAAAATCCAAGAAAACAACGGATTAACGAAAGGAGAACCCAAAAATGAGCAATGAAATGAAAGCAAAAGCAATGAAGGCAGCGCCGAACCGCTGGTTTGTCTTCTGTATCCTGACTTTATCAGGCGGAATCGCGTTTAAACTGTCTTCTATGAAAGACATGTTCTATGTCCCCATGCAGGAATTCATGGGTCTGACCAATACCCAGATCGGCGGTGCCTTAAGCGCCTACGGTATTGTACAGACGATCGGCCTGATTGCCGGTATCTATATCTGTGACATGTTCAGCAAAAAGTATATGATCGGCTTTTCACTAATCGGTATCGGAGCGGTAGGCGTCTACCTTTCCACCTTCCCCGGATATTGGGGGTTCCTGGTAGCCTTTGGTATTCTGGCGATCCTGGGCGAGGTTACATATTGGCCGGTTCTGCTGAAAGCTATCCGCTTGCTGGGCGATGAAAAAACCCAGGGACGTATGTTCGGATTTCTGGAAATGGGCCGCGGTGTTGTAGACGTAATCATCGCCTCTACTGCCTTGGGAATTTTCAATGCCATGGGAGAAAATGCGCCGGCCCTGAGAGCAGGACTTCTGTTCTTAGCCGCTGCCACTGCAGCCGCTGGCGTTCTGTGCCTGATTTTTGTTCCCAATGATGAAAAACGCGTGGGCGCCGACGGAAAAGAAGTCAATAAAGCTCAGGCTGCCTTCGGCGGAATGATGCAGGCAGTGAAAAGCGTTGACATTTGGGCTGTTGCCTTAAACGGCTTTGTGGTATACTGTATTTATTGTGGTTTAACTTATTTTATCCCCTTCCTGAATCAGATTTATATGCTTCCGGCTACCGCAGTTGGTATGTACGGCATCATCAATCAGTATGGTCTGAAAATGGTGGGAGGCCCCATCGGAGGCTTCATGTCCGACAAAGTTCATCACTCCTCCGCAAAGCATATCCGCGTAGGTTTCCTGGTATGCGCAATTGCGATGGTTGCCTTTTTGATGGTTCCTCATGAGTCTCTGGGACAGAGCGGAAACTGGCTGCTCGGCGCATGCTGCACTCTGGGCTTTGGAGCAATTGTATTCACCATGCGTGCCGTATTCTTCGCCCCCATGGACGAGGTAAAGGTACCTGCAGAGATTACCGGTGCCGCAATGAGCCTGGCTTCTCTGGTCATTTATCTGCCCAACGCATTTGCCTATGTAATGTACGGCAACTTCCTGGATCGTTTCCCCGGCATGACCGGATTCCGCATTGTATTCAGCGTAATGATCGGCTGGGCAATTGTTGGACTGTTCGTATCTACCTTCCTGATCCACCGGATCAAGAAGCATCAGACAAACGCATAATAAAGGGAGGACTTTTATCATGATAAAGATTGGACTGGATACAGAAAGCCTTCACCTGTGGTTTCAGAATCACCGGATGGATATTTTCGGATTCATCGAAACAGCCCACGAGTTCGGGCTGGACGGGGTAATGATTAACATCATCAGCGACTATGGCCTGGACCCGGAATGGGGAACCCTTGAGAGCAATAAGCCGGAGCATCTGGCCAGAGTAAAGGCCCTTTTGGACAAATACAACATGTACTGCGAGATTGCCACCAAGGGAATCGGCTACGACCACCTGGTAAAGGTCCTGGATGTGGCCGAGGCAATCGGAGCGGACATTATCCGCACCTATATTCCCATCACCTTAAATCCCAGCGAGGACCGGAAGACCGGCGGCGAGGGAAAATACGATTTGGGAAAAATCCGCCTGGACTTCGACCCGGCCGTATTTGACGATGCGGCTGAGTCCCTCCGCAGAATCATACCGGAACTTCAGAAACGCCGCATCAAAATCGGTCTTGAAAACCACGAGTATGAGACTTCCGAGGAACTGGTAAAGGTAATCAAGGAGGTAAACAGCCCCTGGATTGGCCTTCACTACGACTTCGGCAACTCCATGATGGCATGGGAGGAGCCGGAACAGGCTGCCCGCAATATGGCTCCCTACACCGTAACCACTCATTTTAAGGATCACATCATCATCCCCTGCCCCGATGATAAATATGGGTATGTGGTCTGCGGTGTACCTGCCGGTCAGGGAAATATGGATTTGCCCGGGCTGCTTAAAATTGTGATGGACAATTCCTCCATCACCCGGCTGAATCTGGAGATGTGCTATCCCTACTGCGCTCAGTTCAAGCGCACTCCCGGCGCAGGCGGCGTGGAAAAAGTAGGAGAAGGATGCTTTAAGGTAGAACCTCCTCTCTTTGACCCGGAGGTAATCAAGCCCAATCAGTATTACTATCCTCAGGAGATTTCCGAAGAACTTCTGGAAAAATTCCTGAAAAAGCAGATGGACGGCGCCAGAGCCAGCGCGGAATATACAAAGAAACTCTGCCGGGAATATTCCGGCCGCTGATCTAGCGCAACCGTTTAGAACGATTTAACCCTTAAAAAGGAGGCTCCATCATGGACCAACTGTTACACGTATTGACCATCATCGACAACTGGCTTTGGGGCAACTGGCTGCTGTTCGTACTGATCGGCGTCGGCATTCTGTACACCATTATCACCGGCTTTGTACAGGTCCGCCATTTCCCCTATATCATCCGCAAAAGCCTGATAGAGCCCTTGATGGCCAGACAGGGAGATTCTCAGGAATCCGGCTCTATTTCCTCCTTCCAGGCCTTATGTACCGCAATCGCGTCCTGCGTAGGAAGCGGAAATATTGTTGGCGTTTCTACAGCCGTTCTCAGCGGCGGCCTGGGCGCTATCTTCTGGATGTGGGTAGCCGCTTTTGTAGGCATGGCTACCAAATACGGCGAGATTATCCTGGGTCTGATGTACCGGGAAAAAGATGAAGACGGTGCCTATGTAGGCGGTCCCATGTACTATATCAAAAAGGGACTTCACGCTCCATGGCTGGCTGTACTGTGCGCAGTTTTCATGATCACCCAGATTATCGGCGGAAACTTTATCCAGTCCAACACCATCAGCGGAGTCATGAAGGACAGCTTTGGCGTTCCCTACCTGGCAACCGGTATTATCCTGGTTATACTGATTTTCACAATTTCCTTAGGCGGATTAAAGCGTCTGGCCCATGTAACCCAGAATCTGGTACCCATTATGGCCACCATCTATGTAGTGGGCGGACTGCTGATTATCCTGGCAAATATCACCGAAGTTCCCGGTGTTCTGGCCTCCATCGTCAAAGGCGCTTTCGGTCTGGACGCTATGGCAGGCGGCGCCGCAGGAAGTATGATTATCGCTATGCAAAAGGGTGTTGCGAGAGGTCTTTACTCCAATGAGGCCGGCGAAGGTTCCGCTCCCGTTATTCACTCCGCCGCTTCCGTCAGCCACCCGGCTGAACAAGGCATGACCGGTGTTATCGAGGTTTTTCTGGACACCTTTGTAATCTGCACCATTACCGGACTGGTTCTGGGCGTCACCGGCGTACTGGATTCCGGAGCACCCGCCAATGTAATCGCAACCTATGCTTTTGCCTCTGTATGGCCGCCGCTGCAGTATTTGGTAGCTATCAGCTTGCTGCTGTTCTCCAGCACCACTCTGATGAGCCAGTGGTACTTCGGTTTCGTTGGACTGAATTATCTCTTCGGGCGCAAAGTTGCTGAGAAATTTAAATATGTATTTCCTCTGTTCTGTGTTGTAGGCGCTGTAGCTGCCCTGGATTTAGTATGGACCATCCAGGATATTGCCCTGGGACTTTTAACAATTCCCAACCTGATTGCGATTGTGATCCTATGTCCGAAGGTTCGCAAAGCCTCAAAAGAATTCTGGAGTACCATGAAAGATTAATGCCTTCTGTGTAAAACTACTCATATTGCAATTAGGCGGGGGAAGAAGCTGCTGCTTCTTCCCCCGCCCATTCTTTATTCCCACATATGATATTGATTCCTTACCAGCTCCCAGAGGCCTTTTTCCTCTAATTTTTCCACCGGCACCCGGAAGGTTACCGTTACAACTCCCGGCGCCCTTCCAATCTCCACCGCTCCGGTAATCGTTGTCCGGTTCATTACCTCCGGAACACTCATGTCAAACAGCTCTGCCGCCCGCTGAAGTCCGTTATCAATAGCCAGATTCAGATTGCCTCCTGTACCTACTACAGCAACCGGCGCCGATTTCTCAATGTGATCCTGTCCCCATTTCTTCGCTTCATTTAATGCAGCGTCCCTCTCCTCTCCGGTCAACGGCCTGGCCAGATACGGCACGTCCTCGATTCTCGGCAGGATAATAGGTCCATCGATGGCAAGCCCTTTCAGCACCTCTACCTGGATTACCACCACAGCCGATACATCGGTGGTATGTCCGGCGATTTCTCCTTCGCCCTGCATGGCATGCACATCTCCCACATAAACACCGCCGCCCGGCACCTTTACGGGACAGATTACCACAGCCCCTTCCCTGACTTTATTGATGTCCATATGTCCGTCAGTCTTATCCTTCAGTTCATCCGGAGTCATACAATACTCATGAGGAGCTCCTAACAGAAAGGCGCCAAAATCCCCCGCGTTGTGAGAATCGGGGAAGGGACGTTTCGGCGTAGTTCCCAGCTGACCGATAAAGGGGCGAAGCCTTGCCGCCACTCCCGGAATATCGTGTCCCGCCAGCGTCACTACCGGATTCTGGATAGAATGGTCCGGAGTCTGCATATAACGGCGTCCATCTGCCGCTACTTTCTGAGCTCCTTCTTTCTCAAGCGTCACTCCTACCTGTTTCTTTTCGTCAAAGGCAATTGTGTACCCATTAGTAAATTCAAAGGGAGCGCAAGGGGCGCCGCACTGATTGCAGCGGATGGCGTCTGCCCCGATCCCCTCAATGTGAGTAGGCGGATTTTTCGCGCCGCACTCCGGGCAAACGCCTGCCACAAAGCCGTCCCCGTTGGCTCTGCCCTCAATAGGGTGATCGTTTCCCGATGATGTCACATCCGAAGTCACCCGGACCGACTCAATACGGATTACAATGGCATCCCCCGGCTCAGCCCCTTCCACGTAAACCGGTTTGGATACCTCGTGACCTCCCTTTAACTCAGGCGTAAGCATCGGTCCCCAGCAGCCTGCGGCTGTGTTGACGACGATCCGTCCTCCGCTTCGCACCGGCCCCAGCATCTTCTCCCCCGGATCCAGCACCCCGTTCGTGAACTCATTGACCATGACTGTCTGCTTCACATCCATACGTAACCCTCCTTTATACTTGCGGTCCGCCTCAGGCAGACTATGATATTGTATTCACCTCTCCAAAAATACCCGTTCCTTTTCCCTTATATCTTACTCTTATCTTAGCACACAGCCACGGAATCCACAAGCAAAAGCCCCCGTTTTCCCGTACCCTCTAAGGCGTCGGAAAAACGGAGGCAGAAGCCGCAAAACGCATATAAAATTCTGATTTTAATTTTTTCAATCCGACCGGATCTTACTCCCCAAATACAGCTTTATAATCAGCCTGGAACTTGGCAATTCCCTGATCGGTTAAGGGGTGCTTGGTCATCTGCTCCAGAACCTTATAGGGAACGGTAGCGATGTCAGCGCCTGCCTTCGCGCAGTCGATTACATGAATCGGGTTGCGGATGCTGGCGGCAATGATCTCAGTCTCGATGTTGTGCATCTGGAAGATCTCGGTAATATCGTAGATCAAATCAATGCCCGGCATAGAGATGTCATCCAGACGTCCCAGGAAAGGAGAAACGTAAGTCGCGCCTGCGCGGGCAGCCAGAAGAGCCTGAGCAGCGGAGAAGATCAGAGTTACGTTGGTCTTGATCCCCTCGGCAGAAAGAACCTTAACGGCCTTTAATCCTTCTACGGTCATAGGAATTTTAACAACCATATTGGGATGGATAGCTGCAATCTCACGTCCCTCTTTGATCATGCCTTCCGCATCAACCGTGGTAGCCTTTACCTCGCCGCTGATGGGGCCGTCTACGATAGAGGTAATTTCCTTGATTACTTCTGCGAAATCGCGTCCTTCCTTGGCGATTAAGGACGGGTTGGTGGTCACGCCGCAGATAATTCCCATATCGTTGGCTTTCTTAATGTCCTCTACGTTGGCTGTATCAACGAAAAATTTCATTTTCTTATCCTCCTGATAATTGACTGATATTCGGCTATTAGTCGGCCATCTTCTTGTCCGGCCTTTGCCTCCGTCTTGCTTACGCCAGGCTTCTGACCTTCTCGATCTGAGCGGCGTCCAGATTCAGAATATCGCTGTTCTCCATAGAAGTGTTGGAATCCTCAATGAGAATCATCTTGGTATCCTTCTGGGTAATGGTGTTGTGCCACAGAGTAGCGGGAATATTGTAAACCTTATCTTTCTCCATCTTTACAGCATCAAATACCAGACCATTCTCGGTCTCATTGGCGTATACCAGGGTGCAGGCTCCCTCAACCAGAACGAACAGCTCGTCCGTCTTGTTGTGGCGCTCCAGGCAGTCGATACCGGTTACATCGTTGGCAGGCTTCCAGTTCTTAATTCCAACGGTCCACTTTTCATTTTCAAATACCCGATGCATACCCTCGCCGGTAAACTCATAATCCAGAATTTTCATTTTCTTATTCCTCCATCTTTATCATAAAATATAAAGTACCAGCGGACGCCCTCCGGCCCTACGCCGAAAGCGGCGCCCGCTCTCTTCATTCTATATTACTTTAACAGCTCTTTGCTCTTGGCAACGATGTTCTCAGCGGTCAGGCCGTAAGCCTCGAACAGCTGATCCGGCTTGCCGGACTTGCCGAACTTGTCCTGAATGCCAACCATTGCAAACTTAGCGCCGTCATGTCCCGCCAGAACCTCAGCAACTGCGGAACCCAGTCCGCCGATTACGGAGTGCTCCTCTGCTGTAATAATAGCCTTGCAGGTCTGGTTCATCTTTAAGATGATCTCGGAATCAATGGGCTTAATGGTGTGCATATTCACAACCGCAGCGCTGATTCCCTCCTTCTCCAGCATCTCGGCAGCAGCCAACGCTCTGGAAATCATCAGTCCGCAGGAAATGATGCATACGTCGTTTCCTTCCTTCATCACATTGGCCTTGCCGGGGATAAAGGGAGTATCCGCAGTCGTGATATCATCGCAAACCGGTCTTGCCACACGGATGTAAACCGGTCCGTTGATCTCAGCCGCAGCCATAACGGCCTTCTCGGTCTCTGCGGGATCGCAGGGAACAAAGATGGTCATATGAGGCATCTCTCTCATCAGGGCAATGTCCTCGATGGACTGATGGCTTCCGCCGTCCTCACCTACGGACAATCCGGAGTGAGAGAATCCGAACTTCACATTGCAGTTGGTGTACGCGATGGAGTTACGAATCTGCTCATAAGCACGTCCGGCTCCGAACAGAGCGAAGGTGCTGGCAAAGGGAATATATCCCGTATGCGCAAAGCCGGCAGCCGCGCACATCATATTTGCCTCAGCAATACCCATGTTGAAATGACGATCCGGGAATTTCTCCTTAAACATGCAGGTCTGAGTAGCATGAGCCAGGTCGGCGTCCAGAACTACTACCTTATCGTTTTTCTCACCTAATTTAACCAGTGCTTCACCGTAAGCAACTCTCAAAGACTTTCCCATTGTATTACACCTCCTGCTCTTTCAGCGCTTTCTCAAACTGCTCTTTGTTCATGGGTGAACCATGCCAGCCGAACTCGTTTTCCATGAAGGAAACGCCCTTACCCTTGATGGTCTCGCAGCAGATGAATTTCGGCTTTCCGTGTACCGGAGTCTTCAGAGCTTTTACAATTGCATCAATATCATGTCCGTCTGCCTTAAAGCACTCAAATCCGAATGCTTCGAATTTCTTAACAATATCGCCCAGTCCCATAACCTGATCGTTGCTTCCGTCGATCTGAAGGCCATTGTGATCCAGCATAAAAGTCAGGTTGTCCAGCTTGTAATGAGAAGCTGCCATAGCTGCCTCCCAAACCAGTCCCTCCTGGCACTCGCCATCGCCCAGAACGGAGTATACATGGTACTTTGCGCCAGCATGCTTTGCTGCCAGAGCCAGACCCATAGCCAGGGAAGCGCCCTGTCCAAGGGAACCGGTATTCATATCAACGCCGGGAGTTTTATTGCAGTCCGGATGTCCCTGAAGATGACTGTCAATCTGACGAAGGTTTGCCAGATCTTCCTTGGGGAAGTATCCCAGGTCAGCCAGGATGGCGTACAGAGTGGGGCAGGCATGGCCTTTGCTCAAAACGAAACGATCACGGTTCGGATCTTTGGGATTCTTGGGATCTACCTTCATTACCTCATAATAAAGAGCCATCAGCATCTCTACGCAGGACAGAGACCCGCCCGGATGTCCTGACTGGCAGGCATATAACATTTTAAGTATTTCAGCCCGCAATTCTTTTGCTTTCTTCTCATACTGCATAATAATTTTTCCTCCTTTAACCTTTTACAGCTCCGGCTGTTAAGCCTTCTACTAAACGTTTCTGCGCGAAGAAGAACATGATACACACTGGAATTATAGTTAAAATACCTCCTGCTGTCAACAGATCCCATTGAACGCCCAGCTGGCCGATCAGGCTCTTTAACGCAACAGGGATAGTACGTGTATCCGTATTGGTAAACATCATGGCAAATGTATATTCATTCCATGACTGCATAAAAATGTAAACTCCGGTTGCTACCATACAGGGTCCGAGGATCGGAAGAATAATCTTCACAAAGGCTCCGCCTCTGTTGCAGCCGTCTACCAGAGCCGCTTCCTCCAAAGACATAGGCAGGTCGTTTAAGAAGCCCAGCAGCAGCCATACGGAGAAGGGAATGGTAAATGTGGTATAAGCCAGTACCAGAGATGTAGGATTATACAGCAGTCCCAGGGTGCGCATGATGGTATACAAAGGAATCAAAAGCAGCACGGTAGGGAACATGTTGTTGCAGAGGAAGATGCTCATCAGCGTCTTACGTCCTGCGAAGTGATATCTGGAAAACGCATAGGCGGCCAGAGTGGAAGAGGTCAGGGACACCAATGTGGTAGCCACCGCCACAATCAGGCTGTTTTTCAGCGCTTCCATGAAGTTCACGGTGGTAGTGAACAGTTTGCCGTAAGCATCAAACGTAATATGCTGAGGCCAGTATGTAACCACCGCTCCATAAAGCTCATCTTCCGGCTTTACAGAAGTCACAAATGTCCAATAGAAGGGGAACAGGATAAACACCATGATCACCAGCAGCGGAAGATATAAGCATACAAGGCGTTTCGCAAAAGATTCTTTCTTCATATCCTTATTTCTCCTCTCTAAAGTTCATTTTCAGATACGGGATGGCAACTAACAGAAGCAGCAGCGTCATCAGCAGAGCCATTGCGGAGGCGTAGCCCAAATTCAGAGCATTACCCTGGTTGTAAATGTAAACGCTCAGGGTCTGAGTGGAGTAAGCAGGTCCTCCGGAGGTCATGTTGAAGATCACGTCCACTGAGTTGGCAACCCAGATAATACGCAGCAGACCAGTTACAAAAATCGTATTCTTGATGGAAGGAATCGTTACATAAATTAATTTCTGCCACGGAGTAGCTCCGTCAATATCAGCGGCCTCATACATTTCCGTAGATACGCCCTGAAGAGCTGCCAGAAGCATAAGGGCGAAGAACGGAATTCCCTGCCAGATAATCGTCACAATGACGCTTGGAAACGCTGTGGTTACCTGAGACAGGAAGGGTATCTTCGTTGTAATCAGATGGAGCTTCAGCAAAATGTCATTGATAACACCGGAGTTTCCATCGTACATCCAGCGCCACATCAGACCGATCAGAACACCGGGGGTTACCCAGGGAATCATGCTGACCGCACGGATGGGGCCGCGTCCTTTAAACTTCTTATTTAACAGCAGGGCCAGAATAAATCCAAACAGGAACTGGAAGCCCACGCCGAAGATTACCCATACCAGAGTTCTCCATAAAGCGTTCCAAAACAGCGGATCGCTGAATGCCTCCATATAATTTGCCACGCCGTTGAATCCGATCTCTTTGGGCCGACGCAGATCGTAATTCTGGAAACTCATGAGAATTGCGTTGATAACCGGAACGAATACTACGCAAAGTATAATCAGCACAGCCGGTGCTACCAGCAAATACGGCCATATTGTCGTTCGCTTTTTGACCATTGGCGATTTTCCCCCTTCTTTTATTGATCAATCTCTCCCGAAGGCAGCGAGCCAATGTCAAAGGCCTGCTTCGGTGATACCGCGCGGGAGCTGAAAAGCCCTGTTTTTGGGCGCAAAATCCCCGCAGCCCGCCGCGCGTTCAAATTTCATTCAATTTGATGCCCTGCAGCTTGCTGCGGGGTAGTTGTTCTGATCCCGGGACTTCCTGAACGAAAACCCCTTCGGGATACCGCTACAATCTACACAAACAATCCGGGGCGGCGGGCTTCAAGCTGCGCCGCCCGAACATCTTTACTGATACAGGCCGTCCTGTAAGGTCTGCATACACTGCTCGGCAGTGATTCCACCGCTCAGGGCCTGAGCTACGGTGTTGGGCCAGATGGTGGATACCCACTCGGTTGTGGTGTCCAGGATGGGCAGAATGCCTGCATAGCTCTGTCCCTCGATGGAAGCCTTCATGAAACGGTTGTTCTGGAAGAAGTCGGTCTCCTGTAAGGTCTTGCTGACCGGAACGTTTCCGGTGCCCTCACACCACATCTTCTGGCCTTCGCCGGTTGCCAGGTAGGAAACCCACTCAAAGGCTGCTTCCTTGTTCTCGCAGGACTCGAAGATAACCGTCTCGGTGTCGCCCATAGAGGTCCACTGTCCCTCGCCTGCGGGGAACGCGAATGCGGATACGTCATCACCGAAGGTAGCTTCCATATCAGCGGAAGATCCGGTGTGGTGAATGGTCATAGCGGTTAAGCCGGACTTAAAGTTCGCGATAATCTCGTTGAATCCGTCGGAGGTAGCCGTCGGAGGAACGTATCCCTTCTGATAGATGTCGATGAAGTCCTGCATACCCTGAACAGCCTCAGGAGTGGTCAGATCCTCAAAGCTGCCGCCTCTGCCGTAGATGAAGCTTCCCCAGGGCTCCTGTCCGCCGGTTGCTCCTCTCATACCGAAGCCGTATACATCGGTCTGTCCGTCACCGTTGGTATCCATGGTACACTTCTCAATCGCCTGCAGGAATTCCTCATAGGTGGTGGGCACTTCGATGCCTGCCTGCTCAAAGTACGAAGGTCTGTAGTAAACATACAGCACCTGAATGTTCCAAGGCATTACATACATGGCGTCCTCGCTGCCGCCAGCTTCTTTCATGATATTGTAGATGTTCTCATCGATATCATCCTTGTCCTCCCAGTTCTCGATGAAGGGGGTCAGGTCGGCCAGCAGATCGTTGTTTACAAACAGCGGGGTAGAAGTCAGCTTCCAGGTCGCGCAGTCGATATCTCCGCCGCCCATCTTAGCGTTGAACAGGTTCTCGGAATATGCGCCGCCGTCCCAGGGGCTCTCCTCTGCCACTACGGTGATTCCCTTGCCGTTCTCCGCGTTGAACTTCGCAACGATATCCTGCATCAGCTGGGAATACTCGGTGTTATCTGCCCAATAGCGGAAATTAATGGTAACACCCTCGGTAGAACCGCTGTCGGCAGCTCCCTCGTCAGCCGTATCTCCGCTGTCTGCCGCTGCCTCAGTCTCTCCGCTGCCGGAAGAGCATGCGGTCAGAGCGCCTGCAGCCATCAGAGCAGCCATGGTCACTGCCACTGCCTTTTTTGCCAAATGTCTTTTTTTCATTTTCTTTCCTCCGTTTCCTTCATATAATTCAAAGTCTCCCACGCATGGCGCTCAGCCATAAATTTTGCCTCGATTACGTTGCCCTCTGAAATGGCTTTGCAAATCCCGGCATGACAGACCTTTGCCCGTTTAAAACTGTCCTGGTCGTCGTGGTTCTCTCCATGACTGCGCCGAATGGACTCGATGATAATGGGCACAACCCGAACCAGCACGTCGTTGTGGGTACATTCCGCGACCGCGGTGTGGAACTGCACATCCAGTTCCGCAGCGGCGGGGCTGTTGATCTCGCTTTTTTCCATCTCCCAGACCATCCGCTCCAGATTCTTCACATCTCCCGGAGTGGCTCTCTGGGCCGCCAGACCAGCAATTTCCGGCTCCAGCAGCATACGGGTTTCAAACAGATTCTCCAGAAGCTTTTCCTGATTGGTAAAATGGAGCCCCAGGGGATCTTCCCCGATCCCTGTCCCCGCGCTGACAAATGTACCGCTGCCTTGACGGATGACCACAACGTTTTCCGCTCTCAGAAACTTCATGGCCTCTCTCAAAGTGGAGCGGCTGACTCCAAACCGTTCTGCCAGTTCCGTCTCTGTGGGAAGCCTGTCCCCCGGCTTCATATCCCTCTGGATAATCATGGTTTTAACCTTCTGGGCGGTGGCCATGGGAAGTACATCTGAGCCTCGGTAACTACGCATATCATTTCTCATCTGTCTCTCCCCCTTTCCCCTGAGAAGGCGGCAATCTTCGTCATTTTACCCTTGAAATTCCTTCTGCATGAAGCTGTTCATTGGTTGTTTTGCTATATCGTCTGTCCATATAATAGCACATCATATGATGTTTGTAAATAGCAAATTCACGTTTTTTTTAATATTATTCCTTATCTCATTAAGATTTATAGCAATTTTCCCCATATTTTTTACTTTTTGCCCCAAAAAAGGTCTGACCTTTTGACCGATTTATACACGAATTCGTATGCTCTTTTATGGTTTTACATGAATATCGCTTGATTTTTACAGTTTTTTACTATCAATGTCGATTGTATATTTTGCCCAAGAAAACAACGAAAATTCCAGATATATCAACCAAATTTATTGCATTTCTCCCAACTTTCATTGACTCGGCTTGAACAGATTGCTATAATCTACTTGAATTTAACTATGACTCCCCCCTGAGGAAACGGTTATGAAAGATCACATCACACTCGACAATATTGCCAAAAAAACCGGCGTTTCCAGAGCTACTGTTCATCGCGCCCTCCATGGAAAACCTGGCGTTAGTCCAACTGTTGCGGCGGAAATCTGCCGTCTGGCCAGAGAGCTGGGCTATCAGCCCGCTTCTCCCTCTGCCCTGGGCAGATCTCCCCGGACGATCGTGGCAGCCTTTCCGGAAAGCGTTGGAGACAACCGGCATTTTTACTCTCAGCTTTGGCTGGGATTGCGAAGCTGTCTGGAGGAACTGTCCGCCTATCACCTGGATGTAAGGGAGGTTCCTTACGGAGACGGCAGCGAGGACGGTTTTCCCGCCAGACTGAAGGGGATTCTGAAGGAAACCGGGGGCGCCATTGACGGTCTGATTACCGGAGGGCGGATTTTCAAAGAGGGCTTTGCCATGCTCCACCATCTGAGCGCCTCCGGCGTCCCGGTAGTTCTGGTAACAGAAGATGACCCGGAAGGGGAATACCTCTGCTCCATCCAGTCCGACGGTTTTGTGGACGGCCAGATGGCCGCCGAACTGCTGGTTTCCCAGACCGGTCCCCATCAGTCCATCCTCATGTGCGCCGGGGACATCCAGCTTTATTCCAACCGGAGCTGTATGCTGGGTTTTGAACAATATCTGGCCCGCATGAACCACCCCAGGAAGCTCATCAAGCTTTACGGCTATCCTGAACGGGACCATATGGAAGACCGCCTGAGAATACTTCTGAACCAGGAGAATTCCATCGGCGCTTTCTACTCTGTCAATCTGCGGTGCAGCCTGTTTCTAGCCCGTTTTCTGGAGAAGGAAGGCCTGGCCGGCAAAGTGCGGCTGATTGGAAGTGATCTTTGTCCGGAAAGCGCTCTGTTTCTGAAACGTCAGACCATGACCGCCGTCCTGTTCCGCGATCCCGCCCTGCAGGCCCGTCTGGGAACCAAGCGGCTGACGGATCTGCTGCTTCACGATATGAAGCCGCCTTCTTCCTCTGAAGTCATCCGTTCTTCTCTGATTTTAGAAAGTAACCTGGATCAATACCTGTGATACCAGGGTCAAAAGGTCAAAAATCCGGTGCAAGCTTGCTTGCAAGAGGATTTTCGACCTTGGAACCCGCCAAAAACATGAATAAGGAGTGAGCATTATGAGACAACAAATTCAATATGGCTGCCAGACCTATCCCTGGAAAATGAACATTTCCGCTTATGCCGGAAAAGTTCCCCATATCATCCAAAAGACCGCCGAAGCCGGCTTTCAGGGCCTGGAAGCGGAAATCTGCATGCTGGGCGACTATTTTCACAAGCCGGAGGAGGTGAAAGAGCTTCTGGCAAAGAACCACATCGCCCTGGCTGCCTTGGTGCTCCATCAGCCCTGGGAGCAGCCTCAGGAAACTGAGGAGGAGCGGCAGCTCTCCGATGAAGCCATTGCGTTTTTAAGTCATTTTCCCTTTGCCAAGCTGATGGTTTCCCACCACGCGGGCCAGACTCCCAGAGGGGAAGGGGAGGCTCTTTTGACCAGAAGAAAAAACCTTCTCGCCTGCATGGACTCCGTGGCCTGCCGGGCGGCGGAGCGGGGAATCGTCACCTGCTATCACCCCAATTCCGCAAAAAATTCCCTTTTCCGCACTGCCGGGGATTACAAGGTGCTGTTTGAGCTTATGGACCGGACCCGGGTTGGATGGGCCCCTGACGTGGGGCACATTGTAAACGGCGGGATGGACGCCCTGGCCCTCTTAAAAGAGGGGCGCTCCCGAATCTGCCACGTTCATTTTAAGGATCGGGCAGCCGACGGCGCCTGGGCCGTTATGGGAAAGGGCGCCATCGATTACCCGGCCATTGTCCGCTATCTTAAGGAAAGCGGCTATGGCGGCTGGATTATGGTGGAGGATGAATCCCCGGAAGCGGAGCAGGATTCCGACGGCGTTGTTTTAAGAGACGGCACTTATATGAAGCAGTTCATGGAAGGAGGAAACTAAGATGAGCAAGCATACCGTAGCGGTGATGGGGCTTGGAGTCCGGGGAAAGATTCACATTCATGGACTTCTGGAAAACCCTGATTATTACGAAATTGTAGGTCTCTGCGATATCAACCAGAAGGCCCTGGATTTGGTCAGCGAGACCTACCATCTAGAACATGTTCCCCAGTTTTTAGATGCGGAGGAGATGCTGAAAAACCTGCACCCGGAGGTGTTCGTTTTCGTCACCTACCCCGACCTGCGCCTGAATATGATTGAGCTGGCGGTCAAGTACGGCGTGAAGGCCGTTTCCCTGGAAAAGCCCATGGCGGAATCCCTCCAGGAGGCAAAGCAGATGGTGGAGCTGTGCCATCAGCATGGCATCAAGGCCGTGGTCTGCCATCAGCAGAAATATCTCTCTCAGTTTCAGCGGATGAAGAAAAAGATTGAAGAGGGAGTCATCGGCGATATCCGCAAAATCCATGTGGAGACCCAGGCCTGGTTCTCCCAGCTGGGAACCCACTATGTGGACTATACCCTGTGGATCAACGGCGGATACCGGGCCAAATGGGTCTGCGGCCACGTCCACGGCCCCGTTTCCCTGGAGGACACCCACCCTGCTCCCGACTATCTCCTTGGCACCATGGAGCTGGAAAACGGCGTCCGGGCCTACATTGAGTGCGGCTATCTCTCCGAGGCCCACAACCCGCCGGAATACTCCAGCAGCGACAACCGTCTGACCGTCTATGGCACCGACGGATATATGTACGCGGAAACCGACGGCTTCTGGGGGGCCTGCACCAAGGAGACAAACGGCCGCCTTGTCACAGGCAAGGACCCGGGCTGGCGCAACCACCAGCAGGTGCCGATCCAGACTCCCTACTATACGGAATTTGCCCGATGGATTGAGGACGATTCCAAGGTACATTCCTGCAACATCGACACCGCCTACCACGGCTACGAAATCCTGGAGGGCATGTGCTTAAGCGCCCTGGACAACATCCGGGTAGACCTTCCCATCCGGGATTTGAGCTATACTCCTGTGCTGGAGCGGATGAAACAGGAACTGCCGCCCTGCGGCTCCAAAAAACTCTGGATTTACACCGGACAGACTCCCAGAAAGGAGAGGGATTAAATCATGGAGACTACAGAAAAAGAAATCCCCCTGGGTCCGCTCTCCTTTCATGTGGAGATTACCGGCCAGGGGGAACCTCTGGTACTGATTATGGGCCTTGGGGCCCCGGGAGATAAGTGGCGGCCCAATGTGGCGGCCTACCAGGAACATTTTCAGTGCATCACCATCGACAACCGGGGAGCGGGCCGCTCCTCCAAGCCCGAGGAGGACTCCTACTCCACCGCCCGGATGGCGGAGGATGTGATTGGAATCATGGACGCCCTGTCCATTTCCAAAGCCCACATCAACGGGGTTTCCATGGGCGGCGCCATCGCCCAGCATCTGGCAGCGGACCATCCGGACCGGGTCCGCTCCCTGATTCTCACCAGCACCTTCGCCAGCGTCAGCAACAGCTTCCGCCGGGCTATTGAGACCCTGCGGGACGCCATCGACCAGCTGGACGGTCATACCTTTAAACGGCTGAACCAGTGGATGACCTTCTCCCAGATCACCCAGAATACGAAGGAGCAGATGCTTCTGACGGCAGAAAAAGAGGACATGGCATATCCCTATCCCATGCCTCACTATGCTTACAAAGCCCAGTGCAACGCCTGTCTTAACCACAACACGGCGGACCGCTTAAAAACAATCAAGGCTCCCACCCTCGTTGCCGCCGGTGACTGCGACCTTTTCGTCACCATGGAAAAGACCATGGAGCTTTACGAGGGCATCCCCGACAGCCAGCTCTATCTGTGCCGTGGCGGCGGCCATGTCCATGAGTGGGAACATCTGAAGGAGTACAACGCCGCCACCCTGGAATTTCTTCTGGCCCATTCCGGCAAGTAAGCTTCTTTGATTTTAACGGCAGAAAAATTCCCGAATCCGGTCCATCCTGGAGGTCATGGATCCCAGAAGCAGGTCGCAGACCGTCAGGGCGGCCATGGCCTCCACTACTACAACCGCTCTTGGAACAATCACCGGGTCATGGCGCCCCTTAATGACAATTGGAGTTTCCTCCCCCTCCCGGGTTACCGTATGCTGCTGTCTGGCGATGGAGGCGGTAGGCTTGAAGGCGGCCCGGAATACTACCGGGCTGCCGTCGCTGATGCCTCCCAGGACGCCGCCCGCGTGGTTGGTCTTTTTATAAATCCTTCTCTCACCGTTCCCGTCAGTCTCCGAAGCAAATTCATCATTGTCCTCAGAGCCGGTCAGGCGGGCGGCTTCAAAGCCCTCTCCAATTTCAAATCCCTTTACCGCTCCGATGGAGAGAATAGCCTTGGCCAGATTGGCGTCCAGCTTGTCAAATACCGGTTCTCCGATACCGGCAGGAAGGCCTTCAATCCGACACTCAATAACTCCTCCGGCGGAGTTGCATTCTCCCATCAGCTTCTCCAGATAGGCCTGAGCCTCTTTGGCCGCCCGGGCGTCCGGCATGTAAAGCTTGTTGTTTGCCATCTCATCCCAGCTAAAGTTTTCCAGGGAGATCTCCACCGGACCGATGGAGCGGGTAAAAGCCCGTACCTCCACGCCTAGCTCCTTTAAAATCCTGGCCGCCACAGCTCCGGCCGCCACACGTCCTACCGTTTCCCGGCCCGAGGAACGTCCGCCGCCCCGGTAATCCCGAAAACCGTACTTCTGGTCAAAGGTATAGTCCGCATGTCCCGGACGGTACAAATCCATAATCGCGCTGTAATCTTTAGAGCGCTGGTCCTTATTGCGCACCTCCAGGGCAATGGGCGTTCCGGTAGTCTTACCCTCAAACACGCCGGAAAGGATCTCCACCTCATCCCCTTCCTGTCTGGCAGTGGTGAACTTGCTCTGCCCCGGTTTTCTCCTGTCCAGCCAGCTTTGAATGTCCTCCCGGTCCAGAGGAAGGCCCGCAGGGCAGCCGTCAATCACCACCCCAAGGCCCGCCCCGTGGGATTCTCCCCAGGTAGACACCCGAAAAATTGTTCCAAATATTGAACCTGCCATATCTTCTCTTTTTGCTCCTCTGGTCTGTCTACGTTTGTCTTCTTATCGAATCTTTACAATTGCGCAGCAATTGGGCTCATTGACCGGAATACTTCTCCCGCTCATTACCATCAATCCCTTTTCGTAGTCCACCGTGAAAAAGCTCAGCGATCCGCTCTCATGGTTTACGCTGACAATATGGCGGCTGTCGGGGAATACGGCAATGTCCTTGGGATACTCGCCGCTGACAGGCAGACAGCAAAGTCTGGTCAGAAGTCCCGTCTCTTCATCTCTGGAAAATACGCTGACCGTATTCTCCCCCGCGTTGGAGCAGTAGAGGTATTTCTGATCCCAGGACAGCCGCATGGCGCAGGCCGCGGTCATCACGCCCGGATTCTCTGTACTGGTTGTGGAAACTGTCTGAATTTTTTCAATGATCGGAGCTCTCTCCCCGGTCTTGTAGGAAAATACATCTATTTTAGTCTTCAGCTCGTAAATCAGATAGATGAACCGTCCATCGGCGCTGAAGCGGAAATGTCTGGGAGCGGACTCCAGGTCGCAGCGGATGGCATCCACCTGTTTCAGCTTCTGTTCCTTCTCCGTAAAACGGTAGATTCTCACCTGGTCGATTCCATTATCCACGCTCATCACATACTTGCCGTCCGGCGTCCTTCTGGTGCAGGTTACGTGAGGACGGAAATTCCGCTCTGCCACGCTGCCGTATCCCTTGTCGAACACGCCGTCTACAATGGAGCCTACGGAGCCGTCCGGATTCAGGCTCAGCACCGTGGCTTTGCCGTCGTGGTATCCGGATACGAACACGTACTTGTCCTCCGCATCCGTACAAAGATGGCAGCCTCTCATCCCCCGGATAGAGGCGCTGTTTAACCGGGCCAGACTTCCATTTTCCAGGATACGGAACGCCACAACCCCCTCGTCCGCAATGGAATAAAGGGTTTTTCCGTCGCTGGAAGCAATTACGTAGGAGGAGTTGTCCACCTCCATCTCGCAGCGGTACTGAAACTGTCCCTTCTCTACATCCACATCAAAAACTGTGATTCCTTTGGCTTTGCCGGTGTAAGAATAAGATCCCACATAAGCCATGTATTTTCCCTTCATCAATCTCTTACCTCCCGAGATACTGCTTTTTAATCAGGTTTATCATACCATAGTTCCCGGAATTTGTTAATACTTAGAATCCGGATAAATACACGGCCTTTTTTCAGACGGCGGATGCCTGTTTTCTCCACCATCCGGACATTTTTTACTCAAACTGGCTGTAATACAGGGAGGCGTAAGCGCCGCCCTTTGCCAAAAGCTCCTTATGGCTTCCCTGTTCGATAATATTCCATCTTCCACACTCCCGTCCATATGTACACAGCTGCCCCAAATCAGCCGGAAGCTGCCATATCGTCTCCGATCCGGCAGCCCCCTTAACCTTCAACCTTTTACTTTTATCCTTAAATCCTTATATCCATCCTGAAAGGGCTATCTTCCTTCCTCCAGTCTCCGAATTTCTCTTTGAATCTTCCTGCGCACGCCGTAATTGTCCTTTTCGCTTGCGTTCAGACGCTGAAGACGTGTTTTCAGCAGATTAATCTTTTCCATATACTTCTTCGCCGCCTCAATCAGCAGATAACCCCAGCCGCAGCCGATGTCCAGAAGGCTCATCCCCTCTTTCAGCCACAGCTCATAAAAATCATTGCCGATATCGTAATGGCTGGAGACCTCCCGCTCCTGGTTTTTCCGGGAAACCGATGTGTGCAGCAGCTTTTTCAGGGCGTTTTCATCGGTGGAAAATTTCCCCATCTGTCCCAGGAAATGGTCCAGAGCCTGGAATAAATCTCCGTCAATCTCCAGCTTCTTATCCATATACGCCTCTCCCAGGGCAATGGATGTGCTGGTGGTCAGCTCGGACAGGGGAATATTCTGGTTGAATTTCACCCGGAACACCGGGATTCCTTCTCCAATCTGGTACTCCCTTCCCCTGTAATCCACAATAAAGGGATGCTGGTCAAATTTTCTTAGAAAAGAGATTAAAACATTTTCTTCAAACATGTTCTTCCTCCTAATTCCCGCATAAACAAAAAAAGGCCCGGTTATCTGTTCCCAAATAACCGAGCGCACTCGATATCTTCTCTGACAACGCAGCTGCGGCTGCATGCCCTCCGATAAGCGTCCATTCTGTTTTTATATGCGTTTGACTTAAGATGTCATGCATTATAGAAGATTCTGTTTGATTTATCAAGCACTTTTAACGGGTTTTTCATCACATCAACGGGAACACCGTCATCACCCATCCTACCGATACCACGCAGCAGATGATGGCTAACAGCCAGGACTGCTTGAACATGGAGGTCTGGTTGTACCCGCCGTAATCCATAATATAGGGGATGGCTGCGGTTGCCATGGGGGTCATGAAGGCGGACAGGCAGGCCGCCTGGATTAAAATCATCAGTCCCACCGGGTTGGCGCCGATGGAGGCGCAGGTGGCGATGGCAATGGGATGGAAAATCAGCATGGTCCCGCGGTTCTGCATAACCTGGGTCAGCAGGAAGGGAATCACGAAGAAGATAGCGCCTACGATATAGGAGTTGTAATTGACCGCTTTTACAATTTCTCCAATCTGGCTGCCAATCAATTCTCCTGCTCCGGTCGCGCTTAATGCGCCGGACATTCCCAGAGCGCCCACAATCAGCAGCAGCATGCTCATAGGCAGGGAAGCGGTGGCCTCTCTGGGCTTTAATACGCCGAAGAGAATCATAGCCAGGGCGCCGATTACGGTGATTTCCCAGTTTTCCAGTCCCAGGGTGGAAGCGAACATCAGGGCCAGGGCGTCCGCAAAGAAGATGATGATACCGGCGTATTCCTGGAAGGGCTTTAAGGGTTCCTTCGCCTTGGCGGCCTTCATGCTTTCCGCGGTGGCTACCACCGGCTCATCCGGTGAAAACTTCGGCTGAATCAGGGCGCAGTAGAAAATCGCGATAATCATCAGAGGAAGACGTCCCTTCATAGGGTCTATCAGGCCTACCACATAATCCACATAGCCGTAGCTTTCCAGATAGCCGTTCAACTCAGCCGCTACCGTAGCGCCTGCGCCTACGGGCAGGGTGCAGCAGGTGATAACGGTGGCAACGCCTACGCCGAACATTACCTTGCTGGGCTTCAGTCCCATGCTCTCAGCGGAAGCAGCCAGCATGGGAGCCACAATACCGAAGGCCACCACCGGGCTCTGGATGAACTGGCTCAGCAGAACGCCGATTACCACATAGCCCAGCATCAGCTTGTTTAAGCTTCCCTTGGAAGCGTTGGAAATCATATCCGCCAGATTGCTGCAGAATTTGGTCCGGTTAAAGCCAGCGGCCACCACGCACATGCCGCCAATCATGATGACGTTGTTGTTGGAAAAGTAAGCAAGCGCTTCATCTACGCTCAGGCATCCGGTAACCGCCAGGGCCATCAAAGATGTAATGGATATGGTGGCCAGGCTGTATTTTCCGCTGCAGAAGCCGATTACTGTCAGCACAAAGATAATCAGACAAATCGTTAATTGACTCATACGTACCTCCTGTTTATGCTTTCCTTTTTCCGGAAAAATCTCATATTTCCCTGAAAAAAGGTGCAAAAAAATAAGCCCCCGCGAAATCCGGCTCTCCGGACCGCGTTTTCTCCCGCCCTTCCCGGGCGGCTGCGGGGGCTCTCCCCATTATTTTACTTTCCGGCAGCAGTCCGCTCCCGGACCGCTGCCTTCTCTCAATCTGTTACAGGTCCCGCACCGACCCGTCGTAGGAAATCTGAGCGTTGATGGAACGCTGCTTGGGCGGGAATTTCTCCGTAATATCATCCGCCAGCTCGATTCCGATACCGGGCTTGTCGGGAATCAGGATGTAGCCGTTCTCCACCTGGAGGGGTTCCTTCAGCATAGCCGACTCGCCGCCGGACAGGTAGAAGGAGGGGAACTCCTGGATGGTGAAGTTGGGAATGCAGGCGTCCAGCTGCAGGCAGGCGGCGGTGGAAACCGGTCCAAGCGGATTGTGGGGAACGATTCCCACATAGTTGGCCTCGGCCATAGCCGCTACTTTCTTGCAGGGGCTGATTCCTCCCAGGGCGCAGACGTCCGGCCGCACATAGCGGGCCGCCTTCTTGACCATAATCTGCTCCATCTCCTGGATGTTGATGGCCCGCTCTCCTGTGGCGATGGGCACCGCCACCTGGCTTGCCACCTGTGCCATCACATCCACCTGGTCCGGCGGGATGGGATCCTCCAGGAACAATGGCCGGTACTGCTCCACACTTCTTCCGAAGGCTACCGCCTCTGCCGGGTTCATGCTGCGGTGGACCTCCAGGCAGAAGTCAAAGTCCTCTCCCACTGCCTCCCGGCAGGCCGCCACCTTGTCTACGTAGGACTGAACCTTCAGGTTGTAGATGTCTTCCTGAATGCCCGTGGTCCTCTGGCGCACATCCCCGGTAATCATCAGGCGGGCCGCCGTAAAGCCCTGCTCCTTTAACTCCAGACAGCCCTTTGCCATATCCTCCGGCGTAAACTGGAACACCGCTCCGTAGCTTCTCACCTTGTCCCGGCATTTGCCGCCCAGAAGCTCGTAAACCGGAACTCCCAGGGCCTTTCCTTTGATATCCCAGAGGGCAATGTCAATGGCGGAAATGGCGCTCATGATGATGGAGCCGCGGAAATACATGCTGCGGTACATATACTGCCAGTGATGCTCGATGCGGAACGGGTCCTGGCCGATGAGATACTGGCGGAACTTTTCCAGCACGCCCACGGTCCCATCGATAAATCCCCAGGAGCCAATCTCGCCGATTCCTGTGATTCCCTCATCGGTGTGAACCCGGATGAACAGGTATTTTCCTGCGGGAACCGTTGTCAGGTCTGTAATCTTCATAGAATCTCTTCCCCCTTCAAAATATTGGTCCTCTCTCATTTCTGCCGCATTGGTAACTGTTCAGGACATCCGATGTGAAAGCAGGAGCAAAAGCATGCTTATAAGCAAGCTTAACGCCTGTTTTTGCTCCTGCTTTCCCGCCGTCCTGAACTGTTACCTGCATTATAGCAGAAATCCTGCAGGTTTTCTTTCCTTTCGTTTTGAACCTTTTCGGGGGCTTTTCCCCTTTCGGTTCCCGCCTTTTCATGATTTTCGGATTTATGCAATCCAAAGATTTTCCCGGTCTTTTTTCCGTAAATACTTGAATTTTTCCTGTTTTGCAAGATTCCGTATCCAAATATTTCCCCGTCTCCTCTTTTTTCAGGACGTCAATTTTACCTGCGGTTGTCTACTGGTCGCAGATGGAGCCGTCCAGGTTCAGGCGGGTCAGGACCTTGTGGGGCCGGAAGGGGAATTTCTCCTCCAAATCCTCCACCAGGGAAATGCCGATTCCCTCCCCTTCGGGGATTTCCAGATACCCGTCCTTAAATTCCGCAATGTGGTCTACCATATCGCACTGGCGCAGCTTCACGCCGCTGACCGTCAGATGGTCCGCGGTGGAGGCGGCGTAGGGGTTGGGATACTCGCAGATGGCAATATTGTCTGTCGCCGCCGCGAAGTTCAGCACCGCGTTGGTCATCACCGGGCTTAACGGATTGTGGGGCACCAGGCTGGCGTGATGGGCCTCCGCCACGGCGGCAATCTTTTTGGCTCCGGTAAATCCTCCGCACACGCCCAGAGAAGCTCTTACATAGCTGCAGGCTCCCCGCTCCAGGAGCATCTCAAATTCGTGAACCGTGTGAATCCGCTCCCCGGTGGCAATGGGAATCCGGCAGCGGCCGGCCACCTGTCCCATAGCGTCGAAATTGTCCGGACGGATGGGGTCCTCCAGGAACATGGGGTTATAGGGTTCCAGGCGGGCGGACAGCTGCACCGCCAGTCCCGGCTCCAGCCTCCGGTGGAGCTCCAGGCACAAATCCACCTCCTGTCCTACGACCTCCCGGATTTTGGCGATTCTCTGCTCCGCCTTGTAGAGCATGGCGGCATTGCCATCCTCGTAGGCCTTGGTCCTGGGCTCGTCCAGGTAGGGGTTTAAATGTCCCAGGGCCGTGTACCCTTCCTCCACGCCCTTGACGGCGTTCTCAATCAGCTCCTCCTCGGTCCTGCCTGCGGTGTGGTTGTAAACCCGCACCTTGTCCCGGCATTTTCCGCCTAAAAGCATGTAAACCGGAACGTGGAAATATTTTCCCGCAATATCCCACAAGGCAATGTCGATGGCGGACAGAGCTCCCATCACTGCCGCTCCCCTGAAATGGGAGAAGCGGTACAGATACTGCCAGTGATGCTCGATATCCAGCGGGTCTTTTCCCAACAGATACTCCTTCATAGTTTCCAGGGCCGCTGCGGAAGCTTCCAGAAAGCCCCAGGCTCCGCTCTCACCCAGTCCGACGATTCCTTCGTTGGTGTAAATCTGGCAGAACACGCTGCGGTTGGCCCGCAGCACCTTCAAATCAACGATTTTCATTCTTCGTTCTCTCCTTCCCCCGCTTTTCCCGCCGGTTATCCTACCCGGTAAGGAGCCAGGACCTCCCGGTTAATATCAAGGCCTGCTCCCGGCGCCTGGCTGGGGCTTACGGTTCCGTCGGCGTTAAAGACCACCGGATTCTGAAAAGCCTCATACACCTTGGCATCGTACTGGGGCGGATAGAACTCCGCCAGGACCACATTGGGTACGGCGCAGTCCAGATGTACGTGAACCTGCTGCTGGCCGTGGGGGCTCATCTCCAGGCCATTGGCGTCGGCGTATCCCGCCACCTTCATATACTCGGTCACGCCTCCCATGCAGGTGGCGTCCGGGTTGAGGATGCTGATGGCCTGGGTATTGATTAAATCCCGGAATCCGAAGCGGGTCACCTCGTTTTCACCTGCTGCCAGGGGAATATCGCATTTGGCGGCTATCTTGCGGAATCCGTCGTAATCATCCGCGTCCACCGGCTCCTCGAACCAGTAGGGGTGGTACTCCTCCACCATCTTGCCGAATTCGATGGCCTCAAAGAAACGGTAGGAGCAGTTGGCGTCCATCAAAAGCTTCGTCTCCTCCCCGATGACCTGGCGGACCGCTTTCACACGCTGGGCGTCCTCCTTCATGGACACGCCGCCTACCTTCATTTTCACTGCCTTAACGCCCCAGCTCATGTACTCGTCCATCTCCTGCTGAAGTTCCTTTAACCCCTTGTCCTTGGCATAATAGCCTCCGGCCACATAGCAGGGAACGCTCTCCCGGTATCCGCCCAGCAGGCGGTACAGCGGCATCCCGGCAGCCTTTGCCTTGATATCCCACAGGGCGATATCGATGGCGGAAACGGTCTTGCAGCTGGTTCCCCTTCTGCCGATGAATTTCGGCACATAGGTCTTTTTCCACAGCCGCTCCGTGTTCAGGGGGTCCTCCCCAATAATGGCCTTCCCCATGGTGTCCGCAAACTCGATGGCCCAGCTGCAGCCGTATCCGGTAATCCCCTCGTCGGTGTCCACAATCAGCAGGTTCAGCTCGTTGTGGGTGTAGACATGCTTTCCGTTGGCAATGGGTTTCTCCTTGGGCCAGCGGTATTTTTCCACTCTCACATCCGTAATCTTCATACGTCCCTCTCCCTTCATTCTCTCCGGCGCGCACCCGGTTTTTCATGGTTTGTAACTGTTCAGGACGGCGGGTATCTTCTTGCCCGGCCTAGGCCGGACAAGAAGCATCGGATGTCCATCCGATGTGAAAATGAGGGCAAAAGCCTGCTTATAAGCAAGCTTAACGCCTGTTTTTGCCCTCATTTTCCCGCCGTCCTGAACTGTTACTATGGCTTTATGGTAACACGCCGGAAGGAAACCGTCCAATACCCCTTTTTCATCGAGCCATTAAAGGCTTTTATCCCATAAATTTTATTTATAATTCGATGAAAAACCTTTTACTTATAAGGGCAAAAAAGGTATAATAAACCTATATTTCTGGCATGAACTTTGCTTGTGAAAGGAGGCGTTTTTATGCTTTACGAAAAATGGAATTACGTGCTGGCCATTGCCGAAGAGCAGAATCTGACCCGTGCCGCCAAGCGGCTGTTCATCTCCCAGCCCGCTCTGACCCTCTATCTGAACCGTCTGGAAAAAGAATTGGGGGTGAAGCTCTTTGACCGGAGCCGCACCCCCATTCTTTTAACAGAAGCAGGAAAATATTATGTGGAACAGATGAAAAAGATCTCCGCCGCAGAGCAGTCCCTGCGCAGCGAAATCCGCGTCATCGCCGACCCAGCCAAAACCCTGGTCATCAGCATCGGCCAGGTACGCGGGCATTACTGGCTCCCCCTGTTTCTCCCCTCCTTCTGCTCCATCCACCCGGATGTAAACGTCCAGGTCATCCAGGGCAGGGAGGCCTCCATGGGACAGGCTCTGCGCACCGGGCACGTTGACCTCCTGGTGGGCATCTACTCCGCCGCCCTGTCCGATTTGGAAATCGTGGACCTGGCCCATGAGCAGCTGTTTTTTGCCGCCCACAAAAAGTTCTGCCTGGTTCCCGCTTCCAGCCGTCCCCAGCACAGCCTCCGCTCCCCCTGCACAATCAGCCCGGAGCGCCTGGACGGCCTGCCCTTCATCACCTCACAGACCAGCAACGACCTTTACAGCAGTTATGAATCCATCATCCTGGCAAACCACATCCATCCCTCCCGCACCATATCCGTCAGCAATCTCTACACCGGCTTCAAGCTGGCTGCGGAAGGCCTGGGCGTCCAGCTTCTGGCAGGTTCTTTTCTGCTGTTTGGGGAAGACAAGGATTCCCTGGAGGAATCCATGGACTTCTGCGTTCTGGAAAATATGCCGCAAACCCGCAAATGCGTGATTGCCTACAGTCCGGACAACATCAAAAGGAAGCTGATTCTGGACGTCATCCAGGTAATCCGAAACCAGGTGCTTCCGCTCTGCGGTTTGGACCTGCCCTGCGAAGACTCCGGAATTTTATAAACCTACAGCATCTTTCTCATACGGTCCAGCTTCTCCCGAATCTCTTCCACCTGGTCCGACAGATTCCGGCTTAGCTGGCGGACCGCCTCCGTCTGCCCCAGGATTCCCTCCGTCATCTCCTGGTACAGCAGACGGCGGCCTGCTGAATGCACGCCGCTCTCCGGAAAACTCTCAAATTCCAGCTGATAGCTTTCCAGCTTCTCATTGACGGCGGTATCGTCCAAAGGCAGGAACCGCCGTTTCTCTTTGAAATCCATCCCCTTATTTCCCGCCAGAATCTGTCTGCGGTACTCTCCCGGGGATTTCCCGAAGGTTTTGCGGAAGCAGAGATTGAAGGATTTAACGTCCCCGAATCCATTGTCTCCCGCCACTTCTAAAATGGTCTTGTCCGTGGAGCACAGCTCCAGGGTGGCCTCCCGCAGACGAACCCTCATCAGGTAATCGTAGAAATTCAGTCCGATATTGGCCTTAAACCAGGTGGAAAGATAGGTTGCGTTGTATCCGCACAGGCGGCTCAGCTCCTTTAAGGTAATGCGCTCCCGGTAATTCTCTTCCACAAAACGAACAATGCGTCCTCTCATTTCCTCCTGCTTCTGAGTCTTCACAGCCTCAGAGCGGTCGATTCGTCTGGGAGGGAACAGCTGGAAGAGCAAAAGCAGCAGCTGGCTCAGCCCCCGTTCAAAGCGCAGCCGCTCCAGAGGATTTGCCGTATCCATTCGGGTAATTAAAACCGCCATCGCCCTGCGGATTTCCTTTGCCTCCTGGCTGTTTCTGGCTGTTTCGTCTGTACAGCCGAAAAAACGGTAGTCCTCAATGGGACTGTAATATTCCCGCAGGTACTCAGGATTCAGGTGGATGACCATGGCAATACTGCCCTCGGACCTGGCAAGGGAGGCATGGCCTACGTTGGAGTCAATGAGAATCAAATCGTCCTCCTGCAGGCTGTAGCTGACTCCCCCGCAGCTCATTTCCACATTTCCCTTCAGAATCAGCATGATTTCCAGTTCCTCATGCCAGTTATAGCGGTAGGGTCCGATCCAGTAAATGTACTGGCGCATATTCAGGTTCCGGTCCTGGCGTTTTATCTCGTAGAAGTATTTTCGCACCCCTCATCCTCCCCATCCGCTGCCGGCAAAGCCGTCACCGCAAACAGTTCCTCCGCGAAGCTGGCAAAGAGCGCTCCGCTGAAGGGAGGCAGTTCCACCCTCAGAATTCCGTCCTTCACCGGGTACCGGAGCTTTCCTACATTGTACCCTGCCTCTGTAGTCAGCATCAGACGGGCTACCGGAATCTCATCTGTAATCCCCAGCTGCCAAACAGGAATTTCCAGAAACTTTTCCTGTTCCCCGTTGTTGATTACTGTCAAAGCGTGGTATTTTTTGTACATCCTTCCGTAAGCGATAACATCCTTTTCTGCCAGAAGAGGCTTAATGCTGCCCTTTCTAAGAACAGAAAAACGCTTGTGAAGGCCGATCATGTACCGGTGATACTCTAAAAGTTCCAGATCCTCCCTGCCCCAGGGGTAGGTTCTGCGGCTGTCCGGGTCTGTCCAACCGCAGACTCCGGCCTCGTCCCCATAATAGATGGTGGGAGCTCCCGGCCAGGTCATCTGGATCATCACCGCTTCCCGCATAACGCTCATCTTCACATCCTGGCCAGCCATTTCCGCTCCGGCAGTAGCGATTCGTCCTACCTTGCGGTTGGTTCTGGTCAGGAATCGGGAATGGTCATGGTTGGAAAGCTCGTTCATGGCTGTCAGCAGAGAACCAGTCTGCATCCGGCTCATGTGATAGGCCATGGCATCAAAAAAGCTCTTTCCATCTCCGCAGATGCCGCTGTTATGGCTGTCGCTGTGCTTCTCCATACCGGTCAAAAACCAGGTCACCGGCTCCATAAAGGCGTCGTAATTCATCACCGAATCCCACTGGTCGCCCTGAAGCCAACTGGAAGGATCTCCGTAGTGCTCCGCTAAAATCAGCACATCCGGATTCACCTCTTTCACCGCCTGTCGGAACTTTCTCCAAAACTGGTGATTGTATTCCCCGGAATTTCCCAGGTCGGCGGCCACGTCCAGCCTCCACCCGTCCACGCAGAAGGGCGGCGAAATCCAGCGTCTGGCGATATTTAAAATGTATTCCACCAGCTTATCCGATTCCTCGTAATTCAGCTTGGGCAGGGTTTCATGGCCCCACCAGCCGTCGTAAGATTTATTCCTGGGCCAGGCCTCATCCCGCTGGTCGTGAAAATGAAAAAAGCTCCGGTAGGGACTTTTGGCCGATAAAAATGCCCCGGGCTCGTATCCTCCCGCCCTGGCGTAAATCTCCTCTCCGTCCAGCCATTTGTTGAAGGAGCCGCAGTGATTGAACACGCCGTCCAGAATCACCTTGATCCCTCTGCGGTGGGCCTCCTCCACGAACCGGGCAAAGAACCGGTCGCTGGCCTCCAGGTTCTCCCGGTCGGCAGTCCGGACCACATAGCGGCCCGCATCCTGGTAGTACTCCGCATACGGCTCCACCAGACAGACCTCATCCCAAACCAGGACGCCGAAATGGGGGTCAATATGCTCGTAATCCTGGCAGTCGTACTTGTGATTGGAGGGGGAGACGAAAATCGGGTTGAAATAGATTCCCTCAATCCCCAGGCTCTGAAGGTAATCCAGCTTATCCCATACGCCCTTTAAATCCCCGCCGTAAAACCGGCCCACATCCATGGGCGAGGGAACCTGGTTCCAGTCCTTCACCTGACAGACCGGACGGCCGATATACACATATTCGTTATCCACCACATCGTTGGAAGGGTCTCCGTTGCAGAAGCGGTCTACAAAAATCTGGTACATCACCGCGCCCTTGGCCCAGTCCGGCGTGTGAAATCCCGGGGTAATCACAAAGTCAAAATCCCGGTTTTCCTTGTCCGCCGGCCCCAGCCGGTTGTAGAAACAGATCTCCTCCCCCGCTTCGATTCGGAAATAGTAACGGATGGGAACGTTTCCCGTGATAATCCGGCTTTCATAGTAATCAAACAGCTGATCGCTGTCCCCTTTATTCATGGAAATCTCCATGTCGTCCATAATCAAAAAAACCCCGGTCCCATTATCCCGGCCCGCACGGAACCGGATCAGAACCTCCTGGTTCTCATCCGGCTCCGGCGGCATCCGGTAATCTCTGGTACCGGAGCAAAAAAGCGCTTCTCTGTTAATTTCTATATGCCTCTGGTCTTCTTCCACCATAATTTTCCTCGCATCTTTCCTTCAAAATCCTGTTACATCTATTCTATATGAAATCTACCAAATATACAAGTTTCGTTTTGCTGTACAGTACGAAATCCGTCAAATATATTTAGATAGTGAAAAGCCCGGCGGGGTAGCCGGGCTTTTCAGGAGAAGGTATTTCGTTTCTTATGGGGTGTAGCAAAAACTATATAATGTATTGGGGGGGTTACGTCTATTATAATAGCATAGACCATGGAAAAAGTCTGCACAAACTTAAAATCCTTTTAAAATGCTTTCTATACAGATTTTACAGACTGTTTTTCCCGTCCCCCTCCATCTCATCGGAAACTCTTACAAAGACCGGGCCTCTTTTTCCTGATGCTCTTTTTCCTCATCAAAGAGGCGTTCAAATTCTTCCTGTCCAATCTTCTCTTTTTCAATCAAAAGTTCAGCGCAGGCGTGGAGCACATAGTCGTGCTCACCGATAATCTGCTTGGCCTTTGCGTAGCACTCATCCACAATCCGCTTTACCTCGCTGTCGATGGTGTCCGCCACCTCGTTGCCATAGCTCTTGGTATGGGCCAAATCACGGCCGATGAATACTTCGTCCTCGTCCCCGCCGTACTGAATCATGCCCACTTTGCTGGACATACCGTACTGGGTCACCATAGCCCGGGCCGTCTTGGTGGCATCCTTGATATCCTGGGAGGCTCCTGTAGTAATATCGTCGAAAATCAGTTCCTCGGCGATACGGCCTCCCAAAGCGACCATGATGCTCTGAAGCATACGGCCTCTTGTATTAAACAACTCATCTTTTTCCGGCAGGGGCATAGTATAGCCCGCCGCTCCCATTCCGGTGGGGATAATGGAAATCGTATGGACAGGCCCCACGTCGGGAAGAACGTGGAACAGAATGGCGTGCCCCGCCTCATGGAAGGCGGTAATCCGCTTATCTTTCTCGGAAATCACCTTGCTGCGCTTCTCCGCTCCGATTCCCACCTTCACGAAGGCGTGGTCAATATCCGCCTGTTGGATGAAGCGCCGTCCCGCTCTGGCGGAAATAATGGCCGCCTCGTTCATCAGGTTCTCCAAATCCGCTCCCGTAAAGCCTACGGTGGTCTGGGCCACCCGCTTTAAATCCACATCCTCGCTCAGAGGCTTATCCTTGGAATGAACCTTTAAGATCTCCTCCCTGCCCTTGACATCTGGCCTGCCTACCGCTACCTTCCGGTCAAAGCGGCCGGGACGCAGAATGGCGGGATCCAGAATATCCACCCGGTTGGTGGCTGCCATAACAATAATTCCCTCATTGACCCCAAAGCCGTCCATCTCAACCAGCAGCTGGTTCAGGGTCTGCTCTCTTTCATCGTGTCCGCCTCCCATACCGGTTCCACGGCGGCGGGCCACAGCGTCAATCTCATCGATAAATACAATACAGGGGGAGTTCTTTTTGGCCTCTTCAAAAAGATCCCGGACTCTGGAAGCGCCTACGCCTACAAACATTTCCACAAAGTCGGAGCCGGAAATGGAGAAGAAGGGAACTCCCGCCTCCCCGGCTACCGCCTTGGCCAGAAGGGTCTTTCCGGTTCCAGGCGGACCTACCAGCAGAAGGCCCTTGGGAATTCTGGCTCCCACGCTGGTGTATTTCTGGGGATTCTTCAGGAAATCCACCACTTCCTCCAGCTCTTCCTTCTCCTCCTCCAGGCCTGCTACGCTGTTAAAATTCACCCGGTTGTCCCGGCTCATCCTGGCGCGGCTCTTGCCAAAATTCATCATTCTGGAATTTGCCCCGCCGCCTGCCGCGTTGCGGTTCATAATCATAATCACGATTACCACCACCGCCGTAGTCATAAGCGTGGGAAGCAAAATGGTCAGCAGGGTATTTTCCTGAGGCACATCTGTCATATACCAGTCAATCTCTCTGCTGTTTAAAAGGTTCTGTATCTCATTTACATCCGATACATAGAGATGCTTCTGGGAACCGTCCGTCAGCTCCAGCACCACCTCTCCGGTAGGAGCCTGGGAATTCTGCCGGATGGTTACCTGATCGATCTGGTCTTTGTCCTGGGTCAGCATAGTCATAAACTCCTGATTGCTGATCCGGTCCGCAAATCCCTGCCTGGGCAGCATAGCCGCCATGGAGATCAGAATAATCATCAGAAGTACAAAACCAAACCCTCTAAATGTTGGCCTCTGTCTCACTTAAGTTGCCTCCTTAAACTGCTTTCATTCATCATTCACCGGCTGTCTCATCCTGCTCCACTACACCGATATAGGGCAGATTCCGGTATTTCTGGTCGTAGTCCAGACCATATCCCACCACGAACTCATCGGGGATGGTAAAGCAGACATAATCTACCTTCACCTGTTTCTTTACACGGCGCTCAGGTTTATCTAACAGGGTACACAGACGGATTTCAGCCGGTTTTCTCTGGTTTAAAACGTCAATCAGGTAGGCCAGGGTACGCCCGGAGTCAATGATATCCTCCACAATCAGAACATTCTTTCCTTCCAAGGATTCGTCCAGATCCTTTACCAGCTTGACAATTCCGCTGGACTCTGTCCCTCCTCCGTAGCTGGATACGGACATAAAGTCCATGGTTACCGGCACTGTAAGCCGCTTTGCCAGCTCACAGGTGAAAAATACGCCGCCCTTTAAAATGCAAATCAGGTGGACTTCCTGTCCCGCGTAATCCTTGCTAATCTGCTCCGCAATCTCTCCAATACGTCTGTCTACCTCTTCTTCCGTCAATAATACCCGAATTTTGTCTGCCATCACTTTTCCTCCGTATCTTTTTTATCCTCTTCCTGCCGGACTGAAGCCTGAAGAATCCGAAGGGTATCCGGTCCGATCTTATAATATTCACTGATCCGGTACCCAATGACCCATATAATGTGGCTTCCATCCGCCAACAGCGGAATCCCGTCTCTCATCTGGCCGGGAATCTTCTCATCAATCATGTAGCGCCTGAGAGCCTTTTTCTTTCCGCCCGGCAGAGTGATGTAATCTCCCTCCTGCCGGAATCTCAAGGTTGGCGTACCCTTTATTCTATCACAGTCAAACCATTTCGTATACTGTTTTTTGGGAAATTCCATTCCTTTTTTCCATGGAAAGGATAAAAACTCTACCTTTGGCAAAACCGCTGTTTCCGGTTTCTTCGGCCTTCTCTTTCCAATCCGAATCCCTCCGTACTCCCGAACTGCCTCAAATCCGCCGGGCAGAAAAATTCTGCGGCCTGTCTGTCTCTCAAAAAGCCCCAGCGTCTCCTGGGCATGCAGCCAGGTCAGATCCCTCTGCCGCCCCGTCACCTGGACCAGTGCCAGACGAACGGCATAGAACTGCAGAATCCGGTGAAGCCGCAGGAAGCTCTCCTCCGGAAGAAACAATTCCGGCTGTCCCGGGCAGCCCTCGTTTGCTCTCTCCTTCAGCCACCAGACAGCCTCCTCCGTCAGGAAGTCGTCGGCAAGAGCAGCCATACGCCCCATACGCGCAATGTTCTCCACGCCTTTTTCGTTGACTTCATTCTGAATTGCTGGAATCAGGCGGCCGCGAATACGATTGCGGGTATAGTGGTCAGAAGCATTGGTTGAATCCTGACAATAGGTCAGGCCTCTCTGTTCCAGCCATCTCAAAATTGTCTCCCGGCGTTCCTCCAAAAGAGGCCGAATCAACCGTCCTCTTTTCTTCTCCATCCCTCCCATGCCTTTCAGCCCGCTTCCCCGGCACAGATTATGGAGAATCGTTTCCGCCTGGTCTTCCTGATGGTGGGCTGCCGCGATCAGCACGTTTTCTCCCGTCTCCTGGCCTTCCCATGCTTCTGCCGCTTCCTGAAGGCGGCGGTAGCGGAGAATGCGCCCCGCTTCCTCCTCGGAAAGCTTCCCAACCGCGGCAAAATCCCTCACATTCTCATAAAAAATCTGACAGGGAACTTTCATGGAACGGCAGAGTTCTTCCACCCAGCGGGCATCCCGGTCCGCCTCCTCTCCTCTCAGGCCATGGTGGATATGGACTGCCCTCAGTTCAATCTCTCCCCTGGAAAAAAGCTCCTCCAGCAACGCCAAAAGGCAGACTGAGTCTGCCCCTCCCGATACGGCGGCCACCACCCTTCCTCCCGGAAGGGACAGGCCGCACTCCGCCAGCTGTTTCCGAAACCGTTTCTCAAACTCCCCCGTTCCAGTCTCTCCCATAGGAAAATCCTCCTTAAAGTATACCCTTCGGGTCCCCCGCAGCTTATGCCCTTCGGGCGGGAGCGCTCCGCGCTTTAAAGTATATCCTCAATTTTCCCGGGGCGCAAGCTTTAAAATTCTCACGTAATCGTTCAGGACGGCGGGAAGGCAGAGGCTGCCCTCCGAGCTACGGCGCCTCCCGCTTCAAGAGCGCCCCTACCAGCGCCGTCATGTCATCCCTGGCAGCGGGAATAAAGGAAGACGCAAAGGCGGTAATCTGATCCGCCAGCTCCTGGGGAGAGCATTCTGTAATACTTTCCAGATACTCCTTCAGCACCTGCTCCTTATTATCACCCGGAAGCGCATCCAGCACTCCGTCGCTGACCAGGACAATCCGGTTTCCGTCCCACATCTTTTTGCTGAGGATTTCCGGCTGCACATCGCTCAAGATGCCCACCGGCGCTTCCCCGGACGCCAGAATCTCCACTCCATCCTCTCCCATAAGAAAAGCAGGAGCAGCCCCCATTTTCATGGATTCCATCACTCCCGTATGCAGATCCACGCAGCAAAGGTCCATAGTAGCCGGGTGCTGTTCCCTTGCAGCCAGAAGGAGCACGGTGTTTACCAGTTTCAAAGCTGCTCTGGGGGAAAATCCCGCCTCAATCAGCTGCTGGGTCAGTTCTACCGCCTGGCCGCTCTCCCGGTCTGCCTGCTCCCCGCAGCCCATTCCGTCCGATAAGCTCAGCACCACCCGGCTTCCATAGCTCTCAAAAAATGTATAATTATCCCCGCTTAACCGCTCTCCGTACTTCGGGATTCTGGAAACGCCGCAGAGCATGCGGTAGCTGCCGGACTCCAGGAAACGTACGGTAGAATACTGCCGGGTAATTAATGTCCGGCTGTCCCTTGCCGGACTCCAGCTTCCTTTTTTCAGCACCAGCTCCAAAAGAGAGGACGCATCGGCAGCAGTCACACACCGCCCGTTAGTGGTGCAGACAGTCAGGTTAACTTCCCGCTGCCCATTTTCATATTCCAGCACTAAAAGATTCCGGATAGACATATGACTTCTGCGGAATATTTTTCTCAGATCTCCCTCATACTCCTCCGTCACATCCCTGGCCTGATCAATCTGGCGGGAAAATTCTTCCAGAATCCCGGCCAGCTCCCGAAATTGGACCATCACCGCATCCCTGCTTTCCAGGAAACGGCTCTTCCAGGACAAGTTCATAGAAGCTCTGCCCAGGTTTCGGTTCAACTGATTTAGGTACCTCTCCTTGCGCCTGCAGCTGGTCTGGAACATCTGAGGCATGTCCTTTGCCTCAATCCTTCCCCTCTGTTCAAAGATCCGCAAAAGATAATACAAGTAATATCCATCTTCTCTGCTGCTCTCAGAAAGGAGACTGCACCTGGAGCAGTCCCCGCAGACCATAGCTGCCGAGGTTTCCATCGCCGCCAGTCCCTCTTGAGCCGTCAGCATCCGCCCCCCCAGCTCCTGGCTGTCAAAGGATCTTGCAAGGCGCCCCAGAGACTCAGCCATATCCTCCAGACGTCTGGCCGTAAAGTAATTTACATCGCAGATCTTCTGACCTGGTTTTCGTTTCATAAACATAAAAAATCCCTCCTCACCGCGTAAGTTCCAGTATACGCAGTAAAAAGGGAAATATCTGTCAGTTTCTGGATGCTTGTCCGAAAAATCTTTCTTCCGAATGCTTTTTCATTCGACAAGTAAATTCTCTAATTCTCATCCTCCGGCTTCAGCAGAATTTCGTCGGGATTCACCAGTCCCAATCTTTCCTTGGCTACCTCCTCGGCGTACTGCTTTGTTTTCACATAAACTTTATACTCCTCCAAATCTTCAGCCCGCTCCTTCTCCTGGTCCAGCTGCGCCTGGAGAAGTTCTTCCTTAATCTGATACTCCTGATCGGACTTGCGAAGCTCTCCCCCCTTAGCACTGATGGCAATGGCAAGGCAGACCACCACCAGAGTAATTCCGATAATCGCCATGCGGTTCGTCCACTTATCCCGTTTGTACCGTACTGTTCTCCTGATTCCTGCCATCCCTGCTTCAACCGCCTTTTTTCTCTGAAAGTGTTTCCGGGGACTGCTCCCGCTTTTTCCGTCTTTTTATTATTGTAAGCGCTTTGCCCATCTTTTTCAAGACCTTAAAGAGAAATCTGCTGACAATCCGGTCGTAAAGGATCATCCCCGCGAATACCGAGCCGATTACATACGCCCTCAGCTTCCCGCCATTCTGTTCGTAAAGAAGAGAAAAGGTACAAAGAGATGCTCCAATCCAATAAAAAAAATCTTCCATTCCGATGGCCCAAGGGCGATGCGGGATCGCCAGTCTGAAGACCCGCAGAGTATCGTAAATCATCATCAGCCACGCCCCGGTGGACAGACTCAGCAAAATCAGCCCGGCTTCGTATCGAATTACCGTCCCCATAAGCCGCCTCACTGAAACAGCCGTTTCAGGAAAGACTCGCCGGACTTTCGCAAGGCCTCGTTGGAGGAGTAGGTCAGACTGTCTATACCGCCGTCTACATCCACCTCCCCCTTCTCCAGAGTCAGACGGCTCACATGGAGTCCCTTGCCTTTGATCGTCAGAAGTCCCAGGTCCGTATCCAAAACGATGGTATTCTCGTCAAAGGACACCACGTCCACAATTCCGGTAATGCTCCCTGATGAGCGGTTCTGCAAGGTCAGGCGGTGGGGACGGGCCCCGATTTTCTCTTCCATAGCAAAAAACCTCCTAATATATCTAACGTCTATGTTAAATATATTAGGAGATTTCCTTCTTTAGACCATATAATCCTTTAAAGGTACCGGTATAATTCCTTGGCGTCGTCCTTTTTTACTGTTTCCTGTACGTCCAGAACTTCTACCCGAACCGCCTTTGTACCAAACTGAATCTCAATCACATCCCCTGTTTTCACATTCAGGGAGGCCTTGGCCGGCTTGTCGTTTACCAGAACACGCCCGGCGTCACAGGCCTCATTGGCCACCGTACGCCTCTTAATCAGCCGTGAAACCTTTAAAAATTTGTCTAATCTCATAAATTACTTATTTACCTCGTCCTTTAATGCCTTGCCGGCTTTGAACTTAGGAGTCTTGGAAGCCTCGATCGTCATGGTCTTTCCGGTCTTAGGATTTCTTCCCTCTCTTGCTGCTCTCTCAGATACCTCAAAGGTTCCGAATCCAACCAGCTGTACTTTCTCGCCCTTCACCAGCTCCTCAGCTACTACATCGGTGAACGCCTTAACAGCCTTCTCTGCATCCTTTTTGGAAATCTCTGCCTTCTCAGCTACTGCTGCGATTAATTCTGTCTTGTTCATTATTTTTCCTCCTAAAAATGTCCGGTCAGAGTCCGGAAAATTAACCCTTGTAAGTTGAGTTGTACTTTATCATTTATAGCTGTTTCCATAAGATTTGTCAAGGTTTTTCGGCAATTTGGATGCAGTTTCGCGGCAGTTTATGTGGAAGGGTTCCGGCGGCGGGAAAACGGGGGCAAAATCGGGTGTTGGGGCTGCCTGTAAGCTTCCTTTACCAGCGCCCGGTAAAAATGGTGGAGCCCCTGCTGGACCTTTTCCACATACCCTTTCTCCGATATGTTGTAAAGAACGGTGCTCTTGGTCCCTCTGGGTTGGGGAAAGTGTTCATAAATCGCCTCGCTGCTGACCCCCTCCGGATGTTTCCAGATAAAGCGCATGAACTGGAGTTCCATGTTGGAAAGCCGTTTTAATTCTCCGTTCTAAATCCGCTCTTTCATTAAATTTTTCATTACATCCTCTCCTGAGCTTGCCACCTCATTTGCAAATGGCTAGATAGAAACAACGAGGACAACAAATAGCATGGTGGATGCTTTGCCCCTATAAAAAGAAAAGAAGAAACCCTCGACCGTGCTGCAACACAGTCGAGGGTTTCGCTTTTGCCATAGACATTCTGCTTACCTTTTGCCTATTGGCATTATAGCATATGCGGATTTTTTTGCAAGATACGCAAGTCTGACTTTTTAACTGTAAACAGTTTCTGAGTCTGGTTTTCATACAATATACCGCAAACATTCTCCCCATGATATGATATAATTTTAAAAAATTCAGGTTTTGATGTAGCATTCGCCGCAAAAACCGTAGTATACAGGTGAAACCATAAAGGAGGCGATATGATAATGGATGATGAAAAAATCATCGAACTGTTTTTTGAGCGTTCCGAACCTTTGCTGTCCTATATCGCAAGAATCGTTCGGAATCTTTCGCTGAAAATCTACCGGAAGAAGGAAGCGGCCAGGCGAAACAGCCGCTATATCACCGCTTTAGAGGAAATTGAAGCCTGCACCGCAGATCCCCAGACCGTTGAAAGCGAAATGGAAAGAGAGGTGTTTGTATGAACGCAAAGAAATTTTCTGATGCCATGAACGAACTTGACGCAAAATATATTGAGGAAACACTTCAATATAAAAAGAAGTCCGGACGGCCAGTCTGGGTTCGGTGGGGCGCTTTGGCCGCCTGTTTATGCCTGATCGCTGTAGGCGGAATCATGTCCGCACAAAACAGCAGGGGCATCATTCCTTCCCCTGAGTCCGTGCAGACCCCAAACCCGATCATCACCGCTGCATCAGCTGAGGAGATGGAGCGCTACCTGGATTTTCATGTTCCTGTTCTGGATAAGGAAGTGGAGTCTTATTCCGTTTTCGTCGAAGACAGTTATCCCACCATGGGACAGGTCAATTACACAGATGGCTCCGAATTTCGGATAAAATATGGAAACGGCGATATCAGCGGCATTTATGGCGGCACATTGGAGAGGGACGAAGAAATAGAGGGCGTGCAAGTCGAATATTACGAATATGAGGATATTTCTTATGCCATATGGGAAGAAAAGGGATTTACATTCAGCTATGTATACACCGATGACGGCAGCGCTGAGGTGGCGCTTATCATCCAACAGTTTGGGTAGATTGTCCCGAACCAGCCGCCATGTATAAAAAGGCGGAGCCGCCGCGCATTTAACTGAAATCAGCCCTTTGCGCAGCGGCTCCGCCTTTGCTCTTTGATTCTTTTATTTTACCTGGTTCAGCGGCGTTTCCCCGCCTTCTCCTCCTCCTTGATCTTCTGCCACAGCTCCTTCCCCTCCTGGACCGAGGAAAGTTTTACATCCCCGAACACCCAGGGATGTCTGCGGATCATTTTCTCGCAGATGCCGTCCACCACATCCGCGATGGTAAAGTCCCCCTTTTCCGCCGCAATCTGACTGTGAATCATCACCTGGAACAGCACATCCCCCAGCTCCTCACAGAGGTTTTCCATATCCTGACTGTCGATAGCGTCCAGGACCTCCTGGCACTCCTCCTTCAGATGCTTTTCCAGGCTCTCGTGGGTCTGCTCCCGGTCCCATGGACAGCCTTCCGGAGCACGCAGCTTTGCCGTAACCTCAATCAGTTCTTCAAAGGTATGCACCTTGTAACCCCTCCTCTTTATTGTCCCGCCGCGCGGCAAGACCGCTTTCAGGCGCTGCTTTTCTTTTCCTTAGTCCGCTTGATCACCTTAAGTCTGGTAAATTCCTCCCGCTCCTTCTCCTCCAGAGCATTGGAAATACTCTTGGAGAGAGACTCATAGGCAGGAATGGTGATATTCTTTAATGCATTGGCCCGCTTCTGGGTCTTTTTAATGTTGGAAGCCAGGCGGTAAGCGGAGTTTTCCACCATGGAAAGGCGGATGGTCAGCTCCTTCACCTTCTCAAAATGGCTTCTGGCCCGGTCTAATGCCTCACTGGTGTTGTAAAAGCCGTAGGTCAGCTCCAAAGGAGACTCCTCATGTTCTACCAGCGGAATCTCCGTCCCCATGATGCTCCTGGCCTTGATTTTTACGCCCTTATCCACAGGTACGGAATCTCCGATTTCCTGGACATAGCTGATTCCCAGCTCGATGTTGGCCTCCTGAAGAGCCTGATAGGCTGCCCGGAAGGTAGCGTCAATCTCCGACTGGATATCCTTGGCCTGGTCGATGAGGCCCATCAGCTCCCGAATCAGGATATTCCGCTTCTTGTCCATAAGCCCGTAGCCCTGTTTAGCCAGGGCCAGGGAATTCTTTGCCAGAATCAAGTTTCCTTTCGTAGGAAATGTATTGGGATTCATCGATTATTCCTCCCCTTCAAAGCCCTCGAACGGATGATAATATTGATCCAAAACTTTAGAGTCAATCCGGTCAAGCTCGTTTCTGGGAAGCATTCCCAGAAGCTTCCAGCCCAGATCCAGGGTCTCCAGGATAGTCCGGTTCTCATGTACGTCCTGACCTACAAAATGGTGCTCGAAGGCGGTTCCGAATTTCAGATACTGTTTATCCAGCGGAGAGAGCTCATCCTCGCCAATAACGGAAGCCAGGGCTCTGGCGTCTCCCACCTTGGCATAACAGGAAAACAGCTGGTTAGCCATATCCTGATGGTCACCTCTGGTGTACCCCTCGCCGATACCGTCCTTCATCAGACGGGACAGGGATGGCAGAACGCCGATGGGCGGATAGATGGCCTGCCCGCTCAGCTGCCGGTCCAATACAATCTGTCCCTCGGTAATATATCCGGTCAAGTCCGGAATGGGGTGGGTAATATCGTCGCCGGGCATGGTCAGAATGGGAATCTGGGTTACGGATCCCGGACGGCCCGCCACGATTCCCGCTCTCTCATAAATGGAAGCCAGATCGCTGTACAGATAGCCCGGGTAACCTTTTCTGGAGGGAATCTCTCCCTTGGAGGAGGAAACCTCACGCAGGGCCTCGGCGTAGGAGGTCATATCCGTCAGGATGACCAGAATATGCATCCCCTTCTCAAAAGCCAGGTACTCCGCCACCGTCAGGGCTACCTTTGGGATAATCAAACGCTCCACCACCGGGTCATTTGCCAGGTTGATAAACATAGCTACATGGCTGGCTACTCCGCTCTCCTCAAAGGTTCTGCGGAAGAAATCGGCCACATCATATTTTACGCCCATGGCGCCGAATACAATGGCGAATTTTTCATCGGAATCGTCTCCCAGGGAGGCCTGCTGCACAATCTGGGCCGCCAGCTGGTCGTGGGGAAGTCCGCTTCCGGAAAAGATCGGCAGCTTCTGTCCCCGGATCAAGGTGGTCAGTCCGTCGATGGCTGAGATTCCGGTGCGGATATAGTTTCTGGGATATTCACGGGTTACGGGGTTTAAAGGCTTTCCGTTCACATCCAGCCGGACGTCGGAAACAATGTCTCCCAGGCCGTCAATGGGCTCGCCCAGGCCGTTGAAGGTCCTACCCAGCATATCCTCGGACACGCCGATTTCCATAGGATGGCCGGTCAGCCTGGTATGGGTGTTGCGCAGGGCCATCCCTTCGGTTCCCTCGAAAACCTGGATCACGGCCTTATCCCCGTAGATTTCGATGATTCTTCCCATTTTCTTCTCTGTCCCGCCTACGGTCATTTCCACGATTTCGTCGTAAGCGGCTCCCTGAACTCCTTCCAGGGCCACCAAGGGACCATTGATTTCACTTAAACCTAAATATTCGATTGCCAATTCATGTCCCTCCTCTCATCAAGCGTTGCGCTCTACTACGCTGTCGTAGAAACGGTCAATCCGGTTCTTAAAGTCATCCAGAAGATCCAGACGGTCATTGGGAATATCGTACTTGATGGCGATTACATCGTCAAAGATGCTGTCCTCCTTCAGTACGGACATGGGCATTCCCATAGAGATTAAGGACCTGGACTTCTGATACAGATAGAGAATAATCTCCATCATCTTAAACTGCTTTTCCATAGGCACGCAGGTATCATCCTTGTGGAAGGCGTTCTGCTGCAGGAAGCCCACCCGGATGACTCTGGCGATTTCCAGTGTCAGCTTCTGGTCGTCGGGCAGCACATCGGCGCCAATCAGCTTTACAATCTCCATCAGGCTGCTCTCCTGGGTCAGAATGGTCATCAGGCGGTTGCGGTAGTCCACGAACCGCTTGTCCACATGCTCCGTGTACCAGGGCGCCAGGTCATTTAAATACTCCGAATAGCTGGTCAGCCAGTGAATGGCCGGGAAATGCCTGGCGTAGGACAGGGATTTGTCCAGCCCCCAGAAGCAGCGGACGAAACGCTTGGTATTCTGGGTCACCGGTTCGGAAAAGTCGCCGCCCTGAGGGGATACGGCACCGATAATGGTGACGGAGCCTTCCGTTCCGTTTAAGTTCTGCATCATACCGGCCCGCTCATAGAAAGCCGACAGACGGGAAGCCAGATATGCCGGGAAGCCTTCCTCCGCAGGCATCTCCTCCAGACGTCCGGACAGCTCTCTTAATGCCTCCGCCCAACGGGAGGTAGAGTCTGCCATGATGGCTACATGATATCCCATATCCCGGTAATACTCCGCCAGAGTCAGGCCGGAGTAAAGGCTTGCCTCACGGGCCGCCACAGGCATATTGGAAGTATTGGCGATCAAAGTGGTCCGGTCCATCAGAGGATTTCCGCTCTTGGGGTCAATCAGCTGTGTAAATTCCTCCAGCACCTGGGTCATCTCGTTTCCGCGCTCTCCGCAGCCGATGTAGATAATCACATCCGCATCCGACCACTTGGCGATCTGGTGCTGTGTCATGGTCTTTCCGGTTCCAAAACCTCCGGGAATAGCCGCCGTTCCGCCCTTTGCCAGGGGGAACATGGTGTCCAGAATACGCTGGCCCGTAATCAGAGGTCTGGTAGCCGGGAAACGCTTGGCCGTGGGTCTCGGAGTACGGATGGGCCATTTCTGGGCCATAGTCAGTTTCTTCTCCGTACCGTCTCTTAACTGCAGAGTCAGAAGGGGTTCCATAATGGTGTATTCACCATCTTCCACCACATCCAGCACATATCCCTCCACATCAGGGGGCACCATTACCTTGTGCATAATGGCTCTGGTTTCCGGAACCTCCGCGATGATGGTTCCGGGCATCAGGCGGTCGCCCTTCTTCACCGTCATATGGGTCTGCCATTTTTTCTCCGTATCCAGGGATTCCACTGACAGTCCCCGTCCGATATAGGGGCCGCTCTGCTTTGCAATGGCGCTTAAAGGCCGCTCAATACCGTCGAAAATATTATCCAGGATGCCGGGGGCCAGAGTTACGGACACCGGCGCGCCCGTTCCGGTTACCTTCTCGCCGGGCTTTAAGCCGCTGGTTTCCTCGTAAACCTGAATGACCGTTTTTCCGGAGGCCAGCCCGATGACCTCTCCCACCAGGTTCTCATTTCCCACATATACCATTTCATTCATCTGGAATCCCGGGTCCCCGTTCAGATAGACAATGGGACCGTTGATTCCGAATATAATACCTGTCTTATTCACCGCCATTGCCTCCCTTGCTCGATGTTGACCGCCCTGCTTCTGAGCCTGTTTCCCCAGCCTCCTGAACTGTAAACTTAAAGTTGTGACGGGCCTCCTCCAGTCTGGTCTGGAATGAATTATCAATTAAAATGTGACGTCCGGGAATCACCGCCCGGATTCCGCCCAGAAAGGAATAATCGCTGATGCGGATAGCCACACCCATATACAGGGAAATCCGGCGGGCCCGCTCCGCGTCTGAGGGGTCCATGTAAATAGTAAAGGCCTCGTCTCCGGCAAAATCCTTTACCCAGTGAACCTGACGCTCCAAAAACTTCTCATACTCTTCCGTTTCCATAAAGTTAGCCAGGTAATCCTTCAGCTCTACAAACAGCTTATCCTTCAGTTCGTCCTGACGGTGTCCCGCCTCCCGGCGCAAATCCAGCTGCTCAATGGACAGCTTTTTGTTGATTTCCCTCTCCAGTTTTTCTGTTTCCAGCTTTACCTGCAGGTCGGCGTTCTTTCTCTCCGCCTGCTTATGTTCCTCAAAGGTTTTCTCCAGGGCCTTCATGTAATCGTCCAGCATACGGCTGCTGCGGTCCCTGGCGTCTTCCATACAAATATCCTGAAAATGCTTCAGCTTTTCCTCGATTGTCAAACTGCCACCTGCTTTCTATCCTTTTTGGCAACTGCTCTACAGCTTCAAACCAATGGCCTCATTTACATAGGAAGTGATGAAATTGGGCTTGCGGCCGGTGCCGTGCCGGTCCGGAATCTCCACAATCAGGGGGAGCTTACGCTCCAGCTTTACATTGTCGATAATCTCCGGAAATTCCCTGCCGAATTTTTCCGTCAGCAGGATGATGCCAATGCTTTTGTCGGCCAGGGCATACTCCAGCTGCTCTTTCAGCTCTTCCCGTTTATGGACCACAGCGCCCTCCACTCCGGCCAGCCGCATGCCGGTCAAAGTGTCGATGTTGTCGCTGATTAGATACATCTTCATAGGCTTACAGGTTGCCCAGGATCATGAAGGAAATGATCAGGCCATACAGACACACACCTTCGGCAAGCCCTACGAAGATTAATGATTTACCAAGAATGGAGCTGTCCTCGCTGATGGCTCCCAAAGCTGCGGACGCAGCTGCGGATACGGCGATGCCGCCGCCCAGGCAGGACAGTCCTGTGGACAGGGCTGCGGACAGGTAGCCCATGCCGGCCGCAGATACGGCTGCGCCCTCAGCGGCAGTCTCCGCCGCGAAGGCGGTGCCGTGAAACATCATAACAGCGGCAAAAATCATCGTTCCAAAGAACATAAACAGGTTTGCTCCCAGGGCCGCTTTGTAGCGTCCTCTGGTTTTCTCTCCAATGGCAAAGGCCCCGAAGGGGATCACAATGCTGATTAACAGTGCCGCCGTTAATGTGATTTTTACAAGAATGCTCATAATGAATTCTCCTTTTATGTTGTTTTTTCTGTAACTGTCCAGGTTGCCCTGAACAGCCTCGTTTTTCTATGATTCCTTTGCGGTCTGGCCGTAAGGCTTAAATTCCCTTCCGCTGCCCCGGTAGAACCGGCTGAACAGCTCGTAATATTCCAAACGCAGAACCTGAATTCCCACAATCAGTCCCTCCATACCGCATACAAAGAGGTTTCCGCCTACGATTACCGCCCAGTTGGGGCTGCCCGCCTCGGCTCCCGCCAGCATCAGCACTACCTCCATCATGGCCGCGTGGCTTACGGCAAAAGCACCCACACGGATAAATGACAGGGTGTTGGAGAAGTAGCTTAACAGTACCTCAAAAAGCTCGAAGATTCCCTGGGTGATAAACATGCCCACTCCTGATGTCATCTTTTCCCTCTTTTTCTCCAGCATGGCGGTCAGAGGTTCCTTAAAGAACATCAGCGCCAAAGGAATCAGAAACAGCACCACTAAAATGGCGGTGGCAGGAAGTGGATTTCCGCTCATATACAGAACAATGGTTCCCGCCAGGGCCCCATAAAATACCAGTCCGGCAGCGCCGTTGGTATCGAACCAGGTCTTTTCCATATCCTTTTCCCTGAGGCTGTTGATAATGTTTAAGATCATGCACAGCAAAATAACCGCCATACCGATTCCAATTGCCACGACAAAGACTGTGTTCAGCTTTCCGATAAAGGGAAGGCTGGTCATGGCCTCTGCTGGTCTCAGCCACAGAGGCTCGATCATGTTTTCAAAGCCGAAAATACTTCCAAAGAGAAAACCGAAAATCGTGGAAAAGAATCCGCAGCAGGAAATGATTCCGGCCAGGCGCATTTTCTTTAATTTATATAGAAGAAGTCCGCCCAGCAGCAGGCACAGGCCCTGTCCCGCATCTCCGAACATAAAGCCGAAGAGCACCGAATAGGTCAGGCCAACCAAAATAGTGGGATCAATCTCCTGGTAGGAGGGGAGGCCATACATTTCCACATACATTTCAAAGGGCTTAAACAGTCCCGGATTTTTCATTTTCGTAGGCGGAGAACTCATAATGTTGTTATTGTTATCCTCCACCACGCAGAAGGTTTGAGCGTCGTTTTCAATCTCCTTGCGGAACCGGTCCGCCTCATCCTTGGGCATCCAACCGCACAGGATATAGAAAGTGTGGTCGTCCCGCTTGGTGCAGGCCGCCATCTTACGCACATCGAAGTTAATGCAGTACCGCTTTAACCTCTGTGCCGCTCCCACCAGTGCGGCTCCTCTGGACTGAACTGTCTGGCGGACCGTCTGGTCCAGCTTCTCAATCTGGTCACTTAAGCTCTGAATCTGTTCATCCAGGCTGTGTCCGGCCTCATCGGGGGTTCCTTCATATTCATCCGGAAGGAACATTCTTTCAAAATGCATGGAGGAATAGATTGCGTCAATCTTGTCCTCCTGCCTTAAAGGCACACAGTAAACCACCCACACATAATCCTTGGTTTCCCTGCACTTAAACTGGATCGCGTCGATGGTATCATAGACGTATGCCTGAAACTTATCATAATATTCCCTGGCAAAGCGTCCGAAGCGGAATTTGATATGCCGGAAACCAAACAGGCGGTTAATATCGTAATCCAAACCCGCAAAAGGCCATACCTGGTCTCTGGAATCCTGAAGGTCTCCCCGCTTTTTTTCCAGTTCTTCCTTCTGAGCCAGCAGCGTCTTCAGCTCCTGGTCCAGTTCTCTCACCGTTTCAAGGGCCTTTTCAAAACTCAGCTCCTCGCCTGTCTGGGGGAGAAGATCCTGATATTGCTCCACCAGAGTCCTGGCCCTCTGCTCATCCTCTTTATAAGGATTATTTTCAATAAACGGTCTTAAGTTTTTTACGGTTTTCAGCTCAGACAACGCATTTTCCAGCTGAATCTCGTACCGGGACAGATAAACCTCCGCTACCCGGTCGATATCCCCCATGGGACCCGTAATGCTTAAAAACTTCATTTTTTCAATCATAGCTTAACCCCTTTCTCAGACCGCCGCCACGCCGTAACGTATGCGCTCCAAAGTCGTGATAATGCGCCGGATTTCCTTCTCCTTAAAGTAAAGGTAAGAATTCAGCGCGGCGATGGAATAGGGATCGGATTTCCGGGTCATCTCGTATACCCGGTCGTTAATCTGATCCGCTATTTTTTTCAGATCCGGTGTCTCACTCAGATCCATTTTCCCATAGTGGGTGGTTTTCAGGATGCTGAAAAACTCATCCAGACTTTCCGCCTGCGCCATCCGGGTGATCTGATCCCTGGTCAGATGAAAACGAATGGGAATCAGAATGGAAATAATCTGCGCTCCTGAAAGCCCGTAATACTTTTTTGCCCGGTAAATCCATTGAATATTCAGCATATCCATTCTGGTGCCAAAACACTGGGTAATGATTTTTTGCTCATCCTTTTTCAGATACCGCTTGTTAATCCGCCAGGAACTCTGAAAATAAGCCATATCCAGAACCGTTTCGCAATCCGTTGGGCTGACCGCTCCCTTTTGTTCCAGGGCAGCCAGAGGGGCGTAATAGCTGGAACCCTTCAGATTAGCGATCCACTGTTCCACCGTCTGTTTTTGGCAAAGCTGGCGAAGATCCAATCTGGAATGCTGCTGGAAAAAGGTCCCAAACTCCTCCAGATTCAGCTCCTGCTCCATCCCTCCCGCAATACTCCGCAGACAGGTTTTCAAAATGGAGAGCTCGTAGCGTCTGAAATACAGTTCCAGAAAACGGCGCTGACGCAGATTCGCAAACCGGTAAATTCTCATAAAATCCCGGTACAGCGCCTGATTCAGCTGCTGCTCAATCTTTCCCCGATGCAGGTCATCCTGACTGAAGCTGGAAAAAAGAGTCTCATAAGAGGGATTCTCCTTAAGATAGGCAACCGCCTCCGGAACATTTTCCAACTCCGCCATTTCCTCAAACTGCTGATCCGTCAGACGCCACCGTTCCATGGCTTTAATCTTTGTTACAATCGCGCTGTAAGCCATCAGGTTTCCCATATGCTCACTCCTTTATCATTTCCTTAAACAGCTCCTCCACATATTCCTTCCGATGTTCCTTATAATTTGTTTCCATCTCCAAAAGGAGGCGGTCCGAGCGTTCTTTCTGCTCCTTCAGCTTCTGGTTCATATCCCGTTCCATGGTTTCCTGCACCTGGCGGATTCTGTTCTGGGTTTCTTTTTCCAGTTCCTGGTCAAAGGCTCTGGTCTTTTCATCCATTTCCTGAGCAAACTGGCTTTTCCGCTTATTCGCCTCCTCCATAATACCGGAGGCGGTATTTTCAATATCCGCTAATTTATCCAGCACCTTGTCCATACAATCCCTCCTTACAGATTAAGAGTAACCGTTCAGGACATCGTAAAAACAGCGTTCCTCCGGGCTATGGTGATCCCAGAGTTTGTCCGGCCTTGGCCGGACAGGCAGATATGCCGTCCTGAACCTTCTCTCGTTTGAACTTATATCATAATACTACTTTTTTTTATTTTTTCCAGACCCAAAATTTTTTTTGGTAAAAAATTCACAATTTTGTCATAATTCGTCCAAATTTAATCATACGAAAAACTGACCGGACAGAAAAAGCAGGTACGCCTGCTTTGCCCAAATAGCACATAAACGCCATTGTAAAGAGCGTCTGTTCTCTCCACAATGGCGTTTTTCTTTATAATAGGCCCTTAGCGCATATATTTTAAACGTTTGGCCGAAATGATCCTTTATTCCTGAGACTGATCCTGTCCTTCCTCCGGCGCTGCCGTTTCCTGGTCCTCCCCGCCGGTTCCATCCTGCCGGGAAATATACTGGCTGGAAATATAGGCTTCCTGGCCATCGTAATTAATTACAGTCCAGTCGTTATTGTACCTTCTTACATATTCTACCACGGCGCCCTGGGACAGCTGTACCAAGACGCTTCCCTGAGTAGAGGGCTCGCTTCTGACATTCACTCCGTCGCCAGTCACCACATAGGTTCCTGCCTCCGCAGCTGTTTCCGTCACATCCGGCTGCGCCTGTGTTGACGGTTCTTCCGATGTCTGAGCCTCTGTCATTGCCGCTGTTGTCGTCTGAGGATTATCCTCGCCGCCGGACAGCATGGTGCGAATCACCAGAATCAGCAGTACCACTGCCAGAACAGGGACCAGAATCCGCAGCACATAATAGGCTGCCGGTCCTTTTTTGCGTTTCTTTTTTCCTCCGGATGGACGCGATGCCGAAGCCCGGCGGGCAGAACTGGTTCTGACCGGCTGCCGTCTCTGAGGCTGCCTGCCGCCGCCTCTTGAACCATACTCATCAGCAAATGCCCCTACTTCCTGAGCCAGCAGCTGATAAGCTTGATTGGCATCATAGGCAGTATCGTCTCCTTCATGAACTGCCTTATTGCCCAGAATGCGGATATTATGGTAATGATCCTTTGTAGTCCGGCTGATCCATCTTCCCTCGTAAAGCTGGTCAATGGTATCTGACAGATCCCCCTCTACCACGCAGGCCTTTTCCGCCATGCACCGGACCATAAATTCCAGAGTTTGCCTGGCTTTAATCATGGCCATGTTGTATTCCTTGCGTCCGATCAGGCGCTCCGTTTCTCTCAGGCCCTGCTGGATCTGCTTCCAGATGGTGGTATTCTCCATGTTCGCCATATATGTTCTCTCCTTTGTAAGATTAATCCAGTCTAAACTATTACCTATAGTATACTAGGTTTTTTTCCTTTTTGCACTATAATTTTAAAGATTACGGACACTTCAGAAGAAGGGCCGGCGTGTATTTCCCGGAGCCTTCTTGTCATTTTTCCTCCGGGATGCTAGAATACCTTCAGAATATCAGAAAGGAATGTATTTTTTATGCGGTTACGCCATATTACAGGAGCCGAGGAAATGATTGCTCAAAGCCCCTTTGTGATTCAGGAACCCCAGCTGCGGAAAGGATGCTGGAGCCAGTTGTTCCGGAATCATGCTCCGATTGAAATTGAGGTAGGAATGGGAAAAGGACGCTTTATTATGGAGCTGGCAAAAAACCATCCGGATATTAACTATATCGGCATTGAACGCTATTCCAGCGTACTTCTTCGAGCCCTTCAAAAGCGGCAGGACCTGGAACAGTCCGGGGTCCATTTGTCCAATATCTATTTTCTCTGCGTGGACGCCAAGATGCTGGATCAATTTTTCGCCTCCGGCGAAGTCAGCCGGATTTACTTAAACTTTTCCGATCCCTGGCCCAAAGACCGTCACGCCAAGCGCCGCCTGACCTCCCCCCAGTTTTTGTCCGTCTACGAAAAAATCCTGGCGCCGGAGGGAATGGTGGAGTTTAAGACCGACAACCGCGGGCTTTTTGAATACTCTTTGGAATCTATTCCAGCCGCCGGATGGAAAATCAGCGAACAGACCTTCGACCTCCATCACAGCCCTATGGCCGAGGGAAATGTTATGACGGAATATGAAGCCAAATTTTCCGCAGAAGGGAAGCCCATCTGCAAGTTGACCGCAATGCGGTAAAATTACCGGCGGTCTCTACCGAAAACCTTTTTCTCCAAACTGCATATACTATATGTAGATTGAGCAGCTTTGTCCCGGCCTTGTTCCGGGGCCAGGCGCAAGGAGGTCCATCTATGCCCCTTCCCTGTAAACTCACCCGCTGTTTACAGCGGGCTACCTGTGATAAAATTGCCCTGAATCGTAAAGTTCTCCGCCTCCGACGCTGTTTTCTGGAGGTAGACCGGATCCTGAACCACGAAGATCATCACGGAAAATGCAGAAAAAAATAAGGTGTTTGGGACTTTCCAAAGTCCTTCAAAAATTTTTGTAAATTATTTTTAAAAAAAGTGTTGACTTTTTCTTTCAGAGCAGATATAATAACGTTCGTGCTCCTGAGGAACACAAACAAAAAGATACAGATGAGCGCCCTTAGCTCAGTTAGATCGGAAGAGCACACGTCT
>ENA-OWOC01000068-OWOC01000068.1-gut-metagenome-genome-assembly--contig:-NODE-68-length-59190-cov-5.642414_pt1 | contig 59190 bp, 68 predicted proteins | sample MGYA00248245_ERZ651791 | MGnify/ENA primary metagenome ERZ651791 (study PRJEB26908, sample SAMEA4031703) | gut metagenome | biome: gut; feature: normal infant; material: stool | place: China | collected 2015 ...
TACGAATACATCGTTGCCCTGCTCATCGGAAATGAATCCGTAACCCTTCTGGTTGTTGAACCACTTAACTGTACCTTTCATTATGATACCTCCAAAAAATAAAAAATGTTTCTGTTGCCTTGAATTTGCAACTGTCATAAGAATATCATAAATGGGTGCAGGTGTCAAACAATTTAGTGTAAAAATTGTATAAGGATGCGGCTTTTCTGACAGGAAAAAATGTGGTATACTGGTGGCTTAAAGAACGGTTAAATTCTTAACAAACTTGGCGATTTTTGGAAAAGAGGATGAATATGCAGGCAAAAAATATATGGAGGCACTTTTGGACGATCACCCACCACCGGAACCTGGTGCGCAGACATTGCTTCCGGGTCGGTCTTTATTGGCAGGGACTGACTCACGATCTGTCAAAATACAGCCCGGAAGAGTTTTGGACCGGGGTAAGATATTATCAGGGAGACCGCAGCCCTAATGCGGCGGAGCGGGAGGATATTGGTTTTTCCACGGCCTGGCTTCACCACAAGGGCCGCAACAAACACCATTACGAATACTGGATCGATGTCTCGCTCAATAAGGAAGAGGGGCTGGTGGGGAACAAGATGCCTCTAAAATATGTGGCGGAAATGGTCTGCGACCGGATTGCTGCCTGCCAGGTTTATAAGGGAGATGCGTATACGACTGCCTCGCCATGGGAATATTATGAGAGAACCAAGAAATACATAACCATTCATCCTCAGACCAGAGCGCTTTTGGAGAAACTGCTTCTGATTTTGAGAGACCAGGGAGAAGATGCGGTTTACACTTATATAAGAGTGCTGCTGCGCAAGGGAACTTACTGACGCTCAAAATCCATAATCCTTCTTGTGCCAGTCTGCCAGACGAGTTAAATCTCCTCCATCAGACAGCTCGTTCAGAAGACGGCGGAAGGAGGAGCGGGAGAAGGAGCGTTCCTCTGCGCCTGAGAGGATATTCAGCGGAAGGGCGGCCATATGGGCCGGCCCCGTTTTTTTGTCCGGACAGATGGGTGCAAGAAATCCGGGGGAGGCATATCCGCAGACTGGTTTTGTGAGAAAAGTACCCAGGCGGCGGATTAAAGGTATATCCTCCAGGAATGTTTTTCCGTGGAGAGACCGCTCCTTCAGCTGACCGCATTCCCAGGCGGTCATGGGGAGATGGACGACCAGATCCCGGCAGGATTCTACCCGGATCAGAGGGATGGAATAGCATTCGGCAAAGGCCGGGTCTCCGGGCCGCGGAGCTCCGAAGGTGATGACAGCGGGGGATGGGAGGGAGGGGAACAGATCGGCCAGCTGATGAGCCATGAGAATGGCAACGGCTCCGCCTTTACTGTGCCCGGTGAGATAAAAATGGCTGGGGTGAAGGGACAGAAAAGAGGGGATCTGGTCAGCCATAGGCTTCAGCAGGCTGTAAACGGAAGAAAGAAATCCTTCGTGGACATGGCCGCAGCCTTTTAACGGGACCAGTTGAGAGCGGAAATCATTGGCCCAGTCCTCCCCCTGGCTGGTGGTCCCCCGAAAGGCCATGATTAAATTACCCTGAGAGAAGCCCATCAGGCCGGCATCAATTTGAGAAGGTCCGCCGCAAAAGGTGTGGACAGGACCTGAAAAGCCGGCCTGCTGGTAAAACCGGGCCGCTTTGGGGGACGAAGCGATTTCTCCGTCTTCCAGGATCAGGCCGGAAAGAGAGCATGCGGCCCATAGCTGAGAATACAGGAAATTGGAAAGAAACATTGAAACGCCTCCGGATCAAAAGAGTTAATACAGAATATTCCGGCAGAGTTCAAAAGGATCCATGGAACGGGCGGTAGCTCGGAAAAGAGCGCTTGCTCTTTTTGAACCGTCTGAAAGGCGGGCTGGTCTCCTTCCTGCGGAAAGTGATGAAGGAGGGCCGTAAGCCGGATGATTTCTTCCGGCAGGGGGATTATCCAAAAAACAGCAGGGGCGGCTGGACAATGTGACAACGGAACAGTTCGTGAGACCGGATTCATAGGAGAAGAGAGGACCACATATACTGATAGTAGCTTCAATGGGAAAGGAGGAGAGGAGGGACGAAGCATCGATCGGTTATGTGGGCTGCTGCCGCGGGACTGCTGGTTCCGTATTTGACTACATTAGCCTGGACCGGAACCATACATGGCGAGGAGCTTCGCATCCGGCAAATGGAAACTGCATCTTCCGACAGGAGGATTTTGCTGGACAGGGAAAACGGCGGGCTCTATACGGATGTGGAAGAATACCTGCCCGGGGTCCTGGCCAGGCAGATTCCGGCGGATTTTGAGATGGAGGCTTTAAAGGCCCAGGCGGTGATTGCCCGAACCTATATTTACAAGCAGATGGAGAAAAATGAAAATGGCATCTGGGAGGCGCCGGAGTCTGCCTTGGATTTGGATTATCTGGAGAAAACGCAGCTGGAAAAGCTGTGGGGAAGCGAGAGGTTTCCGGAAGCCTATGAGCGTATGGAGGAGGCGGTGGGGGCCACAGCCGGGCAGGTGCTTAAGTGGGATGAGGATTATATTGACCCGATGTTTTGCCGGGCCAGCGCGGGAATGACCCGCCAGGGAGATGAAAACCATCCTTATCTGCAGCCGGTGGACTGCCCGGGAGACCTAAATGCAGAGGGCTTTTTACAGCTGGTGACCTTCAGCAAGGGAGATTTCGTGAACCGACTGAATCAGATTCCCGCAGCCGGGGAGGCAGCCCCTTCCATACAGGAGGAGCAGATTCCCGAGTCCATTCAGATTGTAGACCGGGAGGAAGGAGGGTATGTAACACGCCTTCAGGCAGGTGAGCGCATCTTTGGCGGAGAGGAGGTGCAGTATGCATTGGGGCTTAATTCCAGCGCTTTTTCTTTTATGCCTTTTGAAAATGGAATCCGGGCGGAGACAAAGGGAATTGGACATGGATACGGGCTGAGCCAGACCGAGGCCAACCGAATGGCCGCGGAAGGTCGGAACGCAGAAGATATTCTTCTTCATTTTTATAAAAATGTTCAGCTGATTGCTGAATAAGAAACGTCACTTTGGTAAGACTATTACCGAGGTGATAAAACGTGAAGGACAAGATTAACCAGATGCTGAGGGACAAGATGTTCCTCGTCATACTCGTGCTTGGCCTGCTGACTATCGTAGCCGCAGCAGGCGTATTTACCATTCAAAGAGGAAGAGGACAGGAGTCCAGCCCCTACCTGGAAATGCCGGGACCGGACGTCATTGCCCAGGAAGAAACAGGAGGGGAGGTACAGGAGGAGCAGCAGATTGCCGGAGCCTCCGATGCGCAGTCCCGGGAGGAAGAACTTCAGATGGCAGAAGGAACGCTGCCGGACAGCAATGCGGGAGATGACCTTGCGGCGGAAGCCGGAGCCGGACAAGAGGCGGCCACGCCTTTGGTACTGAACTTTTCCGACGCCAGCCGTCTGTCCTGGCCGGTACGGGGAAATGTAGTTCTGGATTACAGTATGGATCAGACCATTTATTTCCCTACCCTGGACCAGTACAAATGTAATCCTGGGATTGTCATCCAGTCTGAGGTAAGCACACCGGTAACAGCCCCGGCCAACGCCAAAGTGCTGGAGGTGGGGAACAATGAGGAAATCGGAAATTACGTGACGATGGATTTGGGAAATGGTTATGAGGCTATCTGCGGGCAGCTGAAGGAAATCGAGGCGGTGGAGGGAGAATACCTGGAAGCCGGACAGACCATCGGCTACGTGTCGGAGCCTACCAAATACTATTCCGTGGAAGGGGTCAACCTTTATTTCCAGCTGCGGAAGCAGGGGGAAACGGTGGATCCATTGGATTACATGGAGTAACAAGAGCTTTCCTTTCTTTATGAAAAGACTTTCTTCCAAAATGGAGGGAGGTCTTTTTGGCATGGAGGAACATTTTACTGCAAGGTTTCGTGCCAGCCGGAGCTGTTGCTAAAAATACACAAAAAACAGAAAAAAATTTCAGATTTTTATAATAATTTGTTCACACAAGATTAAGGAGAGCATGTTATAATAAAAATACTTGGCAGGAGGAGCGCCAATATGGCGCCTGAGCCGGTAGAAGGTGCGGGGGGACGGCCTAAAGGACGTCAGGACGCCGCGCGAGACCAAGAGGGGAAGAGGAGTTGAACGGATGAATATTTTGTTTTTTCTGACGCCAAAGAGTGAGGTTGCGTACATAAACGAGGATGACACCATTCGCCAGGCACTGGAAAAGATGGAATACCATAAGTATTCTGCGGTACCGATTATCAGCAAAACAGGGAGATATGTGGGAACCTTAACAGAGGGAGACCTTCTCTGGGGGATTAAGAATCAGTTTAATCTGGATTTAAAAGGAGCTGAAAAGATTCCGGTGACCGCGGTCCGGCGCAAATCGGACAACCGTCCGGTGAAGGCGGGAGAGGATATGGAGGATTTGATTGGGAAAGCGCTGAACCAGAATTTTGTACCGGTTCTGGACGATCAGAAGTGTTTCATCGGAATTATTACCAGAAAGGATATCATTAAGTATCTTTATCAGAAATGCCAGAATCTCCAGGAAAATCCGGAGAAAACCACGGAAAAAAGCCGGTTGTCCGGAATCTCCGCTGTACTGCAGGGGGATAAGGCGCTGGTACTTTAAAGACAAAGGGCGGGACTGCAATAAAGGGCGGTCCTGCTTTGTTTATGATCGGCTGGGAATAAATGCGAAAAGGGAAATCGTTCACCGATATTTCACGATCCGGTCATAGCCCAGTCACATATTATGAGTATTATAAAGACAATCAAGGATGAAATCCTTTTTACATATATTTTTTCATTTTCTACTCCCCCTTTTAGCAGCTGATGAAGCTGCTTTTTTTGTGCTGCTGTGCTGCGGATTCAGCCGGCCCCATATATGGATTTTTGGCAGATGCGATTGACTGGTTCGGCAGAAAAGAAGGGGCTATGGGAAGGAGGCGCAAACGAACTTCCCATAGCATAAATAGAAGAATTTTCAGATTTTAAAGAAAGATAATCGCGCCGGTGTATCAGCCTTGAGAAGATTGGGTCCAGGAGGAGGGATCAAAGGCCGGATTAAAGGCATAGAAATTGCGGCTGTCCAGCTTTTCCTGCGTGATGCGGAGAAGTTCACCGAATCTTTGGTAATGGACCAGCTCACGTTCCCTAAGAAAACGAATAGGCTCGCATACATCGTAATCCCGGACAACACGAAGAATGTTGTCGTAGGTAGAACGGGCCTTTTGTTCTGGGGCGACCTTGTAAAGACAACTTACAAAAATACGAGGAAGAACAGATAAACCATCCCTACAATTTTCCGGTGAATAAAAAATGACTAAAATCATATAGCTTGACATTGCTTTTTTTATAAGATACAGTATTACTCATAAAAGACGGGGGACAATATGATATGATAGATATTCTTATTGGGATTATTGCAACAATAGCATCAACAGTTATTCTTGGCCTTTTTGGAATGTTTATCATTACACCATATAGAAACCATCAAGAAATCTTTAAAAAAATACTACGTATAATTAGGAATTATGAAGATCCACGAAAATATCAAGGGCAAATGCTTCCCTCTTCTCTGATGGTAGATTGTATAGAAAAGCAGATATGCCAGATAGAAGAAGTTTTTGACCTAATGGATGAGCAGAAAGATTTAAATCCGGTTTTATATAAACTATTCGGATATGAAAAAACTGAAGGCTTGCTCCATATTTTATTCGAGTACATTAGAAATCCAATTATGTTGAAAGATTCTAAAGAGTTTGACGATGAATATTTGCTGGATACCGACAAAATTTTTTCCAATATAAAAAAGAAAGCACGATTTCCTTGGATAAAATTTGGAATCATCACCTTGATATTATTATTACTATTCATTAGTATTTTAGTAACCCTTTTTAAGTTAGTCATAGTTTCAAATTGTAAAATATAAAAACAAGTCATTGAATACCGCCCAAACGAGACTACGGGCGGTATTTTTGTAGCTTGGCAAGAAAGGAGGAACTACCCCACCGGGGCCTGATGAAAAGTCAGGCCCCTTTTTTCATGCTCAAAATCAGGAGGTAAACGTGTATGCCAGATGATAAAACCACAAAAGCCCCGGAGACGGCAGCGCCGGACACCGGGCCGGGCAAGCCCCCGGAACAGGCTCCCGTCAAGGAACCTGTGAAAACCGAACCGCCCACGCCGGAACAGAAGCCCCCGGAGCAGGCCGCAGACAAAGCCGCACCGCCGAAGGATAAAGAGGCTCCCACTTCCGAGAAGGCAGGCGCAGAGAAAAACCCGAATGTTTCCGTCTACAACTTTTCGGAAATCATGGCTGAGAAGAAAGCGGCGGAAAAAGAAAAAACGCCGGAGAAGGCAGCCCCCGCACCGGATAAGGGAAAGGAGCCCGAAAGGCCGGATAAGGCTGTGAAGAAGGAGCCTGACAAAACAGCGGAGCCACCGAAGCGCAGGGGCCGCCCTCCGAAGGAGACGCAGGCGAAAACTCCGGCGGACAAGAAAAAGACCGCCCCGGCAAAAGAACCCGCCGCTCCGAAGAAAACTTCCATCTGGAAGGAGGCTTTGGACAAGGCCACCGGGAACAAGGAAAAGGCCCAGAAGGCTCCTGCCCCGAAAAAGGCGGCGGACAAGGGTTCTGCCGCTGTGAAGCCTCCGGCCCCGGAACAGCCGAAGCCGCAGGAGCCGCCCAAAGAAGCGCCCCGCCGTGGGGAGGAACAGATCGTCTATATCAAGCTGGACGAGCTCCATGCTTTCAAGAACCACCCGTTCCAGGTGCGGGACGATGATGAAATGCGGGCAATGGTGTCCAGCGTCAAGGATAAGGGCGTCACCCAGCCCGCTATCGTCCGGCCCCGGGAGGACGGCGGCTATGAGATTGTCTCCGGCCACCGCCGTCAGAAGGCCAGCGAGCTTGCCGGATTTGCGGATATGCCCTGTATCGTCCGCAACCTGACGGACGACGAGGCCATCACGCAGATGGTGGAGGACAACTTAAACCAGCGTGAAGAAATCCTCCCCAGTGAGCGGGCAAAGGCACTGAAAATGCAGCTTGAAGCCATCAAGCACCAGGGCTCCCGCACTTCGGGCCAGATTGACCCGAAGGACGCGGGCAAACGCTCCAACGAGATCGTGGCCGAGCGGAACAAGATGGCGGTCAAACAGGTACAGCGGTATATCCGGCTCAATGAACTTGTCCCTGACCTGATGGCCCTCATGGACGCAAAGAAGCTGGGCTTCACGACTGCTGTGGAGCTCTCCTATATCAGCAAGAAGAACCAGAACTATATCGCCGTTGCCATCGACAGCCAGCAGTCCTCCCCGTCCCAGGCGCAGGCAAAGCGCATGAGGGAGCTGGACGAGAAGAAGCTCTTAAACGGGGACGTGATCGACGGCATTATGATGGAGGACAAGAAGGAGGTAGACAAAGTGATTTTGACGGGCGCTGAACTGAGCAAATACTTCGGGAAGGAAACCACCCCGAGGGAAATGAAAGACCAGATCATCAAACTGCTGGACGACTGGAAGGGCCAGCAGAAGGAACACGAAAAGCCGGAGAAGAAAAACGAGAAGGAAAAATAAGCGGGACTTCGGGCCATGTTGGCCCGAGGACACAAGACCTGTGGGGCTCTGCCCCACGCCCCGAAGCTCTGGAGATATAAATTATTCCCCGTCGCCAGTTATTCCATAGCATAGCCGGGAAAATCAGTTCAAGGGCAGAGCCGCCGCAGGCGGTGCCGGAGGCACCCTTGACGGATTTCTCCCGGTTATGCTTTATCACAGTCAAGCGACGGGGATATAAATTCTCCAGAGCCTTCCCACGGGAAGGGGCGGAGGGGTTGGGCGAACCTTGCTTTACCTTATTTAATAAGTGAAATGGAGGGAACCAGAAATGAAGCGACCTTTAGCATACATCACCGCCGCATGGTGCGGTATTCCCGAGGTGGACACCGACCTTGCCGTGGAGTTCTGCCGGGCAGCCTATGAAGCGGGCCTTGCCCCCATCTGCCCGAAGTTATACCTTCCGCTGATCCTCAATGACAACGTGCCGGAGGAACATAAGGACGGTATCGACATGGGCCGGGATATGCTCAAACGCTCCCGTATGCTCCTTGTCTGCGGCGGGGCTGTGGACGAGGACGTGAAAAACGACATTGCGGTTGCTGCCCGGTATGGGATTGCGGCGACTACGCTGGAAGGCATTATGAACGTGAAGGGGCATGGCTCCCCGGACAGTGCCGGATATTAAGCTGGGGAGCCTCTTTGACGGGATAGGGGTCTTTCCGCTTGCGGCCTCCCGGTGCGGTATCCGTCCGGCGTGGGCCAGCGAGATCGAGAAGGCCCCTATTTCCATTACCAAAAGGCACTTCCCGGAAATGGAACATTTGGGGGACATTACGAAGATAGACGGCGGGAAAATCGAGCCCGTCCATGTGCTGACCTTCGGCTCCCCCTGTCAGAACCTTTCACTGATCGGCAACCGCTCCGGCCTTGCCGGGGCAAAATCAAGCCTGTTCTATCAGGCTTTCCGTATCGTACATGAAATGAGGGATGCCACTGATAACCTATATCCAGTTATCCTTGTTTGGGAAAACGTCATGGGAGCGTTTTCTACAAATGACAGGATGGATTTAGAGCCGTCCTATCCGCCTTCGCAGACACCGAAGTTCCAATGCCTCCTTCGGGAAGATGGGGAAACGCCGGAATGGTGCGAGGGGGAACGCCTGATGTGTCCTGGCGGCTCATGGACGCCCAGTATTGGGCAGGAGCCCGGAGGCTGGCAAGAAGGCAGCGGATTTTTGTCGTGGCCGATTTTGGAGGGCGGCGTTCTGCCGAAATACTTTTTAAGCCCCGTCCAGTGTTCCCACTTCCTGCGTCTTGCAGAACGGGCGGGGACGCCTCCCCCGAAGGAGATCGAGCGCCTTTTATTGAAACAGGGCGGAGAATACCAGTCGTCCGACCCTTTCAGTGCTTCCGTATGCGGGGCGCGGCAAAAAGGCAGGAAGAAGCCTCCTTCCGAAACAGTTTCGGCTTACCAACTGACCCTTTTCCCACTCTTTTAGCCAGCGATGTGACGCCCTTCGCCTTCTGGTTTGAGGACGACCCGGAGGGCGGCTGTATCCGTTTTGTGACGGAGACAGAAAGCGAGCGGCTGATGGGACTGCCGGAGGGATGGACAAAGTACGGGGCCGACGGCGAGGAAATCCGTTCTTCCAGCCGCTACAAGGCGCTGGGGAACGCTATCGCCCTTCCCTGTGCCGATTACATCATGGCCGGGATATATGAGGCACTGACCGGCGGGGACGGAAAGGAGGGAAATCCCCATGTTTGAAGCCTATATCACAAACACCGCCCTTTATCCCGAGGCCGGGGTGGAGGTCGGAACAACCTTGAAATTCCCGGCCACCACGCAGGAGGTACAGGCCGCCCTTGCGAAGATCGGGATTGACGGAAAGCAGTACACCGAGGTTTTCTTTACCAGCTTTGACAGTGACGATGTGCTGGGGTTGTATGATTATCTTTATGAATACGCAGGCATTGACGAGCTCAACGAGCTGGCGCACACCTTGATGGGAGTACGGGATAAGGGCGAGCTGGAAAAGTACGAAGCCGCTCTTGTCTTGGGAAAGCACACGGAAAGCGTGAAGGACCTTATCAACCTGGCGCAGAACCTTGACCTGTACCGCTTCTACCCGGATATATCCAATGAGGAAGAACTGGGCCGCCTTTATGCGGACGAGCTTCACGCCATTGAGATACCCGAACATATCCAGAACTATTTCGATTATGAGGCATACGGGCGGGACGTGAAGATCAGGGAAAACGGCGTATTCGCCCCCGGCGGCTATGTGGCCGCTGACCCCGGTGCTTTTATCGAATATTACCACGGCCCGGAGGATATTCCAAAGGAACACCGGGTTTTCGCCTATCCGAAGGAGGCTGAACCGGCCCGCTCCATCTTAAAAGCCATCCGGGGATTTCAAGAAGCCCCGCCTGCTCCGAGAAAGGATAAGACGGGGCTTTCCCATGAGGAACGATAAGACTTCGGGCCATGTTGGCCCGAAGCACAAGGAGGTGTGAACCGATTAAATATTATCCCATTGACGAAAAAGCCGCCCGGGACGCCAACCGCATGAATAGCCAGTATGAGTTTCGGGAAGGGCAGGCAACGGCAGAATACCGAAGAATGGTAGACCGGGCTTCTGCTGTCGCTGAACGGCAGAAGGCCAAAGTGGACCCCATGTACCACGAAAAGATTGACAGCCTGCTGGATACTTACGCCCGGAAACTGGCCGAGAACATGAACCAGGGCAAACAGATTGCCGCAAGGGTTCCTTCGTGGCTGGTGGCAGGAGGCGGAAATGCCAATGTTTCAAAAAAACAGAAGCAGATGCAGGCGGAAAGGGCAAACATGGAGGAATGGCGGCACATTCAAGGGCTGCTGGACAAGATACGCAGCACCGGCATGGGCGGTATCAGCGCCGACGACCCGGCGGCGGTTGAAAAGCTCCAGAAAAAGCTGGACTCTCTGGAACGCTCCCAGCTCATTATGAAAGAAGTCAACGCCTACTACCGGAAACACGGGACGCTGGACGGCTGCGCCCTGCTGTCTCCCGACCAGATCGAGCGGCTGAAATCCGACATGGCGGCAAGCTGGCGGAGCTCCCCGAAGCCTTTTGAAAGCTATCAGCTCACCAACAACAATGCGGAGATCCGCCGTGTTAAAGCCCGTATCGAGGAACTTTCCAAACGGGCGGAGCAGACCTTTTCCGGCTGGGAGTTTGACGGCGGCCATGTGGAGATGAACCGGGAGGACAACCGCTTGCAGGTGTTCTTTGACGGCAAGCCGGACGCTGATACCCGGGCAGAGCTGAAAAGCAGCGGGTTCCGCTGGGCCCCCAGCGTAGGCGCATGGCAGCGGCAGCTTACCGACAATGCCATCCGGGCCGCTGACCGTCTGGAATGTATCAGGCCCTTGTCGGGAGAAAAGCCCTCCCAGCTTCAAAAAAAGCCGTCCATCTTGAAAGCGGTACAGGAACATACATCGGAGCCGCCCCGGGAACCGGGGCCTCCTGCCAAAAAGGAGCCGGAACGATAACACTTCGGGCCATGCTGGCCCGAAGTTCGGAAAGGAGGGAACTTTATCAGCAAAGCCAAACAGAGGCGGCTTGCCGAACAGAAGGAAGTCCGGGAGCTGCTGGCCGTCTTGAAAGAAAACAATTATTCCAGTGCCAAAGACCTGCTGGCCGCAGTGCGCCATGTGGAGGAACTGGAACAGCAGCTTGCCGGGACGATGGAACAGCTTGCCGCCATGCGGCAGGACTTACAGGAAATGCAGAAATCCCCGCTGAAATCTGCCCTTCAAAAGACCGTCCATACTTTGGAGGAAAAGGCGGAGGTCCTCCGGGGACAGATCGCCGCTCTGAAAGAGAACATCATTGAGGGCTGTAAACAGGCGCTTGCCGGTTTTAAGGAACAGGGAGCGGCGGCCCTCGACAACCTGGCCCGCTTCTTCCATCTCCGGCAGGGCCTTGCATCCATGAAGAAAACCACGGAGAGCGCCATCCAGCTTGATAATCAGGCCATTAAGAAGATTGAGGCTGTGTCGGCGGAATACCATGAAGCCGGAAAGCACCTGAAAAACGTGGGCCGGACCCTGATGGGGAAAGAGGCCGTACAGGAGGCAAAGCCGATGGGAAAGCTGGCAAAGGCCATCGCCGCCCCTTACAAGGCGGACCGGGCCTGTCTGCTTGCCATGCGGGGAACCATTCAGAAGGCTATCTCCGGGCTGGACCGGCTGGAACAGGCGGCGCAGAAGCCGTCCATTTTACAGGCCATGCGGGAACAGAGCGAAAAAGTGAAGGCGGAGCCCCCGAAGGAGGATCCGGCCAAAAATGCCGAGCGTTAGACCTCGGGCCAAAGTGGCCCGAGGTTTTCTGCTCTCCGTACACGCAAGGGGGCCTCCCGTCCTGCGGGACCCCTGACAGAAAGGAGGTTGTATGCAGGAAGAAGTCAACCAGAGAACAATGGCCCTTTCAATCCGGGCCTCAAAATTGACGGGAAAAGTGCTGGCCGCCGCTTTCTCGAAAGTCGTGCGGGCGGCAAAAAACCATCATCAGAAGGCTTTGACCCCGAAAGGCCGCCAGAGCGTGGCAAAGCTGATGAACCACTACGGGGCGAAAAATTCCATGCCCTATGTGGGAGCCCCGAAAGACTTTGACCGGATTGCAAAGGAATTTCATGTGGATTACGCCTTCCACAAGGTAAGCCCCGGCCACTACCTGCTGTTTTTCAAGGCCGGGCAGGCGGACGCCATCACGGCGGCCCTCCAGAAGTACAGCGAAAAGGTGCTCCACAAGGGCAAAGATCAGCCTTCCATCCTCGGCCAGCTTCGGAAATTCACGGAGCTTATCAAGGCGAAGCCGAAGGAGAAGCAGCGCGCCAGAGAGGCGGTGAAGGACGGACGTTGAGTGACAAAATCCGAAAATATGTGCTCCCGAACCTGCCGTATCTCTTTGTGTTCTGGTTCTTCTCAAAGCTGGGGACGGCCTACCGGATTGCCCCCGGCGCGGACTTCGGCACAAAGCTCATGGGGATGATGGACACCTTCCCGGTGGCTTTTGAAACCTACTGGCCGGGGCTTGGCGGCCCTGACCTGCTTGTGGGGATTGCCGGAGCCGCCGGGATGTACTTCTTTATCCAGTCCAAAATCAAGAAGGCAAAGAAATTCCGCCGGGACGCCGAGTACGGCACCGCCCGGTGGGGTACGCCGGAGGACATTAAACCATTCGTTGACCCGAAATTTCAGAACAACGTCATTCTGACGGGAACGGAATTTCTCACCATGAACACCCGCCCGAAAATCCCGGCCAATGCCCGGAACTTAAACGCCTGTGTGATCGGCTCGTCCGGTTCGGGCAAGACCCGCTTCTGGCTCACGCCCCAGCTCCTTCAGGCCCACAGCTCCTATGTGTGCGTAGACCCGAAGGGCGGGACCCTCGACCAGTGCGGGCGGTTCTTACAGAGGCAGGGCTATAAGGTGCGGGTGTTCAACAGCATAGATTTTTCAAAATCCATGCACTACAACCCGCTGGCCTACATCAAGACGGAAAGCGACGTCCTGAAATTCGTCAACGCTCTGATCGCCAATACCAAAGGCGACGGGAAAGAGGGGGACGAGTTCTGGACCAAAGCCGAAACGCTTTTGTACTGCGCCCTTGTGGCCTATATCGTCTTTGAGGGGCCGGAGGAAGAACGCAACATGAATACGCTGGTAGAAATGATAAACAGCATGGAAGTCCGGGAGGATGACGAAACCTTCAAAAACGCCGTGGACTATATGTTTGACGGCTTGGAAAAGCGGAGCCCCCATCACTTTGCCGTGAGGCAGTACAAGAAATACAAGCTCGCCAGCGGCAAAACAGCAAAGTCGATTTTGATTAGCTGCGGGGCCAGACTTGCGCCCTTTGACATTCCCCAGCTCCGGGAGATTATGAGCTATGACGAACTGGAGCTTGACCGGCTGGGCGACGAGAAATCGGCGCTGTTCTTTCTTATCAGCGACACCGACACCACCTATAACTTCCTTGTGGCCCTTGCCTTCTCCCAGATGTTCAACCTTCTGTGTGAGCGGGCGGACAACAAATACGGGGGCCGCCTTCCCCACCATGTACGGGTGCTGTGGGACGAGGCGGCCAACACCGGGCAGGTGCCGGGGCTGGAAAAAATCGTGGCCGTTATCCGGTCACGGGAAATCAGCCTGACCCTCTTTTACCAGGCCATGAGCCAGTGCAAGGCGCTCTACAAAGACAACTCGGAAACCATCATGGGAAACATGGACAGCATTATCTTCCTCGGAGGGCGGGAGGCGTCCACCTTAAAAGACATTTCCGAGAACTGGCTGGGAAAGGCGACCATCTCCATGCAGACCGAAGGGCGCAGCCGGGGACAGTCGGAAAGCTACAGCCAGAACCTGCAACGGCTTGGCCGGGATCTGATGACCACCAGCGAGATCACCACCATGCCGGGGGACAAATGTATCTTGCAGCTTCGTGGCCTGCCGCCCTTCCTGTCCCCGAAGTACGACCTGAAAAAGCACCCGAATTACAGATATACCGCCGAGTTTGACAAAAAGAAAAACGCCTTCCATCTGGAAAGCCTGTTCCGCCGCCGGCCATTGAGACTAAAGCCGGAGGACGAGTACACGGTGTACGAGGTGGAAGAAACGGACACGGACGAAGAAGCTGACCTTTTGAACTTTGACGACCTGGACAGCGACGAGTTTGTGTGACCTCGGGCCACATTGGCCCGAAGTGACGCCGCCATCATGGGCGGCTTTTTTTGTACCCACCAATCCATCTTAATCAATGAAAAGGAGAAAACTGTATGGAATTTTTCAACTCTGCTATCGACGTTCTGAAGGTTCTGGTTATGGCTCTGGGCGCTGGCCTTGCCGTGTGGGGCGTGGTCAACCTGCTGGAAGGTTACGGTTCCGACAACCCCGCGGCAAAGTCGCAGGGAATCAAGCAGCTCATGGCTAAGTAGATGTAATCAAGAGAAGAAAGGAAAAGCACAATCCAGACGGAACCGGCGGTTGTATCAAGAAATGTTTGTGGAATAGCAAGAACTTTGATATAATAGGAGCAGGAACCCCGGAACCGGGAGAAAGGCAGGAGGATAAATGCACATAAGCTATAAACCCCTCTGGCATACGCTGGTTGAGCGCAATATGAGAAAAGAGGACTTGCGGATTGCCGCCGGTCTTACCACAAATATGATTGCTAATATGGGAAAAGGGAAAAATATCAGCATGGAAACGCTGGTTCGTATCTGCGAATCCTTGAATTGTGGCATTCTGGATGTGATTGAATTAGAAAATGATGAAATCGAAAAACCCCAAAAATAAAACAATGTGCTGAAATGGAGAAAAATAAAAGTGAAGAAAAAAATCAGAATCATTCTTATAATGTGCTTATTAGCTATCTTTTGTGAAATTAAAAAAATTATAAATATGTTGAGTAGAAGCAAAAGATTTGGCTTGGAATTTTTACAGCAGTGAATCGATAAAAGGAGCATGCTTGATGGTAGATAATATTATTAAATCAGTAGCAGAGAAATTATCCTCTCTGTCTTATATAGAAGGTATTGTTTTAGGTGGTTCACGTGCAAGGGGCACCCATACAGAGGATTCGGATATAGATATCGGCATCTATTACAATTCAGAATCATTTGACATAAATACTATTAATCAATTCGCTACAAAGCTGGATGATGAGCATAGAAATAACCTTGTTGTACCTCCCGGAGCATGGGGTGATTGGATTAATGGCGGCGGATGGTTAGTCATAAACGGGTATCATGTGGATTTAATTTTACGTGATATTAAACGTGTGGAACAAATAATGAAAGATACAGAGCACGGAATTGTTACTGCCAATTATCAGACTGGGCATCCCCATGGTTATATTAGTGCAATGTATCGAGGAGAATTAGCGATTAGCAAAATACTATATGCTAAGAATGAAAGCTTATGCGAATTAAAAAAACAGGCAGAAACTTATCCCAATGCTTTGCAGAAAAGTTTAGTTAACTTTTTTATGTTTGAAGCAGGGTTCTCTTTAATGTTTGTAAAAGCAAATTCGGGAACAGACGATAAATATTATATTGCGGGTCATGTTTTTCGTATAGTTTCATGTTTAAATCAAGTGTTATTTGCATGTAATAATGCTTATTGTATCAACGAAAAGAAAGCTATAAAACTGCTTCACTTTTTGAATGCTACGACATGACCGAGAAGCTTTATAATGAAGTGAATGAAATTGTATCGGAGATAAATAACTTTTTAAACGAGGAGAGTTCAGATGAAAGAAAACAAATATGATGATAATATATTTTTTCAAAAATACAGTCAAATGAGTCGCTCGCAGAAAGGACTGGCTGGTGCGGGAGAATGGGAGACTTTGAAAAAGATGCTACCTGATTTTAAGGGTAAGCGTGTGCTTGATTTAGGATGCGGCTATGGATGGCACTGTATATATGCGATGGAAAACGGTGCTTCCTCTGTAGTAGGTGTTGATATTTCTCATAAAATGCTCGAAGTAGCAAAAGGAAAAACCCATTTTCCACAGATTGAATATGAATGCTGTGCCATAGAAGATGTGGATTTCCCAGAGGAGAGCTTTGATGTAATACTAAGTTCGCTTGCGTTTCATTATGTAGCAGACTATGAGAATTTAATAAAAAAGATATATAGGATGCTGAAGGCTGGTGGCAATTTAGTTTTTACAGTTGAACATCCTGTTTTTACTGCTCATGGAACACAAGACTGGTATTATAACGAAAAAGGAGAAATACTGCATTTCCCGGTGGACAATTATTATTATGAGGGCAAACGGACAGCTATGTTTTTGGAAGAAAAGGTTACAAAATATCATAGAACACTGACCACATATCTAAATACACTGCTTTCAAATAGTTTTATAATAAATCAGATTGTGGAGCCACAGCCGCCAGAGAACATGATGGATATTCCGGGGATGGCGGATGAAATGCGACGCCCAATGATGCTGATTGTATCGGCAAAAAAGAAGATGTAATAATATAGAAAAAATAAACGAGGAGTATGTAAATGAGATCAGAAAAAGAAATGATGGATTTAGTACTTTCTTTAGCAGAACAGGATGAACGTATTCGAATTGTGACCCTTGAGGGGTCACGCGCAAATATTAATATACCTAAGGACGAATTCCAGGATTATGATGTCACATACTTCGTAACAGATGTGGAATCCTTTACTTTAAAGGATGAATGGCTTAAAAGCTTCGGGAATATTATAATGATGCAAAAACCGGAGGATATGGAACTATTCCCGGCTGAAGAGAAAGGCTACTCCTATATAATACTTTTTGATGATTATAATAAAATAGACCTTACCTTATTGCCCCTGGAAGAGTTGGGAAACTACCTGAATGACGATAAATTGATAAAGATTATTCTGGATAAGGATGGAAGGATTCAGCAAGCTGTAGTTCCGACCGACATGGATTATCATATAAGAAAACCCAGTGCCCGGGAATACGATGACTGCTGCAATGAATTCTGGAACACCACTACCTATGTGGTTAAGGGACTGTGCCGTAAGGAAATTTTATTTGCTATTGATCATTTTAATCAGATTGTTCGCCATGAGCTGCTGAGAATGATATCATGGAAGGTCGGCATCGAAACAGGCTTTAAATTAAGTGTAGGCAAGAACTATAAGTTTATTGAAAGGTATATATCCGAGGATTTGTGGGAGAAACTTTTGTCCACCTACCGGATGGATTCCTATGAAAACATATGGGAAGCATTATTTCTATGCCATCAATTGTTCAGGGCGGTATCCGGTGAGGTGGCGGAAAGGCTTCATTATGCCTATCCGGAGTATGATAGGAATATAACAAAATATACCAGGGACATGTATAAAAAATACACTGGTAAAACCGGCTGCCTGGATAGCACATATGCCGCTGATATAGAAGAGAGGCGGGAACAGTGATTACAGAAATGAAAGCAGGGCACCTGAAAGATATCGATAAACCCAGCGAACCATTTGAGGTGATAGGTAAGATTATACCGAGGTATGAAAACGAGAATTGGACCTTTACAGAATTACTCTATGAAGCGCCATATTTAAAAAGCTACCAAGACGAAGAGGATGAAGAGGATGAGGAGGCAGATTGCCTTGAATATATTGACAATACTGATAAGATAATATATCTTTACTACCAAGACGATAAATGCGTCGGAAAAGTTAAACTGCGAAAAAATTGGAACCGGTACGCTTATATAGAAGATATCGCCGTATGTAAGGATTTCAGGGGGCAAGGCATAGGCAGCGCGCTTATCAATATATCTATAGAATGGGCAAAGCATAAAAACTTGCATGGACTAATGCTTGAAACCCAGGACAATAACCTTATAGCTTGTAAATTCTATCATAATTGTGGTTTCAAAATCGGCTCCGTCGATACTATGTTATACGCCAACTTTGAAAACAACTTTGAAAAAGCTGTTTTCTGGTATTTAAGGTTTTAGAATGCAAGGAACAGTGAATTGGAGTTCGTCTTGTTATAATTAGCTTCTTGGGGTATCTTTAAATACTGTAGAAAAGAGGAAGGAAATAATAAATGGCTAAAATGAGAATATCACCGGAATTGAAAAAACTGATCGAAAAATACCGCTGCGTAAAAGATACGGAAGGAATGTCTCCTGCTAAGGTATATAAGCTGGTGGGAGAAAATGAAAACCTATATTTAAAAATGACGGACAGCCGGTATAAAGGGACCACCTATGATGTGGAACGGGAAAAGGACATGATGCTATGGCTGGAAGGAAAGCTGCCTGTTCCAAAGGTCCTGCACTTTGAACGGCATGATGGCTGGAGCAATCTGCTCATGAGTGAGGCCGATGGCGTCCTTTGCTCGGAAGAGTATGAAGATGAACAAAGCCCTGAAAAGATTATCGAGCTGTATGCGGAGTGCATCAGGCTCTTTCACTCCATCGACATATCGGATTGTCCCTATACGAATAGCTTAGACAGCCGCTTAGCCGAATTGGATTACTTACTGAATAACGATCTGGCCGATGTGGATTGCGAAAACTGGGAAGAAGACACTCCATTTAAAGATCCGCGCGAGCTGTATGATTTTTTAAAGACGGAAAAGCCCGAAGAGGAACTTGTCTTTTCCCACGGCGACCTGGGAGACAGCAACATCTTTGTGAAAGATGGCAAAGTAAGTGGCTTTATTGATCTTGGGAGAAGCGGCAGGGCGGACAAGTGGTATGACATTGCCTTCTGCGTCCGGTCGATCAGGGAGGATATCGGGGAAGAACAGTATGTCGAGCTATTTTTTGACTTACTGGGGATCAAGCCTGATTGGGAGAAAATAAAATATTATATTTTACTGGATGAATTGTTTTAGTACCTAGATTTAGATGTCTAAAAAGCTTTAACTACAAGCTTTTTAGACATCTAATCTTTTCTGAAGTACATCCGCAACTGTCCATACTCTGATGTTTTATATCTTTTCTAAAAGTTCGCTAGATAGAGTTCTATATTAGAGATGTAAAGAGTTTTGGTGAAGAGGTTTGTGAGTATGGCTTTTATAACCAGGGTGCAATGAGAAGCACTAACAGCAGCTAGCTTAAGAACGCATAGGATATACTTTTTATGGAAGTCACAGAGGAGGAATAAAATTTGAACAGGATTAACAGAGTAACCTCTATTCTTATTCAGCTGCAATCAAAAAAAATAATTCCTGCCAAAGAAATTGCACAGCGATTTAATATAAGCTTAAGGACAGTTTACAGAGATATCCGGACACTTGAAGAAGCCGGAATACCAATTGGATCTGAGGCCGGAAAAGGATATTTTCTTGTAGAGGGCTTCCTACTTCCGCCGGTAATGTTTACAGCGGCGGAAGTGGGTGCATTGATTACAGCAGGGAAATTTTTAAATTGCCATGGAGATGAATCATTTATAAAGGATTTTGATTCAGCTATGTATAAAATCACACGACTTCATCACTCAAATGTAATTCTTCTATCGGCGTGTTTTCATATTTCCGATTGTTGGTAAGGCCGAGCAGATAGTCAACGGACACCTGATAGAAGTCTGCCAGCTTCAACAGGCTGCCGTGATTGATTTCCTTGTATTCATCGTTGTCGTTTTCATAGCTGCCGAGGGCTGATTTTGAAATGCCGGTTTTCTGCGCCAATTCTTCCAGATTTAAGCCCTGTTCCACCCGTAAATCTTTCAGGCGTTCCTGTACGGAAATGCGGGTTTTCATAGATACATCGCTCCTTCCTGCGGCTGGCTGCCGCCGTCAATTTCATTATACCATACCCGTTCCGCAATCGTGGAAATTTTCGATTTTGGGGCGGTTTTCCTACTTTGTGGATATACGGGAGAAGGCTCAAAAATGTGCCATAATGGGCTTAGTTCATCGATGGATTATTCCAATCGAATGACCGGCCTGTATGGGATATGCTCCCCGGCGATGTAGCGCAACGACTTGCGGCAGGGAAATGGAGGAACCATGACCGCAACGAGCGTACCAAAGGGAGCGAAACGCCGTTGTGAGAGCCAGGGGCAGGAACGACATCAGGGAGAACCGGCGAAAATGAACACCGAATTGATACCGAAACACAACAATCCGATAGGGCATAGTCTACCCTATCCATAATACTACGGGGGATTTCCGGGCGGCTCTATGGCCGCTTTTTCCTTGAAAATCGCCCCGAAACACGACACTAAAATCTGCTATCCGTCTATTGCGGCTGTTACGGCTGAAATGGGCGGATTTTTGTTTAAGGAGGCACCATGCCGAGAATGCCGAAAAAGAGGAAGCTGGAACTGTCTTTCTTCCTCAATGAACGGGGGCGGGTAACGTACAACGACCTTTGCCGGAAATGCCAGCGCACTTGCAAGCAGAGTTTCCGGGCGGTCATTGTGGACTGCCCCTATTATCTTTCCAAACGCTCAAAACGAAAAGTAAAGGAGGACACCGATTGAATGGAAGTTGAATTTATGACCGCAGACACCGCCCTACCGCCCTGTATGCCGCTGCCGAGAGCCATGCTGCGGCTCCCGATCAGCAGCACCGCAAAGGTCATGTACGCCCGGATGTTGGATATTGTTTTCTTGTCAGGTATAGAGGACGCCAACGGGATTTTGTTTATCCATTTCCCTATCGTGGAACTGGCGGCGGCACTTGCCCGCAGCACCATGACCGTGAAGCGTTCCCTGAATGAATTGGAGGACGCCGGACTGATACTGCGAGTGCGTCAGGGCTTCGGGGAACCCAACAAAATATATGTACTCATTCCGAAGAAGGAGGCCAGCCGCCGATGAATGAAAAGCTGGAAAAACTCAATCAGGAGATAGAGAAAACGGAAAAGAAGCTGCGCTGGGCGCAACAGGAGGAAAAGCGTCTGACCCATCAGGCTAAGGCGCTGACCCGGAAGGAACGGACGCACCGGCTTTGCACCAGAGCCGCCATGCTGGAAAGCTACCTTCCCCACCCGGAAGCCATCACGGATGAACAGGTCAGTTTGTTCTTGAAGCTGCTGTTCCGGAAGGACAGCACCCGGCAGCTTATGGAAAAAGTGTTCGCCGGAAACGGCACAGAGAAGGAGGGCGCAGAATGAAGATGGATTTTTCAAAAGACGAGTTGGCTATGGTCTATCAGTACGCCGCCGGTACGAAGGAAGAAACTCTTGCGGGGCTGAAAGAAATCGTGCCGGTTATCCGTGACCGGCAGACAAGGGAGATTGTGGAGAATACCATCCGAAAGCTGGACGCCATCCCGGAGCCGGAGTGCCGCCGCTTTATCGCTGATACGAAGCAGCGGTTTATCCAGAAGCGGGACAATTCCATCCGGCGCAGGCTTGCCGAAGCCAAGGCACAGGCGAGGGCGGAAAAGCCACATCCCAAGAGAAAACAGCCAGACCGGGAACGGTCATAATTGCTTCCAGAGCCGCAGCCCGTGGACTGCCCCTCTGAAAGAGGGCGCAACTATACACCACCTGAAGGTAGTGTGTTGCGCCCTGCCGGGGGCTTCCTGCGGAAAGCGGATGATTGCCCGCAGCGTTCCGGCTCCTGTCAATCATCACAGAGGAAGCTACACTTCCCCTGCGCTGGCTGACGCCAGCTACCCCTTTGTGTACTTGCCGCCCGGGAACACCTTGCACTGCAAGCTGTTCCCGTCCAGCAAGTTTTACAATAGGCCGCTATACTTTTCTGAAACGATGAGGTATAATGAAGTCAACGACAAATTGGAATTTGGAGGGGATATAGCAATATGAAAAACAATAGATACTTAACTGTTGGCTTATTAACAGGATTTATTGTTGGTGGTTGCATAGGTGTGTTGGCATGGGCGTTTTTGCAAAATCTTTTTGCCATTCCTATTTGTGCAAGTATCGGAATGTTGATTGGAATTGTTATAGGCACGGTGATTGATTATGAAAAAACATCAAAAGAAATAGATAAAATAGATGATTCCTTAAAGGGAAAATCCTAATTTATCGGGCCACCCTGATCCGAACTTTCAAAACTGAATACCAGCCACCCACCGGCGGCACCACCGAGCAGGAAATCTTGAAACAGGTTCCCTGCTCTTTTTATGCCCGGACACCGGGAGAAAGGAGGACGTGACTTGCCATGCCCGCACTTTGATGTGAAAATCATCCAGCGCAGCAAGCGCCAGTCAGCCGTTGCGTCTGCCGCCTACCAGAGCGGGGAACGGCTGTTTTCCGAATACGACCAGAAACAGAAATACTATTCCCATAAAAGCGAAATCGTCCACACCGAAATCATGCTGCCGCCCCATGCCCCGCCGGAATACGCAGACCGGAATACCTTGTGGAACGCCGCCGAAGCCATCGAGAAGCAATGGAACTCCCAGCTTGCCCGGAGGTTTGTGCTTGCCATTCCGAGGGAACTTCCCCGGTCACAGTACGCCGACCTTATCCGGGACTACTGCCGGGAGTTTTTTGTTTCCAAGGGCATGATTGCCGACTTTGCCATCCATGACAAGGGGGACGGAAATCCCCACGCCCACATCCTGCTTACCATGCGGGCAATGGACGAACAAGGCAAGTGGCTCCCAAAGAGCCGGAAGGTTTATGACCTTGACGAGAACGGCGAGCGTATCCGGCTTGCGTCCGGCAGATGGAAAAGCCACAAGGAGGACACCGTGGACTGGAACGACCAGAAGTACGCCGAGATATGGCGGCAGGGCTGGGCTGACACGGCGAACCGCTATCTGGAAGCCATCGGCAGCCCGGAGCGCCTTGACCTTCGTTCCTATGCCCGACAGGGGATTGATAAAATCCCCACCGTCCACATGGGGCCAGCGGTCAGCCAGTTGGAGAAGAAAGGCATACAGACCAACATCGGCAACCTGAACCGGGACATCAAAGCCGCCAATTCCCTCATGCAGTCTATCCGGCAGATGGTACGCAGCTTAAAGGGCTGGCTGTCCGGCCTGAAAGAGAAAAAGGCAGCGCTGCTGGAAGTGCTGGAACAGGCAAAGGAGCCGACCATCCCCGAACTGCTTTCCCGGTATCTGGATATGCGGAGCGAGGAACGCACCGGCTGGACTTCCAAGGGGAAGCTGAAAGGCACTGTTGGCGATTTCAACAAGGTCATGGAAGCCCTTGACTTCCTGCGGCAGAAAGAGATCTCCACCGTGGAGAGCCTTGACGCCTATCTGGATAAGGTCAGCGGGGAGATACTTTCTGCCAAAACCGACATCCGAAAATCGGAACGCCGGATAAAGGCCATCGACACCACCCTTTCCCATATCGCCAACCACGGAGCCTACAAAGAGGTTTACAAGAAATACGCTTCCATCGGCTGGAAAACCCGAAAGGAGAAGTTTGCCGCCGAACACCGGGAGGAACTGGACGCCTACCTTGCCGCAAAGCGTTTCTTCAAAGCCCATCAGGAGGAATTGCCCTTCGATGCGAAAGAGTTAAAGAAAGAACGGGCGCAGCTTTCCGAGGAACTGTCTAAAAAAAATGAGGGATTGCAGGCGGTTCAGGCGGATATGAAGCTGCTGCGGGATGTGCGCTACTGGATAAACCATGTGCTGCCGCCCGACCAGCGCCGTGTTGTGCCGGAGCCGGGAAAGAAGCCGTCCATCAACGAACAATTAAGCTGGAAGATTGAGGGCGCAAAACAGCGGGAAGAACAGAAACGCCAGCAGCCCCGCCGCCAGCAAAAACAGGATATGGAACTTTAACCAATCAGGCGCTTGCCTTTTCTTTGTGAGAATGGCAGGCGCTTTTTCTATTTTCAGGAGGATTTGCCTATTGAACGTATTTGAAGCCGTGAAGCAGTCTGTTTCCACCCGGCAGGCCGCCGAGCATTACGGTATCCGGGTAGGGAGAAACGGGATGTGCGTCTGCCCTTTCCATGACGATAAAAACCCCAGCATGAAGGTTGACCGGCGTTTCCATTGCTTCGGCTGTCAGGCAGACGGGGATGTGATTGACTTTGTTTCCCGTCTGGAAAACGTCAGCCCCAAAGAAGCCGCCCTCATGCTGGCGCAGGACTTCTCCATCCCCTATGAGGACAGGGAGCCGCCAAGCAGGAGCCGCCCGAAGCGGAAGCCACGTCAGGAAAGCCCGGAACATCAATTTAAGCGCATGGAGCGCCACTGTTTCCGGGTACTGTCCGACTATCACAATCTGCTGCGCTGCTGGAAGCGGGACTATGCCCCAAAGACGCCGGAGGAAGAATGGCACCCGCTTTTCGTGGAAGCCTTGCAGAAACAATCCCATGTGGAATATCTGCTGGATGTGCTGCTGTTCTCCGACATAGGGGAACGGGCTGCCCTGATTGCCAGCTACGGAAAGGAAGTGAGGAACCTTGAGCGGAGAATGGCAGACCTTGCCGCCAGAACTGCGGCAGGCCGTGACGGACACCATCGAAGCCGCACCCCCGCCCCGGAGCGTTGAGGAAGTGAAAGCCATGCTGGAGGGCACCGAGAAAGGCGGCGTGCGGAACAGTATCCACAACTGCCTGACCGTGTTCCAGTATGACCCCATTCTTTCCGGGGCGGTTGCAAAAAATCTCCTGACCGAGCGTATTGACCTTCTAAAGCCCATCGGCAGGAAACGCAGAACCGGCAGCAAGGCCATGACCGACACGGACATGAAATATATCCGGCTGTATCTGGAAGATACCTACGGCCTGACAAGCGAGAAAAAGATAGCAGACGCCGCTGATCTGGCCGCAGACGCCAACAGCTACCATCCCATCCGGGACTACCTGAACGGCCTTGTCTGGGACGGGAAAGAGCGTATCCGCTACTGCCTGCGTCACTTTCTGGGAGCCGACACAGACAACTTCACTTACCATTCCCTGCGGCTGTTCCTGCTGGGAGCCATCCACCGGGCATTCTGCCCCGGCTGTAAGTTTGAGGTCATGCTCTGTCTGGTTGGCGGTCAGGGAGCCGGGAAATCCACCTTCTTCCGGCTGCTGGCCGTAAAAGACGAGTGGTTTTCCGATGATTTGCGGAAGTTGGACGATGATAACGTGTACCGCAAGCTACAAGGCCACTGGATAATTGAAATGTCGGAGATGATTGCCACCGCAAACGCCAAGAGCATAGAGGAAATCAAGTCATTTTTAAGCCGCCAGAAGGAGGTCTATAAAATCCCCTACGAAACCCACCCGGAGGACAGGCTGCGGCAATGCGTGTTCGGCGGGACTTCCAATGCGCTGGACTTCCTGCCCCTTGACCGTTCCGGGAACCGGCGCTTCCTGCCGGTCATGGTCTACCCCGGACAGGCCGAGGTACACATTTTGGACGATGAAGCCGCTTCCAGAGCCTATCTGGAACAGGTATGGGCGGAAGCCATGACAACCTACAAAAGCGGCGATTTTAAGCTGTCTTTTACACCCGAAATGATACAGTACCTCAAAGAACACCAGCGGGATTTCATGCCGGAGGACACCAAGGCCGGGATGATACAGGCGTACCTTGACCGCTACACTGGCAGCGCCGTATGCTCTAAGCAGCTTTTCAAGGAAGCCCTGAACCACCCCTTTGACGAGCCGAAGCAATGGGAAATCCGGGAAGTCAACGACATCATGAACCACTGTATCACGGGATGGAAGTATTTCTCCAATCCCCGGATATTTGAAGGGTACGGCAGGCAAAAGGGCTGGGAACGAGAAGCCCCGGCAACGGGCGCTGACAACGGGCGTGAAAAAACGCCGGACGGATTTGTGGAAGTCACGGAGCAGATGGAACTTCCCTTCTGAATAATCCGGAGAAATCACAGCCGGTTGCCGACCCCGTTGCTATCCCGTTGCCGAGCCGGTTGCCGGGAAAAAGACCGTAACTGCGGGCTTTTCTCCCCTCTGACAACCAAAGCAACAGAAAAATAAAAGAAAAAGTAAATAAACAGTAACCCGCCAGACAGAGATTGTTTTCGAGGTTTTTTGAAGACCGTTGCCGGACTTCGTTGCCGACCTTCTCCTGTCTGGCTTATTTTATTTATGGAGGTAACTGCCTATGGCAAAAAGCAAAACTGAAATCCATGTCACAACGGTATTTGACGGCGAACTGGACGCTACGGATGTTTTCGTGAGCCTGATTGCACAGAAATACAGCCAGAGAAATAATAAAGAATATCTTGCGAAAAAGCAAGATTTAGAGTATAATAAAGACAAGGTTCAGAGTGACCGTGTTCCGTCTGGATTGTGCGGGTAAACGGTTATGATGAACGGAATGGAATATACAGGCATGGACGCAATACTGGCGGGCAGCTTCCGGGCGGCTATCTATTGCAGGCTTTCCAAGGACGATGACCTTGACGGGGAGAGCGCCAGCATTGCAAACCAGCGGGATATGCTGGAAACCTACTGCGAGAAGCAGGGATGGGAGGTTGTTGCAGTCTATCAGGACGATGGCTACACGGGGCTGAACATGGAGCGCCCCGACCTGAAACGGATGTTGAAAGCCATCGAGCGCAGGCAGATAAACCTTGTGGTCACGAAAGACCTATCCAGACTGGGTAGGAATTACTTGCAGACCGGCTTCCTGATTGAAGATTTCTTCCCCCGCCACGGCGTCCGGTATATCGCCATGAATGACGGTATCGACACCATGCGGGACAACAACGACATTGCGCCGTTCAAGAACATCCTCAACGAGATGTACAGCAAGGACATTTCCAAGAAGGTTCATTCCTCTTATCTGCTGAAAGCGCAGAAAGGCCAGTTTACCGGCTGCCTTGCCCCCTTCGGGTATCGGAAAGACCCGGAGGACAAAAACCATCTGCTGATTGATGAGGAAACGGCCCCCATTGTCCGGCGTCTGTTTGCGTGGGCGCTGGAAGGACACGGCCCCAACTACATCCGGCGCAGGCTGGAAGAAGAAAAAATCCCATGCCCGACCTACTGGAACCGGGTGCGGGGCTTTCGGAACGTGTCAACCAAGTGGGAAAAGAAAGACCCGGTAAACGGGCGGTATATGTGGGATTTCTCCGTGATTAAGGACATCCTGATGAACCCCGTCTACACCGGCGCTATCGCTTCCCAGAAGAAGGAATACCGCTTCAAAATCGGCACCATCGGGGAGAAGAAGCCGGAGGACTGGATTGTGGTGGAGAACCAGCATGAGCCGCTTGTTGACCGCAAGACCTTTGACATCGTGCAGCGCAAGCTGAAATCCCGGCAGCGCCCCCGCCAGACCGGGGAAATCAGCCTGTTTGCGGGGCTTATCAAGTGCGGCGAGTGCGGGAAGTCGCTGACGATCCGCTACACCAACGACAAGCACCCGAAGCAGATTTATTCCTGTAAGACCTACAACGCCTACGGGAAACAGCACTGTACCCAGCACCGGGTTGAGTACGACACCCTTTACAGCCTTGTACTGAACAAAATCCGGGAGTGCGCCAGAGCCGCCCTGATGGACGGGGAAGCCGTTGCCGGGAAGCTGACCGATACCTGCGAAGCAGAGCAGAAAGGCCAGCGGGAAGCATTGGAGCGTTCCCTTACCAAAGACGAGGAACGGATTGACGTTCTGGAAAAGATGGTGCTGCGGCTGTATGAGGACATGGTTGCCGGACGTATCAGCGAAGCGAACTTCAATCTGCTGATGGAAAAGACGCAGGCGGAACAGGCCGAGTTGAAGGCAAGGGTTGAGGAAGGCCGGAAAAAGCTGGCCGATGAAATCCGGCTTGCGTGTGACGCCCGCCAATGGGTGGAAGCCATTCAGGAATACGCCGACATCACGGAACTGGACGCCGCCACCTTAAACCGCCTGATTAAAGAAATCGTTGTCCATGAGAGTATAGACAGCGATAAGACAAGACACATTTCTATCGAAATTCATTTTAATCTCAAACCCATCCCGGAAGTGGAGCAGGTCACGGCCTGACCTGCCCCCGCCGGGGCGGTTCTTAAAAACTCCATAGATATTTCTTGACACGCCGCCGCCCGCCATCGAGCCGTTTTCCTACACCTATTTGGGGATAAAACAGCTCATGGCGGGCGGCGGTGTCGTCCTCATTGGTATGCAGCTTATCCCCCTGCTGTCCGGCCTGTTCTAAACCTTCCCCTGTATCCTGTTTCCAGTAAAAGGAGCTGATTTATGGATTTTATCATCGACGCAATAGTGGAATGGCTCAAAGGATTGCTTGTCGATGGTATCATGGGAAACCTGGACGGCCTTTTCAATAACGTGAACGAACAGGTTGGAGAGATCGCTGTGCAGGTAGGCACGACCCCGGCGGACTGGAACGCCGGGGTCTTTTCCATGATACGGCAGCTATCCGAAACCGTTGTCCTGCCGATTGCCGGGATTATCCTTACCTTTGTCGCCACTTATGAGCTCATTCAGATGCTCATTGACCGGAACAACCTCCATGATGTGGATACCTGGATGTTCTTCAAGTGGACATTCAAGACCTTCGTGGCTGTGATGATACTGGCGAACACCTTCAATATCGCGCTGGCCGTCTTTGATGTGAGCCAGCATGTGATCCAGCAGTCGGCGGGCATTATCCAGAACGGGACAGAGATCACGCCGGACGTGATGGACAGCCTGCGGACGGAGCTTGAGGCAATGGACGTGGGGCCGCTTCTCGGCCTGTGGCTCCAATCCTTCCTTGTGCAGCTTACCATGATTGCCTTAAATATCGTGATCTTTGTCATTGTCTATGGCCGTATGATTGAAATTTACTTACTCACGAGCCTTGCGCCCATCCCTTTCGCCACGGTGTCCAACCGGGAGACCGGCCATGTGGGGCAGAACTACTTCCGCTCCCTCTTTGCGGTGGGCTTTCAGGGATTTCTCATCATGGTCTGTATTGCAATCTACGCCGTATTGATACAGAGCATAGCGGTGGACGGCGACCCGATGGGGGCCATCTGGGGCTGTGTGGGCTACACGGTGCTTCTGTGCTTCACCCTGTTTAAGACCGGGAGCCTGTCAAAATCAATCTTCGGCGCCCATTAGTGACCTCGGGCCATATTGGCCCGAAGCGGAAAGGAGGCGGCCATGCCCCGGCGCTATAAGCTGGGAGCGGACGGACAGCCCCGCCGGGTTTTCTATGGAAAGCTCCCGGAGGAATTTACCCGAGAGGACACCATGCGCTTCATGGTGGAAACCGATTTACAGCTTTCCGGGAACGTGTCGGCGGACACGCTGGCCCTGCTCCATGCGGAAGGCTATTGCTATCAGGACGGGAACCTTGTTCCCGCCGGAAAGGAGGACCTTATGGAAAAAGGAACGGGCGGCACGCCTGCCGCCGCACCCGCGCCGCTGAAACTGGACGTAAGCGTGCGGGTCATTGAACCTGTAAAAAACCTCATGGGCTTTGCCAGTGTGAAATTCAATGACTGCTTTGTGGTGGAAAATTTGAAGATCGTGCAGGGCAGCAAGGGCCTGTTCGTGGGGATGCCCAGCCAGTCAGACGGCAAAGGCGGCTACCGGGATATGGCTTATCCTGTCACAAAGGAGTTCCGGGCGCAGCTCAATTCCGCTGTGCTGGACGCCTATGAGGCAAAGCTGGAACAGATGGCGGAGCGCGGAAACACCGGGCGGGCCTCCATCTCCGAACAGCTCAAAGCCGGAAAGGAGGCCGCCGAGCAGACGAAAGCGGAAAAACCGGCAAAGGCCAAAGCCAGCCGTGGACAGGAACGGTAACTTCGGGCCATGCTGGCCCGAAGCGGAAAGGAGGCGGAATCCATGCTACGAAAACGGACCGGCTATGACGCGGCCTGCTACTATGACGGAAAACTGCTGGGACGCTGTACCAGAGCGGACAGCGAAGCCTACTGTACCCTGATGAAAGCCTGCGGCGGGGACGCCGCCCGGGTGCTCCGGGAGTACGCTTACTTTTCCCCGGAGCTTCGCGCCATTCTGGAAAAGGCTGCCCTGATACAGTCTGACCGGAACCGGACGGGCGGAATGTTCCATGCGCCCCAGACCTCCCCGTGGGGGCCGGTGCAGACCTGTGACACCCTCTGCCCGGGAGTGTTCTTAGTCACCACCGCCAGCCACGGCGGGACAATGGTTGCCAGTGAGGCGGCGGCCATTCTCTCTCCGGCGGCCAAAAAATGCGGCTTCAAGGATAAAGGCTACCTCTGCTTTGAGGAGGACGCCCAGGAAAGCGTGGTGCTTAGGGAGCTGTTAGACAAAAAGCTCTGGAAGGTGCCGGACCGGATTAAGGACAAGGCCGCCTTTGAGGAAAACATCAACCGCTCCATCCGGCAGTACAACCCGGATTACTGGCGGGCAAGGCAGAGCGGCATAGAGGCTGCAAAGGAGGCCCGCCGCCCACGGCCTGACCGGGAGGCCGCAAGATAACCTCGGGCCATGCTGGCCCGAAGTGCAAAGGAGGTGTGAACCGTGGCCTATGTGCCAGTACCCAAAGACTTATCCAAAATCAAGACAAAGCTGGCCTTCAACTTGACGAAGCGCCAGCTTATTTGTTTTTCAGCAGCCGCCAGCGTGGGGCTCCCTACTTATCTGCTTACCCGGGGAGCCCTCGGCAACAGCGCCGCCATGCTCTTAATGATCGGGCTCATGCTCCCGTTCTTTTTCTTTGCCATGTACGAGAAGGACGGCCTGCCTCTGGAAAAGGTGCTGAAAAACATCATCCGCACCTGTTTCCTCTATCCACGGGTGCGGCCCTACAAGACGGAAAACTTTTATGCGCTGTTAAGCGAGAAGGAGGCGAAGCCGATTGCAGAAACGGACAAACGCCGGAAAGCCCGCGGGAAGAAAGCCTGACAGGCGGGGCCTTTTCGGCTTGTTTTCAAAGAAAAAAGACATTCCCACCACCGCCCAGCAGACCCTCCCTTACCGGGAAATGTACCGGGACGGGGTGTGCCGGGTGTCGGAGGACTACTACACGAAAACCATCGAGTATGAGGACATCAACTACCAGCTCGCACAGGCCGAAGATCAGGCGGCCATCTTTGACGGGTGGAGCGCCTGCCTCAATTACTTTGACAGCACCCTTCCTTTCCAGCTCTCCTTCCTCAATCACCGGAGCCGCCCGGAAAGCAGGTACAGCGTCAATATCCCCATGCAGGACGACGAGTACAACGGCGTCCGGCAGGAGTATGTGGAAATGCTGGACAACCAGATCGCCAGAAGCAACAACGGCATTGTCCGCACAAAGCTCGTGACCTTCGGCGTGAAGGCGGACAGCCTTTCTTCCGCCCGGGCAAGGCTGGAACGGGTGGAGGCGGATATTTGCGGCAACTTCAAAAAGCTGGGCGTTAAGTCCCGCTCCCTGACCGGGCTGGAACGGCTGGAGCTTTTACACGGGCAGCTCCACCCGGGAGGCACAGACCCTTTCCGCTTCGCATGGGACATGATACCGAAAACCGGGCTCTCTACGAAGGACTTTATCGCCCCGGACAGCTTCGACTTCCGGTTCAGCCGCCTGTTCCGGGTGGGGACGACCTGGGGCGCGGCCTCCTACTTGCAGATACTGGCCTCGGAGCTCTCCGACAAGCTGCTGGCGGAGCTTCTGGAAATGGACGCGGAAATGACCATCACCCTCCATATCCAGACCGTCGATCAGGCCGCCGCCGTGAAATCCATCAAGGCCAAAGTCTCCGACATTGACAAGATGAAGGTGGAGGAACAAAAGAAGGCAGCCCGGGCCGGATACGACATGGACATACTCCCGCCCGACCTTGTGACGTACAGCAACGACGCAAAGACCCTTCTGGAAGATTTGCAGAGCCGCAACGAGCGGATGTTCCTTTTGACCTTCCTTGTGGTAAACATGGCCCCGACCCGCCGGGAGCTGGACAACGACCTGTTTACCGTATCGGGTATCGTGCAGAAGTATAACTGCTCCCTGAAACGGCTGGACTTCCAGCAGGAGGCCGCTTTCCTGTCAAGCCTTCCCCTCGGCCATAACGGGATTGAAATACAGCGGGGCATGACAACAAGCTCCACGGCGATTTTCGTTCCCTTTATGACGCAGGAGCTCCGCATGGACGGCGAAGCGGTCTACTACGGCCTAAACGCCCTGTCCCACAACGTGATTATGGCGAACCGGAAAAAGCTCAAAAACCCCAACGGCCTGTTCCTCGGGGTGCCCGGCTCCGGCAAATCCTTTGCGGCAAAGCGGGAGCTTGTGAACGTGTTCCTTGCCACAAAAGACCGCATTATCGTGGTAGACCCGATGGGCGAATACTCGCCCCTTATCAAGCGGCTGGGTGGGCAGGTCATTGAGATCGCCCCGGACAGCCCCCATCACATCAACCCGATGGATATTGATTTGAGCTTTGACGAGGAAAACCCGATGGCCTTAAAAGCGGACTTTATCCTGTCGCTGATGGAACTGATCGTCGGCGGCAAGGACGGCTTGCAGCCGGTGGAGCGGACAGTCATTGACCGCTGTGTGCGGCAGATGTACCGGGAGCACTTGCAGAACCCGGAGACGGCAGAAATGCCGACCCTCCAGACCCTTTATGACCTGCTGTGCGCCCAGCCCGAGGGCGAGGCGGTGCGGCTGGCGACCTCCCTTGAAATCTATGTGTCCGGCTCCCTCAACGTGTTCAACCACAAGACCAACGTGGACTTGAACCGCCGTCTGGTGTGCCTGGACTTAAAGAAGCTGGGGGCGGGCCTGCGCACCATCGCCATGCTCATTATGCAGGACCTTGTCAATTCGCAGGTGTCCTTAAACTTCCTGCGGGGGATCGCCACATGGTGCTACTTTGACGAGTTCCATGTGCTCCTCCGGGACCCGCTGACCGCAAGCTACTGTGTATCCATCTGGAAAATGCTCCGTAAGAAAGGCTGCGTACCCAGCGCCTTAACGCAGAATGTGAAGGATTTCCTTGCCAGCCCGGAGATTGAGAACATCTTCGAGAACTCCGACTTCCTTGTTCTGCTTTCCCAGGCACAGGGGGACCGCCAGATTTTGGCGAAGCAGCTCGGTATCAGCCCCCACCAGCTTTCCTATGTGACCCACACCAACTCCGGCGAAGGGCTTCTGTTCTTCGGGAACACCACCATTCCGTTTGTAGACCACTTCCCGCAGAACACGGAGCTCTACGCCATTATGACCACACGCCCCGAGGACAAGAAACGGGAGCCGGGAAAGGGGGCGTAAATCATCAGCAAGAAAACGAAACGAAAGGAACCGTCCAGACGGCCCACGCCGCAGGAGGGCACTTCGGGCCAGACTGACCCGAAGATACGGGAAGGCCCGGAAACCTCCGGCCCCTCCCGGCGGCTCCGCTTTGAGGACGAGGACGCCCCGGAGGGAAACGGAACCACTTCGGGCCAACATGGCCCGAAGCCAAAGGGCGGGAAATTCCGGCAGGATGACGACCAGCCCCGGCCTTCTGACCGTATGCGGCAGGAGGACGCACCGGGCGGCGGGGAGCCTTCTGGCCGGGAGCCGGAGGGGTCCGGGAGCAGCAGCCGGACGGGCCATACTGACCAAACCGGGCGGGAAAAACCCGGTAATGAAAAGAAAGATAAGGTTCATAAAGCGCAGGAAAAGGCAGACCGGGCCGGGGAAAAGCTGCATACCGCCCGGGACAAGCTGGACAAAGCGCGGGCCAAACAGGCGGCAAAGAAGCCTCCCGGCCTTGCAAGAAAAGCCGTCCGGGGAGCCAGAACCGAGGCGTGGTTCTACGTCCACAACAAAATCCATCAGGTGGAACAGGAAAACGTGGGCGTGGAGGGAGCCCATAAATCGGAGTTAGTGGCCGAGGGCGCGGCCCGCAGGCTGACCCGCTACGCAAAGCGGCGCTACCGGGAGCACCCGGCCCGCCGGGTGGCAAAGTGGGAACGCAAAGAAATGAGTGCCCGGGCTGATCTGGATTTTCAGAAGATGGCCGCCGAGCACCCGGAGCTTGCCAGCAGCCCTCTTTCCCGGATACAGCAGAAATGGAAACTGAAACGGAAGTATGCCAAAGAAGCCAAAGCGGCGGCAAAGCAGAGCGCAAAGGCCGCAAAGAAAGCGGCGGCCTCCACGGGTAGCGCGGCGAAGCGGGCCGGACAATTCGCGGCCCGTCACCCGGCAGGTGTCCTCCTTCTCCTGCTGTTGTTTCTGGTGTTCGTCGTGGTGGCTTCGGCAACCTCACTGTTTACCACGGTTGGCGGCGGCCTCAGCAACGCCGTGTCCGGCACCTCCTACGCCTCCGAGGACGACGACCTGTTAGGGGCGGACGAGGACTATTCCGCTATGGAACGGGAGCTTTCCCAGACCGTGGCGAATATTGAACGGGACCACCCGGGCTATGACGAGTACCGCTACTCTGTGGACGAGATCGGCCACAATCCCTATGAGCTGGCCTCCTACCTGTCGGCAAAGTACCACGTTTACACCCGGGAACAGGTGCAGGCGGAGCTGCGGGAAATTTTTGAGGCCCAGTACGAGCTGACCTTGACCGAGGAAGTGGAGATCCGCTACCGCACCGAGACCAGCACCGACCCGGAGACCGGGGATACCACCAGCGAGGAAGTCCCCTATGAGTATTACATCCTGAACGTGACGCTCAAAAACCGCACCCTTCCGGCTGTCATTCTCCCGAGGATGGATGAACAGCAGAAAGAGATTTATACCATCATGCAGGAGCTCAAAGGCAACAAGCCCTACCTGTGGGAAGGGATTTACACGGAAGGCGGCAGCCCGGGCCCCACTTACGAGATACCCGGCGAGGCCCTGTCCGACCCGTCTTTTGCGGCGCTGATGGCCGAGGCCACGAAGTATATCGGTTATCCCTATGTGTGGGGCGGCTCCAGCCCGTCCACTTCCTTTGACTGCTCCGGCTTTGTCTGCTGGGTCTATACCGCAAGCGGTGTCCATAACCTGCCCCGTACCACGGCGCAGGGCATTTACAACCAGTGCGCCATCATCCCGTCCTCCGAGGCAAAGCCGGGGGACATTATCTTTTTCACGGGAACCTATGACAGCGGGGTGCCTGTCTCCCACGTCGGCATTTATGTGGGCGACAATAAAATGCTGCACTGCGGCGATCCCATCCAGTACGCCGACATTACAAGCTCCTACTGGACGCAGCACTTTTACGCTTTCGGAAGGTTATCCTGAATTTTCAAGAAGGGAGTCCATACATGAACAAGATTGACAAGATCGAGAAAGAGCTGGAAAAAGCCCGGGAGAAGGCCGCCGAGTGGCAGGCCAAAATCCGGGACCTGGAGAAGCAGAAACAGGAGGAAGAAAACAGCCAGATCGTGCAGGCGGTGCGTTCCCTGAAACTGACGCCCGCCGAGCTGATGGCCTTCCTCAACGACCCTAAAAACGCTTTTTCCGCTTCGGGCCAGAGTGGCCCGAAGTCCGAAGATACCGGGAAGGAGGAAAACGCCCATGAAGAAAACTAAATCCATGAGGCTGGCGGTTCTGGCTGCCGGCCTTTTGTGCTGCTCCATTTTCACGGTTTCGGCCTACGCCCAGAGCAGCGAGCCGCAGGAGGAAACGCCCCCGGCGCAGGAGGCCCCGGCAGAGACCGAAGCCCAGCCGGAAACACAGAACCCGTTCAGCACTGACGGCACCGGGACTGTGGTAGACAATGCCACCGACGAGGAAGGCAAGGAGTTTTACACCATCACCACGCCGGACGAGAACATCTTTTATCTGGTGATCGACAAGCAGAAAACCACGGACAACGTGTATTTCCTCAATGCCGTGACTGAGGCCGACCTGCTCCCGCTGGCCGAAAAGAGCGGGGAAGAAACGGCGGAGCCTGCCCCCGAGCCGGAACCGGAACCCACGGAGGCCCCGGAGGAAACCGCAGAGCCGGAACCGGAACCCGAGGCAGAAGCCCCGGACAGCAATCTCCTTGCCATCCTCCTTGTGGGGGCTGTGGTGCTGATCGGCGGCGGTGCCGGATATTATTTCAAGATTTATAAGCCGAAACATCAGGCCCCGGATTTGGAGGACGACTACTGCGAGTATGAGGAAGAAGCCCCGGAGGAAATGGTGGAGGATTACGAGGAAACCGCTGACGAGGACACCCCGCCCTGGGAGGAGGACGGAAAGGAGGACGAGCATTGAATTTCACAAACAGCCCCTTTGAACGGATGATGAAGGAGGTGCCCTGGCCGGGGCGAGGCAGCGACGATCCCTGTGCCGGGTGCCGCTACCATAAGGAGTGCAGAGGAAAAAAGAACCAGTGCCGCAAGAAGTTCCGGGCGCTGGTGGTAAAGCCCCGCACTTCGGGCCAGCGTGGTCCGAAGTCGTGAATGGCTGCCCGGGAGCTGACCTGTGACGAGAAAAAGAAAATCCGCCGTCTGGTCACGGGAATGTGCGCCAACTATGACGGGGAAAGCGGCCTGTGCCTTCCGCTGGACTGCCCCTGCTATATGCTCCACAAGTGCTGGACAGGGGCGTACTGCCGGTATTTCAGAAATGCCGTCCTGCCCTTAGACCCGGCGCTGGAAATCGCCTTGACGGACGAAGGCATGGCCCCGGAGCTGCGTGCCTGTGCGGTCTGCGGAAAAGCCTTCCTCCCCGAAGGGCGGCAAGCCTACTGCTCCGAAGCCTGCAAAGCCGAGGGGAACCGCCGGAAAAGCCGGGAGCGCATGAGAAAAATGCGGGAGAAAAGGCCGGGCGGCTGTTACGATTTGCCTTCCGGGAAGGCTTGATATTCCGGGCTTTTTAAGGGGCGCAGCCGGGGCGGGAATAATAGAATACTCCCGGCCCCGGTCTGCTCTTTTATTTCGTAACATCAGGGCGCTTCGGGCCACATTGGCCCGAGGCCGGAAAGGAGGTTTGAGGCATTGGAGAACATACAAGGCTATGAGATCGAGAAATCCGTCCTGTTTGAGAACAGCCGGGGCTTTGCCCTGGGGCATAACCCGGCGGCTCCCCAGCCCTATGTAACGTGGCAGTTCACGGAGAACGAGGGCGGTGTCCGGGACTATTACTGGGGCCACTACCATACAGACAAGGAATGGGCGGAGCGGGACTTTTCCCGCCGTACTCAAGATTATCAATATTTGTTCAACGTGGAGGAAAAGGAGCCGGGGCAGGAACCGGGCGGTTACTACCGCTATTATTCCACCCAGCGCCCCTTTGACATAGGAGCCACCCCGGACACAAAGGACAATCCGCTGGTGGAAGTCATCAACTATGAGGACGACAGGCGGCGGCCCGTTGCCGGGGGAAAGATACACGCATGGGGCGAAGCTATTTATAAAAAGCCCCTGACCGGAAAACAGGTCAGGGACTATGAACTGACGCCTGCCCCGGACAACCCGGACAGGAAACGGTCTATCACCGCCCGGCTCAAAGAGGACGCGGCAAAGGGACAGGAGCCGCCGAAGGAGCCCGGGCAGAAGCGGAACCACAAGACCCATGAGGACAGATAGGAGGACTGCCATGCACGAAAAAGACAATTACCTGAAAACCGCCGAACTCTCCACGGAGCAGAACCAGAACATGATCGACGGGGTGCCGAACAACACGCCCCTTCCCCCGGAGCCGCCGGAGCTGGACAAGAAGCCGCTTGATAAAGTCAAGGAGCCGAAGGAGCGCCGGAAGGGCCGGGAACTGGAACGGTAATGCCGGGCCGCAAGCGGAATGTCCATCTTCATGTGATGGTTACGGAGGACGAGCTGGCCGCCATCCATGCGCGGATGGCCGAGGCCGGTATCTCCAACACCGGGGCCTATGTGCGGAAAATGGCGCTCAACGGCTACATTCTCCATGTAGACCTTGCCCCGGTCAAGGAGCTGGTGTCCTTGCAGCGCCGCTGTTCCAACAATCTCAATCAGGTGGCGGTTCACGCCAACACCTACGGGGTGTACCCGGAGGAAATAGACGGCCTGCGGCGGGACTATGAAAAGCTGTGGGGGCAGGTGTCGGAGGTCCTGCGGGATCTCTCCGCACTGGTGGCAAAGTAAGACGAGGGCGGCAGGTTCAGATGGGCTTGCCGCCCTGTTCTTTTTTTACTACATTGCTTTGTGTTCCTCCAAAGATTGACGGAGAAGTAGTTCGGGTGTAAACTTAAAAACAATCACAATAAATTATCGTCTTTAAGGAGCCCTATAAATGAAAGTTGAATACTCATATTACGGCAAAAATCCATGCTTGATTATTAAAGGGGCAGATTTTGTAAAAACCCTTAATAATGATGAAGAACGCTATTTGCTTGAAGTAGCTGTAGATGGTTTTGGAGCAAAATTTGATGTTGTATCGCATTTTGATGAACGTGTAAATGCCGCTATTAAACATTGGCTTTCCAAAACAGGAGAAGTAATTTATGTTATAAAAGATAGAATGATTAGCCGTTCTATTTCAGATACTTGGTGTGAAGTTTATGTCCGTAATGGCCCCCGGCTAATTGAGATTGTTATTAGTGATAATGGGAGGCAATTTTCTCTCAATGAACAGGAGGGACACTAATGCTATATAGGATAAATAATTTTGAAAAAAAGACCCCTTCTGACATAGTCTGTGAAACTACCACTCTAAAATGCGGCCAGGAAGTAAATGTCTACACCATTGAATCAGTTCACGATTTAACACAGTTTATTGGATTTGGAAAATACATGAACAATAAACAGCACACTGTATTATTGCGAGGGCAAACACAATTATATAATGGTGCACTTATCCCATCCTTATATCGGGGGAGAACAAGGCTGGATTCGATTACACAAAAGTATGACAAGAAAATGAATGATATTAAAAAAAATGTGAAGTCTTTTACTCAATATGAGAGAATTGTTCTGGAACCGTTACTTCAACATTATGGTATAAAGACTCCATTTATTGATTTGGTGGATAATGTATGGGTTGCGCTGTGGTTTGCATTACATCAAGCAAAATGTAAAACAATAAATTCGCATGAGTATATATACTATTATGAAAATGATAGAGAATATTCGTATATCCTTTTAGTGGCTACTGATGCAGTTACCCTTTGTGATGGTAAAAGTGGCGTGTATGCAGGAACCAAAACGAAATTAGTAGATCTAAGAAAAGCACTTCCGTCATATTTTTTGAGGCCTCATGCACAGCACGCTTATATGCTAAGAAAAACCGAAAGCTATCCTGAAGATTACAGCGACTTAATCATAGGAATTGCCAAAATACCAACTGCATTAGGGCTAAAGTGGCTCGGTCAAAACGACTTTTTGACGGTAAGCAGTCTTTTCCCGGCAGCATATTTTGATTCTGGATATGCTGTGTTGTTAAAGCAGTATCCGGAGGAGAATCCAGGTACAGTCAATCAATACGGTTCAATTCAAATAATCACTGATTAAATAGTTCTTTTCAAAAGGGATTGTGTCTGTATGACACAATCCCTTTTTAAGGACAGATTTCACTAATCATTCGCAACATTTATGTTCTCGGGCAGGCATGGTAAAATGTAGGTAGAAAGATAAGAAGGAGGTTTCCACTATGAAGATGATATTGAAAGTAATCGCTGCTCCCTTTGCTCTTGTCCTTGCCCTGCTAACCGCCCTGTGCTGGTTCCTCTTTGACCTCTGTGCCTTCTTCCTGACGATTGCCTCGGTCATTGTCGCTGTCCTCGGGATTGGCCTCTTTTTCACACCGACACCGCTGGGCGGGTTCGTGTTCCTGTTCCTTGGTTTCCTGCTTTCTCCGTATGGCTTGCAGGCGGTGGCTGGCTCGCTGATTGGAGTGCTGGACGGCGGGAAATCCGCTCTGTGCCGGTTCCTTGTAAGCTGATAGAACCTCGGGCCATGTTGGCCCGAAGTACAGGCGGCGACTCGGGAGGGCCGCCGTTTTCTTTGGAAAGGAGGGAAACAATCTGGCAACAACCACGCTCCTGCCCCGCCATGCAGGCGAAGGCGAAACCATAGCGGCAGCCATCCGTGACTGTCTGGACTATGGAAAGAACCCGGAGAAAACCGAAGGCAAATATATCTCTGCCTATGAGTGCGACCCGGCCACGGTGGCGGAAGAATTTCTGCTTGCAAAAGCCAACTATAAGGCTTCAACAGGGCGGGAGCAGAAAAAGGAAACAGACGTGCTCTGTTACCAGATACGCATGGCCTTCTATCCCGGTGAGATCACGCCGAAGGAGGCTAACCGTATCGGCTATGAATTGGCTATGCGCTGGACGAAGGGCCGCCACGCCTTTCTTGTGACAACCCATACGGACAAGAAGCATATCCACTGTCACATCTATTACAATTCCACCTCCCTTGACTGTTCCCGGAAGTTCCGAAACTTTTGGGGCTCCAGCTTCGCCCTCCGGCGGCTCTCTGACAGGCTGTGTCTGGAAAACGGCCTCTCCATTGTGGAGAACCCGAAGCCCCGGAGCAAGAGCAAATACAAACATTATGGGGAGTGGCAGAAGGAACGAAAGCGGCCCTTAAACTTTCAAGAACGGCTCTGTCTTGCCATAGACAGTGCGCTTGCGAAGCGGCCCGTTAGTCTGGAAGAATTTCTCGACCTGATGAAGCAGGCCGGGTATGAAGTGAAGAAAGTCCGGGGCGGCGGTCTTAGCTTTCGCCTGCCCGGCGGAGGGCAGGACCGCTTTACCCGGCTACGTGCTTCTACGCTGGGGGAAGGCTACGACTTGAAGAATATACTGGCGGCTATTGAGGGCGGAACCGGACGGCGTGGACCGGAAAGAAAAATCAGCCTCGCCGTGGATATACAGGCGAAACTGGCCGAGGGAAAAGGCCCGGGCTATGAGCGGTGGGCGAAGGTGTTCAATCTCAAACAGATGGCCGCCGCCCTTGCCTACTTGCAGGACAACGGCCTGACAGAATACAGCCAGTTGGAGAAAAAAGTGGAAGAAACCTCTGACCGTTTCCATGCCATTTCCGGCCAGATCAAGCAAACGGAAACGGCGCTGAAAGCCAATGCGGAATTGAAAGCGGCCACGATACAGTATGCAAAAACCCGTCCTGTCTTTGATAAGTACAAAGCGTCAAAGTACAGCCGGAAATTCCTTACGGAGCATGAGGCGGATATAGGACTCTACCGGGCGGCACAGGCGGATATGAGGCGGCTTCTCGGAGGGGCAAAGCTCCCGAAAATGGAGGCGCAGAAAGAGGAAGGGCGAAAGCTGGTTGCAAAGAAAAAGCGGCTCTATGGGGAATACCAGAAAGCCCGCCGTGATATGCAGGAGGTCTTGACAATCAAGGCAAACATTGACTGCCTGCTGGGCTACTCGGAGCCTGCAAGGAAGAAAGAAATGGAGCGTTGAGGGTATGAGAAATAAGGAGCAAAGCGACGCAATCACTTCGGGCCAACATGGCCCGAAGCTGCCGGGTTTGAGGCGGGCCCCAACAAGCGGCGTTTGCGGTCTGTGGCCACAAAGGCATTGCTTGCCATTTAGCGACACCCCCGAAAATAGCGCAAAAAAACAGAGGCTCTTACTTGCGAACCTCCGTTTCTCTGGCTTTCTTGAGCCCTTCGGCTGTGGCCTCCATGACAACAAGCTCTTTTTCGTTCATGGAGTCTAAAAGTACATCAATGTGTTTCCGGCAACTGTCTCCGCCACGGTTGCCCTCCGTATAGAAAAACTGGTCTACGGATATATCGAACAGTGTGACGAGCTTAAAAAACAGGTTGAAGCTGGGGTGCTGGCCTTTATTCTCGATGTTCATAATGGTCCGGTCTGTCTTGCCGACCAATTCCGCAACGTAGGCTTGCGTCCAGCCTTTTTCCTCTCTGGCCTGTTTCAGTGCCAAACCGAGCCCATGAAAGTCAAACCTTCTTTCATCTTGGTTCATTCTCATATCACCCTATATCATTCTACATTTCGTGTTGGATTATGAGAATGTAATCAAATTTTGTATAATGTAATATTTTATTTCATGTCCTAGTGATTTATAAGAAAATCCTCTATTCCAAAGGGAGGAAATCTTGACAAAGCGACACGCGTGTCTTATGATTTTATTAGCGACACAAGTGTCGCTGAAAGGAGAAAAGCATGAGTAACAAAGGAGAGGAAACAAAAAAACTAATTAGAGAAAAAGCCTGCTCTCTATTTGCAAAAAAAGGATTTAAAAACGTTACAATGAAAGATATTTGTATGGAAACCGGATTGAGCAGAGGCGGACTATACAGGCACTATGACAGTACACAACAGATTTTTTCAGAAATAATAAATCTCTTAATGGAGGCACAAGACAATGAGTTTTCCGAAAAAATGGAAAAGGGATATTCGGCAGCCCATATACTTGATGAAATTTTAGAACGCTATCGGCAGGAAATGTTAGATTGCTCAGGCTCTCTCGGTTTGGCAATTTATGAATTTTATAGTGAAATCCAGAGTGACAGTAACGACAATATTCTTTTAAAACAGTATGAGCATTCAGTAAATGTGTGGAAAGATTTTATATCATACGGAATACAGCGCGGAGAATTTAAAAAGGTTGACAGCGATGAATTGGTTGACATTATTATTTTCTCATATCAGGGAGTCAGAATGTATTCAGAGATATTCCCCGTAGATAAAAAAGTATCAGAGAGAATCGTCAACCATATAAAACGTGAACTGTTAATCTAAATACATTCTCGAAAAACTAATTGTACGAGGAGGAACGACATGTTTCACAAAGTAGATACAGACCTTAACTTTATAGAACGTGAAGATAAGGTAAGAAATTTTTGGAAAGAGAATCAAATTTTTGAGAAAAGCATTGAGGCCAGAGCGCAGGGAACCCCTTATGTATTTTATGACGGACCACCAACCGCCAATGGCAAGCCGCATATCGGCCACGTCCTTGCCAGAGTATTTAAAGATATGGTTCCCAGATACCGCTCTATGAAAGGCTATATGGTTCCCAGAAAAGCGGGGTGGGATACCCACGGCCTTCCTGTGGAACTGGAAGTAGAAAAAAATTTAGGATTAGACGGCAAAGAACAAATTGAAACCTATGGTCTGGAACCCTTTATCGCTCACTGCAAGGAAAGCGTTTGGAAATATAAAGGTATGTGGGAAGATTTCTCTAATACAGTAGGCTTCTGGGCTGATATGGAAAATCCCTATGTGACTTATCACAACAATTTCATTGAATCCGAATGGTGGGCTTTAAAACAAATTTGGGATAAAGGGCTTCTATACAAAGGCTTTAAGATTGTCCCATACTGCCCCCGCTGTGGTACTCCGCTATCTTCCCACGAAGTAGCGCAAGGGTATAAGGATTTAAAAGAACGCTCTGCTGTTGTACGATTTAAAGTAAAGCAGGAGGAGGCATATTTTTTAGCATGGACAACAACGCCCTGGACACTTCCCTCTAATGTTGCCCTTTGCGTCAATCCGAACGAAGCCTATGTAAAAGTTAAGGCAGGGGACGGACTGATTTATTATATGGCTGAAGCTCTGCTGGAAAAAGTGCTTGGACCTTTGGGACAATATGAAGTATTAGAATATTACAAAGGCTCTGACCTGGAATACAAAGAATATGAGCCTCTTTTCCCCGAAGCAAAAAACGCCGCAGACAAACAGCAGAAAAGAGGATTTTTTGTTACTTGTGATAATTATGTTACTTTGACTGACGGTACTGGCGTGGTACATATCGCTCCCGCTTTTGGCGAGGACGACTCCAAAGTCGGAAGACATTATAACCTTCCTTTTGCTCAGTTTGTAAACAGTAAAGGGGAAATGACAGAGGATACGGCCTGGCCGGGGGTGTTCTGCAAGAACGCCGACCCTCTGGTGCTTGAGGATTTGGAAAAACGGGGACAGCTTTTTTCGGCTCCCTATTTTGAGCATAGTTATCCCCACTGCTGGCGTTGTGACACACCGCTGATTTATTATGCCAGAGAATCCTGGTTTATAAAAATGTCTGCGGTCAAAGAAGATTTAATCAAAAATAACAATACCATCAACTGGGTTCCGGAAAGTATCGGAAAAGGCCGCTTCGGAGACTGGCTGGAAAATGTCCAGGATTGGGGAATCAGCAGGAATCGTTACTGGGGAACGCCTCTAAATATTTGGGAATGTAAATGTGGTCATCAGCAGGCGATTGGGGGAATTGATGAATTAAAGAAGCTATCCCAAAATTGTCCCGAAAATATCGAGCTTCACCGTCCTTTCGTGGACAGTGTGACAATCACTTGTCCAAAATGCGGAAAAGAAATGCTCCGGGTGCCGGAAGTCATTGATTGCTGGTTTGACTCTGGAGCCATGCCCTTTGCACAGCACCATTATCCTTTTGAAAATAAGGAACTTTTTGAAGCACAGTTTCCGGCAGATTTTATTTGCGAAGGCGTAGATCAGACAAGAGGCTGGTTTTATTCCCTTCTCGCTATCTCGACTTTGATATTCAATCAGGCGCCATTTAAAAATGTAATCGTGGTCGGTCATGTACTGGATGAAAATGGACAAAAAATGAGCAAATCAAAGGGTAATGCTGTAGATCCGTTTGATGTTCTGAAAACCTATGGGGCCGATGCCGTCAGGTGGTATTTCTACATTAACAGTGCTCCCTGGCTCCCTAATCGTTTCCATGATAAGGCTGTTACAGAATATCAGCGGAAATTTATGGGTACTTTGTGGAATACCTACGCCTTTTTTGTATTATACGGAAATATTGATAATTTCAATCCGGCTCAATATCGCTTGGAATACGATAAGCTCCCGGTAATGGACAAATGGCTTTTATCTAAACTAAATACTGTGGTAAAGTCGGTAGACAATTATCTTGGAACTTATAAGGTAACAGAAGCGGCCAGAACTCTTCAAGATTTTGTCGATGATATGAGTAATTGGTATGTAAGACGGAGCAGAAGCCGGTTTTGGGCGAACGGCATGGAGCAGGATAAAATAAACGCTTATATGACGCTTTATACCGCTCTGGTGACAACGTGTAAGGTTATCGCTCCTATGCTGCCGTTCATGGCGGAGGATATGTACCAGAATTTGGTGCGAACTGTGGATAATGCCACTCCTGAAAGCGTCCATCTCTGCGATTTTCCAAAGGCTCACGAAGAAATGATAGATACAGCTCTGGAAAGAAAAATGGACGAGGTTTTAAAAATTGTTGTTCTCGGACGCGCCGCAAGAAATACTGCAAATATTAAGAACCGTCAACCGCTTGGGCGTATGTATGTAAAATCAGAAGTCCTTCCTGTATTCTACCAGACAATCATCCTGGACGAATTGAATGTGAAAGAGGTAGAGTTTGTTTCTGATGTGCAGGATTTTATCTCTTACACATTTAAACCACAGTTAAAAACTGTTGGCCCGAAATATGGGAAGCAGCTTGGCAATATCAAAACAGCTCTCTTAGAGCTGGACGGCAACAAGGCTATGGATAGAATAAATGAACAAGGCTTTCTTTCCTTTGAGTTTGACGGTCAGAGTGTGGAACTTACAAAAGATGATTTATTGATTGATATGACGCAAAAACAGGGATTTATTTCTGAAACGGACAACACGGTTATTGTGGTATTGGACACTCGTTTAACCCCAGAACTCATAGAAGAAGGATTTATACGGGAAATTATTAGTAAAGTACAGACCATGAGAAAAGAAGCTGGTTTTGAAGTTACAGATCATATTACTGTTTACATTCAAGACAATGAATCCATTTCTTCTGTATTAAGACAAAATGAAATCTTCATCAAGAATGAGGTATTAGCAGAACAGATACGTTACGAACAGATGGAGGGATATAAAAAAGAGTGGAATATCAACGGCGAAAAAGTAATTTTAGGCGTTAAAAAGTTTGTATAGCAACGATGTAAAGGGGGAAAAGGAGGCTCCGCTTTGTAATTTCCTGTATTTCCAGAAAATTCTTAGCTACCGATGGTAATAAAAAAAGCCGTTGTTCGGTAGCAGAATTTTCTTGCGCTAATAGAGAAACAAGGGCCTGACGGCGGTTTTGAAAAATAATCAAAGCCGCCGTTTCCTTTTTGAAAAATAGAATACGGGGGGTGTATTAAAGTTGCCCATTTTTAAGGACACGGCGGTATCCGGGAGGTATCTCTATGTCCTTTTCTGTTTTTCATCCCCTTAATCTCTTAAAAAAAGCATAGCCCCACCTCCGGGTTATTCCGGCTATGTATGCGAAATTTGTTGGAACTTTAACTATTATGTCATTTCATGCGTCCGCACAGCCCCATGCTGTCCGGGCGTTTTTTGCTTCTTCCGGGACAGCTTCGGGCCATATTGGCCCGAGGTGCCCTGCCAGTGCCGCTCCCCTCCGCCTTCGTTTCGGCCACTCGTCAACCAACAACCGAAACGGAGGTCAATATGGCTATTATCAATCTGCGGGATTATTACCCGTTCTATACATCAGATTGTTTTATGGAAGTATCGGAAGAAGTCGCTGAAATGTTCAAGGAGTTTGAACGGAGGGAGGCGGCCTACCGGCTCCGCACATACCGTCACAAAGCCTATTATTCCCTGGACCGGGAGGATGGGCTGGAACATGAGGCTGTCTTTGTGGCTTTATCTCCCCATGAACTGTACGAGCGAAAAGTGACTATGCAGGAGCTTCACGCCGCAATCGCCAGTCTGCCGGACAAACAGGCGAAGCGGATTTATGCCCATTTCATTCTTGGCATGAGCCAGGCAGAAATCGCACAGGCTGAAAAGGTTGCAAAAAGCCGCGTATCGGAGAGTATTCAGTGCGGTCTGCGGAGTCTGGAAAAAATTTTGAAAAATTCTTTTTAAGGCGGAACTTTAGGCCGAAAAATGAAATGGCTTATGAGAGGCAAAACACTTCGGGCCAGGGCGGCCCGAGGTTTGGACAAACCCTCACGCAGATTGAAAACTGAATAAAGGGACACCCGGATACGAAAGGAAATGCGCCGTGTGACAGGCCCGCCATGACCTCTGTTTTCAAAGAATACCATCTTTCATAAAAATAGAGCGAGCGAACAGGCCCATGCCATAGGAGGGGCGAGGCTGGCCCCGCCGGAACAGGCGTAAATCCCGGATACTTGCGTTTAGTCACAATCCGAGCGTTGAAGCGGCCCTGCAAGCCGTGAGCCGTCGCAGGTAATGAGAACGCCTTGCCATCAGAATGGGGAGAGTTGAAATACTATGGGGCAAAGAGCCTATGCCCGTCCGGCGTGTCTGTAAGGAAACAAAACATTAAGGGGAGCTCTCCGGCTCTGCTGTCTGATGATAGGCCAACGATTCCCGGTTGGGTTCCCCGTTTTTAAGACAATGGAAAACTGGCAAATATCGGTTTTCCGCTGTTTAAGAAGGAGTTCCTATGGCAAATACAATGCTTTTCGGTTTTGAACCGTATGAGTGGAGCAACGACGCCTGCCGTGGCTATATCATTATGGCTATGCAAGACTGCGGCTTTTCGCATAAGGAAATAAAGCGTGTTCTGATCCAGCTCTATGAAGTTTTTGATCTCAACACGCTGGAACAGGCGAAGCAGAAATATCTCTCCGGCGATTACTGACCTCGGGCCAGATCGGCCCGAAGCGCGGAGAAACACGAAAGGATATGGTTGGAGGACCATGTACTTTCGTGTTTCCCTGCGGGACGGGAGGGAAAACTGCCAGCATTTCATCGAAAATCAGAAAGGAGGGATTTTGTGTTTCCATTCATCAGGGAAAACCAGCCGACTTTTTACATAACGTACAAGCGGTGCGTCATAAGCTGTTTATGTAGAAAGAGGTGATTGAATGGCAAAAGAAATTCAAATCATTTGTAGGAATATCTTCAAAACAGATAACAAGGCAGAGACCAGCAAAGAATATACGAAACGTTGGATCGAGCTAATCAATCAGCGGGAAAAAAATAAAAGCCGTACCACCGCCTCATATTAGGCAACATTTACAGACCATCCTATACATAGTATAATATATATGTAGGGATGGTTTGTTTTGTTTTTCCGGACAAGGGAGAATAAAACATGGCAAATCTCAAAGTTGGTATTTACTGCCGTTTATCCGAAGAAGATAGAAACAAACAATCCGAAACCGACGACAGCAACAGTATTCAGAACCAAAAGTCTATGCTGATTCAATATGCGCTCAGTCAGGGCTGGGAAATCTACAATATTTATAGTGATGATGATTACACTGGTGCTGACCGAAACCGACCGGAGTTTAATAAGCTGCTTGCCGACGCGGAACAAAGAAAAATAGACGTTATCCTCTGCAAGACGCAATCCCGCTTTACCAGAGAATTAGAGTTGGTGGAAAAATATATTCATGGCTTATTTCCTATTTGGGGAGTACGTTTTGTGAGTATTGTGGATAATGCGGATACAGCAAATAAGGGTAACAAAAAATCGCGCCAGATCAACGGCCTTGTCAACGAATGGTATTTAGAGGATATGTCCGAGAATATCAAAAGTGTTTTGACAAACAGGCGACAGAACGGTTTGCATATTGGAGCCTTCGCCTTATACGGTTATAAGAAAGACCCGGATAAGAAGGGGCATTTGATTGTCGATGAAGAAGCCGCCGAAATCGTCCGAGAAGTTTTTACCTTGTTTTCACAGGGATATGGAAAAACTGCTATTGCGAAGATGTTAAACGACCGGGGCGTTCCCAATCCTACCGAGTACAAAAGGCTTCACGGCCTTCGGTATCAGCAGCCTAAGAAAAAGCAAAGCACCCTCTGGAAGTATTACGCGATTTCCGATATGCTAATCAATGAAATTTATATCGGGAATATGGTGCAGGGCAAGTACGGAAGCGTTTCTTATAAGACAAAACAGAATAAGCCCCGCCCAAAAGATCAGTGGTACATAGTAGAAGGCACCCATGAACCTATTATTGACATGGAGTTGTGGGATAAGGTGCAGTCGCTTATCTCCCAGAAGGCAAAGCCGTTCACTACCGGGGAGATTGGGATATTTGCCCGGAAAGCCCGCTGTATGAAGTGCGGCTACGTTATGCGTTCCAACAAGCAGGCCGATGGCCGCCGCTATCTCTGCTGTCCTACGCGACACGTTGCAAAAGACGCCTGCGAGGGCGCATTTATCTCTATCAAGAGACTGGAACAGCAAGTGATAGATGAGCTAAATCAAATGTCTGAAGAAAATCTTGACAAAGACGAATTGGAACGCAAGGTAGAGTTCTGCAACAATATGAATGAGCAGAGGGAAAAACTGAATAAAGACCTTACTGCCTATCAGAAAAAGATTGCGGAATATTCAAAAGGGATTCGAGAGCTTTATCTGGATAAGGTCAAGGGACTTATTACAGAAAGCGAATATGTGGATTTTTCAAAAGACTTCTCTACTCAGAAGGATCATCTGGAAAAGCTGGTCATTGAAACACAGAAACAGCTTACGGCTGTTGAAAAGAAAATAGAAGCCGGTGACAATCGGCGTCAGCTCATTGAGCAATATACAAACCTAAAAAAATTAGACAGGGAAACCGTTGAAAAGCTGATTGATTATATAGAGGTTGGGAAACGGATACCAGGCACCAGACAGGTCCCTGTCGATATTCACTGGAATTTCTAAGGTTTTTGCTATTTGGCGAAAAACCAGATAGCAAAAACCATCTTCTAACACTTCAATGTTGTTCTTACAAAGTCGCACCATCTGCTGCCAGGTCCTCGTGAAGGTCTGTAATCACATCTCCTTTGGACTGGAACTCACAGGCATTGAAAGGAACGCCGCCAGCGGCCTGAGGCCAGATGCCGGTAGTGTGGTCAATATAGTAGGGGCCGAAGCCCTGGTCTGCCAGCTCCTGGGCGCTTAAACCTCTGGTCAGCTGGTGGATAATGGCAGCCACAATTTCCAGGTGGCCCAGTTCCTCAGTGCCGATGTCGGTCAGCGCGCCCTTACATTCCTTGTAGGGCATGGCGTAGCGCTGGGAGAGATAGCGCATGGAGGCCCCCATCTCCCCGTCGGGTCCGCCGTATTGGCTCATGATAAACTGCGCCATCTTCGCGTTCGGCTCCTTGATATTCACCGGAAACTGCAGCCGTTTTTCATATTTCCACATTAATTCATACCTCCTTCCCAGGGCCAGGGATCGCTGATCCAGGACCAGTAAGCAGTGTCGCTGTTTAAGGCTGCGATTAACGGGCCGAACTGAGCAGAATAAGCTTTTACCGCTTCCTTATAGACGCCGGACATCTGCTGAAAATAGGCCATGGCTCCCGGATCGCAGGGGTGAGTATCCAGGAAAAGCTGGGCATCATCCAGAGCGAAGCCTGCCCGGGTTACCTGCATCAGAAGGGACTGACGGGTATCAGAATTGGAATTTGTCATTTACTGCACCCCCCAAAAGCAAATTTCAGATCCAGATCCGGGAATATGGTTCCCTGGATCAGCCCTCGTTCAGGAGGATAGGTAGTCTGCCATTGCTGCCAGGGAACATATGCCATGGCAACCGGAAACTGTTGTTCGAGAACGCCTGCATCTGTTGCAGGGGAGCTTTCGGAGCCGGTACTCCAGGACGGCATGGAATCCGGGAGGGGAGCCGGAGAAGGAAAAACGGAAGCTTCAGGAGAGTCTTCCGAAGTAAACATCTGATCCATGGGATACAGAGAAAAATAGGGATAGGCAGCATCCCGCGTACGGCCGCGCAAGAAGGGGGATGCAGAGGAGCCGTCCATGGGCCGGAAAGTGCGGTGACCGCAGCACTGGCTCCTCACATCCATATAGGAATCCATCATGTGGAATCTCCTTTCAGTTAATTTTCTACTATAGTCTATGAAAAGAAAGAACGAGGGTGCATCAGGAATGCTGTTTTTGGATCAGAGGAAGGACAATATTTTCGGCATTTTTATGGAAAAGCATTGACAGATCCCATGTACAATTGTATATTATATATTGTAGACAATTTTAAGAGAGCAGCATGGACATACAGAAAAAACAATAGCAAATCTTGTAGATAACGTCGGAAAACGGCGTAGTAGAAAGGAGAATAAAAATGATGTTAAAACGAGCAGCAGCAGTAGTTTTGGCGGCAGCCATGCTGGCGGGATGTTCCTCTCAGGGGGCTTCGGCCGAAGGGGAATCGGGAGGACCTAAAAAGCTGGATGTAGCGTTCATTATCCCCGGACACCACCTTTGTAGCCCTGGCGGCAGCGCCTGCGGACCAGACCTTTGAAAACATCTGGTTCGCTACCCTGGAGTGCGAGGGCGCTTACTACGCGGCCGGCGTTCTGGCGGCTGAGACCACAGAGTCCGGATCCCTGGGCGTTGTGGGCGGACGTGAAAATCCTCTTTATGTAGCCTGATCCAGAGCCTTTGAGGAAGGCGCGAAGTCTGTGAATCCCGATATCCAGGTGATGACCACCTTCACCGGAGACTTCGAAGATCCCATCAAGGCAAAAGAGGCTGCGGTCAGTCAGATGGAGAGCGGAGCGGACGTTTTGGTTTACTTTGTGGATGCAGGCATGACCGGTGTAATCGCCGCGGCCGAGGAAGAGCTGGCAACGGGACATCAGGTATGGACCATCGGAAAAGGAAGCGACCAGTATGAGCTGGCCCAGGATGTGATGCTGACCAGCGTGGTTTACGACTACGGCGAATCCATGAAGATTGTTCTGGAGGACATCTACAACGGAACCACAAACGGCGTTATGCCTCTGGATCTGTCCAACGGCTGCGTTTACCTGGCTGATTACCGGGACCGCGTGCCGGAGGAAACCGTAACCCTGGTGAACGATACCATTGAAAAGATCAACGCAGGAGAAATTACTTATACGACACAGTACGACGTAGAGTAAGCTGTAGTCATAGCAAAGGCCCCTGTTGCAGCCAGAAGGGATGACAGGGGGTGCTGCGGATAGGAGGAGGTATTATGAGTAATGTTCTCAAGATGAGTCATATTACAAAACGTTTTCCGGGCGTCCTTGCCAACGATGATGCAAGCTTTGAGCTGGAGCAGGGAGAGGTACATGTGCTTTTAGGCGAAAACGGCGCCGGGAAATCCACATTGATGAATATCCTTTACGGACTGATCCAGCCGGATGAAGGCGAAATTTGGATCAACGGGAAAAAGGCGGAGATTCACTCTCCTACGGATGCCCTTTCCTGCGGCGTAGGCATGGTTCATCAGCAATTTATGCTGGTGCCAAACATGACCGTGGCGGAGAATATTGCCATTGGCAAGGAGCCGACGAAAGGGATCTTTACGGATCTGGGAAAGGTGAAGGCGAAAATCAAAGAATTTTCGGAGAAATTTGGCCTGGAGCTGAACCCGGACCGTTATATCTGGCAGCTGTCCGCGGGAGAGCAGCAGAGAGTAGAAATCTTTAAAGTGTTGTACCGGGGGGCGGACATCCTGATTCTGGATGAGCCCACTTCCGTACTGTCTCCGCCGGAAATTGAAGCCCTCTTTGATATTTTGAGATCCTTTGTGAAAGCAGGAAAATCCATTATCCTGATCACCCACAAGCTGAACGAGGTGTTAAGCATCAGCGACCGGATTACGGTTATGCGCCGCGGGGCGGTTCAGGGTACGGTAAAAACGAGCGAGATTGACAAAAAACAGCTGGCCAACATGCTGGTGGGACGTGATGTGGTGTTCCCGGTGGTGCGGGAGCAAAAGGAGCAGGGGGAGGTCAGCGCCAGAATTGAGCACCTGAAGGTTGCGGGCGGCTACGGAAAAGACTCCGTAGAGGATTTTGACCTGCAGCCGCACAAGGGAGAGATTGTAGGAATCGCCGGAGTGGACGGAAACGGGCAGCGTGAACTGGTGGAAGCGCTGGTAGGGCTGCGCAAGGTAAAATCCGGAAAGATCTGGGTCGAGGACAAGGATATTACAGATTCAGCCATATGGAAGCGGATTGATCTTGGAATCCGTTACGTCCCTGCTGAGAGAAAGCTAAGGGGCGTGGCGGGAGAACTCTCCATTGTGGAAAACGCGGTGTTAAAGAATTACCGCGAAGAGCCTATTTCGAAAAAGGGCGTCCTGAAGCCGGAGGAGATGCGAAAGTTTGCTCAGAGTCTGGTGGATCAGTATGATATCCGCTGCGGATCCATTGATACGCCGGTAGGAACCTTATCCGGAGGAAACATGCAGAAAATGCTGTTTGCCCGGGAAACGGCAGGAGCCTCAGGACTTCTGATCGTGGAACAGCCCACCCAGGGCCTGGATGTAGGAGCCATTGAATTTGTGCGCAAGACCCTTCTGGAAAAGCGAAGCGAGGGAATCGCCATTCTGCTGATTTCCGCGGATCTGGACGAGGTTCTGGAACTGAGCGACCGGATTATGGTCATGTACGAGGGAAAAGTGGTATACCAGTGCAGCCAGGCCGAAGTGGACCGGGAAACCATCGGACTGGCTATGGCCGGCATGAAATAGGAGAGGGGAAGAAATATGACTCAGGCAAAACAAAAAAATCGAAAATTCACTCTTTCCAGCAAGCATATTTTACCCATAGCCTTTGTTCTGGCGTTCGTCTGCGGAGCTGTTATGATGGGGCTTTCCGGATATTCCCCCATCGCCGCCTACGGGGCTATGCTGGAAGGATGTTTTGGAAACTTGAATTCTGTGGCGGAGGTACTGTTAAAGATGATCCCCCTGCTGCTTGCGGCTCTGGGACTGACCATTTCCAGCAGAGCCCAGGTAATCAGCATCGGTTCTGAGGGCCAGATCTACCTGGGAGCCCTGGGAGCGGCAGCTGTGGGACTTTTTATGGGCGACCTGCCTATGCTCATCGCCCTGCCGCTGTGTATGATCGTAGGTACGGTCTTAGGCGGAGTATGGGGAGGCATCGCCGGATGGCTGAAGGTGAAAAAGGACGCCAATGAAATCATCGTTACCCTGATGATGAACTATGTAGCCATTGAGATTGTGCGTTATCTGGTAAGCGGACCCTGGAGAGATCCCAACGGAGTGGAGCCCTTCTCCGCGACCATTACCAGAGGTGCGTATATGCCGATTCTGGTGCCACGCACCCGCCTTCACATCGGACTGATTATCGCCCTGCTGATGGTTGTGCTGTTCTGGTGGCTGCTGCGCCGGACCACCTTCGGCTACCAGCTGACTGTCTGCGGCTCCAACCCGGATGCCGCCCAGACAAACGGTATCAATAAAGGAAAAATGATCGTGCTTTCCATGCTGATCAGCGGCGGCATGTCCGGACTGGCGGGGGCCATCGAGCTGATGGGCGTTCATCACCGTCTGGTGGAGGAGGTATCTCCTGAGTACGGATTTACGGCCATTATCATCGCCGTCTTAGGACGGGGCAATCCCATCCGCGTGCTCTTTGTGTCCTTCCTGTTCTCGATCCTGACGGTAGGAGCGGACGGTATGCGCCGTTCCCTGGGAATCCCGGTTTCCGTGGGATCCATTCTGCAGGCACTGGTACTGTTGTTCGTATTAGGCAGTGAGTTCTATGAGAGGCGTCTTCTGACAAAAGAACGAATCGAAGCGCAGGCTGCCGGAGAAGGAGGGGTGAAATAATGGATTGGAGTCAACTCTTAACGCCGCTTTTCCTGACACAGCTTCTCGCCGCAGGAGTGACGCTGGCCACCCCGCTGGCCCTGGCGGCTTTAGGCGAGGTGTTCGCGGAGCGTTCCGGAAGCCTGAACTTAGGCTTGGAAGGAATTATGCTGTTTTCCGGATTCATCGGATTTAACGCGGCTTATCACATTGGTAATCTCTGGATCGGCATCTTGGGGGCAGTGATGATGGGATCTATTATGGGACTGCTGTTCGCCTTTATGACCATTACCCTTCAGGCTAATCAGACCGTAACCGGTCTTGCCATCAACTTTTTGGGAAATGGACTGGCCCCTTATTTTTACCGACTGGTGTTTAAGGTAACCCTGGACACTCCCAGAGTGGAGCCCTTCCAGAATGTTCCGATTCCGGTGCTGTCGGATATTCCCTTTATAGGCGATATCCTCTTTAACCACTCCGTATTTACCTATTTGATGTTCTTGCTTGTAGCTGTAACTTTTGTTATTATTTATAAAACGCCCTTTGGACTGAGGCTGAACGCGGTAGGAGAATCCCCCCAGACGGCAGATACCCTGGGAGTCAATGTGGGCCGGATCCGCTACATCTGCGTAGTGATCGGCGGAGCCCTGGCAGGAATGGCAGGAGCCTTCTACTCTCTGGTGGAGCTTGGATCTTACTCAGACAGTATGATCAATGGCCGCGGCTTTATTGCCTCCGCGCTGGTTATTTTCGGACGTTGGGATCCCGTATGGACCTTTGGAGGAGCATTGCTCTTTGGACTGATCGACGCCTTCCAGAACCGCCTTCAGGTGCTTGGTTCGCCGATTCCTTCCAACTTCCTGCAGGTTCTTCCCTACGTGATGACCATTTTGGTCCTTTTGATCGGACGGATCCGAAAGCCGCCGGCAGCGCTTTGTATTCCGTATGTCCGCAAATAGGGCACATGAAATGTTAGGATGAGGCTTTGGGCTTTTAGAGAGGAAGGAAATATGATTACAGAGAAAAAGTTGGCAGATATGGATAAGTACAGACGGACTACACAGCTTGATTTTGCGGTGGAAGCGCTGCGGGCTGCGATTCTGAGCGGAGAAATGAAGATGGGGGAACGGGTCAATGAAGTAGCCGTTACCAACCGTCTGAATATCAGCCGCACCACCTTTCGCGAAGCTTTAAGGCAGATGGAGGAAGCGGGGCTCCTGATCCGGGAGCCCTTTAAGGGAACCTTTGTCCGGGAATTTACGGATAAGGAAATCAAAGAAATCAACGATCTTCAGGGAGCTCTGGAGTGTCATGCGGTGGAATTGATTCTTGAAAAGGGAAAAAACAAGAAGAAGGATATGAAACCGCTGTATAAAACCGTTTCCCAGATGGAGAGCATGGACTCTAAATGCTCTCAGGAGGAGCATAACGAACTGCATATTGAATTTCACCGAAACCTGGTGCTGCTGTCGGACAATCAGCTATTATACCGGGTTTGGAACGACCTGTCCCAGCAGTTCCGAGTGGCCATGGCCGTATCCCAGGGCATCTATCAGATGAGCGGCGAAACCGTCAATTTCGCCAAGAACCACAGGGAGATCGCGGATGCCATTCTGGAGGGAGATCAGGAGATGGCTCAGAGAAAGATCAAAGAGCATGTGACGAATTCGGAAAAACAGGAGAGTAATCGACAATGAAATTTGCAACCAATCTGGTAGAAGAGCAAGAGGTGGAAAACCTCAAAGAATTAATTGAAGCAGTCCAGGGAAAGCGTCCCGCTACGCTGCTTTTGAAAAACTGCCGCCTGGTCAACGTCTATTCGGAGGAGGTTTATGAGACGGATATCGCCATTTATCAGAACCGAATCGCTTCCATCACAAAGGGCGCTGTTACAGAGGCGGAGAAAGTGATCGACTGCGAGGGCTGCTACGCCATGCCCGGGTTCATTGACCCCCATATGCATGTGGACACCACCATGCTCTGGCCCACGGAGCTGGCAAAGGTACTGGTGCCCCTGGGAACCACCACGGTGTTTGTGGACATGACCAATGTGGTACACAACGGAGGAATCATGGCTTCCAAGAAACTGGCGGACGCCTTTAAGGGATTGCCCCTGAGGGCATATTTTTCCGCTTCCTCCTACTGTCCCCTGGATCCTGAAATCGAAACCGCAGCTGCGGAGATCGATTCAAAGGACGTGGAAACCATGCTCCAGTGGGAGAACTTTGTGAGCATCGGAGAGACGGTTTCCTCCAAGATCCTGAACCTGGAGCCGGATTACCTGGCCAGACTTCAGCTGTGCGAGAACCTGGATAAGGTGGCCAGCGGCCACGGCGGAGATCTTCCGGCCGGGGATGAGAGGGCGCTGGACGCCTACATTGCCTCTGGCATCCGGGACGACCACTGCGTGGCCAGCAACCAGGACATCGACGACCGGCTCAGAAGAGGCGTTTCCATGTTCCTGGTGGAGGCTCCGGGAAGGGAGCAGGTGGAGGGCTTCTTCCGCTATATCAAGGAGAAGAATCTTCCTACCGGCAAGATGAGCCTGTGCATCGACAATATCACCATTATGGATATTGTGGGCGAGTACGGCGGATATCTGGACAATCCCTTCCGGATCGGCTTAAAGTGCGGAATGGACCTGGCCAAGATGGCGGCCATGGGAAGCTTGAACACAGCGGCTCATTATCATATTGACCGGAAGCTGGGAAGCATCACCCCGGGACGCCTGGCAGATCTGATGATCATAAAGGATCCTCAGGAATTTCCGCCCAAGCTGGTGGTGGCAGATGGAAAAGTAGCCGCCAGGGACGGAAAACTTGTGACAGAGATCCATAAGCCGGAACTGGACGGAGAGTACCTGCACAGCATCCATCTGCCGGAAAACTTTGGACCGGAGATCTTCCGGGTGGGGGCCGGAGGAGAGAAGGCCAAGGTACGGGTCATCGCGGCCAAGGACGGAGAGGCGTTCAACCGCTGCCTGATCGAGGAGCTTCCGGTAAAGGACGGAGAGGTGCAGCCGGATGTAAGCCGGGATATTTTGAAGATGGCCATTATCGAGCGCTACGGACGGTATGGAAACTGGACCAACGGCTTTGTTACAGGCTTTGAGCTGAAAGAGGGAGCCATTGCCACCTCCTACTCCGTGCCCTCCAACAATATTGTGACCGTGGGAACCAATCGGGAGGATATGGCCTGCGCCGTCCGCTGCCTTGAGGAAAGCCAGGGCGGCTTCGCGGTGGTAAAGGACGGGAAGGTCCTGGCCCAGGTGAAGCTGCCCATCGGCGGAATTATGAGCGAGGAGCCTTATGAGGATCTGCTGAGAGACGTGGAGACTGCCAAGGAGGCGGCCCACAGTATGGGCTGTCCCCTGACCCAGCCATTCTTTACCATGTCCCAGACCGTTCTTTCCTCCCTGCCGGAGCTTGGATTTACGGACAAGGGAATTGTGGATGTAAAGACCGGCGCCATTGTGGATGTGCTGGTCCATGAGGAAACGTAAAAGGCATTTTTGTGAAACCGGAGGAATCAACATGGAAGTTGTAGGAAAGAGCTTTAACCGGGTGGACGCGTTGGGGAAAGTCACCGGAGAGGCAAAATATACGGCGGATCTGGAGCCGAAGGACTGCCTTCACGCAAAGGTCATCCACTCCACCATCGCCAACGGCCTGGTAAAGAGCTTTGATCTGACCGAGGCCTTAAAGGTGCCCGGAGTGGTGAAGATTGTCACCTGCTTCGACGTGCCGGATTACCAGTTCCCCACCGCAGGCCATCCCTGGAGCGTGGAGAAGGCCCATCAGGACATTGCGGACCGGAAACTTTTAAACACCAGAGTGCGGCTCTACGGGGACGACATTGCGGCGGTGGTGGCTGAAAACGAGGTTGCCTGCCAGCAGGCGGCCAGGCTTATCCAGGTGGAATACGAGGAGTACGACCCCCTTGTGACGGTAGAGCAGGCCATGGCCCCCGGCGCCACCCCGCTGCACCCGGATTTGAGAAAGGACAATGTGATCGTCCACTCCCATCTGACCATGGGACCGAAGGATTTTACCTTTGAGGAGGGCCTTCAGGAGGCGAAAGAGAAGTACGGGGAAGAAAATCTGGTGGTGCTGGATAAGGTGTACAACACCCCCCGCATTTCCCACTGCCACATCGAACTTCCGGTTTCCTGGGCCTACCAGGAGCCAAACGGCAAGATTACCGTCACCAGCTCCACCCAGATTCCACACATTGTGCGCCGGGTCATTTCCCAGGCCCTGGGGATTCCGGTGGGCAAGGTGCGGGTGATCAAGCCCTACATCGGCGGAGGGTTTGGAAACAAGCAGGATGTGCTCTACGAGCCCTTAAACGCTTACCTCAGCCTTGCGGTAGGCGGCCGGCCGGTGCGCCTTGAAATCAGCCGGGAGGAGACCATCTACGGAACCAGAACCCGCCACGCCATTGAGGGCAGATGCCGGGCGCTGGCGACGAAGGACGGCACGGTGCTGGCCAGAAAGCTGGAGGCCTACGCCAACAACGGCGGCTACGCCTCCCACGGCCATGCCATCTGCGCCAACTGCGGAAACGTGTTCAAGGATCTGTACCGGGACCGCCTGGGAGCAGAGATCGACTGCTATACGGTGTGGACTTCCACGGCGACAGCGGGAGCCATGCGTGCCTACGGCATCCCTCAGGCCGCTTTCTTCGCAGAGGCCCTGACCGATGATCTCTGCGCGGCCATCGGGGAGGATCCCCTGAAATTCCGTATGGAAAACTGCATGCGGGAAGGCTTTGTAGACCCGGCCAACGGCATCACCTTCCACTCCTACGGACTGATGAAGTGCATGGAGGAGGGCGCCAAGTACATTGGCTGGGAGGAAAAACGAAAACAGTACGCCAATCAGACCGGTCCGGTCCGCCGGGGGGTGGGAATGG
>ENA-OWOC01000069-OWOC01000069.1-gut-metagenome-genome-assembly--contig:-NODE-69-length-55396-cov-5.043927_pt1 | contig 55396 bp, 62 predicted proteins | sample MGYA00248245_ERZ651791 | MGnify/ENA primary metagenome ERZ651791 (study PRJEB26908, sample SAMEA4031703) | gut metagenome | biome: gut; feature: normal infant; material: stool | place: China | collected 2015 ...
CTTTTTTTTTTCAAGCAGAAGACGGCATACGAGATGAATGAGTGACTGGAGTTCAGACGTGTGCTCTTCCGATCTATATCTCATGCTGCGCAAGATGACGGACATCCGCTCGCAGGTAGTCCGGTTGGGAGACGCGGCAAAAATCCTCTGCCAGGACGAAACAATCGAAAACCGTCTGAAGGCCATGAAAATCCTTCGCATTTCGTCGGGGAAACGCCGCCGCTATGTGATGGAGGTCACGGAAATACTGAAAATGATTCAGGACGAGCTGCCTTCGGTCCAGGTGGAAAACCTGGGAGAGACTTCTTTTATCATCGCCTACAAGCCCTCCGGAACCGAAAATCCGGTCTGGCAGTGGGCGAAAACTGTTTTCGTATGCCTGGTAAGCTTCTGCGGAGCCGCTTTTGCCATTATGACCTTTAACAATGACGTGGATGTGACCGATGTCTTCCAGGAGCTCTACCTGCTGGTGATGGGGCGGGAGTCGAATGGTTTTACGATACTGGAACTGGGGTATTCCCTGGGGCTTGCCATCGGGATTTTGGTGTTCTTTAACCATTTTGCCGCATTGAAGCTGAATACGGACCCGACGCCTCTGGAGGTGGAGATGCGTCTCTATGAGGACAACATCGCAAAAACCCTGATTGCTCAGCAGGAGGAACAGGAAAAGAAGGGAACGTCATGACAAGACAGCTGTTTTTAGGTTTAATCGGCCTGTGCGCCGGAAGTGTGACCGCGGCCGGTGTGTTCGCCTTTCTGGTGATGATTGGCGTGTTTCCAAGACTGATCGGAAAGACCAGCACCAAGAAGCATATCCTGCTGTATGAAACCGTGATTATCGTGGGAGGGGTGTTGGGAAATATCAGCGATTTGTATGAGCCGCCCATTTTGGCCGGAGGGGTAGCAGGGCAGATATTTTTGGGACTCTTTGGAGTGGCGGTAGGCATTTTTACCGGCTGCCTGTTCATGTCCCTGGCGGAGACGCTGAAGGCCCTTCCAACGGTTACCAGGCGCCTCCGCCTGGCGGTAGGACTTCCCTGGCTGATTTTGGCCCTGGCGCTTGGAAAGCTGACCGGCTCCCTGATTTATTTTATCAAAGGTTTTGGATAAAATGCCGGAATTGGAGGAAATGCATATGGAAATCAATCAAAAGCAATATGGAGAGTATGTCAAAAAAGTGACGCCGGTCCACAGCATTGGATTGTCCATGGCCCGGGCTTTCCTGACCGGCGGGACCATCTGCCTGCTGGGACAAATCATTACCAACACCTTGACCGGTCCCATGGGAATGGAGCAGGAAGAGGCGGCGGCCTGGACTCTGCTGGCGCTGATTTTTCTCAGCGTGCTGCTGACGGGCCTTAACCTGTTTCAGAAAATCGTAAAATTCGGCGGGGCCGGGGCGCTGGTGCCGATTACAGGTTTCGCCAACTCGGTGGCGGCTCCTGCGGTGGAATTTCAGGCAGAAGGAGACGTATTTGGAGTGGGCTGCAAGATTTTCACCATCGCCGGTCCGGTAATCCTTTATGGAATCTTCAGCAGCTGGGTGCTGGGGGTGATTTACTGGATTGGAGGCAGTATGGGGTGGATTCCGATGTGAAATACTAGTTCCCGGGGATTTTTTTCAAGAAGGCAAATCGCCTTGACATGGAGGAGCAGACTCCTTTATACTTTCGATAGTTAGATAAGACTAACTAAAAAAGAAAAAAGGAGGAATCATCCATGTCTTTAATCAACAAAGAAGTAAGCGATTTTACCCTTCAGTCCTATCACCAGGGAGCTTTTAAAACGGTAACAAAAGAGGAAATCATGGGGAAATGGAGCATTTTCTTCTTCTATCCGGCAGACTTTACCTTTGTGTGCCCTACGGAGCTGGAGGATTTGGCCAATCTGTATGAGAAATTCCAGGAGGCGGGCTGCCAGGTGTATTCCGTATCCTGCGACACTCATTTTGTCCATAAGGCGTGGCACGATGCCTCGGAGCGGATTCAGAAAATCCGGTATCCCATGCTGGCGGACCCAACCCATGCGCTGGCAAAGGATTTTGAGGTTTACATTGAGGCCGACGGCATGGCGGAGCGGGGGACTTTTATCGTCAATCCGGAGGGAAAGATAGTGGCCTATGAGGTCAATGCCGGAAATGTGGGAAGAAACGCTCAGGAGCTGCTGCGCAAGCTTCAGGCCTGCCAGTTCGTCCATACCCACGGCGATGAGGTGTGCCCCGCAAAATGGCAGCCGGGCGCGGAGACCTTAAAGCCCAGCCTGGATTTAGTGGGGCAGCTGTAATGGAGAAGGGATACGGGAATCTCTATGATGTGGCGGTAATCGGAGGAGGGCCGGCTGGACTGACCGCCGCCCTCTATCTGGCAAGGGCCAGATACCGGGTGGTAGTCATAGAGAAAGAACATTTCGGAGGACAGATTACCATTACCAGCCAGGTGGTCAATTATCCGGGGGTAGAGCAGGCGAGCGGCGTATCCTTGACCGATACCATGCGCCGTCAGGCGGAGGGCTTTGGCGCGGAATTCCTTCTGGCGGAGGTTTTGAAACTTCAGATGGACGGGGACGTCAAAACCGTCTTTACCTCCAGGGGAGAGCTGCGCTGTTTCGGCGTCCTGCTAGCAACGGGAGCCCATCCCAGACGGGCCGGGTTTCTGGGAGAGGAAGAGTTTAGAGGCAGGGGAGTGGCCTACTGCGCCACCTGCGATGGAGAGTTTTTTACCGGAAAAGAGGTGTTCGTGGTGGGCGGCGGTTTTGCGGCGGCCGAAGAGAGCGTATTTTTGACCAAATACGCCAGCCATGTAACTATTCTGATTCGGGGGGATGGTTTTACCTGCGCTCCCGCTGTTGCGGAACCGGCCCTGAACCATGAAAAGATTACCGTTCTGACCAACCGGGAAGTCCTGGTGGTTTCGGGAGAAGGAGGATTGGATTTCCTGAAGTACCGGGATACCAGGACCGGGGAGGTGACGGAGTACCGCAGTGAGTCTGGAGAGAGCTTCGGGATTTTTGTGTTCGCGGGCTACGCGCCGGCTACGGAACTGGTAAGGGGGATCGCGGAATTGGATGATAATGGATATATCAAAACGGACCGGACGCAGAAAACCAGCCGCGACGGCCTGTATGCGGCGGGAGATGTATGCATCAAACCTCTGCGTCAGGTGGTGACGGCGGTAGGGGACGGAGCCCTGGCGGCTACGGAGCTGGAGCGGTACGCTTCGGCTATGCAGAAAAAGACAGGACTTTATCCCAAGGCTCCGGCTAAGACCGTTCAGGTGCAGAAGGAGGCGTCCCGGGAAGATGCCGGCCTGATTCCGGAGGAGATGAAGGGCCAGCTGGAAGCGGTCTTTTCCAGAATGGAGAAGCCCTTAAGGCTGCGCCTGTATCTGGATGAACGGCCCATTTCCCAGGAGCTGAAAGGGTATATGGAGGAACTTGGCCGTTTGACGGACAAGCTCAGGGTGGAAATCGCGGAGGAAAAGCTGGCGGAGAGGCCCTGCGTGCGGATATTGCGGGAGGACGGGACCTGGACCGGGCTGGCATTTCACGGAGTGCCGGGAGGGCATGAATTTACCTCCTTCGTGCTGGGACTCTACAATGCCTCAGGCCCGGGACAGACCATCGACCAGGAGAGCCTGGCGAGGCTCAAAGCGCTGGAGGGGCCTGTCCGTATGAAAATCCTGGTTTCTCTCTCCTGCACCATGTGCCCGGAGCTGGTGACGGCCGCTCAGAAAATCGCGGCGGAGAATCCCCATGTGACGGCTGAGGTCTACGATTTGAACCATTTTCCGGACCTTCGGGATACCTGCCGGGTGATGAGCGTTCCCTGTCTGGTGATTAATGACGGGGAGCAGGTTTACTTTGGGAAAAAGAACGTGGGACAGCTTCTGGATTTGCTGTACAAGGTACCTGGATAAAGATAGGCTTTATTTTCTGCCATACAGAAGCCCTACGCCGGAAAGCATCCAGGGAGCCTGCACATAGCGTGGGACGAACCCCTGCCGCTCTACGAAGGGAATATAGTGGACTTCCCGGAAGCCTTCCCTACGCAGTTCACGGACAAATCCGTCCATATCGCCGTAAAGGGACGGTTGGGAGAATAAATCCTGGAAGGAAAAGCTGCCGCCTTTTTTCAAAACACGCAGGGCCTCCCGGACCACCAGGCGCTTATCCTTCTGAGAGCGGACCTCGTGAAAGACGAAATTGCTGACGATGGCGTCAAATGCCTGGTCAGGGAAATCCAGATGGGCGGCGTCTCCCTTTTGAAAGGTCACCCGGTCCGAAACGCCCTCCAGGGCGGCGTTCCGCTCGCACTGTTCTTTGGCATAACTCCACTCCGCTCCCCAGTAGTCGATTCCGGTGAAATGAGCCTGTGGGAAGCGCTTCGCGCAGCGGTTTATGAGGGCGCCGGAGCCGCATCCCACCTCCAGCAGGCGGCCTCTGCCGTCCCAGTCCAGATGGTCAATCAGATACTGATAGAGCTTTCCCATGAGGCCGCCCCGGTTGAAGTCGAACAGAGCGCGGCAGCGCAGCATATAGAGCCACAGGAGAAACAAAACGGCGGACAGGATTCCGGTCAGGATAGCCGGAAGGGAAAAGGACAGCAGCCAGGCCAGAACAATGGTCAGGGCCAGCAGGGCAAACAGGACGGCGGCCATTCCCTTCATCATAGCGATGGGGACCCAGTTGCCATAATCAGGTGCGGTGTTTTTGTGATTCATGATAAAATCCTCCTTTTTCATAACACTTGTTATGTTTTGTTATGTGAAAAGCCCGGGGCGCTTGCTCCGGGCTTTTACTTACGATAGATGGGGGTATGGCAGAAATTCTGATTCATAAATAGTTCTCCATAGGTTAGTTTTAACTAATTTCAATTATACAGGCCGGTCCTACAAATTGCAAGAGGGAAACGGAAAGATTTCATGGGAGCTTCCGGATTTTTTTGCTATAATGGTGTTTATCAGATATGGGATTAGGAGGAGCGGAACATGCAGTCAGAGGAAAAACGGAAAGAGGTCTTTGAACGCCTGCCGGAGGCGTCGGCGCTGAGAATCATGGTAGTTCCATCGGTCATCAGCCAGCTGATTGTGCTGATTTACAACATGGCGGATACCTTTTATGTGGGGCAGACGGGAAATCCCTATATGGTGGCTGCCACATCCCTGATTCTCCCGGTATTTAACATTACCCTGTGTCTGGCGGGGCTGGCAGGCATCGGAGGAGGAGCTCTGATTTCCAGACTGCTTGGGAGGGGGATGGAGGAGGAGGCCAGGAGGGTGAGCCTGTTTTCCATCGGTCTGGCCCTGCTGGTGGCCGCCGCATTCTCCGTGGGGACCGGCCTGTTTATGAAAGAACTTCTGGGCATTTTGGGAGCCGGGGAGAATACATACCGCTTTGCCAGACAGTATGCCCTGTGCGTCATCGTTTTTGGTGGGATTCCCACGGTCCTTTCCAACGTGCTGTCCAATCTAATCCGGAGCATCGGACGCTCCAGAGAAGCGGGAACGGGCATCATCCTGGGTGGACTGCTGAATATCCTGCTGGACCCTCTGTTCATGTTTGTGCTGCTGCCGGACGGCCTTGAAGTTCTGGGAGCCGGAATCGCCACCGCTCTTTCCAACTGCATCGCCTGCCTGTATTTTCTGCTGGTTCTGAGAAAAATGGGCGGCCAGTCTGTGATTACCTTCAATCCCCGTGTAGGAAGGGCTGGCAGGGAGAGCGTGAAGGCCGTATTCGCCGTGGGGATTCCTTCCGCCGTGGCCACGCTCTTGTTTGACCTGGATTATGTAATTATTGACAAGCTGATGGTTTCCTACCATGACCTGGCGCTGGCGGCCATTGGAATCGTATTGAAGGTGGAGCGCTTCCCGCTGAATGTGGGAATTGGCATCTGCCAGGGAATGCTGCCGCTTGTGGCCTACAATTATGCTTCCGGAAACTGGAAGCGGATGAAGAAGATAATCCGTCTGGCCGCCGGGGTGGGACTGGTCACTGCGCTCATCAGCATCCTCCTTTATCAGCTGTTTGCTCCGCAGCTGAGCCGCCTGTTTATTTCCGACGCCCAGACCCTGGAAATGGCTTCCCGCTTTTTGAGAATCCGGGTACTGGCCACGCCCCTGATGTTTTTGAGCTTTTTTACCGTCTATCTCTTCCAGGCCTTTGGAATGGGCAAAAAGTCCCTGTTTTTAGGGATGATGCGGTGGCTGGTCTTTAATATCCCCATGCTGTTTCTGCTCAACCGGCTGGTGGGAATGTACGGCATCGTCTGGTCCCAGGCGGCAGCCGATATCTTGACGGTCGCCCTGTCAGCCTGCGTTTACCGGAAATTCGCGCCGAGAGAGGAGGCCGCCCTAAACTCCTGACTCCTGTTCCCTCTTCAGGGCGGCGGCCAGGCGGTGAAATCCGCCGTCGGCGTAGTCGCCAATTTGGCGGGTCAGGGTTCGGACGTATTCCAGGGAATAGTCCCCCTTTAAAAGCTCCAAAAATCCCTTCATCCGCATTTCCACCAGAATCCGGATGAGCTCCGGGTCTACGTCCAGCCTTCCATGGCGTTGGAAAAAGAGAAGAAAAAATTTCTGCAGCTGGCCGTACAGCTCGTCCCGGAAGGAACCATACCGGGTTCCCTGGGATTTCTCCAGAAGAAGGATAGCCTCCTCCCGGTGCAGATAAAGAAATTCCATCAGCCGGATATCGTTTTCCGTGCCCAGCTCAGGGCGCTCCAGTTCGGCTTCCAAAAGACGCTGCCCCAGGGCGATCAGCTGGCTGGCGGTATCCTCCACAATCTGGCAGAACAGGTCCTCCTAGTTTTCTTGTCCGGGAAACTCTTCCGGACGCAGGTTGCAGGCGGTAATCTGAAATCCATCTCTGGCGTTTCCCTCCAGGATGGAGATTCCCCCGTTGTAAAGCTTGGTTTTGCCGGTCCCCATCTGGCGGTGGGAGAGGCCTGCCAGGAGGACGTTGATGGCGGCGCCGTGGGAGACGGCGGCCAGGGTGGAAAAGCCGGTTTCATCCAGCTTTTTCAGAGCCAGGTACATGCGGTTCAATACATCGGGAAATGGTTCCATGCCGCCTGCATCCTCCCCGGCGGACAGGGAAAAATAGTCGGACCGGTCCTTAAGGTACATGCCGGAATATTCTCCCAAATCCCGCTCAATCAGTTCCGGCAGGTCATGGACCTGGGCCGGGGAAAGACCGGCACCGGAAGCGATGATTTCTCCTGTGAGATGGGCCCGCTTTAAGGGGCTGGTATAGACGGCCTGGATTCCGGAGCCGGACAGAGCCTGCCCGCAGGCCCGGGCCTGGGCGACGCCGGTTTCATTTAAGGGGATATCCTCTCTGCCCTGAAAGCGCAGAAGGCGGTTCCAGTCGGTCTCCCCATGGCGAATCAGATATAATTTCATAATGGTTCTCCTTTGCTGTAAACAACAGTATTATAATACATTTTGATTGGGATGGCAAAAAGATTCCAAGAGCGGTATAATGAAAACATTAAAGGACAAAAGGAAGTGAAGTTTACCATGAAACTGAACCAGGTATGGCTCCATGCAAAGCCGGCGGACTGCGACATTTGCATGGAGTAACTACCGTCGCAGAATCATATGCTGGCTTTGCCGCCTGAAAGAAATATTTCAAGGAGGGAGCCCATATGAAATACGTCAACGCAGGGAACATTCTCCCGGACGCCCTGGTGAGGGAGCTGCAGAAATATATACAGGGAGGATATATTTACGTTCCCAGGAATCAGACCAGAAGGGCCTGGGGAGAGGCAACCGGCTACCGGCAGGAGCTGAAATGCCGCAATCAGAAGATTGTGGAGGAGTACCGCAGCGGCGTGTCTGCGGAGGACCTGGCAGAGCGGTACTGTCTCTCGGTGCATGCCATACGGAAAATCATATATCAGAAATAAACGCGGAGGCTGCCGATGAGGCAGCCGTTTGACGTTATGAGCACTTAGCGCCCGTGGTATGAATCACTTCGGTATTGTTTTGTAGATAGAAAGAGAAGGGCTGGCGGGGATAAAATAGAGGACGTAAATTTATCGCGCAGAAAGGGGAGAAGTCTTATGTGCATCCGATTTGTGTATCGGGGAAATGAAGTGATGACCGGCTTTAACTTTGACATTGACCTTGCTCAGTGGGACCATCAGGTGATAGAGGAGGAAGACCGGTTCTATATCGGCATCCTGAGACCGGATGGAATCCGCCATTCTTACCACGGGGTCAACCGCAACGGAAACGTGGGAACCCTTTTGTACGTCCACGGCAATCCGGAGGGGGCCTATGCAGGGGGACCGGGAACCATAACGATTGCCGACCTGACGGAACAGTTTATCCAGGCCCGCCTTTCCTTGGACGATGTCCTCCGTATCCTGAGGATCAGGAGGATTGTCTATGCGCCGGACGCCACCATGCAGGCGATGCTGTCCGACCGGGAGGGGAGGACGCTGGTGATTGAGCCGGGCATCGGCTGGCGGCTGGAGGAAGGGAGATATTCCCTGATGGCCAACGAGTCCGTGTTGGATTGGGAAAGCACCCGGCCTTACCGGACCGAGGGGGACGACCGATACCAGCAGGCTGACCGGATACTGAGAAGCTGCGGGGAAACCCTGACCGTTCCGGAGAGCCTGGAACTCCTCCGGCAGGTAAAACAGGAGAGAAAATGGGCCACCCGGGTTTCCTTTGTCTACTCTGCCGGGGAGCAGGCGGTTTACTATGTCCAAAACGGTCAGTTCCGGCAGATAAGGCGATATGCCTTTCACTGAGGGAGAAAAAAATGAACACGAAACAAATCTATCCCAGGACCGGGGATTTGGAAACGGTCTATTTAAAGAGTGTGATAACAAATCCCAATATTATCGTGGGCGATTTTACTATCTATAACGATTTCGTCAGGGACCCCAGGGATTTTGAAAAGAATAATGTGCTGTACCATTACCCCATCAATCATGACAGGCTGCTCATCGGAAAATTCTGTTCCATCGCCTGCGGGGCAAAGTTCCTGATGAGGAGCGCCAACCACAGCCTCGCTTCCCTGTCCACCTATCCATTTCCTATCTTTTATGAGGATTGGGGATTGGACGTCCGGGACATAACCGCGGCCTGGACGTCCAAAGGGGATATTGTCATTGGAAATGATGTGTGGATTGGGTATGAGGCGGTGGTGATGGCAGGAGTGACCATCGGGGACGGAGCGATAATCGGCGCCAGGGCGGTAGTAACCAGGGACGTGCCGCCCTACACCATTATGGGCGGGGTTCCGGCAAAGGAAATCCGGAAACGGTTCCCGGATGAGACCATCGGAACACTTCTGAAGCTTCGATGGTGGGACTGGCCGGAAGAGAAAATCCAAAGATATATTGGAGAGATTCAGGCGGGAAGGATTGCGCTGGCGGATGGATGTGCTAAAATATAGTAAAAGCATTCACAGCTGCAATCAGAAGCGGACAGAGGCCCACAAGTTTTATAGGGCGTTGGGATTGAGGGGGGACATTTTAGGCTTTCAAAAGCTTTGTAATAAAATAAGGAGGTCCAATCAATGCAGGAAGAAAAGATGCCAATTCAAAGAGCGATTATGGTGCCTCACCCGCCATTGATTATTCCGGAGGTGGGCCGGGGGCAGGAGCTGCAGATTCAGTCTACCATTGACGCCTATCATGAGGCGGCCAGAGCCGTGGCGGAGGCGAAGCCGGACACGGTCATTGTCCTTTCGCCCCACACCGTTATGTACGCCGACTATTTCCACATTTCACCGGGTGATGGGGCGGAAGGCAGTTTCCGGCAGTTCGGCGCTTCCAAGGTGAAGGTGTCCGTTTCCTATGACACGGAGTTTGTCTCCTTGCTGTGCTGGGAGGCTAAGAAGCGGGAAATCCCTGCGGGAACTTTGGGGGAGCGGGACCCCCATCTGGACCACGGCACTATGATTCCCCTCTGGTTTTTAAATCACTATGACAAAGATTATCAGGTGGTGCGCATAGGACTTTCCGGCCTTCCTCTGTCGGTCCATTACCAGCTGGGCCAGTGTATCCGGAGCGTGGCCAGGACCTTGAACCGCCGGGTCGCGGTGATTGGAAGCGGGGACCTTTCCCACAAGCTGAAGCATGATGGGCCTTACGGATTCCGGAAGGAAGGGCCGGAATACGACCAGCGGATTATGGAAGTGATGGGAAGCGGAGATTTCGGAGGGCTGTTTGACTTTTCGGAGAATTTCTGCAGCCAGGCGGCGGAGTGCGGCCACCGTTCCTTTGTCATCATGGCGGGAGCCCTGGACCAGATGAAGGTAAAAGCCAGGAAACTGTCCTACGAGGGCCCCTTTGGCGTGGGCTACGGCGTCTGCGTCTATGAAACGGAAGGGCGGGACCCACAGCGGGATTTTCTGGACCAGTATGAGGAAAAGGAGAGAAGCGCAGCACGAAAAAGAAAACAGTCCGAGGACGACTACGTCCGTCTTGCCCGTCAGACCATTGAAACCTATGTGAAAACGGGGAAAAAGATATCGGTTCCCCAGGGACTTCCGGCAGAAATGTATGAGGAGAGGGCGGGAGTTTTCGTCTCCCTGAAGAAGGAAGGCCAGCTGCGGGGCTGCATCGGCACCATCTCCCCGGTGAGAAGTTCCATTGTCCAGGAGATTATTGAAAATGCCGTCAGTGCCGCTGCGAAGGATCCCAGATTTCAGCCGGTAGAGCCAAGGGAGCTGGAGCAGCTGGTCTACAGCGTGGACGTGCTTGGAGAGCCGGAGAAGATTTCCTCCAAAGAGGAACTGGATGTGAAACGGTACGGCGTGATTGTAACACGAGGTTATAAACGGGGGCTTCTCCTTCCCAACCTGGAAGGGGTGGATACGGTGGAAGAGCAGATTTCCATTGCCAGGCGAAAGGCAGGAATCCGGGAACATGAGGAGGTTCAGATGGAGCGTTTTGAGGTGGTGAGACATTTTTGAATACGGAAAAATCAGCGGAATGTGCGGTCTGCATGCATCATTGCCGCCTTACGGAAGGACAGCTGGGCCGGTGCCGTGCCAGAAAAAACGAAGAGGGAAGGATTGTCTGCGCCAATTACGGGAAGATTACGGGCCTTATGTCGGACCCCATTGAAAAGAAGCCATTGCGCCGTTTCTTTCCGGGCAGCCGGATTCTCTCTGTGGGAAGCTTCGGCTGCAATCTGTCCTGCCCATTCTGCCAGAACCACGAGATTTCCATGGCGGGGCCGGAGGAGTTTCAACCTAAGGAAATGACCCCGGAAAACCTGGCCGCCCTGGCAAAGTTCTGGGAAGATGACGGAAATATAGGGGTGGCATACACCTACAACGAACCCCTGGTGGGCTATGAATTTGTCCGGGATACGGCCCGCCTGGTCCGCAAACTGGGGATGAAAAATGTACTGGTTACCAATGGAAGCGCCTCCCTCTGGGTATTGGAAGAACTTCTGCCCTATATAGACGCCATGAACATTGATTTGAAGGGATTTACAGAAGGCTATTACCGGAAGCTGGGGGGAGATTTGGAGACAGTAAAGGACTTCATCAGGAGGGCCGCTCAGGGCTGCCATGTGGAGCTGACCACCTTGATTGTGCCCGGAGAAAATGATTCCGAGGCCCGGATGGAGCAGGAGGCTCGCTGGATTGCCTCCATCAGCCCGGAGATTCCCCTGCATGTTACCCGGTTTTTCCCGCAGTATCGCATGGAAGACCGGAGGGCCACAGAGGTGAGCGTGGTGTACCGGCTGAGAGACATTGCCGGGAAATATCTGAAGTATGTGTATACGGGGAACTGCTAAATCAGTTCAGCCTTCCCCTCATCCGCTCCCTCACCCCCTCCCAGTTGATGACATGAAACCACTGGTCAATATAATTGCCCCGGAGATTTTGATGCTTCAGATAGTAAGCGTGTTCCCACACATCCAGAGGGAGAATGGGATAGAGGCCCATGGACAGGGGATTATCCTGATTTGGCAGGGCTATGATGGAAAGCTTTCCTGCTCCATCGGAAACCAGCCAGGCGAACCCGGAACCGAACTGCCCCAGGGCGGCGGCCTTCATCTGTGCCTTCCACTGTTCCTCACCGCCAAAGGCCTCTGCCACCTCCGCGAGGGGCTGCTGGCCGGCGGGAGCCATCAGGGTGAAATATAAATCGTGGTTGTAGACGCCGCCTCCATTATTTCGGACAGAGGTTTTCAGAGAATCCGGCAGCTCATCCAGCTGGAGCAGCAGCCGTTCCAGGGTCCAATGGTGGTACTGGGGATATGGTTCCAGGGCTTTGTTCAGATTGTCCACATAGGTTTTCATATGCTTGTCGTGGTGAAAATGCATGGTTTCCTGGTCGATGTATGGCTCCAGGGCGTCGTAGGCGTAGGGCAGAGGGGGAAGTTCAAAGGGATAAGTTTGGGTTGAAATCATGGGATACCTCCGTTTGTGGATGCGGTTGTTTTTCTTGCTGTTAATAAGATATGGCAGAAAAGCCGGGAGTGACAGCCGCAAGCCCTATTCTATAACTATTCTATAATCGGTTCCGGTCCCCCCACTCGCACATGGCGTCTAAGATTGGAATCAAGGATTTCCCCCGTTCCGTCAGACTGTACTCCACCTTTGGCGGAATCTGGGGGTACTCTTCACGGTGGACCAGCTGGTCCGCCTCCAGTTCCTTTAAGGTGGTGCTTAAAGTCTTATAGGAGATATCCCCGATGTACCGTTTCATCTCATTAAAGCGCACGACGCTAAATTCCATCAGGGTATAGAGAATGGTCATCTTATATTTCCCGTTAATCAGGGATAAGGTGTAGCTGAAACCGGTGGTACTGAGACATTCATTGGAAATGCAGCGTTTGCTCATTTTATACTCTCCTTTAAGTAAGTATATGTATTTAATGAAAGTATCATACCTTTATGTGCGTACTTGCAGTTTGTCTGATTCTTGTTATGATTATAATATCAGCAGCAGGTGAAGTCAATTCACTGAAACGCGAAAAGGAGGAACTGCAGCTATGAGCAAAAAGATTGTGATACTGAACGGAAGTCCCAGAAGAAACGGAAATACCTCCGCCCTGGTACGGGCGTTCTCCGACGGGGCGGAAAAAGCGGGGAACACGGTGAAGGAGTTTTTTCTGGACGCCATGGATATTCACGGCTGCAAAGGCTGCTTTGGCGGACACAGCAGCCGGGAATGTCCCTGTGTTCAAAACGATGATATGAACGAAATTTATCCGGCTGTCAGGGAGTGCGATGTAATCGTGCTGGCAACGCCTCTGTACTACTGGAATATGAGCAGCCAGATTCGCACGGCCATTGACCGCTTTTTTGCCCTGGAGGAAGGGGACGGCAACCTGCTTCGGGGCCATGACAGGGCTTCCGCCCTTCTGATGGCAGCGGAGGGACATGGTTTTGAGGACGTGCTTTCCTACTACGACCATCTGATGGAGCACCTTCGATGGAAGAATCTGGGCTATGTTTTAGCCGGAGGCAAAGGAGCAGTAGGCGACATCCAGGGCAAGCCGGAGATTCAGAAAGCTTACGCTTTGGGAAATTCCATTCAATAGAACGGATATTTAAAAAACGGCGGTTTCCAGCTCAAGGGAAGCCGCCGTTTTTAGCAATTTCGCAGGAGTTATTTTTTCATCAGCTCCGCGCCTCATATTCCGGCAATCCTCAGAAATCTTTAAAGCATCCGTAAGAAACCGGCAGGAAAAACTTGCTATAATAAATTTATCCATATACCGTGCAGAGGAGGGGAAAGATGAGAAAAAGAAAGAAACGCATAGCAGGAATTTCAGCTCTGGCCCTGACATTGACTCTCGCCTTAAACGGCTGCTCTTCCAGGGAGGCGCAATCCCAGGAGGCGGCGGTCCGGACGTCTCAGGAGCAGTCCCAGTCGCTGTCCGATGAGGGAACAGAAGAAGAGCCGGCTCCCGGTCAGACAGAGGAGACAGGTGCGGAGCAGAAAAACGACCAGGAGGAAACCGGCCCAGTCCAGGAAAATGACCGGACCTCCGGCGAGAACCGGATACACCCGGTTGTGGAAACGGTCCGGTCATCCGCATACGCAGAGGATGGCATGTCTCTGCTCTGGCAGGGAAATACCGTCCGGCTGTCCATTCGGGATGAAGGATATGAGGCGCTGAAGGAATCCCTTGCGGATTACAGCGATGGGAAGAAAGCGGCGTTTCAGCGGGAGATGGCGGTGGAAGAGGAATATGCCAGAGAAAATCAGAAAGCCTTTCCGGAAGAGTTCCTCTCTTATAGCCTAAAGAATGAAGCAAAGGTCCTGCGGGCGGATTCCGGGGTATTTTCCTTCCGGATGATAAATTACAGTTATATGGGAGGGGCCCATGGAAACTCGGCGGTGACGGGAGAAACTTTTGACAGTCAAACCGGGCAGCGTCTGGAGCTCAGTGATGTGGTGACGGACCTGGAGGCCTTCCATGGCGTTCTGATTCAGACCCTGGAAAACCGGGAGGATGCGGACGGCTACTTTCCGGGCTGGGAGGATACCGTCCGCAGCAGGGTTTACGGGGAAACGGTGAATGGCATTTCCTATGAGCTTCAGTGGGCCCTGGGGCCGGAAGGGATGGAAGTGTATTTTTCGCCCTACGACATTGGACCATATGCCATGGGAACGGTAACCGCGGTTCTCCCTTATGAGGAGAGCGGGATAATCCGCGCAGCCTGGGTTCCCGGCGAAGGAGTCAGAGAGCAGAGGGTCTGGCAGCTTGCCCCTTACGAGGAGCAGAGCCTGGATGTGGACGGGGACGGAGCGGAGGAACAGGTCCGATTTGAGCCGGCGGAAATGAACGACATGGAACAGATGTACACCCTGTACGCAGGTGAGCAGAAAGTGGAATTTAACGGCACCTATGGCGTAACGACCGCCTACGTGATGAGAAATCCGGATGGAAAGGTATTTTTCTACGGGGACTGCAGCACGGACAACGACTACCATTACCTGGTCATTGTGGATTTGGAGGAATTGAAGAGCCGCGGGGCAGAGACGGAGGTCCGCACTGATTCCCAGGGTATGTACGACGATATCCCCATGGATTCCCAGTCCTTCTGGCTTTCCACCAGGGGAAATCTGTTTTCCACTTTTCCCATCCGCAAGCTGTATCAGGCAGGCGCGGACGGAATGCCCCGGACGCAGCAGGAGGAGTACGCCGTTGACCGCTGGCCGGTGACGGCGGTCCAGGGGGTGCCAGCTTTTGGTGGGGAAAACTTCTCTCAGCCGGCGGAAATTCCCGCAGGTACGAAACTGTTTGTGACGGCCACCGATGAGGAGCGCCGGGTAACGGTGGAAGACGAGGAGGGAACTGCCTATCAGCTTCAGGTGGACGGACAGGACTGGCCTCACACCATAGAAGGCAGGGATATTGAGGAATTGTTTGAAGGATTGGTTTTTGCGGGCTGAGTGGTTGCGATTCTTGCCGGAATAAGATATACTACCTTTGAGAAAAATGCATGTTTATGCACGAATCATGATAAAAAGGTAGAACAGGGGGGAAATTATGCCGGTTTTTGACTTTAATCACACGCCGGAGGGGCCGAAGGAGCCGGAATGCACCTATGAGATTTTTTGTTCCAATCAGGGGGGGACTTCCCCTGAACACCCGATTTTGATTTTGGATAACAGCGCCGGAAGGCTGAAACATCACTCGGGTGGTATGTTTACCAATCCCATCAAAAAGACGGCCTTTGAATTTAAGGACGAAGGGGACACGGTCAGCGCCAATATTTTAAAAATTGACGCCCGTTTTGTCAGCCTTTTAAAATGGCTGGGAGAGAACCACATCAATGTTCGTCTGTCCGGGGAGAATCAGAAGGATGGATACGCAGTTTATAAAATCCGGGAGATGGCCTTCGGCGGAGGGCAGAAGCTTTCGGCGGAGGACGGCTTTCTCCAGTTTATGATTGAGCGCCTTCTCTCAAGCGACGCTCCTTCCAGGGAGATTCCCGACGAGGACGAGATGGAAAGCGGCGACAGCATGAAGCTGACCAGTATCCAGAGCATTACGGATTTTATTACCTGTGCCGGGAGAACCCTGCCGGACAATATCCGGCTCTGGGCCAGGAGAAACCTTGCGGTGGCCCGCTCCAATGAGGTGTCCGCCGAGGAGCGCCGCCACGCCCAGAGGGCCCTCTCCATTATGCTGAATATCCAGTGGAAAGGCAACTATTTTCCTGCCGTTGACCCGGAGGAGGCCCGCCGGATTCTGGACGAGGAACTCTACGGCATGGAGCGGGTCAAGCAGAGGATTATCGAGACCATTATCCAGATTAACCGGACCCACACCCTTCCGGCCTACGGCCTGCTGTTAATCGGCCCCGCGGGAACGGGAAAATCCCAGATTGCCTACGCGGTGGCGAGAATCCTGAAGCTGCCCTGGACCACTTTGGATATGAGCTCCATCAACGACCCGGAGCAGCTGACAGGAAGCTCCAGAATTTACGCTAACGCCAAGCCGGGCATCATCATGGAGGCCTTCTCCATTGCGGGGGAGTCCAATCTGGTGTTTATTATCAATGAGCTGGACAAGGCGGCTTCCGGAAAAGGAAATGGAAATCCTGCCGATGTCCTTTTAACCCTGCTGGACAACCTGGGATTTACGGATAACTATATGGAGTGTATGATTCCCACCGGCGGCGTTTACCCCATTGCTACGGCAAATGACAAGGACCAGATCAGTGCGCCCTTGATGTCCCGTTTCGCGGTCATCGAAATCCCTGACTACACGCCGGAGGAGAAGAAGGTGATTTTCTCCAAATATGCCCTGCCCAAGGTGCTGAAGCGAATCGGCATGAGGGAGGAGGAGTGCATTTTGACGCAGGAGGGCTTGGAGACGGTCATCGATTTGCACCGAAATTCCAGCGGAATCCGGGATTTGGAGCAGGCGGCAGAGCATTTGGCTGCAAACGCCCTGTATCAGATTGAGGTGGATCACGTTCAGACGGTAACTTTTGACGGAAAAATGGTGCGGGAGCTGCTGCAGTAAAGAAAATAGAGACAGCGCCTGAATGGCGGCGCGGGGCGGTCGTAAGACGGCCCCGTTTTTGTACTGTTTTTTGAGTATAAGAAGAAGGGGAAGGAGACGCAGGCAGGAGAAAAATCTTGACAAAGTGACGACAATATGCAACAATAGTTACACAACAAATGTTATATATCAAGTGATACAGGAGGTGCCGCTGTGCCGCCGAAAGCGAAAGTAACCAGGGAGATGATTCTGCAAACGGTCTTTCAGATTACCAGGGAGCAGGGATTTGAGGCAGTCAATGCCAGAAGCATAGCAGAAAGTCTGAACTGCTCTACCCGCCCTATTTTTACCTGTTATGAAAATATGGAGGAGCTGAAAAAAGAGTTTCTGGACTGCGCTTTTGCCTTTTATGAGGAGTATACGCGGGCCTGGGGCCGTGGGAATGCGTTCCGGCCTCCATTGCTCCTGCCTCTGTCCTACATCCAGTTCGCCAGGGAGGAGTCGCGGCTGTTTGAACTTTTGTTTGTCCGGGATTTGGACCTGGATATGACCCGGGCTGAGGACTTTTACCGGGAAATCGGAAATGAGAAAAAGGCGGAGAGCTTCGGGGCGCAGATTGGGGTGGAGCGGGAAAGGGCAAAAGCTATCTTTTTCGACTTGTTCCTCTATTCCCACGGGATTGCGGTTTTGACGGCTGCCGGAAAGGTGGCCCTTAAGCGGGAGGAGTGCGAAGGGATGCTCTCCCATATGCTGGACGCCCTGACTGCGGCGGAGAGGAGGACGGGCCGTGAGGGATAATTCCTATTTAATCGATTTTTACAGTCATTACGACGAGGAGGGCCGTCTGGCTTCCAGGCACGGCTCGGTTGAATTTTTGACCACAATGCGCTATATTGAAAAGTATCTGAAGCCCGGAAGCCGTATTCTGGAAATCGGAGCCGGGACCGGACGGTACTCCCACAGCCTGGCCCGCAGGGGATTTTTGGTGGACGCGGTGGAGCTGGTGGAGCACAACATTGAGGTGTTTCAAAGCAAAACCCTGCCGGGGGAACCTGTTTCCATCCGGCAGGGAAACGCCCTGGACCTTTCAGGATTTTCCGATCACCAGTATGACATCACCTTGCTTTTAGGGCCCATGTACCATCTGTACTGCCTGGAGGACCAGCGCCGTGCCATCAGCGAGGCCATCCGGGTTACCAGGCCGGGCGGCGTCATTTTTGCGGCTTACGTCATCTCCGACGGCTGCCTGCTGGACGAAGGGTTTCACCGGGGAAATATCGATGTGGCCCAGTATATCCGGGACGGCCTGATTGACCCGGAAACCTTTCGGGCCGTATCGGAGCCCAAGGACCTCTTTGAGCTGGTCCGCAGGGAGGATATCGACCGGATTATGTCCGTCTTTCCGGTGACCAGGCTCCATTATGTGGCTTCCGACGGCTGCGCCCTGCTGCTGCGGGAGGCCATCGACGCCATGGACCAGGAGACCTTCGGGATTTACCTGAACTATCATTTCACTGTCTGTGAACGGGAGGACTTGCTGGGAATCACAAGCCACGGACTGGATATTTTCCGAACGCAGTGCCAAATGCCAAAGATAGAAGGAGGAAGCCTTTGAAAATCACAAATCCCGGACAGATTTTTAACCTGATGGATACCAACGGCAGGAGGAACGACGTAGTCAATGCCCTCCAAGGCTATCTGACCATCCTGGACCAGGTGCAGAATGAAAAGAAGATGACCTGGGCCGCCCTGCCCCAGAGTCTGGCCCAGTATGTATTTTACCAGCAGGCTCTCCGGATGTTCCCTGAGGTGTTCAGGCAGCACGGGCCTTACGACAAGCTACAGAAAATCTTAAAGGACTATCCGGATTTTGAGGAGGCCCTCCGACGGGAGGACGGGAACTGGATTTCGCGCAATCAGGAGCAGTACGCCGGTCTGATTCGCCGGTTTGACAATGGCATCGAGGACAGGGCCCGTCACTATACCAGCACCCTGGTAAAGCTGGGCTTTGCCGATGAGGAGCGGAGGATTTCGCCGGCGGGACGGCTGCTGTTAAATCCTGACCAGCTGAGGAGGGACGCGCTGGAGAATATGCTGCCTATCGACAACGTGAACCTGATTTACCTGCGCCAGCTTCTCAAACTGCGCATTTTCGCGGAGGACCGGTACTACGCGCCCTTTCAGCTGGCATTGTTCGCCCTGCTGAAGCGGGGGAGGGTGACGGAAAATGAGTTTCTGGAGCTGGTCCAGGGACTGGGGCCTTGTTCCGACTTCCGGAACCTGGAAGATTACGTTTTAAATTATCAGGAGGGGCAGATTGCGGAGCGGTTTAAAATCGAGATTCCGGCAGGGGTCAAAGGCACTGCGCCCATGACCAGAGAGATATTTCAGGCTCATTTTAAGAACCGCAAAAGCAGCGGAAGCGTCGAAATCTACTGGGAATATTACTGCCGTCTCCGCCGGTATGCCGAGAAACCCGAGGAGGGCAGCCTGGACCATCTTCTGACCTTCTATGAGGCCAACAAGGCGATGCTGAACAAGGCGTTTGGAAGGGGGAGAAATATGTTCGCCCTCAGGACCGGTGAGCGGCCTTTGCCGGAGAAGTTTTCCAAACAGTATGAAAGGATGCTGGGGGACAATATCAACGAGGTCTTTTACCGCCAGTTTATGCTGTCCAAAAAACTGGACCAGATTCGGGAATACTCCGACACCACCAAGCGGATTTTTAAGGCCACGGGCTTAATCCGGTTTGACCACGGCTTTGCGGAGTTGGCCTATGGGGAACTGTGCGCCTGTATCTTTGAGGAAAACCGGGTCCGGGAGCGGATTTCGGGAAGCACCGTTGAGGAGGTCTGGAGAGGGGTAAAGGGAGCGGAAGGATATGAAGATGGGGAGGACAGCTGCTTTTGCAGCGTGACCTCGCTGTGTGAGATTTTCGGATACCGTCAGGAAGACCAGGAACAGATAAAGGCCGAAATCCAGGCGGAATTTTCAGGAGCGGCTATGGAGGATATTTCCCGGATGATGGCCCGGCGCCGCAGGGAGGAGTTTGCCGCTTTTATCGAGTCCGTTTACCCCAAAGAGCGGGTGCGGGAACTTCTGGGACTGTTTGAAGACCGGACGAAGGACAAACAGATTAAGGAGCTGGTAAGCCCCGACGCTACCGTGCCCACCATCTACGAATACCTGGTGGGAATTGCCTGGTACTATTTTTCCGGAAAGAAAATCGACCTGCTGGGAAGCTATAACCTGACTCTCTCCGCCAATTTCGAGCCCTTGATTCACGCGGGAGGCGGACAGGGGGATATCGTGATTTACGAGGATACCAGAGTGGTGATGCTGGAAGCGACCCTGATGAATCAGAACAGTCAGAAGCGGGGAGAATGGGAGCCGGTTCTGCGCCATTCCATCAACCTGAAGGCGAAGGAGGAGGCGGAGGGTACAGGACGGGAGGTTACTACCTTCTTTATCGCGGACTGCTTCGACGCCAACACCATCAATATCTGGAAGGCGGTAGCCTCCGTTCCCCTCCAGTCCTCCGTGGACCCGGACCGTTTCACGGAGCATGTGGTCATCATGCCGGTCAACACCCGGGAACTGTGCGCTCTGACAGAGCAGAGCGACCATTATGGGGAGATTATTTCCAGGGTCCATCAGCTGTTTGAAGGTGAGGGAAAGGCCTTTGATATGGGCTGGAGAGATAAATTTATGGACGCCATTGTGTAAAGAGGAGGGACAGAATGAAAAAAGAGCGGACAAACTGCGACACCTGCGCCTTTTATGCTTATGACGAGGATTATGAGGCCTACGTCTGCGATATGGATATGGATGAGGACGACTATATGCGGCTGATGTCCGATGAGCGCTTTCAATGCCCGTACTACCGCCTGGGCGATGAGTACGCGGTGGTGAGGAAACAGAATTAGGGAGAACAGGAAAGGAGAGAATTTATGCAGATTTCAAGCCGTTTTACCATTGCCGTCCATGTGCTGATTTGTATTGAGACCTTTAAGGATGAGCAGAAGGTTACCAGCGATTTCCTGGCTTCCAGCGTGAATGTAAATCCGGTGGTTATCCGGAGAATCCTCCAGCAGCTGAAGGCGGCGGGGATTGTAAAGGTAGCCAGGGGAACGGGCGGGGCAGAGCTGGCAAGACCGGCGGGGCAGATTACCCTGCTGGATTTGTACCGGGCGGTGGAGTGCGTGGAGGATGGAAAGCTGTTCCATTTCCACGAAAATCCCAATTCCCTTTGTCCGGTGGGAAAGAACATCCATATGGTCCTGGACCAGAGGCTGGACCAGATTCAGAGAGCCATGGAACAGGAGATGCAGTCCATTACCATCGGGGATATTTTAAAAGATACGGAAAAAGCCATGGCGCAGGAAGCCATACGTCCTTAGCACCTGTTTTTCAGGTGCTTATAAAAAAGTTTTGTTGTAACTATTGACACTACAATGCGCATCGGCTATAATGCGCATTGTAACAAATATAATTACAACAAAACATATGGAGGTAAAAACCATGAGTCAATTTGCAAAAGCAAGTGTTGGAGCAGAGGCCAGAACAGAACTTCACGATACCCTTTCCCTGACAGGAGCAGAAGTGAGCATCAACCACCTTCCCGCAGGCGGCAGCGTGCCCTTCGTACATTCCCACAAGAAAAATGAGGAAATTTACGCCGTTCTCGACGGAAAGGGAAGAGCGGTCATCGATGGGGAGAGAGTGGAGCTTTCTGCCGGCGACTGGGTGCGGATTTCTCCCAAGGCAAAGCGCCAGTTTTTTGCCGCTGAGGATTCTTCCATCAGCTTCGCATGTATCCAGGTGCGGGAGAATTCACTGGAAGGCTACACCATGGACGACGCGGTTGTGGAGGGCTGAGAAATCTCACATCAGAAAAATCCCAGCCCCTGACCGCCGCCAGGTTCTATGTAATCTGTTACAGGAACAGTTCTCCTTCCTTCCGGCCGCTGCAGACCTTGCTCAGCCTGTCGTAAAGCGCCGCCAGAAGGGACTCATCCACTGTCCGCGCGTGCTGGGGACAGACAGAGATGCAGCGCATACAGGAGATACAGACTCCTTCATTCACTTTCTTCGGGTCTTCCCGGTCGATGGCCTGAACCGGGCATTTGCGGGCGCAGAGGCCGCAGCTTGTGCAGTTCTCGTCAGGCTTCGGCACCGTACCGGAGCCGCCCCATTTTTTGTAAGGGCGGTTTCCGGGAACATCCGGCTCCTTCATGTCGCCCTTTTCCAGTTTGCCCTTGATTTTGCCGGCAAATTCCGCCAGCTGCCCTTCATCCTGACTGTCCGGCCGCCCTGCGGCAATCTGCCGGACGATGGAGTGCTCCGCCACGGCGGAGACGGCGGCAATCACCTGAAATCCCGCTTCTTTCGCGGTGTCCGTCAGTTCCGTCAGCGTATCCTCATAGGCACGGTTGCCGTACACACAGACCAGAACCGCTTTCGCGCCATTTCCCTTTAAGACGCTGATTCGCTTTACTGCCGTTTCCGGAACCCGTCCCCCGTAGGAAGGCACCGCAATCAGGGCAGCATCTTCACTCTTAAGGGAAACCGCGGAAAAATCCATCTGACTGTCCGTCAGGTCAACGGGCAGGATTTCTTCTGAAAGTCTCTTCGCCAGCAGATCCGCCGCTTTTTTCGTGCCTCCTGTGGGGCTGAAACAGATTTCATAAAGCTTCATAAATATCCTCCTCCTTGTAATTTCTCCGTAAAAAAAGTAAAATGATATCTGAACATCAGTGTAGCATTGCCCTGTCAGAGTGTCAAGACGATCCATTTTGCCTGAAAGCACCGGGGCAATGATGCCGGAAATGAGGGAACGGGCGGATGGCGCTTTACGCATTGGGCGATTTGCATCTGAGTTTTCAGGCGGATAAGCCTATGGACGGATTCGGACCGGTGTGGAAGAATCACGAGAAAAAAATTGAACGGTATGTCCATGAGATTGTCAGGCCGGGGGATACCCTGGTACTGACCGGGGACCACTCCTGGGGGAGAAAACTGGACCAGTGCCGGGAGGATTTGGCTTTTATTGAGCGGCTGCCCGGACGTAAGATTCTGCTCAGGGGAAATCACGATATGTTCTGGGACGCCAAGAAGACGGCGCGGCTTAATGAGGAGTACGCGGGCCGCCTGTTCTTTCTGCAGGATAATTTTGCCGTCTACGGGGAATATGCCCTGGTGGGGACCAAAGGCTATACCTTTGAGGGGCCGTTTTACCTGGACCGCCGGGGCCGGATTCTCGGATGGGACCAGGAGAGGGAAAGCCAGGCGAAGAAGCTGGTAGAGCGGGAGATGGAACGTCTTAAGAAGTCGTTTCGTCAGGCAGAGGAGGCGGGATTCCGAAAGTTCATCATGTTTCTCCATTATCCGCCGACCAATATCCTGGAGGAGGAGTCCCCTTTTACCAAAATCGCCGAGGAGTACGGGGCGGAGGCGGTGGTCTATTCCCATTGCCATGGGGAGAGTCGTTTTGCAGACAGCATCCGGGGAAACTACCATGGAATCCGGTATCTGCTGGTATCGGGGGACTATGTGGATTTCCGGCCGGTGCTGGTACTAAAATAAGGGATGCCGGTTTTTGAACTGCTTGGCATCCCTTGAAAGCTGGCGGCTGCTGGGAACGGAGTCCGGAGCGGCCGCGTTACTTTACCTCGACCAGCTCAATTCGGAAATTCAGCTCTTTTCCCGCCATCTCGTGGTTGGCGTCAAAGGTAATCGAGGTGTCGTCCTTTGCGGTTACTTTTACCGGGAAGGGCTGGCCGTACTGATTGGTCAGATAGACCTGCTGGCCTGCCTCCAGGTTCTCGGAGCCGGGAAGCCGGGCGATTTCAAGGGTGAAGACAGCGTTGGGGTCCGGCATGCCGTAGGCCTCCTCCGGCATCAGATGGACGTCCACAATCTGTCCCGGCTCCATATCGGCCACAGCCGCGTCAAATCCCTTAATCATCATGCCCGCTCCGCAGACAAATTCCAGGGGCTCCCCGCGGTCGTAGGAAGAATCAAACTGCGTCCCGTCGTTGAAGGTGCCTCTGTAATGGGTGCGGCAGGTTTTTCCGACATTGCGTCCGGTAATGGCATGGCCGGAGCCGCAGCCGTTCTGGCAGCTGCCGCCGCAGGAATGGCCTTCCTCGTGATGGCCGCAGGAATGCCCTTCCCCATGGTGATGGTTACAGTTAACGCCGGTGGACACCAGCTCGCCGTTCAGATAGGCCGCAGCCGCCTGGTCGGCGTCTCCCTGGGCTCCGGAGCATAGAGAAATACCGGCCTCCTCAAGGGCGCTCTGGGCGCCGCCGCCGATTCCGCCGCAAATCAGTACGTCCACCTGCTGACCGGCCAGAAGCCCGGCCAGGGCGCCGTGGCCTGTGCCGTTTGAACTGATTACCTGGCTGGAGACGATTTGATTGTCTTCCACTTCATATAATTTAAAAAATTCCGTTCTGCCAAAATGCTGAAAAATAGTTCCGCTTTCCGGCTCGTAAGCTGCTGCGATTCGCATATTTCTTTTCGTCCTCCTTGTTTTCCGCTGTCATGAACTGTTCCATTATAGTATAATTTCGCCGGCAAGGCAATATTGCTTCCGAACGGTTGTCCGGGATTGACACAGAAAGAAAAATTTGGCAATATGAAAACAGAGAATTATTTGTAGCAGGAGGTAAATGGACATGAAAACAATCAGACTGCTGTATCCGGACCATGTCAGCGGAGGTCTGGACGCTTATTATTTCGGGGCTCATTTGATGGCCCATATTCTTCCGGAGAACAGCCGCCAGCCGCTGGTTCAGGTGGATGTGCTGCCGCCGGACGGAAGGGAAAAGGCGGTGACGGACGGCATTTACGGAAAAGAGGAAGTGCTGGACGGAATCCGGGACGCGATGAAAAAGATTGAGGAGGAGAATCCGGACCGGATTATCACCATCGGCGGCAACTGTATGGTTTCCCTGGCGCCCTTCGATTACCTCCATGGCCGGTATGAGAACCTGGGAATCATCTGGATTGACGCCCATCCGGACGTTTCCACCGTCCGGGACGGTTACCCCAACGCCCACGCTATGGTCCTGGGCTCCCTTATGGGATATGGGGCGGAACCCGCTGCCCGTATGATGAAAAACAAGCCCTTTCAGCCGGAGGAAATCCTGTATGTGGGGCTTCAGGGCCTGCACGGCTATCAGGAAAATTTCCTGAAAGAAAGGGGCGTTAAGTATCAGATACAGACGGAGAACTTCGTTCCCCAGGAGGAAATCAAGGCCTTCGCGGAAACGTTCGACCACATCCTGGTGCATTTTGATGTGGACGTACTGGATGAACATTTGTTCTGCTCCACCTATTTCGCCAATCTGGAGCTGGTGGGAGACGGTTCCGGCGGCGGCAAAATGACCATGGAACAGTTGACGAAGGTTCTTCACTGCATTGCAGGAAATTCCAACATAGTTGGTTTTACGATTGCGGAATATCTGCCATTTGACGAGTATAAGCTTCATCAGATGTTTGCGGGGCTGGGGATATTTACGGAGTAGGGGAGAGCGGGACCAGGGCGCTGCGTTGCTCGTCCTTTAAATCAGAGAATTTGTCTGGTTTCAAGAATGGAACCAGAAAAACTCCCGGAGTACCAGAAGCAGGGAATCGGAAGCCGGCTTTTGCAGCTGGCAAAGGAAAATACGCCGACCATGCTGTACTTCGGGGCACAGCCGGGATTGGAGGCGTTTTATGAGAAGAATGGCTGCAGGAAGAGTTTGCAGTCGTATGTGATTGAATGACCGCTCATGGAGGGACTCGAACCCCCGATGTTTCCGTGTACCTGATTTACAGTCAGGCGCTTTCGCCGCTCGGCCACTTGCCTGTAATCCCCGGGGATATCCGGGGAGATTATGCTGTTTTTCCATTCGGTTTTGGGAAATTCACAATAAGGATATCATCAATCCGGCACCCAAACACTGCGGCCAGTATGACCAGATTGTCTACGGTTGGCATTGCCGACCCCTTTTCCCATTTGTAAATCGCCTGAGGAGTTGAAAATCCGAATATTTCCTGTAAATCCCGAATGGTCATTCCTTTTTCTTTGCGGATTCGGGCAATATTTTGTCCGGTTTCCGCCATATTGATGGTTGGCATTTCTTTTTCTCCTTTTCCGCATAAATGTAAAAAACCGCCGGCCCTCAACAGGACAAGCGGTTTGCAGAAAAGTCTGATGAAATACCCCAAAAGGCTATGTCACGGAACCCATGCAATCCCTGTTGTTGTCTCTGTATGAGCGCATATTCCTAAGCCTCTCAACGTAAGCGAGTGGCTGATGAAAACTGAAACTATGGCTATACAGATAAAATAAGGAATTCAGTCCGTTCATTACATTTCCTTTCCGGGCAGCGCCCTGTTTTGTTCTTATGGTCATATCATAGCACAAGGATTTTGTTTTGTTATTATACCGGTAGTATAAGATTGCGTTTTAGCGATGTTTCCTTAAAGCGCGGAATCTCCCGGGGGCCTCGGTTACATGCCCGTTTCGGATATCCCGGTAAATGGTGATAACGTCGCCGGGCCGGTAGGGCCTCCGTCCGCTTCCGGATTCGATGCGGTAGGTCCGTCCATTCCAGGAGCAGAGATAAAGGGGGACATCATAGATCTCATTGGAACTGTCCAGCCGGCGGACATAGCCGGAGAACGTTGCCTGTACCGGCCGCAGGATACCGTCGTTCAGCTGCGCTTGAAAGGTCCGGCGCTGCCGCCTGGAAAGCCAGATTACAACAGCGATGAAGCTGAGAAATTCCAGAATCGTGGTTGGAAAGATAACGCTGAACCAGCGGCTGAAAACAGCGGCAAAACCGCCCGCAAGTACAAGGAAAGAAAGACCAAAGGCATAAAGCAGGATTGGCATAACCAGAGAACGTCCGGTAGGAAGTTCGCGCAGCCGTCTATTGGGGTCCGAATCATTTATTTCTGCTTTCTTTACAACGGCCTGAACGATTTCTCCCCGCTGCATCCGTTTACGAACCAGCAGAATGGCTGTGAAAGCCAGAATTAATAAAAGGCCTGCTGCCGTGAGAAATGGGAAAATTTCCCTCATCATAGTTATCCCTCCTGGCTAGCATGATATACCTGCGGGTGCGCTGCAACAAGCATAAAAAGGTAAATTTTAGGTGAAATGCTCATGTGCCATATAAATCTCCGTATGTTGAAGGAGGTTTATTCTTAAGACAGTAGGAGCATACTGCAGGAAGCTGACAGAAGTGCAGGATTTTACAACCTGCCGAATATTTTCATTGAACAAAGAGAAATCAAAAATGCAGCTATCGCGGCTCCAATTAAAACTACCCATGTATGCACCGCCAAAATGTCAAACAGAACACCGTAAATCGCCTGTCCAACGGGTTGTCCGCACATTGCAATAGAAAATCAGTGCCGCCATGATCTTACCCACTAATTGAGGCGGGGTTTGCGTCTGTATCAGTGTGTAAATCTGAACCATAAAGAGCGTAGAGGCTCCCATAGCGGCGAAGCTCATGAACGTGATGATCCAATACGATACGATGGCGGACAGATTCAGGAAAAGGGAAATTCCCATAACCGCTACGGCGACAGAACAAACCAGAAGCAGCATATACGAATTTTGAATTTTCAGTTTTTCCGATACGATTGCGGTTAAAATTCCGCCGCACAGGCCGCCTAACGGCAGGTACCATCCCTCTGGTTTGTCAATTATGCCTTCTTTTGTTCCAGTGCAATCCCAATCAGCCGATCGGTCTGATCTGCCATAAACAGCGGGATGTTCAGCACATCATCATCCAGCTTTAAATTATCCAGCGAGAACCGGACACGAAGTTTAACTTGATCCGGGAACAACTCTTTGAATTTCTTAAGGCTCCTGCGGGCGGTATTGGCTTCGGACTTGACCTCCACAGGGAAAATATCGTTTTCACGCTGAATCAGGAAATCCACCTCATAAGGAGGATTTGTCTGCATCCAGTACCGAGGAGTCACTTCAAACTGTGTAATCAAAGTCTGAAGCACAAAATTTTCGGTTAATGCACCTTTGAATTCGGTAAATAACCGATTACCCTCTCCAAAGGCGGTCGGCGTCAACTGCGCAAGTCGGCGGAGTAGCCCCACATCTACCAGATAAATCTTAAAGGCAGAGAGGTCATCATAAGCAGCCACAGGCAGTCAGCTTTTCATACAGAGGATTAAAAAAGGCATCAGGAATCGGCTCAATGGTGTTTACTGTCTCCAGATATTTTGCCAAGTTCTCATCTCCATTGGCCAATAGAAATTCGGTAAAGGTCATGGGATCAATCTGCATGAAGTTAACTTTACCGACAGGGAAAGAAGAAGGTTTTGCTAAGGCAATTCCCACAAGAGAACTGGCGCAGGCAATGTGATACTGCGGTGCATTCTCGTAAAAATACTTCATAGAATTGATGACCTTAGGGCAGTCTTGTACCTCGTCAAAAATAATGAGGGTCTTTTCTGGCATAATCTTCTGACCACTTGCCAGTATGAGATTCTGCAAAATCCGGTCTACATCTTTTGTGGTTTCAAAGAATTGCTTGTATTCTTCGTTTTCATCAAGAAGGGGGAAGCGAGCCGACTGCCGTTGATACATCGGCAACTACATACCCGGTAAATCGCGGCAAAACAGGGCAAACTAACGCAAATTAGGAGGACTTTAAAATATGATACGAGTGCTTTTTATCTGCCACGGCAGTATCTTGAAAAGTCCTGAAAAAGCTAGTAAAATCAATGGTTTCATGAAGCGGAAAGGCGCTTACTACACCACTGCTACACCAGTTTGGTTTGGGCTAGAGCCTTGATATGACAAAGAAAAATGGAGACCAGATGAGCTTTGTATTATTGTAGAATTTTGAGGGGTATTTTGCTATGATATAAATTGGGCAGACAGTTTCTACCCAATTTAACCGGAAGGGTATTGTATGTAAAATTTGAAATTGAGATATATATTCCATGGAGAAATGAGGAAATGTGATGACTAATGAAAATGAAATCATTATATTTGAAACGGAAGATAAAAGTATCTCTTTGCCGGTTAGAATAGAAAATGAATCCGTTTGGTTGAATAGAAACCAAAAGGCAGAATTGTATGAACGCGATGTTAAAACCATTGGAAAACATATCAACAATGCCTTAAAAGAAGAATTATTCTAAAAAAGTGTCTTCGACACTTCAACCCCCTAGCCCCCATTCATGGGGGAATTAGGGGGTTCTTTTTGTGCCGTTTTCCTGCATAAGAGTCTTATGAATATCCTTCAAAGAATTTTTACAGACCATTATGAAAAAATTATATATACTCTCCATCCCAGAAAAACTGAGGTGGAAAATATCGATAAAATGTTAGGCTGTGGCGATCCCTCCTTTGGCGGTGCTATGTTCGACTGCCCAAAATGCGGCAAATGGAAATTTGTCCCTTTTCGTTGCCACAGCCGCTTCTGCCCTACCTGCGGGAATCTTTATGCCATGCGGCGTACCACCTCCATGTCCTTCAAGCTGGTAAACGTTATCCACCGGCATTGTGTCTTTACCATTGACAAAAACCTCCGCCGCTTCTTCCTTGACGACCGGGCGCTGCTCGACTGCCTTTTCCACGCTGTCAACAGCGTTGTTTCACGCATGTTTTTCAAACAGAATAAGTCCTTGAATTTTACTCCGGGTTTTATCATGGTCCTTCATACCTTCGGCAGGAATTTAAAATGGAACCCTCACATCCACTGCCTCATTTCTGAAGGGGGATACAGTGATAATGGCTTCTGGCGTAATATCCATCACTTTAACTATATTTTCCTTCGTAACGCCTTCCGCACCGCTCTCCTTAATGAAATGGAACACAGGATCGGCCCCTCTTTCAAAACAGTCAAGGCCCGCTGCTACCGGGAACATAAAGAAGGGTTCTATGTCTATGCAAAGCCCAACAAATGCGACCCGAAAACCGTCATCAAATATATCGGCCGTTATCTTGGCCGTCCGGTAATCGCCACTTTACGCATTGATTAATATGATGGGGATTCTGTCACTTTCCACTACAACCGCCATGAAGATGACAAATACGTAGAAGAAACCGTTCCCGTTATGGAATTCATTCAGCGCCTCATCCAGCATATCCCGCAAAAGCATTATAAGATGATACGCTACGGTGGCCTTTATGCCAGGCACCGGGAAACAGATAAAAAACTCCACAGGGCTATCTCCCGTGAAAAGCATCACATTTACAGAAGTTTTAACCAGTGGCGTACCGCCATCCTCTCTGCTTTTGGCTATGACCCGTTAAAATGTGAATGTGGGACAACCATGCTGTTTTTAGAACTCTATTTCAACCACAGGCGCGTTTCTCTGGAGGAAATGTACGAGAAAGCCATGTACCGTTCTCGTGGAAGGCGGTCATCTGCATGACTTCCTTATATCCCATTCTTATGGTATACTCCTTTCAAAGGAGGCTTTTCATATGAACCCGCAAACAGAGAAACTGCGTAAAAAATATATGGATAATCCACCGGAAGGGATGATATCCGAGGACATTCGCCGTATGAGCGAGGATGATCTTCTCGATATGGATTATTTCTTAAATGAAGATGACTTGTTTGATGACGAGGCTGGCGTAGAAGGATTTTATATCTTCTAGACCGTGTCGTCTTATTGTCCTGCTCAGGCAAGGGTTTGTCAAACGTACGTTCGATAAGTCCTTGTTTTTCTTCCTCTCCCTAAAGATCGGAATTTCCTATAAAGGAACGAAATTGCGATAACTCGCAAAAAATTTCATTAGGAGTTGTAAAATCAGTCTGAACGGGGTATAATACTACTGAAGAATTTTGCGATAAATCGCAAAAATTTTCAGTAGAAAGAAGGATTATGATATGGAAATTAAGAGAGACATCTATTTGAATAAGCTCATCAATAAAAAGCACAATGGACTTATCAAGGTGGTGACCGGTATACGCCGCTGTGGAAAGTCCTACCTATTGTTCAACCTCTTCAAGGATCATCTATTGGCAGAAGGAGTGGATAAAGAACACATTATTGAAATTGCATTTGATTCCTTTGAGAATAAGCGTTTTCGAGATCCGGATGTTTTGTATCCCTATCTCAAGGAGCTGATTAAAGATGATGGAATGTACTATGTGCTACTGGATGAGGTGCAGCTTTTGGGAGAGTTTGAATCTGTATTAAACAGCCTGATTCGTATGAAAAATGTGGATGTATATGTGACAGGAAGTAATGCCCGGTTTTTGTCCAAGGATGTGATCACCGAATTTCGGGGACGGGGAGATGAAGTTCATATGCATCCTCTCAGTTTTACTGAATTTATGTCTGTCTATTCAGGAACGAAACAGGATGGCTGGAATGAGTATATACTTTACGGTGGCCTGCCGCCTATCATGACTATTTCAAGTCCAGAGGAAAAGATTAATTTCTTGAAGTCGCTGTTCGAGGAGACCTATATTTCGGATATTGTAGGCAGACATAATGTACGCAATCGGGCAGAATTAGAGGAACTTCTGAATATTCTCTCATCTGCTATCGGTTCGCTTACAAACCCTACAAAGTTGTCGGCTACCTTCAAAAGTGTCAAGCAGAAAACCATCAGCAACACCACCATCAAAAGGTATATCGACTATCTTTGTGATTCTTTCCTGATCGACAGTGCCGTCCGATATGACATTAAAGGGAAGAAGTATATTGACACACCAGTCAAATATTACTTTACCGATTTGGGATTACGCAATGCCCGTCTCAATTTCCGTCAACTGGAAGGAACTCATGCTATGGAGAATATCATTTTCAATGAGCTGAAGATACGCGACTTCAATGTGGATGTGGGAGTTATCACTTTGAATAAAACCAATGAAAAAGGTCACGGAATCCGCAAGCAGTTGGAAATTGATTTTGTTTGCAATAAAGGATCCAAGCGTTATTATATCCAGTCGGCCTATGCGATTCCAGATCAGGCAAAGATGGAACAGGAGCAGCGCTCTCTGATGCTGACCGGCGATTTCTTCAAAAAGATTATCATTACGAAAGATGCACCTGCACCGTATTACAATGATGATGGGGTGTTGGTTATGAGTGTCTATGATTTCCTTTTAAATGAGAGTAGTCTAGATAATTAATTGATGGGAAAAAATATGTATTATATTTCTCAATAGATAATTCAATTATTCTTGAGGGATAGAGAGATAATTTCGTATTGTGAATAATAGAGAGAAAATGTTTGGATTGACGAAAATAATAAGAGAATTAATATTCATCGAATATCTGCTCAAAAATCGCTTAATATGCCCAAATCTGTGAGTCCTACAGAACTAAGTACTGCTGAGGAACAGTTCATATATGGTACAACAAACGAAAATAAAGAGTGGCTTAAAGATTACGGGAAGAAAAATAACAGGTGGGGGAACAAGCCGGAAATACATATGTTGAATGACTTTAATGCTCTTATGGTATATTTAATGACGGAGAATTGTGAAAAGAGCATTGAGTATACAATAAAAGAATTTTTTTGAAAAGTAATGAATCGCAGTAGTAAAACATCCCTGTTCCTACTACGTTTCATGTCCTCAACTTGCCCCGTTTTGCCGCATTTTGCTTATTCTGTGACAAATTTAACAATCTTAGAGCAAAAAATATAGTCGGCAAACTGCGGCAAATCGAGGCAGAATACGGCATTTTAGGAGGATTTTCGTTTATGATAAAAGTATTATTTATCTGCCACGGCAATATCTGCCGTTCCCCCATGGCCGAGTTCCTTTTCAAGGACATGGTTAAAAAGAGGGGGATCGCGGAACAGTTTTATATTGCTTCCGCAGCTACCAGTACAGAAGAGATTGGTAATCCGGTCCACCGCGGGACCAGAAATATATTAAACGGTCTGGGGATTTCCTGTCAGGGAAAGCAGGCAGTACAGATGACAAAGGCCGATTACATCAAATATGATTATCTCATCGGTATGGATCACTGGAACATTTCCAATATGACGCGCATCGCGGGAGGAGATCCTGAGGGCAAAATCATCCGTTTGCTGGATTTTACTGCTCGTCCCAGAGATGTGGCGGACCCCTGGTATACGGGGGATTTCAACACGACTTACCGGGATATTATAGAAGGTCTGGAAGCCTTTCTGAATCGGATTCATCCGGAAAAAGATAGAAAAAAGTAAGAAGGAGAAGGCGAAAGCTTCTTACCCTTTGACAAAGATTTTACGCGGATTCCCTTACAAATTTTACCGTTCGCTATTAAAATAGCCATCAAGAAACAAAAGATGAGATAGAAACAGGTAATCCAAACAGGAAAGGGGATTTAAAAATGATTAAGCTGGTTGCGGCGGATATGGATGGAACATTGTTAAAGTCGGACGGACATGTTTCACAGAAAAACGCAGAGGCGATTCGCAGACTGAAGGAAGCGGGAATTGAGTTTTTGGTCTGCACGGGGAGAAGCTACCAGGACGCTATGGCTCCACTGGCAGAGTGGAATTTGAGAACGCCTGCGGTATGCTTAAACGGAGCAGGTCTCTATGATGACCAGGGCCGGCTGATTGATAAAAATCCCTTATCTCTGGGGCAGGTGAAAGAGATTCTCAACGCTTGTAAAGATCAGAAGCTGTTTGTGGAATTTGTTGCAAGTCAGGGAAATTATACAATTATGAGCAAGGAGGAGCTTCGGAGCAGTCTTCAGGCTTATCCTCAGCTGCCGGCGGCGCGGATTCCATTTGAAATGCTTTGCAGCCGTTATCACTTTGTTACCTTAGGAGAGCTGTTTGAGGAAAATTTGGAGTTTTACAAAATTTCTCTAATTCATCCCTCAAAACAGGTTCTGGAGCTGATCAAAACAAGGCTGGCAAAGGCAGATGATCTCTCCATTGCTTCTTCCTCGCCCTACGATCTGGAACTGACCCATGGGATGGCCCAAAAGGGCAGGGCCTTGGCTGCCTATGCGGCTATGAAGGGAATCCGCTTGGATGAAGCCATGGCGATTGGGGACAGTGAAAATGATCACTCTATGCTGTCCATGAAGTTAAAATATACCCTGGCTATGGAAAACGCCATGGACAGCACCAAACGGACAGCACGCTGCCAGACCAGAAGCAATGACGAGGACGGTGTATCCTATGCCATTGAGACCCTGATTTTTTCGCCCCGGGCCCGAGCATGTTAAAGCAGCTGTCCGAAGCAAAGATGTGAAGAACCCTGGAATATGAGATGAGGATTTATCAGAAGAAACAGAGAAGAGATTGAGACTTCCTGCCTGCTGTGCTATACTATGATGAAAGTGTTGAAAGGCGTTTTGCGAGGCCTGAAAGTCATGACCGCCCGCAAAATGCAGTCTGAGTGATCTTTTGACGCTTGGATCATACGATCAGCAGGCAGTTGTTTTCCGTACGGAAAGTAAACGTTCAGAACAGGAACGGACTAAGACCGCATGGTATTCCTGACTGCTCCGGACGTCTGCTGCTGGAAAAGGAGAAACAAAAAACGGAAGGAAGCCTCAGAACCGATGCAGATACTGAACCAGGACATAAAAGACCGCAGCTTTAAACCGGCATATCTTCTCTATGGAGAGGAAGAATTCCTCAAAAACAGTTACAAGAACCGCCTTAGGGAGGCAGTTACCGGTGGCGATACCATGAATTACAACTATTTTGAAGGGAAAAGCATTGACGTGCAGGAGGTGATCGGCCTGTCGGATACCATGCCTTTCTTTGCGGAGAAGCGATTGATTCTTATAGAAGACAGCGGCATGTTCAAAGGAGGAAGCAATGGAGAGGTCATGGCCGCCTATTTGCCTCAGGCGCCGGATACCACCTGCCTTCTGTTTGTGGAGTCAGAGGTTGACAAGCGCAGCAAGCTCTACAAAGCGGTAAAAAAATACGGCTATCCAGCGGAACTGGGACGTCAGGATTTTAACCAGCTGGCTCGATGGGCGGCGGGAATCCTGGCGAAAGACGGAAAAAAAATTACAGGCCGCACCATGGAACTGTTTTTGGCGAAGACCGGAGATGATATGGAAAACATTCTCTCAGAGCTGGATAAACTGGTCAGCTATACCTTGGGAAGGGATGTGATTACGGACCGGGATGTGGAAGATATCTGCACAACTCAGGTTACCAGTAAGATTTTTGATATGATTGCCGCTATTTCCGGCCGACAGACCAGAAAGGCCATGGAGTTATATGAAGATTTGCTGACGTTAAAAGAGCCGCCCATGCGGATTCTCTTTCTCATTGCCCGCCAGTTTAATCAGATTCTCCAGGTAAAGGAATTGGTGGGGAGGGGGATGGACAAGAGTGCCATTGCTTCCCGGATGAAGCTGGCTCCCTTTGTGGCGGGCAAGATCATGATTCAGGCCAAAACCTTTACAAAGGAGCAGATTCTGGAGTATGTGACCCTCTGCGTGGATACGGAAGAAGCGGTAAAAACCGGGCGCCTTCAGGATCGACTGGCGGTAGAACTTTTGATTACAAAACAGTACTAGAACTCATAGGGGGAGAAGGGAGAGAAATATATGGAGATGATTAAGGACCAGAATCCGGACGAGGAATTTTTGGAGCAGGTGCGCCGGCAGACACAGAAGGTTATGGAGGAATTTTTGACTGCGGCAAAGATGAAGCCGGGGCAGGTGTTGGTGGTCGGTTGTTCCAGCAGTGAGATTGGAAGTTTCCGCATCGGCTCCCATTCCAGCAGCCAGATTGGAAAGACTGTTTTTGATACGATCTGGGAAATTTCCCGGGAAAATGGGCTGGCGCTGGCGGCCCAATGCTGTGAGCATTTAAATCGGGCGCTGATCCTGGAGGAAGAAACGGCGGTTCGATATGAGTGGGAGATTGTAAATGTGGTGCCGCAGCTGAAGGCAGGAGGTTCTTTTGCCACTGCCGCTTACGGAAGTTTCACTCATCCGGCAGCGGTGGAGCATATTAAGGCTCACGGAGGCATTGACATCGGAGATACGTTAATCGGCATGCATTTGAAAGATGTGGCTATTCCTCTCCGAATTTCTCAGAAGGAGATTGGGGCCGCCCATGTGGTCTGCGCCAGAACCAGGCCCAGGCTGATTGGAGGGGAGAGGGCTCACTATGACCCGAATTTAGGGTGAGGCAGGTAATTGCCTAAAGAATATGTCTAAAGACTTATGGAGCGTAAGCACCCAAAAGACAGGCGTTTGAGTGTTCGCGGCAATACAAAGGCCTTCCGTCCAACACACCAATGGACGGAAGGCCTTAAAATTCGGTTGTTCTATATTCGATCTCTAGTAATTAAGCGATGGAATTAACAGCCTTGGACAAACGGGATACTTTGCGGGAAGCATTATTCTTGTGGTAAACGCCCTTGGAAGTAGCCTTGTCGATCTCAGAAGTAGCATCCAGCAGAGCAGCCTGGGCAGCAGCCTTATCCCCGGCGGCAACAGCAGCATCCACCTTCTTGATCATCGTTCTGACCTTGGAACGAATCGCTTTGTTTCTAGCAGCTTTTGTCTCGTTTACTAAAATTCTCTTTTTTGCAGATTTAATGTTAGCCAATGAAATACACCTCCGTTTCTTGTGGTAAATTCTTGTAGTGTTTTCCATTAAAGCCTGGACACGGACAGTTCAATGTAAACATACTCTAACATTCTATCGAATCCTTTTGGGAATGTCAATAGAAAAATACATATTTTTCCCACATATTTAACAAAATAAGTAACAGTTTAGGATGATCAGTAAAAGGGCGGATCGTTGAATGAAAAAGGAGGAAGAAAGGAGAACAGCAATGGGGATTAAGAATAGAAAAGAGGGAGTGAAAGCCGGATTTGAAGTCAGAACAGATCTGGCGCTGGAGGAAAAGGAGAGTTTTAAAGGAGACGACGGCGGGTTGTCCGGGGTGGCCCTAAAGGAGTGGAATCATCCGGAAGAAGGAGTGAAGATCACACAGGTTCGCATTCTTAATAAAAAAGGAGCCTGCGCTATGGGAAAGCCTGTGGGAACCTATCTGACTATGGAGGCAATGGCATTAAACCGGACAGATGAGAAGGGGCACAGTGAGATTTCTGACTTGCTGGCAGAACAGATCAAGGAACTGACAGAAGCCATGATCAAAGGAAAGGCGGTACCATCGGTTTTGGTGGTGGGATTAGGAAATGCCTCCGTTACTCCGGATGCTTTAGGACCGGAGGTATTGGGAAACCTCCAGGTTACACGACATTTAACAGGTCAGTATGGGAAGGATTTCTTGAAGGACAGGAACCTCTCTGCGGTCAGCGGTATTGTTCCGGGGGTGATGGCTCAGACAGGAATGGAGACGGCGGAGATTTTAAGGGGCATTATTGAGGAAACAAAGCCGGATTTAGTGATCGCGATTGACGCCCTGGCAGCCCGCAGCGTCCGAAGACTGGGAACCACGATTCAGCTGACAGATACGGGAATCCATCCGGGGTCCGGAGTAGGAAACCATCGGCACAGCCTGACAAAGGAAAGCCTGGGTGTACCGGTGATGGCCATTGGAGTACCGACAGTGGTAGGAGCAGCGGCCATCGTCCATGATACGGTTTCTGCCTTGATTCGGACACTGACCCGGAGCGAATCCACCAAACAGACCGGAAAATGGATGGAAGAAATGGATCCGGAGGAACAGTACGAGCTGATCCGTGAGCTGCTGGAACCGGAGTTTGGACCTATGTATGTAACTCCCCCGGACATAGACCGTCGGATTAAGGAGCTGGGATTCGTCATATCCGAAGGAATTCATCGGGCGCTGCTGTAAAAGACATTTTCCATACTGTCAATCCGGGCCTGTCCTGTGCATATCCTATTATAACAGTCCGGGACGTCCTGGACAGAAGAAAAGCCGGTTGGGACAGGATGGTGATAGGTCAAATGCAAAGAAGGACGCTGGCATGGAAAATACGAAAAGGGATGACGGCCGCAGGGGTGGTTTTAGGCTTGGCGCTTGGAGGAAAAGGAATTCTTGCCGTTACAGGACCTATAAGCAGGCAGGAGGCAAAGACGCTGGCAAATGTCCTGGGACAGTATGCGATTCAGGGCATATGGAACCTGTCCCACCCCCTGGAAGCAATCCAAGAGTCTTTGGGAGATGAAAAAGGACAATGGCCGGATCCGGACCCATCTTACCGTCAGTACCAAAAACTTCGGTCATTTTACGAGTCACACCCCTATCTGGCCCGGCATGATTCAGATGAAAGCGGAGGAGGACAGGGAAAACAGGACAGCCCGGCAGATCAGACCGGGAATGAGGGGGAATCCGCTTTGGTCGCAATTGATCAGAAAAGTACGGGAAGCTTTTCCGCTTCTCTGCCGGCCCTGACCGGAACCACCTCCCGGCCCATTACCGGAAAAACTTATGTGATTGAACAGCTGGCGGATTATGATTTTTTAATGAAAAATTTCTACAATGTCCATACTTCTACCACTGCCGGCAGAGACTTGATGAACGCGGAAAAACTGCTGGAAAAAGACCTTACAATAAATAAAGATGGGGAAGGACCTCAGATTTTGATTTACCACACCCATTCTCAGGAAGGATTCGCGGACTCCGGCGCGGGTGAGACGGTGGTAGCAGTGGGAGAACGTCTGACAGAACTTCTGGAGGCGCGGGGATATGAGGTATACCACGATGAATCGGTCTATGACCTGGTAAATGGAAAGCTGGACCGAAGCAAAGCTTATACATATGCCGGGGAGGGAATTGAAACAATTCTGGAGCAGCACCCTTCCATTCAGGTGATCTTGGATATCCACCGGGACGGAGTGGCAGATAACCTTCATCTGGCCGCAAAGGTGGACGGGAAGAGTACTGCCCAGATTATGTTTTTTAACGGTCTCAGCCAGACTCCGGACGGTCCGGTAGAGTATCTGGAGAATCCTTACCGGGAGGACAATCTGGCGTTCAGTCTTCAGATGCAGTTGAATGCCCAGGCCTATTTTCCCGGATTCACCAGAAAAATCTACTTGAAGGGTCTCCGCTATAATCTTCATCTGCGCCCAAGGTCTGCCCTGATTGAAGTAGGGGCTCAGACCAATACCTTTGAAGAAGCTTTAAACGCGATGGAGCCCCTGGCAGAACTTTTGGATATGGTGTTGCAAGGCGGTTGAAAAAATGATATGATGGAAAAAGTTTGGAGCGGCCAAAGCAGCCGTTTCCAAGGAAAGAGCAATCAGGAGAGAGGAAGAAACATGCCATCAGTTGACCAGAGCAAAATCCGTAACTTTTGTATTATCGCCCATATTGACCACGGCAAATCCACCCTAGCGGACCGGATTATCGAGAAGACCGGTTTGCTTACCAGCCGGGAGATGCAGGACCAGGTCCTGGATAATATGGATTTGGAGCGGGAACGGGGAATTACTATTAAATCCCAGGCAGTCCGGACGGTATATCAGGCCAAGGACGGCAGCGAGTATATTTTCAATTTGATTGACACTCCCGGACATGTTGACTTTAACTACGAAGTGTCCAGAAGCCTGGCAGCCTGCGACGGCGCGGTTTTGGTTGTGGATGCTTCCCAGGGAATCGAGGCCCAGACCCTGGCAAACGTTTATCTGGCCCTGGACCATGATTTGGACGTATTTCCGGTAATCAACAAGGTCGATCTGCCCAGCGCGGATCCGGACCGGGTAGCGGCGGAGATTGAGGATGTAATCGGTCTGGACGCCAGCGACGCCCCCAGAATCAGTGCCAAGACCGGGGAAAACGTGGACGCGGTGCTGGAGGCCATTGTGGAGAAGATTCCTGCTCCCAAGGGAAATCCGGAAGCCCCCTTAAAGGCCCTGATTTTTGACTCCGTGTACGATTCCTATAAAGGAGTTATCATTTTTATCCGGGTGATGGAGGGAACCGTGAAGAAAGGAACCACCATCCGCATGATGGCCACCGGAGCCCAGGAAGATGCGGTGGAGGTAGGATATTTCGGCGCGGGCCAGTTTATCCCCTGCGATGAGCTGTCCGCGGGTATGGTGGGCTATGTGACCGCCAGCATCAAGAACGTGCGGGATACCCGGGTCGGCGATACGGTGACCGACGCTGACAATCCCTGCGATGCGCCCCTGCCCGGCTACAAGAAGGTAACGCCTATGGTATACTGCGGCCTTTACCCGGCGGATGGAGCCAAATATAACGACCTGAGAGAAGCGCTGGAAAAGCTTCAGCTCAACGACGCCTCCCTGTTCTACGAGCCGGAGACATCCGTAGCCCTGGGCTTTGGATTTCGCTGCGGATTTTTAGGACTGCTTCATCTGGAAATCATCCAGGAACGTCTGGAGCGGGAGTACAATCTGGATTTGGTGACCACCGCCCCCGGAGTTGTGTACCGGGTTCACAAGAAAAACGGGGAGATGATGGAGTTGACCAACCCCTCCAATCTGCCGGACCCCACGGAGATTGATTATATGGAAGAACCTATTGTCAGCGCAGAGATTATGGTGACTACGGAATTCGTAGGCCCTATTATGACCTTGTGCCAGGAACGCCGGGGAAATTATTTGGGGATGGAATATATTGAGACTACCAGGGCTTTATTGAAATATGAGCTGCCCCTAAATGAAATTATATATGATTTTTTTGACGCCTTAAAGTCCCGTTCCAGAGGCTATGCATCCTTTGACTATGAGTTAAAAGGATATGAGCGCTCGGAGCTGGTGAAACTGGATATTTTGGTGAACAGGGAAGAAGTGGACGCCCTTTCCTTTATTGTTCATGCCGACTCTGCCTATGAGAGAGGCAGAAAAATGTGTGAGAAGCTGAAGGAGGAGATCCCCAGACATTTGTTCGAGATCCCGATTCAGGCAGCGATCGGCGGAAAGATTATCGCCAGAGAGACGGTAAAGGCAGTGCGTAAAGATGTGCTGGCCAAGTGCTACGGCGGTGATATTTCCAGAAAGAGAAAGCTTCTTGAAAAACAGAAGGAAGGAAAGAAGCGGATGCGCCAGATTGGAAATGTGGAGATTCCGCAGAAAGCATTTATGAGTGTGTTGAAGCTGGACGACCAGTAAAACAGTAGGAGAGCTATGGCAAAACAACGAAAGATTCCACTGGAACTATATATTCACATTCCATTCTGCGCCAGAAAGTGCTTTTACTGTGATTTTCTCTCATTCCGTACCCTGGCAAAGACTCATGAGGCCTATATTAGGCAGCTGCTCCGGGAAATCCGCGCCCTGGCGCCCAGCTGCCGGGACTATCAGGCGGTGACTATTTTTGTGGGCGGAGGCACGCCCTCGGTGCTGGAACCGGAGTTAATCTGCCAGGTGATGGAGGCGGTCTGCCGAAACTTTGATGTGGCGCCGGAAGCGGAGATTTCCATTGAAGTAAATCCCGGCACCCTTCTTCATAATAAGCTGGCCCTGTACCGCCAGGCGGGCTTTAACCGGGTCAGCATCGGCCTCCAGTCCGCGGACAATGAGGAACTGCGGAACCTGGGGAGGATTCATTCCTTTGAAGAATTTTTAAAAAGCTTTCAGAGCGCCCGCATGGCAGGATTTCAGAACATCAACGTGGATTTGATGAGCGGGATTCCCGGTCAGACCATGGAGTCCTGGAAGAACACTCTGAAAAAGGTGACCATGCTGAAGCCGGAGCACATTTCTTCCTACAGTTTGATTATTGAGGAAGGGACTCCCTATTGGGACCGGTACGGAAACGGCGGGAACCGGGATAAAGAAAAGGAAAAACGGGAGAGAACTCAGATTCCGGAGAAGGAAGATCTGGGCCTGATTGCCGAGCCTGCGGAACTTGGAAAACGCAGTCTTCCGCCTTTGCCAGATGAGGATACGGAAAATAAAATGTATCATTTGACCAGACAGTTTTTAAAAGAACAGGGATTTGTGCGCTATGAGGTATCCAACTATGCCAGGCCGGGCTTTGAATGCCGGCACAATGTAGGATATTGGACCGGGACAGAATACTTGGGTTTGGGTCTGGGTTCCTCCTCCTATATGGCGGGCTACCGTTTCTGCAATGAGAGGGGGTTGGAACGGTATTTAAATCTGGACTTTGAAGGCGCGGACTGGCAGGAATGTCTTCATCCGCAGATCCAGCGGCTGACGCGGCAGGATAAGATGGAAGAGTTTATGTTTCTGGGCCTGCGCATGACAAAGGGAATTTCGGAGATCGATTTTGTTTCCGCCTTTGGAGTAAAGCTGGAATCCGTCTACGGAAAGGTGATCAGCCAGCTGATTGCCAACGGCCTTTTAAAGCGGGAGGGGACCAGACTGGCCCTGACAGAGTGGGGGATGGATGTAAGCAACTTTGTGCTGAGTGAATTTCTGCTGGGAGATTAGCCATGGAAAATAAACTTGCGGAGATACATAAGAAGATCGAAGAGCTGTCAGAGGACAGGTATCGGGAATTTAACAAAAAGCTGCTGCCGGGTATTGAAGATGTGGCCGGAGTTCGGCTTCCGGCTTTGAGAAAGCTGGCCAGGCAGCTGGCAAAGGAAGGCTGGCAGAAATGGGCGGAGCAGATGAAGGAAGGCTGGAAGAGGGGAGAACTCTGCCACGAGGAGAGAATTCTCTGGGGGCTTATTTTTGCTACCGGCGCCCGTACCTGGAGCGAGGCCCTGCCATTCATCCGGGACTATCTTCCGGCTATGGACAGCTGGGCGATTTGCGACACTGTCTGCGGAACTCTGAAGGCGGCCCGGAATACCAGAGAGGAATCCTGGCCTTTTGCGGCCTCCTGCCTGGAATCTGATCAGGAGTATGTATGCCGGACTGGTTCGGTGCTGCTTTTGAGCCATTTTCTGGAGAAGGAATATTGTGAGAAGGCTTTTTCTGTCATAGAGGAACGGAAAAGCAAAGCCTACTATTCTAATATGGCCGCTGCATGGGCCCTGTCCCTTTACTATTTGAAATTTCCGGAAGAGACCCTATCTTATTTAAAAGTAAGCCGGCTGGATGACTGGACTTATAACAAGACCCTCCGGAAAATCTGCGAATCCCTCAGGCCTTCTCCCGAAATCAGGAAAATGATTCGGTCTATGAAACGGTAAAAAAGGGTGAGTTTCTATCTTCCTTCCAGTACCGTTACGGACATGCGGTTGGGAAGGCAGACGATGGTTTCGCCTGACATGCTTTTCTTTCCTTGCTGCACGCACAGATGGTCGGGGCAGGTTGCCTGGCTGCACCAGATTTGTCCGCTTTCTATAATCAGATGATTGCTTCCTCCGTTTATGCCTGCGATGTCAAATTCTCCGTCCTGGTTCAGAGGAAGGGTTTCAACGACCTGTCCATCTACGGATACCTGGGCGATCAGACCGGGGGTGGACTGGAAACGGCTGAAAATCATCCAGCCGGCGGCCAGGATCAGGATAAACAGGAAAAGGAGAAAATCGTTTCGGCGAATTTTGCCTTTTCCTTTTTTGGTGGGCTGCTGTGTGTTTGCTTCTGACATAAAACCTCCTGGGATATGTAAAACTGGCACGGGACGCAGGCCGGCCTGGTCGGGTGCTTTCTATATGTTACTATACACTGCAAAATGAGGTATTGTCCAGTGAATGATTTGTCTGGGAAAAAAACTCCGGGGAAACAATCCCCCGGAACCCGGGTGGCCTTTTACGGCCTCCTCATTGGGTTGGCTTTCGTGATGAGCTATATTGAGAGCCTGCTGCCTGTTCCTGTTCCGGTTCCGGGTGTGAAACTGGGACTGGCCAACATGGTTTCCATGGCGGCCCTTTATCTGATTGGAGTTAAGGGCGCCTTTACCGTCAGCCTGGTCCGCATTCTCCTGGCCGGACTTGCTTTTACCGGCCCCTCCATGATGATTTACAGCATGTGCGGAGGAGTTTTGAGCATGCTGGTAATGGCAGCTTTGAAAAAGACCGGCTGGTTCTCCATTGTGGGAGTCAGCGTGGCAGGAGGAGCGGCACACAATATCGGACAGTTGATGGCGGCAGCCTGGATTACAAGAACGGCAGGCGTATTTTCCTACCTGCCGGTTCTGCTGGCTGCGGGAAGCGCGGCGGGCGTAGCGGTGGGAGCCGCGGCGGGAATGGTGATTCACAGAATCTCACGCTGGGTTCCATAAGAAGCGAGAACTTACCGCATAATATGGGGAAGCCTTCCTCTGAAAAAGCGCTTCCTTAATTCCTTCCAGCGGAAGGGAATCAGCGGATAGATATAGCTTTTTCCGGCGATGGTCCGGTTGAAGATAATAGCGCAGATGGTCAGAACCATCCCTGCTGCGTAGCCCCAGATTCCAAATAGGGCGGTCAGAATCAGAATCAGGATTCGCATGAATTTCATGGCGTAGCCCAGCTCAAAGCTGGCCTGGGAGTAGTTGGCAACGGTGACGAAGGCCATATAGAGCATGGTTTCGCTGTTGAACCAGCCGGACTTTACTGCGTACTCCCCCAGCACGATTCCGGCGATGACGCTTAGAGGGGTTGTCAGCATGTTGGGGGTATTTACTGCGGCCAGCCGAAGGCCGTCGATTGCAAACTCTAAAATTAACAGCTGCCAGATGAGCGGCACATTCAGGGGATCTGACAGCTGAATGAACTCCAGCCATGAGGGGATCATGGAGGGATACTCCATCAAAAGAAGCCAGGTTGGAGTTACCAGCAGGGAGAGGGTGGAAATAATCATCCTGGTCAGCCGCAGATAGGTGCCCGTAATAGGCGGAAAATAATAATCGTCCGCTTCCTCAATGATGTCAAATACCGAGGAGGGCAGAATCATGGCGGAGGGAGAGGTATCTACCAGAACTACAATATTTCCCTCCAGGATGGAGGCTGCCGCCGTATCCGGCCGCTCGGAAAACTTAAATTTGGGAAAGGGATTAAACCATTTATAGGGGAAAATACATTCCGCCAGACTTTCCTGATTCATGGTCAGCGCATCTACTTTTAAACGGGAGATGCGCTCTTTGATTTTTTTTAAAAGTTCCTGGTCTACCCGGCTGCTCATGTAGCAGAGGGCAATGTCGGTGTGAGAGCTTTCTCCTGCGCTTAAAATTTCCATAGTGAGCTTAGGGTCCCGGATTCTCCGGCGGATCAGGGCAGTGTTAAATATAAGAGTTTCCACAAAGCCGTCCCGGGAACCACGCATCACTTTGTCTTTGTCCGGCTCGCTGACGCTTCGGGCGGGGTAGGTACGGCAGTCGATGGTGAGACAGGTGTCATAGCCGTCGATAAAAAGACAGGAAATTCCGGATAGGAGGGAAACAATCATCTGGTTCTGGTCCGCAGCCAGGCCGATTTCCCCGTAGGGCAGATACTGTTTGGAAAAACCGTGGGCGTCCGCAGGTAAATCCTCCTCTTTAATAGAGGAAAAGGTCTGAAGCAGCTTTAAGAGGGTATCGTCCTTGGCGAAGCCGTCTATAAAATAAAGGCATGCCTCCCTGCCGCCGATTCGAAGGACCCGGTAAACGATATCGAAATTGGCCCGGATGTTCAGCAGGGCGTCAAGCTGAGTCATATTGTCCTGTAAGTTTCTGGAGAAATTCATGGATTTCATCCTCCTGTGGCGTAATCATTCTGTTTTGTTTGTATATTTTCCAGTATGGGCCGGAAAAGAAGGATTTATTCTAAAAATCCGGAAAGGAGAGGTTGTGAAAAATGCGGATGATTTTGAAGGGAGAGGTGAAAAGATAAAGTGCAGATTTTCCATAAATGGAAGAAAAAACCCATATAATATCAATATTATGCACAAAAGATGTTGACAAAATTAGTGACCGGTGGTACACTAATTAACACGGTTTCCAAAAGAAACCGGAGAATTTTGTTTGGTATGGGGATGCCAGATAAACAAATAGTGTAACGGTTTTGATCGTGACTGGAAGCTGCTTTCTGTGGGGGAAAGGCAGCTTCCTTTGCTGTATGATTATGGTATCTGCTCAGGCCACCTGTTTTCCTGCGGTTCTGAACCGTTACTTATTATTGACATATTTCCTATAGAAATAGTATGATAATAATGCGGATTGCGATTTACAGTACAGGGCAATCCGACATTAAGAGTGTCAGGAAAACGTGAGATAAAAATTCAGATAAGGATGTGAAAAATGATGTTGGTTTCCACAAAAGGGCGCTATGCCCTGCGGACTATGATGGACCTGGCGGTTCACAGTCAGAATGGACCGGTTAAAATTAAGGATATTGCCAGCCGTCAGGAAATTTCCAGTAAATATTTGGAGCAGATTATATCCATACTAGCAAGAGAAGGCCTGGTACGCAGTCTGAGAGGCAATCAGGGCGGTTATTATCTGTCAAAGGAACCTTTCGCTTATACGGTGGGGGAGATTTTGCGGGCGGCGGAAGGGAGCCTGGCTCCGGTGGACTGCCTGAGAACGCCGGAAAACCAGTGCAGCAGAAAAGATGACTGTGCCGCTCTGAAACTTTGGGAAGAACTGGATAAGGCCATCGGCGGCGTAGTGGACCATTATACGCTGGAAGATCTGCTGAAGCGGCAGGACGAGGAATCCGACAGATAAACGGGAAAGGGAGGCGTCAGTATGAAGATGGGGACGACGTTTGGAGACAGACTGAGAGGTCTTGGGGAGGATTACCAGTTTCGGTTCCTGCTTACATCGGGCGCAGTTCTTTTGTCGGCCTTGGTTCAATGCTTTGCCCTGCAGGCCCTGATCAGGCCTGCGGGGATTATTTCCGGCGGATTTACAGGAATTGCTATGTTGATGGAGGCTTTAGGAAATCGGCTGGGAGTTCCTGTTTCCATGCAGGCTGTGATGCTGATTCTGAATGTACCTGTAGCTTTGTTCTGCGCCCGGGGAATCAGCCTGAGGTTTACAGCTTTTTCGCTGGCTCAGGTGGCCCTGAGCAGTTTTTTTCTTCAGGTCTGTCACTTTAGCCCTCTGTTTGGGGACCAGATCTTAAATGTAATTTTCGGAGGAGTTCTGCTGGGGGCCTCCGTTGTCATTGCCCTCAAGGGAAATGCGTCCACCGGCGGAACAGATTTTATATCGCTTTATGTAACAAACCGAACGGGAAAATCCATCTGGACCTGGGTTTTTATGGGCAACGCTCTTTTGTACTGTCTTTATGGAGCATTGTTCGGCTGGATGGCCGCCGGCTATTCCATTATTGTTCAGTATATTTCCACCCGGATTATTTCCGCCTTCCATCATCGGTATGATCTGGTTACTGTGCAGATTACAACTAAGCTGGGACCGGAGATGGCAGATGCCTATGTCAGCCATTTTCGTCACGGAATCTCCTGCGTGGAGGCTGAAGGAGGATACAGTAAGAAAAAAATGTATTTGCTGAATACGGTAGTATCCTCCTATGAAACCTCAGATGTGATACGCCTGCTGCGACAGGTGGACAGCCGCGTTTTTTTTAATATAATGAAGACGGAGCGGGTTGTTGGCTCCTTCTACCGGAAGCCTATGGAGTGACCATTTCCCAAACCTTTTAGCGGGAGATGTCCGCTTCAAGTCCGCAGAGCCTGCGAATTACGTAGCCAGCCATTAAAAGTCCGGCTACTGGGGGCACAAAGGAAACGCTTCCGGGGGTGGCGCGCATTTTGGTCTTATCGCCTTCGGCCGCCGCCGAAGGCCGGATGGGCTGTTCGGGGGACCAGCAGACGGTCAGTCTGTCCAGGTTTCTGGACTTCAGCTCCCGGCGCATAACCCGGCATAGAGGGCAAACCCTTGTCTGGCTGATATCCGAAATCCGGAACAATTCCGGGTACAGCTTATTTCCGGTTCCCATGGCGGAAATGATGGGGATGGAATGCTCCTTGGCGTAAGCTGCCAAAGCCAGTTTGGAGGAAACCGTGTCGATGGCGTCCAGGATAAAATCCACGGGTCCTGCCTGGCTCATCACCTCCGCAAGATTTTCCGGAAGCACAAAAGTTTCGCAGAGGGTCACCTCTGTTTCCGGACAGATATCACGAATCCGCTCTTTCATCACCTGGGCTTTGCCGCGGCCCACGGTGCTGTGAAGGGCGATTATTTGACGGTTCAGATTGGTCAGGGAGACGGTATCATGGTCGGCAAGGAAAAGCTTTCCCACGCCGCCCCGGGCCAGGGCCTCCGCAGCGTGGGAGCCCACTCCGCCAAGGCCGAAAACGGCCACCTGGCTCCGGGCCAGAACTTCCATTCCGTCTGTGCCTATCAGCATTTCTTCTCTTGAAAATTCATTCATTTTTTTCTATCCTTTCCGCGCGGTATCCTTTCCCGCGATGCCGGGGACCGGCGCTCATTTCTGAAAATTCCGTTTACACCCATTTATCCTAACGGCTTCTATGCCGGTCTGTCAAGAAGGCAGGCTGCGCTGTTTCAGAAAAAATACCTTTGTTTTTCTTTTGAACAATGGTACAATGGGAACAGTATTATACCTAACGGAGGTTATTCACGTATGCATATGAAAGACGGATTGATTCGGGCTGCGGCGGCCACTCCTAAGATCCGGGTGGCGGATCCTCAGTTTAACGGAGAACGGGTCATAGAGCTGATGGAGGAGGGATATAAGCAGGGCGCGAAGCTGATGGTATTTCCTGAGCTTTGCCTGACGGCTTATACCTGCGGGGATTTATTCTTGCAGCGCCCCCTTCTGGAAAAGGCGAGAGAGGCTTTAAAACAGGTGGCCGATGCCACCAGGGATAAGGACATGCTGGTGTTTGTAGGTCTTCCCTGGGACAGGGACGGAAAGCTTTATAACGTGGCGGCTGCCTTAAAGGACGGCCGGCTTCTGGGACTGGTTCCCAAGAAGAACCTTCCCAATTATTCGGAGTTCTATGAGGCCAGACATTTCAGCCCCGGAAATGAGAAGCCGGTGATGGAGGCATGGGAGGGAGAGCTGGTCCCCATGGGAACCAATCTGCTGTTTTGCTGTGAAAATATGCCGGAGCTGAAAGTGGCGGCTGAAATCTGCGAGGACGTGTGGGTACCCTGTCCGCCCAGCATCCGCCACTGTATGGCGGGGGCTACGGTAATTGTCAATTGTTCTGCCAGCGATGAAACTACGGGAAAAGACATTTATCGCAGGGAATTGATTTGCGGACAGTCCGCCCGTCTGGTCTGCGGCTATGTTTACGCTAATGCCGGAGATGGGGAATCTACCCAGGATCTGGTGTTTGGAGGTCAAAACATTATCAGTGAAAACGGAACCTGTCTGGCAGAATCCAGGCGCTTTGCTAATGAGACGATTTACGGAGATATCGACCTGCAGCGGCTGGACTGCGAACGGCGCAGGATGAACACTTATCCTGAAGGAGGGGAACTGCCCACGGAGGGAGGATATATTCGTATTTCCTTCTCCTTCTCTGAGGAGGGAAAAGCGGTTCAGGGGAGGATGCGCCGTTTGATTGATCCGGCTCCCTTTGTGCCGAAGGATCCGGCGCAGAGAAGCCGCCGCTGCGAGGAAATTCTTTCGATCCAGGCGATGGGCCTGAAGAAACGTCTGGAACATACGGGCTGCCGGAACGCGGTGCTGGGCCTTTCGGGAGGATTGGATTCAACCTTGGCTCTTCTGGTAACCGTCAGGGCTTTTGATATGCTGGAAATTCCCAGAGAGAGGATCTGCTGCGTGACGATGCCCTGTTTCGGAACTACGGACCGCACCTATACCAACGCCTGTGCCATGGCAAGGCAGGTGGGCGCTTCCCTGCGGGAGGTGAATATCCGCCGTTCTGTTTCCTGCCACTTTGAGGATATCGGGCAGGACCCGGAGGTTCATGATGTGACCTATGAAAACGGGCAGGCCAGAGAGCGGACTCAGGTTCTGATGGATATTGCCAATCAGGTGGGCGGTCTGGTGGTTGGAACAGGAGATATGTCGGAGCTTGCTTTGGGCTGGGCCACTTACAATGGGGATCATATGTCCATGTATGGAGTCAACGCTTCCGTCCCTAAGACCCTGGTGCGCCATCTGGTCCGCTATTATGCGGATACCTGCGGCGACGGGGCCTTGTCCGGAGTGCTTTATGATGTGCTGGATACCCCTGTAAGTCCGGAGCTTCTGCCGCCTAAAGACGGGGAGATTGCACAGAAGACGGAAGATTTGGTGGGTCCCTATGAACTTCATGATTTCTTCCTTTATCATATACTGCGTTTTGGCTACGCGCCCTCCAAAATTTACCGGATGGCCCTGCAGGCTTTTGAGGAGCAGTATGATGGAAAAACCATTCTTCATTGGCTGAAAACCTTTTACCGGCGCTTCTTTTCCCAACAGTTTAAGCGTTCCTGCCTTCCGGACGGTCCCAAGGTGGGCTCAGCTGCTCTCTCCCCCAGAGGAGATTTGAGAATGCCCAGCGATGCGGTAAACCGTCTCTGGATGGAGGATTTGGAAGAATTGGAGAAGGAGGAGGCTCGATGATTGCCAGCACCGCCAATAAACAGGTCAAGTATGTGGTGAATTTAAGGGACAAGGCCAGAGTACGCAGGGAGGAAGGCCTGTTTATCGCCGAGGGACTCCGGATGTGCCGGGAGCTGGACCCGGCGCAAACGCGGCAGGTCTATGTGACGGAAAGTTTTGCGAAAGAGGAGGAAAACCGCCGCTGGTTAAGGGAATTCTCCTGGGAGATGGTATCCGACGGAGTCATGGCGCATATGGCCGGGACCAGAACGCCTCAGGGTGTACTGGCCCTGGTCCGTCAGAGAACCTGTACGTTGGAATCTCTTTTAAAGGAAGATCCTTCAGGCCCTAAAACATGCCTGATGATTTTGGAAACCATTCAGGATCCGGGCAATCTGGGAACTATTTTGCGGGCGGGAGAGGGGGCCGGCATTACAGGGCTGATCATGAGCCCGGATACGGCGGATATCTATAACCCCAAAGTGATCCGTTCTACGATGGGTTCCTGCCTCAGAGTGCCGTTTGTTTACGCTCAGGATTTTGCCGGAGCCCTGGCAAAGATTAAGGAGGAGAAAATCCGCCTGTTTGCAGCTCATTTGCAGGGAAGCGTTCCCTATGATGAAGAGGATTACAGAGGAAGAGTTGCCTTTCTCATTGGAAATGAGGCCAATGGTCTGACGGAGGAGACGGCAAAAACAGCGCACTGCCGCATCCGTATCCCCATGGCGGGCCGGGTGGAGTCGCTGAATGCGGCTGTGGCTGCTTCTGTGCTGATGTTCGAGGCTGCCCGACAGAGGAGAAGAGGATAGAAGAGGCGAAGCGGGATGGGGGAGAAAACGAAAATCCTGGACCCAAACCGGCAGTATGGCCTTGTGCTGGAGGGAGGCGGCGCAAGAGGAGCTTACCAGATCGGCGCCTGGATGGCCCTGAGGCAGGCAGGAATCCGTATTAAGGGGATTGCGGGAGCTTCCGTCGGCGCTTTAAACGGGGCGCTGATCTGCATGGATGATATAGAAAAGGCCAGAAACATATGGGAGAATATCCGGTATTCCCAGATCATGAATGTGGAGGATCAGGTGATGGAGCGGCTTTATCCATTTCACCTTAAACATCTTCCGGGACTGTTAAGAGAGGGTAAGCGTATTCTGAAGTCCGGAGGATTGGATGTAGAACCTCTGAAACGGCTGATTGAGGAGAATATCGATGAGGCGAAGATCCGGGCTTCCGGCTGTCAGCTTTTTATGACCGCCTGTTCTCTGACGGACCGAAAGCCGGTAGCTGTGGAGGTTTCGCAGATCCCTGAGGGAGAGCTGGCGGATATGCTTATGGCCAGCTCCTATCTTATAGGCTTCCGCCAGGAAAAGCTTGGGGGAAAATACTATCTGGACGGAGCTTACTGCAACAATGTTCCGGTGGATATATTGATTGGGGAAGGATATAAAGATATTATCGTTATTCGGATTTATGGGTTTGGAGTGGATACGGAAAAACGTCTGAAAGTGCCGGAGGATGTGCGTCTGTATCATATTTGTCCAAAAGAGGATCTGGGAAAAATTTTGGAGTTTGACGCCTCCAGGGCCAGAAAAAATATTGCTATTGGCTACCGGGATGGCTGCAGGCTGACCGGCATAAGGGAAAAATGACAGATTGGGAGGCAGAAGCCGGGAAAGAAAATGGATTTCATATTTGACATGGAAACCGGAAAGGATTAAAATGGGGTATCTGCCAATGCAATGGCATATCCATGAGATACAGCAAAATGAGGAGGACAAACGGGATGAATTTAAAGGGAAGACATTTTTTGACGTTGAAAGATTTTACTCAGGAGGAGATTGTCTGGCTGCTGGATTTGGCTGCGGATTTCAAGGAGAAAAAGAAAAATGGTGTTCCGGTAGACTGCCTGAGAGGGAAAAACGTGGCGCTGATTTTTGAAAAAAACAGCACCAGAACCCGGTGCGCCTTTGAAGTGGCGGCTCATGACCTTGGAATGGGCAGCACCTATCTGGATCCCGTCAGTTCCCAGATCGGCAAAAAGGAAAGCATCGCTGATACGGCCAGGGTGCTTGGGCGCATGTATGAAGGAATCGAATACAGAGGATTTGGCCAGGAAATTGTGGAGGAGCTGGCAAAGTACGCGGGAGTTCCGGTCTGGAATGGCCTGACCAATGAGGATCATCCTACGCAGATGCTGGCGGATCTGCTGACGATTCGGGAGCATTTGGGACGTTTGAAGGGCCTGAAGCTGGTATATATGGGAGACGCCCGGTACAATATGGGAAATTCTTTGATGATTGCCTGCGCGAAGATGGGGATGCATTTTGTAGCCTGCGCTCCTGAAAAGTATTTCCCGGATCCTGAACTGGTAGAGGAATGCCGTGTGTTTGCGGCGGAAAGCGGAGGCTCCGTCATGCTGACAGAGGATGTGGCTGAAGCGGTAAAAGGAGCTGATGTCATTGATACCGATGTATGGGTGTCCATGGGCGAGCCTGATGAGGTATGGGAGGAACGGATTCGTGATCTGACTCCTTACAAGGTAACGATGGATGTTATGGAGGCAGCCGGGCCTCAGGCCATATTCCTCCACTGTCTGCCTTCCTTCCATGATCTGAAGACAAAGATTGGAAAAGAGATGGGAGAGCGGTTTGGAATCCGGGATATGGAAGTGACCGACGAGGTGTTCGAATCTTCCAGATCGGTTGTATTTGATGAGGCGGAAAACCGCATGCATACGATTAAAGCGGTCATGTATGCCACATTAACGGAAGGAAATCAGTAATGCGCGGACAATCCAGAAGGGGAGAGCGTCACATGGGAGTATTTCTGGACGTTCTCCATCTTGTGACAGGAATCATTATAGTGATAATGGGGATGCTCGCATTTGTCAATCCGGCAGAGAACAGCGGGCTGTTTCCTCTGGTTTTTTTCCTGGCGGCCATATTAAGCGGCGTCAGCGGTATATTCGAGCTGAAGGTTCATACCAGAACAAACAAAAAGAAGGCGGCGGGTATCTTTCATCTTGGAATCTGCGCCGTTCTGGCGGCAGTAGGAATTCTCAGCGCGGCCAGCATCTGGGGGTAAAGCTTCATGGAAGAAATGAAAGTGATGAAATTAGATAAAGAGAAACTGGAACATGAGCTGAAAACAAAGTGGGCCGCCCGAAATCTCTGCTGTTTTGATGCCGTTGATTCTACCAATCTGGAGCTTATCCGTCTGGCAAAAGAAGACGCTCCTCATGGAACACTGGTGATCGCGGACAGCCAGATGGCAGGCAAAGGGAGAATGGGAAGAAAGTGGATTTCTCCTCCGGGCAGCGGAATCTGGATGAGCCTGCTGCTGCGGCCGGAGATTTCCCCTCAGTCCGCTTCTATGCTGACGCTGGTGGCAGCTTTGGCGGTGGTGGAAGGGATTCGTGGGGAAACAGGGCTGAATCCTCAGATCAAATGGCCCAATGATGTGGTGCTGGAGGGACGCAAGATCTGTGGAATCCTGACGGAGATGAGTACGGAGGCGGGAGCTATCCGATATGTGATTCCGGGCATTGGAATTAACGTGAATATGACTGAGTTCCCTCCCGAACTGACAGAGACAGCCGCTTCTCTGCGTATGGTTCTGGGCCGCCCTTTAAAGAGAGAACCGCTGATCGCCCGGGTCATGGAAGCTTTCGAAAAATACTACGCACGTTTTCTGGAGACGGAGGATCTTTCCGGATTGATGGAGGAATACAACCGCTGTTCGGTCAATCTGGGACGCCAGGTTCGTGTTTTGGACGGAGCTTCTCCTTATCAGGGGGAGGCTATGGGGATTGACAGCCAGGGAAGCCTGGTGGTAAAAATGGCGGACGGACGTCTTCGCCGGGTGATTTCCGGAGAGGTATCGGTTCGCGGTATTTATGGGTATGCTTTATGACAGGACATTTCTATGATCAGCTGCAGACTCTGGAGGAGACGTCTCTTTCTGATGAAGAACGGATCAGCGCCGCTGTCCGTCCTTTGCTTTTCTGGTATGAAAAAAACGCCAGAGACCTGCCCTGGCGGAACAGCCCGACTCCTTACCGGGTCTGGATATCGGAGATTATGCTCCAGCAGACCAGGGTGGAAGCGGTAAAACCTTATTTTGCCCGTTTTATGGAAGCTCTGCCAAAGGTGAAGGATTTGGCAGAGGTGGATGAAGAACGCCTGATGAAGCTGTGGGAGGGGCTGGGCTATTACTCCAGAGCAAGAAATCTGAAAAAAGCTGCACTGCAGATCATGGAAGAATATGGCGGCTGCCTCCCGGCCAGTGCGGAAAAGTTGATGAAGCTTCCGGGAATCGGAAGCTATACGGCCGGGGCGATCGCCTCGATTGCCTTTGGAATCCCGGCCCCTGCGGTGGACGGCAACGTGCTCCGTGTGCTTTCCAGACTGCTGGCCAGCCGTCAGGATATTCGCAAGGGAACGGTAAAGACCTGGATGGAGCGGCTTCTGAGGGGGGTGATACCGGCTCGGAATCCGGGGGATTTTAATCAGGCATTGATTGAAATTGGCGCGATCGTTTGCCTGCCTTCCGGCGAACCTAAATGCGGGGAATGTCCTCTGGAGTCTTTGTGCCTTGCCCGGAGACGGGGACTGTTAAAAGAAATTCCGGTGCGCTCGCCTTTGAAGAGTCGCAGGAGGGAGGAACTGACCGTTTTTCTGATCCGCAGAGGAGATCAGGTGGCTATTCGCAGAAGACCGGATCAGGGGCTTTTGGCTTCTCTGTATGAGCTTCCCAATCTCTCCGGATGGCAGGAGGCGGACCGGGCGCTGGAGGCCTATCGTATTCCGGAAAGCCAGGTGGAAGCTGTGGAGCCGCTGCCGGAAGCAAAGCATATTTTTTCTCATGTGGAATGGCATATGAAGGGATTTCTTATCCGGCTGAAACCGGATGGAGAAAAGAGCGAGGAACTGGCAGAGGGCTGCTTTTTTGTAGAGAAACAGCAGATTCGCACATCCTACGCCCTGCCTGGAGCTTTTGTTGCCTACTCTGCTTTGATTTGAGGATGGATAAGCCTGCAAAAAGGGGATATACTGGAAAAGAGGGATGATCAATGAAGGAAATGATGTTTGTGTTTAATCCCTGTTCAGGCCGGGAGCAGATCCGGGGAAAGCTGATGGGGATTCTGGACATTTTTACAAAAGCCGGATATGATATTCACGTCCATGTGACCCAGCGGCAGGAGA
>ENA-OWOC01000071-OWOC01000071.1-gut-metagenome-genome-assembly--contig:-NODE-71-length-53690-cov-6.560163_pt1 | contig 53690 bp, 47 predicted proteins | sample MGYA00248245_ERZ651791 | MGnify/ENA primary metagenome ERZ651791 (study PRJEB26908, sample SAMEA4031703) | gut metagenome | biome: gut; feature: normal infant; material: stool | place: China | collected 2015 ...
AGAGCAGGTTTCGCACAGGTGCCGCATAGTGAACCTCATCCTGGCTTTCGATTCCCAGCAGGAGATAGGCTGCTCTCTGGTCCTCCATAGCCGACAGTGCCTTAAACAAATCCCGGTATCTCTGTACCGGCTCGCCTTTCCGGTCCGTTCCATATGGCATGGAAAGCTCCGCCGGGTCCAGCTCCCTTAACTGCCCCGGGTCAATGACCTGCTGTCCTTCATACAGGTAAAAGTTAAAAATATCCGCAAATACGCTGCTTTGCGTCAGATAGCTTTTTGTGGCCCTATCCACTTTTCCCACTACGTTTCTTCCTCCTTCATTTTACTAAAATTATCAGTTACTGTAAAGGGTGTGCTGGCCGCCGAAATGCAGCCGGGATACCTGGAGAACCAGGCAGTTTTGAATCTCCTAGCAGACTGAATGCTGCTGATGAGGTTATTCTATCAGATTGGGAGGGGGGATGCAAGGATTATTTTCCTAGGGCAGTAACATTTTAGGGTCATCACAAAATCAGCTTTACCGCAGTTGGTCCGTGAAAGGTTCGGGAGGATAAGGCGGAGACAAAAACGGAGCCGGCAGTACTTTTTGGCCGACTCCAATGGTTTTGCGCTAACTCTTTTAAGCTTGATTTTCTTAGGCCTCTATACCCAGCCGCTCCATCCACTCTTTCTCTTTAAAGCCAGGAATTACGAAATCGTCTCCCACCAAAAGGGGACGTTTGACCAGCATGCCGTCAGAGGCCAGAAGGGTGATTTGTTCCTCTTCGCTCATGGAAGGCAGACGGTCCTTTAAGTTTAATTCCTTGTACTTCATTCCGCTGGTGTTGAAAAAGCGTTTCAGAGGAAGACCGCTTTGTTTGACCCACTTGGTAAGTTCTTGGGAGGATGGATTCTTCTCCACAATATGGCGGTCTGTAAATTCAATCTGGTGTTCCATAAGCCATTTTTTTGCTTTCTGGCAAGTAGAACATTTGGGATATTCGATAAAAAGTATCATAGGTTTTCTCCTTCCTTAGCAACTATTGGTATACAACTGGGGAGGGCTTGCGGCCGTTCCTCCCCATAGGAGCCGGAACGGCCGCCTTGGAATGTTTACAGTGCAGTTCCCGTTTTAGGAACGGAAAATCGGGATAAATCCACTCCTTCCAGCTTCAGAAGTCGGATTTTTTTCTCGATTCCGCCGGCGTAGCCGGTTAAGCTTCCGTTGGAGCCTACTACACGGTGACAGGGGATGATGATAGAGATGGGATTGTGGCCTACCGCATTCCCTACTGCCTGGCCGGACATGGACGGTCTGCCCATCCGCGCAGCCGCCTCCTGGGCGATTTGACCGTAGGTGACAACCTGGCCATAGGGAATCTGGCATAAGATATCCCAAATCAGACAGCGGAATTCGCTGCCTTCGGGGGCTAAGGGAAGTTCCGAAGGAAGGGGATTCCTGCCGGAAAAGTACTGGTCCAGCCAGCTGCGGGCCGCTTTCAGCGGTTCCGGTTCCTCCTGGCCCTGGAGAACCGGGGACATGGGCTGGGAAAGAGGCTGCCCGAAATATTTCTGACCGTCAATCCAGAGTCCGACCAGATGAGTTTCATTGCAGGCCAGGGTTAAAGGACCCAATATAGAAGAATAAGATGCGCAGCAGTACAAAATCAATCCCTCCTTTGTTCAGAACTCCACTTCATGGTTAGTTCCATTTCTCCTGTGTCCGCGTCCTGATTTCTGGCGGTTGTTTGAAGGCCTTCTTTTAGATAAAACCTTACCGCCGCTTCATTTTTTTCATATACGTTCAGGTGGAATGATGGATAACAGGATTTGAGCTGCCGGAAAAGTTCTCCTCCGATTCCTCTGGAACGAAAGGAGCGGTCTACGAAAATTCCGGCTAGGTATTCCCCCTGCATTCCGGCAAAGGCTAGGACGGTCTTCTCGGATTCCCACACCAAAATCTTTGCCAGTGGAAGCTGTTCCCGAACCAGGGGGCTTCGGGAAATCCAGTAGTTCGGCGAAATAAAGGGGTGGGCATCCAGATTGCCCTCCAGCCAGATTCTCATAATAGTATCCAAGTCTTTTGGGGAAAAGGAACGAATCATAGACGGCCTCCTTGATGCAGTATTCGTAAGCGATTTCAGTATAGCACAGGAGACCAGATTTGAACAGATGGGATCTCGCCGTTCCGGCTTGGCGCAGAATTTGACATATGTAGGGGTTATCCTTTGCTGGGTCGCAGTGCCTGGCGGCAAAGGCGGCGCCGAAGTGGTTTCCCCAAAGATTCGAAAAAATAAAAACGAACAGCCCCATATAAGCGGCCTCTTTTAAGGCATCGCCAAATACATGGTTGGTCATGTTGCTGAATCCGCCCGGGGCCAGGTCGATGCCCTGGGAGATGGCGATGTTATAGACCTCCATGCCGTAGGCCATAACATACGACATAATGATTCCGAAAATAAGTTCCTGTTTTTTGTTCCTAGGCATTGTTTTTCCTACGTTAATTGAATTTTGTACAAAAAAACGCGGGGCTTTCAACTGGATTTACGCAGTTATGCCACACGTTTGCTTCCTTTAAATTATAGTCCTCACATAGCTTTTTTCAAAGGCAATGTTGCACAAAAATCGTAATTTCATTTATGTATAATACGCCTGATCCCGGCCATTTTTAGTTCTTGACATTTCCATATAGAGAAGGTACTATCTGTTTAGAACCATTGCGGGCCGCGTTAAACGTCCCGGACAACTGAATAGAGCGAGCAGCCGGTGCCGTCCGCCGTTTGAGGCAGGACGGTTAAAAGGGAAACAGGTGGAAAACCTGTGCGATCTCGTCACTGTAAGCAGGGAGCTCATGGCATTGATGTCACTGATGAATCATTGGGAAGGCAGCCATGGACGGTGATCTGCGAGCCAGGAAACCTGCCGTCTGTTGGTACGGGGAGAATGAACGCTTCCAAATCACGAGGAATTGATTGTACTGTTGACCGCTGAAAGTCTTTTCATCTGCAATCCTTTTACGCCTTCGTAAAGGGGTTTTTGTTTTTTCTGTACCAGTCCGCAGAAATGCGGAAAAGCGGGCACCTAAAACGTGGCCCTCAGAGGCAAAGGGTCAGAAAAACAGAAGGAGGATTAACAGATGAAGAGAAGAAACGGGAGGCGAGTGCTGATGGCAGGCATTCTGTGCGCCGCCTTTTTAGCAGGCTGTAATGGAGGGGAGCGGTCTCAGACAGAGGCAGCCCAGGAACAGGAAACGTCCTATGGACAGAAAACGACAGAGCAGCCCGGCACCCAGGAGGCAGCCGTGGAGGAGGAGACGATGAATCAGGAAATGGTAAATGAGGAAGAGAATTACAATACCGGAGACGCCAGTCTGGACAATCCAAGAAACCAGGATGGAATTGGTGAAACAGAGCTGCTGGTGGTCAGCTTCGGCACCAGCTATAATGACAACCGCAGATTGACTATCGGCGCCATTGAGGATAGTCTGGAAAAGGCATTTCCGGAATACGGGGTACGCCGGGGCTTTACCAGTCAGATTATCATTGACCATATCAAAAACAGGGACGGAGAGGCGATCGACAATGTGGCCCAGGCTCTGGAGCGGGCGGCGGATAATGGGGTGAAAACCCTGATTGTCCAGCCCACCCATCTAATGAACGGACTGGAATACCAGGATTTGGAAAATGAGGTGGCTCAGTACAGTGACGCTTTCCAGCAGGTGGTGATTGGAGCGCCTCTTTTAACCAGCGAGGAGGACTATGAGAAAGTGATGGGGGCAGTGGTGGAAGCCACGGCGGAGTATGATGATGGGGAAACAGCTATTTGCCTCATGGGCCATGGAACGGAGGCGGAGTCCAACAGCGTTTATGAAAAGATGCAGGAGACCTTCCGGTCTGCTGGTTACGACAATTATTTTGTAGGAACCGTAGAGGCACACCCAGGTCTGGAGGATGTGCTGAAGGATGTTCAGGAAGGGGAGTACCGGAGAGTGGTGCTGCGCCCGCTGATGATTGTGGCCGGAGACCATGCCAACAACGATATGGCAGGGGATGAGGAGGGTTCTTGGAAGTTTGCCTTTGAGGCTGCCGGATACCAGGTGGAGACAGTGGTAGAGGGCTTGGGACAGCTTCCGGCTATCCAGGAGCTGTTTGCCGACCATGTCCGGGCGGCAGCAGCGTCCCTTGAAAATGAGCAGTAAGGAAAACAGAAAGGCGGCAGATAAGATTGTGGTTTTAGCTGCCGCCTTTCTGCTTCTGACGATATTGCTGTGCGGGTGCGGAGGAAAAGAAACGGAGAGGGACGGAAAGCTGCCTGGAGAGGAGACAACAGAGGCGGCCGGATCGGAATGTCATCTTCGGGATGGGGTTTATTCTATTCAGGCAGATTCCAGTTCCTCTATGTTTCGGGTGACACAGTGCAGCCTCCAGGTAGATGGGGGACAGATGAGGGCGGTGATGACTCTCGGAGGAACCGGCTATTTAAAGCTGTTTATGGGTACAGCTGAAGAGGCGGCGGCCGCCCCGGACGAGGAGTGCATCCCCTATCAAACGAACGATAAGGGGGAATATACTTATACAGTACCGGTGGAGGCCCTGGACGAGCCGGTTGCCTGCGCAGCCTACAGCCGCAGAAAGGAAACCTGGTATGACCGAACCCTGATATTCCGGTCCGACTCTCTGCCGCTGGAAGCCTTTGCGGAGGGAGCCATTGTCACAGCGGAAAGTTTGGAACTGACAGATGGGATTTACGAAGTGCAGGTAGAGTTAAAAGGCGGGTCCGGGCGGGCGTCCATTGATTCGCCTGCCAGGATGCGGATTCAGGATCAAAAGGCAGAGGCTGTAATCGCATGGGGAAGCGACAGCTACGATTATATGAAGGTGGACAGCGTTCGCTATGAAGCTCAGGTTGTGGAGGGACAGTCAGTCTTTACCATTCCGGTGGCCTGCTTTGACCGGGATTTGCCGGTGACAGCCAATACAATTGCTATGAGCGAGCCACATGAAATACAGTATAGCCTTAGATTTGATTCTGGTTCGATTCGCCCTGTGAAAGAGGAGGGGGAGGAAAACACAGGCGGAAACGGCCAGAGGATTTCCTGGTCCCAAATGCGGCCCAGCGCCTCCATGTCCCTGTCCTACGCCAGCCAATTTACGGTGGACCTGTATGAAGGCGGCTTTCGTCTGATTTCCATTGGAGATGGCAGCCGCTATCTGGTTGTTCCACAAGGACAGGAAGTTCCGGAGGGACTGGATGAGGAGATTCAGGTGCTGCGTCAGCCCCTGGACCAAATCTATCTGGTAGCGACCTCCGCCATGGATCTGTTTCGTTCTCTGGACAGCCTGGATCAGATTCGGCTGTCCGGAACCCGTACAGAGGGGTGGCATATCGTGGAGGCCCGTCAGGCCATGGAGGAGGGCAGGATTCTCTACGCAGGTAAGTACAATGCACCGGATTATGAGCTGATCTACGGAGAAGGCTGCGATTTGGCAGTGGAATCCACCATGATTTACCATTCTCCGGAAGTGAAGGAACGGCTGGAGGAGCTGGAGATTCCGGTATTGGTGGAGCGCTCCAGCTATGAAAGCCATCCTCTTGGCAGAATGGAATGGCTGAAGCTTTACGGCGTTCTTCTGGGAAAAGAGGAGCTGGCCCAGGAGATTTTCGATAAAAATATGGAGCGGCTGGAAGATGTGCTGAGCCAGCCGGCAACAGGAAAGACAGTGGCGTTTTTCTACATAAATTCCAACGGGTCGGTTAATGTGCGTAAAAGCGGGGACTATGTGGCGGAAATGATTCGGATGGCAGGAGGAACTTATGTATTTCAGAACCTCGCGGAGGAAAACGCCCTGTCCACCATGAATATGCAGATGGAGGATTTCTATTTGGGCGCAAAGGATGCGGATGTTCTGATTTATAACAGTACCATTGACGGTCAGCTGGAGACAGTGGATGAACTGTTGGCCAAGAGCGGTCTTCTGGCAGATTTTAAGGCAGTCCGGGAAGGAAATGTGTGGTGTACCAGGGAGAATTTGTTTCAGTCTGCCATGGGGTTAGGGGATATGATACTGGATATTCACGCAGTTCTCACAGACCATCAGCCGAGAAATCTGACCTATCTGTACCGGCTGAACTGAGAACTAATGCGATTTAATTTAGGAGGGAAAGGTTTTGAGATCACAGAAAATCCGGCGTATTGGCCTTTCGTTTTTGACACTTCTGATCCTGCTGATTTTGCTGGCAGCATGGAACCTGAATTCCGGAAGCCTGTCTCTCTCCTGGAGGGAGGTGGGATGGATTCTTCTGAATCCCGAAGGGGAAAATGGAGCGATTATCTGGGAAATCCGTCTCCCCCGCCTGTTGGCCGCCGCCCTTTTGGGCGGCGCTCTTTCTGTTTCCGGTTTCCTTCTTCAGACTTTCTTTGATAATCCAATTGCCAGTCCCTTTGTACTGGGGATTTCCTCAGGGGCCAGACTGGCAGTATCCGTACTGCTGGTGGGAGTTTTGGGCAAAGGAGGAATGATTACCTCATGGATGATGGTGGGATCAGCCTTTTTGGGCGCAATGGCGTCTATGGGGCTGGTGCTGCTGGTTTCCCGGCGGATTCGGCAAATGGCGGTGCTGGTGATCTGCGGCGTTATGATCGGGGATCTCTGCTCAGCTGCCACCAATATTGTCATCTCTTTTGCAGACGATGCCAACATCGCCAACCTTCACAACTGGTCCCAGGGAAGCTTTTCCGGTATTTCCTGGGAGAATCTTCAGGTTATGGCACCTGTGGTGATGCTGGCGGCGGTCGGAGCCTTCTGCCTGGCAAAGCCTATGGGAGCCTACCAGCTGGGGGAGGTATATGCCCGGAACATGGGAGTTGATATTCGAAGTTTCCGATTTATGCTGATTCTGCTCTCCGGCATCCTTTCTGCCGCTGTGGCGGCCTTCGCCGGACCAGTTTCTTTCGTAGGCATTGCGGTCCCTCATTTGATGAAAGGCCTCCTGGGTACTGCAAGACCATCGGTGATGATTCCGGCCTCCTTTCTGGGAGGAGGAGCCTTCTGCCTTTTCTGCGACCGCATTGCGAGAACTATTTTTGCCCCTGAGGAGCTGACCATCAGCACAGTGACGGCAGTATTCGGCGCGCCGGTAGTAATCTGGATGCTGCTAAAACGGCGGCGGGGAGGAAAGGAGTGAGGAGAAACATGAGGGAGTGGGCTCTTGCTGCAAAGGGAATGGAAGTAGGATATGATAAAAAGCCTTTCATTAAGAATATTGAAATTCGGGTAAGGCCGGGGGAAATTCTTACCTTAATCGGTCCCAACGGTTCAGGAAAATCTACTATATTAAAAAGCCTTATTGGCCAGCTGGAGCTGCTGGGCGGTCGGGTTTATCTGGGGGAAAGGGATATGAAGGGAATGTCCCCAGGAGAGATCGCGAGAACCATGTCCATTCTTATGACTCAGCGGCCCAGCCCGGAGCTTATGACCTGCGGGGAAGTGGCGGAAACGGGACGGTATCCCTATACAGGCCGGCTGGGAATGCTGAGAGGTGAGGACCGGAGAAAGGTCTGCCAGGCCATGGAGATGGTTGGGGCAGAGAAGCTGTATGATTTTCCTTTTTTGCAGGCCAGCGATGGACAGAGGCAGAGGGTTTTGCTGGCCCGGGCAATCTGCCAGGATCCGGATGTAATTGTTATGGACGAGCCAACGTCCTTTCTGGATATTAGGGGTAAGCTGGAATTTCTGGAACTTATTGTCAGTCTGGCCAGAGAGAAAAAAACGGCGGTGATTCTGTCCCTCCACGAACTGGATTTGGCTCAGAAGATTTCTGACCGGGTGCTGTGCATCCGGGACCGCCGTGTGGACCGGTACGGCACTCCGGAGGAGATTTTCCAAAAAGGTTATATGGAGCAGCTTTTCCGTCTCAAAAAAGGAAGCTACAATCCGGATTTCGGCAGCCTGGAGCTGGCGGGGATCCAGGGCCAGCCCTCTCTTTTTGTCATTGGGGGAAACGGAAGCGGGATTGAAACTTACCGCAGGCTTCGAAGACAGGCCATACCCTTTGCCGTGGGCATTCTGCAGGAAAATGATGTGGACTATCCGGTGGCGTCGGCGCTGGCAGTTCGTGTGGTCAGTGAGAAGGCTTACGAGCCTATGGGAGAGAAGGCTTATAAGGAGGCAAAGCGCCTGATGGAAAGCTGCGGACGGGTGGTTTGTTGTTTGAACGAATTTGGAACAGTAAATGAGATGAACCGCCGATTGGCGCAGCTGGCCAGAGAAAAAGGGTGGCTTTAGCGGTTATGGCTCCCATGCAACAATTGTATAGTTTATTTCCGCATTTCCCATTGATTTTACAAAATAATGCGCTTATAATTGGGAGCAAAGTTATTCTTGGAGAATGGAGGAAGAAACTATGGAAAAGAAAAATTTGGACTGGGCCAACATAGGCTTTTCCTATATGGTAACGGACAAGCGGTATGTCGCGGACTATAAAGACGGCAAGTGGGGAGAGGGGCGCATGACAGAGGATGCCAATGTAGTGATCAACGAATGCGCCGGTATTCTTCAATATTGTCAGGAGGTTTTTGAAGGATTAAAGGCCTACACCACAGAGGACGGCAGCATTGTTACCTTCCGTCCGGATCTAAATGCGAAGCGGATGATGGATTCCGCCAGACGTCTGGAGATGCCGCCCTTCCCGGAGGAGCGTTTTCTGGAAGCGGTGGATGCAGTGGTTCGTGAGAACGCGGCATGGGTTCCGCCCTACGGCAGCGGCGCAACCTTTTACCTGAGACCCTATATGTTTGCATCTGGCCCTGTAATCGGCGTTAAACCCTCTCAGGAATATCAGTTCCGTCTCTTTGGGACGCCGGTGGGCCCCTACTTTAAGGGCGGCGCAAAGCCGATCGCTATCTGTGTCAGTGATTTTGACCGGGCAGCCCCTCATGGCACAGGCCATGTAAAAGCAGGATTAAACTATGCAATGAGTCTCCACGCTTCCGTAACGGCTCACAGCGAGGGCTTTGACGAGAATATGTTCCTGGACCCCGCTACCAGAACCTATGTGGAGGAGACCGGCGGAGCAAATTTCCTCTTTGTAACTAAGGACGGCACGGTAATTACCCCCAAGTCCAACTCCATTCTGCCTTCCATTACAAGACGTTCTCTGGTTTACGTTGCGGAACACTACCTGGGACTGAAGGTGGAGGAACGTCCGGTGAAGCTGTCTGAGCTTGGAGACTTTGCAGAATGCGGGCTTTGCGGTACGGCGGCGGTGATTTCTCCGGTAGGCAAGGTGGTGGACCACGGAAAAGAAATCTGCTTCCCCAGCGGCATGGAGGAGATGGGGCCGGTGACCAAGAAGCTGTATGACACCTTGACAGGAATTCAGATGGGAACTGTTGAGGCTCCTGAGGGCTGGATCCGCAAAATCATGTAAGAGAAAAGGGCGCTGGAATGCCCAATGATAAAATTGAAAGGCTGTGTCCCTAAGACCGGAAAACCGGATTGAGGACACAGCCTTTTTGAAGATTCGCGGCAGTTCGGACCGCCACGAACTGCTGTGATAGTTTAAACGGAAGTTGCCTTTTTTCCCGCTTGCTGACCGATAAAGCTTCCCTGGTCGGAACCGTGGTAGATCGGCTTCCATTCCACCCGCCGTACCAGAGCGCAGGCTGAAATGGGAATATAGGTAAACATGAACAGCGGAAAAGTAAATGTATACAGCAGCTTCTTAGCAGTGCTCAGATGAATCTGCTTCCATTCGGAAACCATGGTAATGGCTCCATAAAGGAGAAGGCCAATATAAAAGGCGCCGATGGTTCGGAAAATGAATCCGGTGCTTTCCATCATTACCAGACGGGCAATGTAAGCCGGCTCTGTCATACAGGCAAACAGAACTACCAGGTTTACCAGAATCGCTGATAAGGTAAACAGCATCCCGGGCGCTACGGTCATAAACATGTCGTAGCAGGAGAATCCTTTTCGGCTGGGGGAAAAGCAGCCTTTTATCAGAGACAGGCCATACTTGCAGTCCACCTGATAGAAGCCTTTGGACCAGCGCAGCCGCTGATCCCAGGACTGCTTAAAAGCGATGGGCTGTTCATCGTAGATAACTGCTTTGTCACAGTAGCCAATGGTCTGGCCTTTTAAGGCGCAGTTGACAGAAAACTCAATGTCCTCGGTCAGCAGGTGATAGGGCCATCCGCCATTTTCACGGATGGTCTTGGCGGATACCAGAAATCCGGTACCGGAGATGGCACAGCTTATGCCCAGCTTCATGCGGGGATAATTTAAGAAACGAGCTTCCCGCAAAAACCACAGGCCGTAGCCGGCAGAAATCCAGTTGGCACCGAAATTTTTGGAATTTCGGTAGCTGGTGATAGCCGCGTATTTTCCGGTGTCAAATACCTTGTTCATTTCCCGGACAAAGTTGGGGTCAACGTAGTTGTCTGCGTCAAAGACGAAATATCCTTCGTAGTCGTCACGTCCTTCGCTGCTCAGTCTGGAAAAGAGATAATCCATTGCGTATCCTTTTCCTACCAGCGTCTTGTTGAAACGGCGGTAAACATAGGCGCCGGCCATTTCCGCTACCCGGGCGGTGTTATCGGTGCAGTTGTCCGCGATTACATAGATATCCAAAAGCTCACTTGGATAGTTCTGTTCTTTCAAGCTTTGGATCAGGCCGCCGATGACATTGGCCTCATTGCGGGCGGAAATAATCACGGCATAGCGGTGGAGCCTGTGCTCCGCGGACTGCTGTTTCCGATGCTTTTCTACCAGACCGATCATCAGGTAACCGATCTGATAGAGGTAGAAAAGGGTCAGCAGTATGGCAATGGCAGTGTTAAAAGATTTTGTCAGTTCAATCATACTTCAGGTCCTCTCCCTAAAATCAGTGTTTCTTTTTTGAAAAATCAAAGTAAAATTATATGCAAATGACACACTACCATACAATAAAAATATTACAAGACCTTTTCCAAAAAATTAATAAAATATTAACAAATTCTACTGCTTTTTGAAGAGAATCTGGAGAGGGCGCCTGATGTTTGAGATGTTATGCCTCCAAAAAATGGGAGTTACTTAAAAGAAAAAAATTCTCTTGAAAAAATCACCTAAACTGTATAAACTATCTAATGTGTAAAACATTTATTTCGAAAATGGAATGCCGGCAGGATACAATGAGGATACAAGAATGAAGATATTGTACAGTACAGCGCTGGATGGAATTTGCATCCGGCGTTGTTTTGGCTTGGACGGCGATGTTCTGCTGCCGGAGGAAATTGACGGGCGGCCGGTAACGGAGCTGGGATCCTACGTATTTTCCGGGGGAATGGACCGAGCCGGGATATTGAAACATGTGAAGGAGCCGCTGGAGCTTTGGACGGGGGAGGAGGATGACTCCGGAACCGGGGAAGCCATCTGTGACGAGAGAGTGACCCGGCTTTGCCTGCCCTCCGGTCTGAGAACGGTGGGGGCTTATGCCTTTTATGGCTGCCGATTCCTGGAAGAGCTGGAATTTCCCCGGTCTGTTTCGGACTGGGGAGCAGGTGTATTTACCGGCTGTACCGGCATGAAGCGTCTTCGTGTCAGGCCAGGACAGGGAGGGCGGTCTTGTTTAAAGGAAGTGCTTTTTGAACTGCGCCAGACTCTGGAGGTAGAGTTCGCGGATTTGGGAGCCCGGGTGGTCATACCGGAATTCTATGAAGAATCGGTGGAGAATACTCCGGCCAGAATCATCATGCGCCAGATGCATGGCTGCGGACATATGTACCGCTACTGTTTTGAGGAGGACAGATTCAGCTTCCGGGAATACGACCGGCTGTTTGCCTATCTGAAAGCGGAGGAAAATACTCTGCTGGCGGTGAAGGCAGCTTTTTTTCGTCTGTACTGTCCATGGAATCTGGAGGAAAAAGCCAAAGAGGAATATATTTCCTATTTAAAAGACAATCCGGAAGAAACGGCCCAGGCGGTACTGGACCAGGAGGAGCCGGGGATGCTGCGTTGGCTGCTTGCTCAGCCATTTTTTTGCCGCGAGCTGTGGGAAAAGCTTCTGTCCGGCGCAGAAAGACGAGGAAAAAGAGATACAACGGCCCTGCTGATGGAGGCCTTTCATTTGCGCTTCGCTTCAGAGCAGCCGAACCAATCCCTTTCCCGAAGCGGACGGTTTCGGCTTTAGGAGGAGGAAAAATATACAGGCTTTTTCTTCAAAAAAGAGGAGGCCGGAGAATGCATAGGAGGAAGATATGTCAAAGAAATCAAAGGCACAGGAACTACAAGCTCAGCTTACATGGAAGTTTCCCCATATTGCGAAGGAAGCCCATGGACAGAGTGAAAAGGCGGAGAAATTCTGCCGTGGATACAAGGAATTTCTGGATGAGGGAAAGACGGAGCGGGAATGCGTGTCAGCCGCTCTGAAGCTGTTAAAGGCGGCCGGTTATCAGGAGTTTGATCCTCAGACGGCGTATCAGCCAGGTGACAAAGTATATTATGTGAACAGGGGAAAATCCATTATTGCTTCAACCTTTGGCAAAAAGCCCCTTTCCGAGGGTCTGAGAATCAACGGAGCCCATATCGACTCCCCCAGACTGGATTTAAAGCCCAATCCTATGTACGAGAAGGAAGATTTGGCTTACTTTAAGACTCACTATTACGGCGGACTGCGCAAGTACCAGTGGGGAACCCTTCCCCTGGCCCTTCACGGTGTTGTGGTGAAGAAGGATCAGACTGTGATGAATATTACCATTGGTGAGGATGAGGGCGATCCGGTATTCTGTATTACGGATCTTCTGCCTCACCTGGCAGCCAAACAGAATGAGCGTCCCTTAAAGGATGGCATCAAGGGGGAAGAGCTGAATATCGTAATCGGTTCCCTCCCTTATGATGACCCTGATGTAAAGGAACCGGTCAAGCTCCTGGCTCTGAGCCTTCTTTACGATAAGTATGGAATTACGGAAAAGGATTTTTACCGGGCTGAGATTGAGATGGTACCGGCTCAGAAGGCGAAGGATGTTGGACTGGACCGCAGCCTCATCGGCGCTTATGGACAAGATGACCGCGTCTGCGCCTACACGGCCCTGATGGCGGAAATCGGAGCAAAGAAACCGGCCAGAACTACCCTTACCATTCTTGCGGACAAGGAGGAAATTGGTTCTACGGGAAATACGGGCCTGGATTCTGATTTTGTTCTGCACTTTATTCAGGATCTGTGTCAGCTGGAGGGGCTGCGGGCCAGGGATGTGCTGAGAGCTTCTCTGTGCCTGTCTTCTGATGTAAACGCAGCCTATGACCCTACCTTCAGCAGCGTCTTTGAACCGGCTAATTCCTGCTACCTGAACAAGGGCTGTGTTTTGACCAAATATACGGGAGCCAGGGGCAAGTCTGGTTCTAATGATGCCAGCGCGGAAATCATGGCAAAGGTAATCTCTATTTTGGAAGACGAGGGAGTTTACTGGCAGGCCGGTGAGCTGGGAGCGGTAGACGCAGGCGGCGGCGGAACCATCGCCAAGTTTGTGGCCGGAATGGATGTGGACACTGTGGATTTGGGAGTCCCGGTTCTTTCCATGCATTCGCCTTTTGAGATTACCGCAAAGCTGGATGTTTACAATACATACCTGGCATTTAAGGCATTTTACAAATAATTGAGCAGCCGTTTAGAACGGCTGGCGGGAAATTAGGAAATATCTGTGAAATTGCGGGAAAGGCTTTTTTTTAGAGTCCAGGTGTGATATAACTATGTACAACGCATGTAAAAATGAATAGAAAAGGGATTGTATTATGAAGAAATGGATTGCATTATGTTTATGTGGATTAATGGCGGCTTCCCTGGCAGGCTGCGGAGACAGCAGCAACTTGGGAACAGCGCAGCTTGGGGAATATAAAGGCGTTTCCGTATTGGTTCAGTCTACCGAGGTGACGGATGAGGAAGTAGAGGAAGAAATCCAGAAGAATTTGGATGATAATCCCGACTTTGTGGAGGTAGACCGGCCGGCTGAGGAAGGCGATACGGTCAATATTGATTACAAGGGTACTCAGGATGGAGTAGAGTTTGCTGGAGGTACCGGCGAGGACACAGACCTGGTTTTAGGTTCCGGAGATTTTATTGATGGCTTTGAGGATGGTCTGATTGGAGCGGTGAAGGGTGAGACCAGAGAACTGGATTTGACTTTCCCTGAGGACTACCATGAGGAGGCCCTGGCTGGCCAGGCGGTGGTTTTTGAGGTAACAGTAAACGCCGTGAAGGAGGAGCAGGCCGCGGTCCTGGACGACGCGTTTGTTCAGAGAGTATCTGATTTTGATACGGTAGAGGAATACCGGGAGGATATCCGGTCTGAACTCCAGTCGGATAAGGAGAAGACCGCGGAGAGCCAGAAGGAGCAGTCCGTATTCAACACGGTTCTTTCTGAAGCTCAGGTAAGTCTGAACAGTGCGGCTGTTTCTGCCCGCTACAATGAGGAGATTGCCAATTATGAATCCCAGGCAAAGATGCTGGGAGGAAGCCTCTCCAGTTTGGCTCAGCAGTATGGTACCGATGAAGGCGGCTTTAAGGAAATGGTGATGGCTTCCGTTCGGGCTCAGCTGGAGGAAGAAGTTGTTATTGATACCATTGCCCAGCAGGAGGGATTGACACTGACCGATGAAGACCGTCAGGAGTATGCGGAGAACAATGGATCGGATGTAGATACGTTGGTAGGCATCTATGGCCAGGAAACTTTTGATCAGATGGTGGAGCGCAGCAAGGTGCTCAAGTTCCTGGCGGACAATGCGGTAGAAGAGCAATTGCCGGAGGAGACCGAGGCTGCCGAAACTGAGACAGAGGAAACCGCAGCGGAAACAACTGAGGCGGCTCAGTAAAAAGAAGTTCACATGTAACAAATCATATGCTCCCGGGGTATGACAAAAGTTTGCCGCCCCGGGAACATGCGATTAAGGAACCGCGCAAAGCGCATCTGCCCCAGAGGCATTTTACACCCAGAGAAAAGGAGGATTCGTTCATGCAGCTGCTGAAGGACAGAATCAGAAAAGATGGAAAAATCAAGGCCGGAAACGTATTGAAGGTGGACAGTTTTTTAAATCATCAGATGGACATTAAGCTGTTTGCGGAGATCGGAAAAGAGTTTAAGAGGAGATTTGCGGACAGCGAGGTCAATAAAATTCTTACCATTGAGGCTTCCGGAATCGGTATTGCCTGTATAGTGGCTCAGTATTTTGACGTGCCGGTGGTATTTGCAAAGAAAACCCAGACCAAGAATATTGCCGGCGAGGTGTATACGACCAAGGTTGAGTCCTATACCCACGGCCGGGTGTATGACATTATTGTAGCTAAGGAATTTCTGGGGCCTGGAGATAAGGTGCTTCTGATTGATGATTTCCTGGCGAATGGCAAGGCGCTGGAGGGGTTGGTCTCCATTGTCCGGGAGGCAGGAGCTGAGCTGGTGGGAGCCGGTATTGTGATTGAAAAGGGCTTCCAGGTAGGCGGCGACCTGCTGCGTTCCCAGGGAATCCGGGTGGAGTCTCTGGCCATTGTGGAGAGCATGGACGAGGAAAAAGGAACCATTGTGTTCCGGGATGATGAATAGGGAATACATATTATGAGAAAAGCGCTGTTTTTTGACATTGATGGAACTCTTCTGACGGAGGATACCCATGAGCTGCCGGAAAGCGCCTGGAGAGCGCTGGAACGGGCCAGAGACCTGGGACATCTGGTATTTATCAATACGGGGCGTACCTATGGAAATCTGGGGAATTTAAAGGAACTTCTTCCGGCAGACGGCTGGCTTTGCGGCTGCGGAACCTACATTCTTTCCGAGGGAAGGGAACTGTATCATTATTCTATTCCTCATGAGCAGGGGATCCGCTTGAAACGGGATATTGAAGAATGTGGGCTGGATGGGATTCTGGAAGGCCTGGAGGGCTGCTACGGGAGAAAGAGTTCCTGGATGCCGGAGATCATTCTCCTGAAGAAGGGGCTGGATGCCGCCGGGACTCTGAGAAAGGAGACCTGGGATGATGACAGCTACGAGTTTGATAAATGTTATTTGAAAGCAGATGCATTAAGCCGCCCACAGGAATTGTTTGACCGGATGAAGTTTATGGAGATTATTGACCGGGGAAATGATTTTTATGAATGTGTTCCCAAGGGGCATTCCAAGGCGGCGGTCATTGAGCGGGTTCTGCGTATTTACTCGATTCCCCTGTCGGAAGCATATGTCTTTGGAGACAGCAGCAATGACCTGTCCATGTTTCAATACGCAAAAAACTGCGTGGCGATGGGGAAGCACAGCCCGGTGCTGGATCCATACGTTACATTTGTAACAAAAACAGTAGAGGAAGATGGAATTGCCTATGCTCTGGAACAGTTAGGAATTATTGACAGCAGGGAGCGCTTGTAATGAAATGGAAGACAAGAATTATTTCTGCCCTGATCCACGCCGCAGTTTTGCTGGCGTGCTTCGGGGTTTTGTTCGTTCTGGTCCGCCTGACGGAACCGGACAGAGAACAAAGGAGCAGCGGGCCGGCACAGGAAACCTCGCAGGAAGCGGAAAGCAGGGAAACGGAAACTGAGACAGAGGCAGAAAGCGGGACGGAGAGTTCGGCAGAAGGAGAGGGGGAGGAAAGCCGGGAGGAATATTTTACTAAGGGCTATGGATATGATGCCTGGGAAACGGTTCTGGAGGATATGTGGACGCCTCCTAAGGAGGAACCCTATGTGCCTCCTACGGTGATTCTGGCTACAGATCTTCATTATCAGAGCCATCAGGCCGATGACAGAGGTCAGGCTTTTCAGACTTTCGTAGAAAATTGCGACGGCAAGGTGGTGGAGTATCTGCCGGAACTTTTAGAGGCATTTTTGGATGAGGTCATAGAGAAGGAACCGTCCGCCCTGGTTTTAAGCGGTGACATTACCATGAACGGGGAATCCATTAACCATCAGGAGCTGGCAGAGCGCCTGAGGCGGGTTCAGGACGCGGGAATCCAGGTGTTGGTGATTCCGGGAAATCACGATATCAACAACACCAATGCCGCAGTTTATTTTGGGGATGAAAAAAAGCAGACGCCGTCGGTGACAGGAGACGAGTTTTTGGAACTCTATTACGATTACGGCTATGATCAGGCTTTCAGCAGAGATGAAACATCCCTCAGCTACGCTTATGCTCTGGATGAGAAAAACTGGCTTCTGATGCTGGACTCCGCTCAGTACGATCCGGTCAACCGGGTGGAAGGGAGAATCCGGGACACCACTTTGGAGTGGATGGAAGGCGTTCTGCAGGAGGCGGAAGAGAAAGGCGTCTTTGTGCTTCCTATCGCCCATCACAATTTGTTGAGCCAGAGCAGAATGTACACAACACAGTGTACCATGGAAAATCACTTGCAGGTGATTGAGCTGCTGGAGAAGTACGGCTGTCCCCTTTTCCTAAGCGGTCATCTCCATGTTCAGCGAATCCATCAATATCGAAGTGAGCCAGGCGTTCCTCAGGAGGAGGCGGGAATCCGGGAGATTGTAACGGATGCCCTGAGTATCCCGCCTTGCCAGTACGGCGTCCTGGAATGGAAGGAGGACGGCAGCCTGGAGTATTCTACTGCCGCCGTCAATGTATCGGCCTGGGCTGCTGAAACGGGGAATGAGAATCCCGATCTTCTGGATTTCGAGGATTGGTCCTACCGCTACATACGGGAGTTAATCAGCAGTCAGATCGCTTCCTCCATCCGCAACCTGGGGGAGGAGATTACCTGGTCCATGGCCGGAACCTACGCATCCGTCTACATGGATTACTACGCAGGGCGTGCCATCAACAAGGAGGACGTCCGCTCCACCAAGGGCTACCGATGGTGGCAGCGCAACCTTCCGGACAGCCCTATGTTGCAGGAGATGGAAGCTATGATGGCGGATTCGGACCGGGATAATAATTATCTGCTGATTCCGGAGGCGCTGTAAAATACTGCAAAATATGATGGAAAATATGTCGTGTACATTGCCATTGACTAACTCGGGGAATATTCTGTAAAATTAAAGTGGAAACCAGATATTAACAGAAACTAACCGTTTAAAATCATCTAAACTGCGGAATCCTGAATTTAAAAAGCTGTGAAGACAGCAAAGGCTATGATACAGGGAGGTATGTCAATGGATTCTTTGGCAAATGCGAAAGCGGGCGATGTATGTACCATAAAATGGATGTTGGGGAATCTCCAGGCCCTGGAGCTGATTCGGGGATATGATATTAAAGAGGGAAGCCAGGTCCAGGTGATTCAGAAAACCCTTCATGACGTTGTGATCGGTACGGACCGGGTGCGGCTGGCCATCGGCAGCGATGTGGCGGAGCGGATTAAGATATGAGTTACGCATAAGCCGTCCTGAACTGTTGCGTTTTATTGAAAAAAATTTCCTGAAATGTCTTGACATTTTAGTTAGCTGGTGCTAATCTTACCTTGCAGCGAAAGAGTTCCTTCCGCTGCATATAAAAACCATGGCAGTTAGATAGAACTTACTGTCGAAGGAGGAGATTCATGATGCCTCTGACTATGGCAAAAGAGGGTGAGGCTGCCGAAATCCAGCGGGTTGGCGGGAAAGAAGACGTCCGCCGTCATCTGGAAAATATGGGCTTTGTCCCAGGTGCGAAGGTAACCGTAATCAGCATCAACAATGGCAACGTGATTGTCAATATAAAGGAGTCACGGGTGGCCATCAGCAGGGAAATGGCGAATAAGATTCATATACTATGAACGCCATTGGTATGGATATGGAAAGGAGAGACAGGCAAATGCAGACACTGAAGGGAGTCAAATGCGGCCAGACCGTCCGTGTGGTAAAACTTCACGGCGAGGGGGCGGTCAAGCGCAGGATTATGGATATGGGAATCACCAAGGGGACGGACGTATATGTCCGCAAGGTTGCTCCTTTAGGAGACCCGGTTGAGGTAACAGTAAGAGGATACGAGCTTTCACTGAGAAAAGCGGATGCAGAAATGATTGAGGTGCAGTAAACGCCTTTTTTTAATCATTGCAAGTTAGTCAAAACTAATTAATGAAAAAAATTCTCAATAAGGAGAAAATGGCATACCGGCTTTTTGAAAATCATCCGAAGCCGGATAGAGGAGGGAATGAAAAGATGGCAATTAAAATCGCATTAGCCGGAAACCCCAACTCAGGCAAGACTACATTGTTTAATAGCCTGACGGGTTCCAATCAGTTTGTAGGAAACTGGCCCGGCGTAACTGTTGAGAAGAAAGAGGGAAAGCTGAAAGGGCATAAAGATGTTGTGATTATGGACCTTCCGGGCATTTACTCCCTTTCCCCCTATACACTGGAGGAAGTGGTAGCACGTAACTACCTGATTGGCGAGCGCCCCGACGCAATTTTAAATATTGTAGACGGAACCAACCTGGAGCGCAACCTGTATCTTTCCACACAGCTTTTGGAGCTGGGAATCCCCGTGGTAATGGCGATCAACATGATGGACATTGTAAATAAGAACGGGGATAAGATTGATATCGTAGCCTTGAGTAAGGACCTGGGCTGCCCGGTTGTGGAAATTTCCGCCCTGAAGGGAACCGGCGTTATGGAAGCCGCGAAAAAAGCGGTGGAGCTGGCCGGCAGAAAGAACCAGATTCCGGTACATAAATTTGGAAAAGATGTGGAGGCTGCCCTGGATGAGATTGAAAATTACCTGGGCGGAGAGATTCCGGAGGAGCAGAAGCGCTTCTACGCCATTAAGCTTTTCGAGCGGGACGATAAGATTTCCGCCCGCATGACAAGTGTTCCTAATGTGGAGTCCATTATTAAGCGTACGGAGGACGCCCTGGACGACGATGCGGAGAGCATCATCACCAACGAGCGCTACGACTATATTGCCTCCATCATTAAAGACAGTTATGTGAAAAAGGCGAAGGGTCAGCTAACCACTTCCGATCAGATTGACCGTATCGTCACCAACCGTTTCGCGGCTCTGCCGATTTTCGCGGTAATCATGTACATTGTTTACTACGTATCGGTAACTACCGTGGGCACATGGGTAACGGACTGGACCAACGACGGTCTGTTCGGCGAGGCCTGGAGCTTCTTCGGAACCGAGGTTCCCGGTATTCCTACCCTGGTTGGAAACTTCCTGGAATCCGTAAACTGCGCCCAGTGGCTGTCCGGCCTGATTCTGGACGGAATCGTAGCCGGCGTAGGCGCGGTTCTGGGCTTTGTTCCTCAGATGCTGGTACTGTTTATTTTCCTGGCGTTCCTGGAGTCCTGCGGCTACATGGCCAGAGTGGCGTTCATCATGGACCGTATTTTCCGCAAGTTCGGATTGTCCGGTAAGTCCTTTATCCCCATGCTGATTGGAACCGGCTGTGGCGTTCCCGGCGTTATGGCTTCCCGTACCATTGAGAACGACAGAGACCGGAAAATGACCATTATGACCACCACCTTTATCCCCTGCGGCGCGAAGCTTCCCATCATTGCCCTGATTGCAGGCGCTCTCTTTGGCGGAGCTTCCTGGGTTGCCCCCAGCGCTTACTTTGTGGGAATCGCAGCGATCATCTGCTCCGGTATTATTTTGAAGAAGACAAAGATGTTCGCCGGCGACCCTGCTCCCTTCGTTATGGAGCTGCCCGCCTACCATATGCCTACCGTGGGAAACGTGCTGAGAAGCATGTGGGAGAGAGGCTGGTCCTTCATTAAGAAGGCAGGAACCGTTATCCTGCTGTCCACCATCGTCATCTGGTTCGCTTCTACCTATGGATTTACCGATGCAGGCTTCGGCGCGGTGGAGGATATGAGCGACAGTATCCTGGCTGCTATCGGGAGAGGCGTTCAGTGGCTCTTCATTCCTCTTGGCTGGGGACACTGGCAGGCAGCGGTTGCCGCGATTACCGGCCTGGTAGCAAAGGAAAATGTAGTAGGAACCTTCGGCATTCTTTACGGCTTCGCCGAGGTTGCCGAGGACGGCGTGGAGATTTGGGACCATCTGGCCGCTGACTTTACCGTGGTAAGCGCCTACTCCTTCCTGGTATTCAACCTGCTGTGCGCTCCCTGCTTTGCCGCGATGGGCGCAATTAAGAGAGAGATGAACAACGCGAAGTGGTTCTGGTTTGCCATCGGTTATCAGTGCGGCCTGGCTTATGTGGTGGCCCTGTGCATTAACCAAATTGGAAACCTGGTTGTGTACGGACAGTTTGGAATCGGAACGATTGTGGCGGCTGCGTTGATTATCGGATTTATTTATCTGCTGGTAAGACCTTATAAAGAGAGTTCTTCCCTGAGGGTAGGCGTAAAGGTAAACGCGTAGTGTTGATCCTTTAAAACGGCGCGGAACGGTAAGTTGAAGGAGGATTCTGGTATGTGGCAGAAGGAACAGATTATTGCGGAGCTTCAGAAAAGGGGGAAGCGGATTACGGAGCAGAGAAAAGTTCTGCTGGATGTGATCCTGGAAGGAAATTGGACCTGCTGCAAGGAGATTTATTATGAGGCGGTGAAGCGTGACCCTTCCATTGGAATGGCTACGGTGTACCGGATGCTCAGCACTCTGGAGGAAATCGGGGTGCTGACCAGAACCTACCGCTACTCCTTCCCGCCGGAAGAGAAAGGGTGTGAATCAGGATGGCAACAGCGGTTATATGTATAATTCTGGTGATTGCGGTGGTAGCGGGTGTGAAGAGCTACATGAAAAAGCTTCGGTCCGGCTGCTGTGGGGCTTCATCGGAGCCGGCAGTGAAAAAGGTGAAGGTGAAGGATAAAGACCCTTCCCATTATCCTTACCAGAAGGTGCTGAAAATCGACGGCATGACCTGCGGCAACTGCGCCAACCGCGTGGAAAACGCCCTCAATCATCTGGATGGAGTTTACGCCTCCGTAGATTTGATGAAAGAGGAGGCGGTGGTCCGCATGAAGGAGAAGGTGGAGGACCAAACCCTGAAAAAAACGGTAGCTGCCGCCGGATATACGGTTTATAAGGTGACTGAGCAGAACACCTGATTACATTTCAAGGATCGCGCATGAGCGCCTAAAGGACAGGCGCGAAATATTCGTAACCAAAAAACGGGACCGTCTGAAGGCTTTTATGCCTCCAGGCGGTCTCGCCGCGCAACTCGGGGATTCTGAGGAGCCGGCTGCTTATGAATGGCAGTGATGGCCGCCATCGTGGCTTCCGCATCCATGCTCGCCGCAGGTCCTGCCTTCGTGATGATGTTCTCCGTGATGGTCGCAGTGGACATCGGGGTCAAAGGCCAGGTTTCCGGCCAGATAGGATTCCACCGCCTCGTCCGCGCTGCTGGAAACGCCGCCGTAGAGCTTGATTCCGGCTTCCGCCAGGGCTGCCTGGGCGCCGCCGCCGATGCCGCCGCAGATCAGGACATCCGCTTTTAAGGAAGTCAATACGCCGGCCAGAGCGCCGTGGCCGCTGCCGTTTGTGCTGACAACCTGGGAAGATACCACCTTTCCCTCTTCCACGTCGTAAATCTTGAAGGCCTCTGTGCGGCCGAAATGCTGAAAAATCTCTCCATTTTCATAGGTAACTGCAATTCTCATCTGATTCTCTCCCTTCGGTATATGATAGGTCGGATTGCCAGGGTGCCTGCAGCAGTCCTTAAAGGCGCAGAATTGTCCGCTGCCATCGCAGAGCCGGTAGTCTCCCCCCTGAATCCTTAAGGAACGTCCCTCCACCAGAACGTCCGCAAGCTTTTTTCTGGCGACGGCGTAAATCTGCTGGACGGTGGTCCGGGCAATCCTCATCTGGCTGCCGCACTGCTCCTGAGAAAACCCCTCATGGTCAATGAGGCGGATGGTTTCGTACTCGTCCAGCGTCAGTATGACGTCTTTTCCGGAGAAATTTCCCTCTTCCCCTTCCGGATAAAAAGCCAGGGTCTGAGGAAAATGACATACCCGTCTGCATTTCCGGGGTCTGGACATGGAACATTCCCCCTTTCATTTGCGTATATTATAGGACTGTTTCTGACATATGTCAATAATTAGTTTTGACATATGCTATTAATTTTTGCCTAATCCTTTCCACGAGCCTTTCCTTTACAGATTAATTGAGTCATGGTCCCCATGGGACAGTAGACGCACCAGGAACGGGGTTTAAACAGAATCATGGTCGCCAGCCCCAGGATGGTGGAGGTGAGCATGATGCTGTAGAATCCGAAGGCGAACTGAGCGGTTCCGGGACTCAGGAGTGTGCCGTGATAGGCCCAGTGCCAGGATAGTTTGAAGGTCCAAAGCAAAGTGACTGTCTGGCGCAGCGTGCGTTCTCCCGCAAATACCAGCCAGGTGTTCAAAAGCATCTGGAGGAACATCACCAGAAAGAACAGAAGAAATCCATAGCGGAATACTTTGCTTTTCATCCAGGCCGGAATATCCTTCTTCCGGGATAATCCGAATCGTCCACCTAGAAGAGAGAAGAGCTGTCCCCTGCCGCAATAGCGGTTGCAGTAGCCCTTGGTGCCGTTAACAAGGGCGATGATGAGGGGAATGAAAAAGCAGAGAAGCCCCAGCCAGGCAAAGAGGATATTGAAAAATCCCAGAATCAGATAGGCAGCGGATACAATCCACAGATAGTCGTACCAATGTTTCTGTTTCACGGGGACACCTCCTTCAGAGCGATGACGCTGGCGGGACATTCCCGGACGCATTTGCCGCATCCTACGCAGCGGCTTTCGTCTACTTTGGCAAATATGCCTCTGAAAATCCGGATGGCGTTCATGGGACAGACCGTGAGGCAGCAGCCGCAGGCCACGCAGTCCCGCTGATTGACAACCGCTTTGGGACGGGGTTTTCGGTTTGGGACACCGGATTGATTGGTCATAGTGTTTCCTCCCCTGTGAATGATTGTTATGGTGATATTATAAAAAATATGAGGGGCGGATTCTGTGATTTTGTCACGGACAGGTATGGGAAATACGGAAGGCAAAAGGTCCATACATACCAACTAATTGATAATATTTTTCAACAAGGGTCATTAGCATTGACTAAGGCTCTTAAAGACTGCTAAGATTCAAATTGTAAAGAAAAATTCCCGCAATCGGGACAACCAGTAATCAGCAGTAAAGGAAGTGACGGACAGATGAAACAGCACAGATTTTGGGCCTGGGCCATGATCTTTTGCCTGGCCATGACCTTATATACCGGTTACAAACACAAGTAGAACGAGGAGGAATGTACGATGTTTAAGTGTTTAAATTGTATTGACTGGAAAAAGACCGCAATCTTCGCGGGAGGCGTGCTGTTCGGCACAGCGGGTGTGAAGGTTCTTGGAAGCTCAGACGCGAAGAAATTCTATGTAAACTGTCTGGCGGCAGGACTGAGGGCAAAGGAGTGCGTGATGACCACCGCCACCAACATCCAGGAGAATGCGGAGGATATCCTGGCAGAGGCGGAGGAGATTAACCGCCAGAGAAAGGGCGAGGAGGAGTTCGCCGACGAGAGTCAGGAGAGCGCGGAGGAAGAGGCCGCCGCTGAGGCATAGAAGGGAAGGAGTTCAGCTTGGGTGAACAACCGCTCTGGGAAAAATCCAGGGCGGTATTTTTTCAAGGCCCATTTGGACAGGAGGAATATTTGCATGAAATTTGTTATTAAGCATGAAATGAAAGGGCGGATTCGCCTGCATATGGCCCAGAGGCAGATGTCCATCCGCCAGGCGGACCTTCTGCAGTATTATCTGACCACTCTTCCCCAGGTAAAGGCGGCGAAGGTTTATGAGAGGACCTGCGACGCCGTGGTCCGGTATGAGGGCGACCGGAAAAGGCTGCTGGAGGGGATTCAGAAATTTTCTTATGCAGATGAGAAGCTGATGGAGCTGGCCCCAAAACACACAGGACGGGCACTGAACCGGGAGTACAAGGAGAAGCTGATTCGCAAGGTACTGGTAAAGGCATTGACCAAGACGTTTTTTCCCAGTCCCCTGAATGCCCTGTACACAGCAGTCCAGGCGGTTCCGTATCTTTGGAAGGGGATTCGGTGTCTGGCGAACGGCAGACTGGAGGTAGAGGTCCTGGACGCCACCGCCATCACCGTATCCATGGCCCGCAGCGATGTGAACACGGCCGGCTCTATCATGTTCCTTTTGGGAATCGGCGGACTTCTGGAGGAGTGGACCAGGAAGAAGTCAGTGGACGACCTGGCCAGGAGCATGTCCCTGAACATTGGCAAGGTTTGGCAGAAGATGGACGGAGCCGAGGTATTGGTTCCCCTGTCCCGGATTCGGGAAGGGGATTTGGTGACCGTCCATGTGGGAAGCATGGTTCCCTTAGACGGCATTGTGGCGGAAGGAGAAGCCATGATTAATCAGGCTTCCATGACCGGGGAGTCCGTTCCCGTCCATAAAGAAGCGGGGGGCTATGTATATGCGGGAACCGCAGTGGAAGAGGGAGAGATTACCATCTGCGTGAAAAAGGCCGCCGGTTCCACCCGTTTTGAGCGGATTGTCCATATGATTGAGGAGTCGGAAAAGCTGAAGTCCTCGGTGGAGGGCAAGGCGGCCACTCTGGCGGACGCCCTGGTACCCTGGAGCCTGGGAGGAACGGTTCTTACCTGGCTTCTGACCCGCAACGTTACCAAGGCCCTGTCTATCCTGATGGTGGATTTCTCCTGTGCGCTGAAGCTGGCTATGCCACTTGCGGTGCTGTCCGCCATGCGTGAGGCCAGCGGGCACCATATCACCGTAAAGGGCGGAAAGTACATGGAGGCTGTGGCGGAGGCGGATACCATCGTCTTTGACAAGACGGGAACCCTGACCAAGGCGCAGCCGGTGGTGGCGGATATCGTGACCTTTGAGGGCCGGGACCAGAACGAGATGCTGCGGGTGGCGGCCTGCCTGGAGGAGCATTTCCCCCACTCCATGGCAAACGCTGTGGTCAGCGAGTCGGTGCGCCGTCATCTGGTTCATGAGGAGATGCATTCCAAGGTGGATTACATCGTGGCCCACGGCATCGCCAGCTATATCGGCCAGGAGCGGGTGGTCATCGGAAGCTACCATTTTGTATTTGAGGATGAAAAATGCGTCATTCCTCAGGGAGAGGAAGAGAAATTTGAGGAACTGCCTGAGGAATACTCCCATTTGTATATGGCCATCGGCGGCGTACTGGCCGCGGTAATCTGCATTCAGGACCCCCTGAGGGAGGAGGCTCCTGAGGCGATTCGGCGTTTGAAGGAACTAGGCATCTCCAAGGTAGTGATGATGACCGGAGACAGCGAGCGGACGGCCCGGGCCATCGCCAGACGGGTGGGAGTGGACGAGTATTACTCAGAAGTCCTGCCGGAGGACAAGGCGGGATTTGTGGAGAAGGAGAAGCAGGCCGGACGCAAGGTCATTATGATTGGGGACGGCATCAACGACTCCCCGGCGCTGTCCGCTGCCGATGTGGGCATTGCCATCAGCGAAGGGGCGGAGATTGCCAGGGAGATTGCGGATATTACCATTTCCCAGGACGACCTTCTGCAGCTGGCAACCTTAAAAGCTTTGAGCAACGGGCTGATGAAGCGGATTAACGGCAATTACCGGTTCGTCATCAGCTTCAACCTGGGGCTGATGATCCTGGGCGTAGCCGGCGTGCTGATCCCCTCCACCTCGGCGCTGCTGCACAATACCTCCACCCTGGGCGTCAGCTTGAAGAGTATGACGGATTTGCTGGCATAATCCATTTAAGATTTGACACATGTTTAAGACCTGACTTTCAGAGTTAAATGGTAAAAAATGGTGTTAAGCCACAGATTAAAACCTGTGACTTAACATCTTTTTTATTTGTGATTCCGAGAGAAAATAAGAGGTGAGAGGAAGCCCTGTCTTCTGCGCAAATTTTCGGATAAATGCTGAGTTCCTTGTTAGATTTATGTACTTCCTTTCAGAGATCCGGGCTGCCCGGAACTGTTTAAAAAAGTTCAAGATGTCTTCGGAACAATACCGGTCTTCTAAGACTTTAAACTGCAGCAGGCGAGTCAAAAGGACAGCAAGATAGCAGATCAGAAAATGGCCTGTGATAGTATCTTCCTTCTGGAGATACACTGGCCTTGCGTCCAACTGTGACTTCATGATCCGGAAGGATTCTTCAATCCGCCATAAGTTGTGGTATGTATGGTATATTTCTGAGTCTGACATATGGATCTCTGATGTAACAAAAAGATTATAACCAGCCAGTGCCTGCGCTTTTTCAATCGCTTTTTCATTCATAAGCACCGTTACTTTATCTTTTGATTTCTTCCCTTTTTCATCAACGGCCTGAAAGGTCACAAATTTTGCGCTGTCCCCGTATTCGGACCTTTTTGCCTGGCCTGCCCGGAGGATTTTTGCTTTTTCGATCTGCCTGCTGATTTCATTCTTTTGTTTTTTGGCGAGCTGAGGATTATAAACGGCTACTCGTTTTTCCTGTAACCGTACAATCTTTTCCCGCCCCTGTTCGTCCGTGTATTTATATGGAAAATCATCGACGCACTCTTTGATCCGATAAAGAAGATCCCCCTTTTCGTTTTTGACATCCCGGTAATCATTTTCCAATAAAACCCAGACCTGCTCTGTTTCCGGAAGCTGTTTTACAGACTTGGAGAAAAGATATCCATCTCCTGATTTTACTGCATGGAGGATATTTTCCGAACAGTTTAATCCTTTGTCCGCCACCTGGATGGTTTTTCCGGAAATGTTGTTCCGGCTTTTCAGGTCATCGATCACCTTACGGATCACAGGCTTTTCACTTTCGTTGCCAGGATAGAGCTTCATCCCGATTGGGATCTGATGAGCGTCAAGCAGGAGGCCCATTCCAACAATCGGATCCTTTCTATTCTCCTTGGAAGGCCCCTTCCGGCGGAAATCATCCTCCCTGTCGATCTCAAAGTAAAAGTTGGTACAGTCGAAATAAGTATGAGAAGTATCAAAGGGATATTTCCTGTTGATCTGATGGTTATAGATCTCAATGATCTTTTCATATTCGGAGCCGAGATACTCCAGTCCTGCATACAGCTGGTTCAGGGAAAATCTGGCAGGTTCATACAGCTTTGGCAGTACTTCATCAAAAGTTTTTGCTTTTGAGCAGGGGCAGACCGCTCTGGAATAGATCAGAGAAGAGAGGAGGGAAAATACATTAAACTTGAAATCTGTAGCAGTCTGCATAAGATCGATATATTTCTTTACGTCCAGAGAATCATTGAGATTTTTGATAGGAAAGTAGCCCAGGAGCTTTTCGGGAGTTTCCTCGGAGATCTGCAAATCTTTCTCGCTTTGACGTTGCTCTTCCAGCTGTTGATTTAATCGGGCAACCTCATCTTTGAAGAAAGCAACCGGGTCCTCGATTCCTTTTTCCTGGAGTTCGTGGACGTAACCAAGGGCTTTATAAGAACGGTGCGCGGTATTTTTCTTGCGTGGGTCATAAAAACTTTCATAAATCTGAAGATAAGTACCTTTTTTCAGATTGGATTTTTTCAAAAAGTAAGCCATAAAATCACCTCTCCTCATTATAACACCATAACACCATTTAGTAAAGGGATTAAAAAATATTTTGTCAAGTTTTTAAAAAACAAAAAAAGCCAGCAAATATGCTGACTGTAAGAATTCAGGAAAAGAATCACTCTGAAAGTATTATGGTGTTAAAACTGAAAGACGGGTGCTGATCCCCTCCACCTCGGCGCTGCTGCACAATACCTCCACCCTGGGCGTCAGCTTGAAGAGTATGACGGATTTGCTGGCATAATCCATTTAAGATTTGACACATGTTTAAGAGAATGTTATAATGAAGCTCCAAAACTTTCACAGATGTGGACTTTTCTGGAACTTTCCATTTTTCGCCACACAATTACCGGTCCCCGGCAGTTGTGTGGTTTTTTTTGTTACGAGCACTTAGCGCCTGTCTTTTAGGCGCTTACGTGCGATACATCCCAGGCACTTGGCGAGGTCTTTTCGAGGTTAGTGCCTGGGGTTGTTACGAGCACTTAGCGCCTGGCCTTCAGGCCCCATATTTTGAGAGGAGAGATGACAAAATGAACCAGACTTATATGAAAGAAAAGCCGGTCCTCCCCCTGCTTTTGAGCATGTCCCTTCCCATGGTGATTTCCATGCTGGTCAATTCCCTGTACAATATCGTGGACAGCTATTTTGTAGCCAGAATCAGCGAGGAGGCCATGACGGCCCTTTCCCTGGTCTATCCGGTGCAGAACCTGGTCAGCGCCGTTACCATCGGATACGGAGTGGGAATTAACGCGGTGATAGCCTTTTACCTGGGAGCCCAGGACCAGGAGAAAACGGACCGGGCGGCGGCTCAGGGTATTTTGGTCAGCGCCGTACACGGGGTAATCCTGACGGTTGGCTGTATCGCTGCCATGCCCTGGTTCCTGCGGATGTTTACCTCCGATGAGGTACTCATTGACCTGAGCATGCGCTATTCAAGGATTGTATTCGGCTTTTCCGTCATAGTGGCTCTGGGGCTGGCCTATGAGAAGATTTTCCAGGCGGTGGGGAGGATGGGCTCTACCATGTTCTGCCTGATGGCGGGCTGCATTGCCAATATTATCCTGGACCCAATTATGATTTTCGGCCTGGGCCCTGTGCCGGCTATGGGAATTGAAGGGGCGGCGCTGGCCACAGGGTTGGGACAGGTCCTGACATTGGTGCTGTATCTGGTCATCTGCCGGGTTCAGCCTATTCCGGTGCGCATTCATCTGAAAGACTTTGTGCCGGACTCCTATATGATTCGCCGTTTGTACGCGGTGGGGATTCCGGCTGCTTTGAGCATGGCCCTGCCCTCTATCCTGATTTCCGCCCTGAACGCGGTATTGGCCGCATTTTCGGAGAGCTATGTGCTGGTGCTGGGGATTTATTATAAGCTGCAGACCTTTTTGTACCTGCCGGCCAGCGGAATTGTCCAGGGGATGCGGCCAATCGTGGGCTACAACTATGGAGCCGGGGAAACAAGGCGGGTGAAGGAAATCTGCAAAACGGCTCTCTGGATGACGGCGCTGATTATGGTTGTGGGAACGCTGCTGTGCCAGACGGTTCCGGACCGGCTTATGGGACTTTTTACTTCCAATCGTCAGACCGTGGTTATGGGAGCGGCGGCTTTGAGGATAATTAGTGCGGGATTTATCCTGTCCTCCGTATCCGTTACCTTTTCCGGCGCTTTGGAAGGTCTTGGAAAGGGAGGCCCTTCCTTTGTGATTTCACTGCTCCGCTATATGGTCATCATTATCCCGGCGGCGTTCCTGTTGAGCCGTGTGGCGGGAGCGGCTGGCGTATGGCATGCTTTCTGGATTACGGAGGGGGCTGCCGCAGCAGCTTCGTTCCTGATTCTCAGAGGAGAATTAAAAAAAATGGAGAACCGTCAGAAATAGTAGGACAAAACTGCCACAGGGTCTCGCGCCTTCTTGTAGCCCCTCCCAATCTATGCTAGAATATATGTAACCGTTCAGGACGGCGGGAAAATGGGAGCAAAAACAAGCGTTAAGCTTGCTTATAAGCGTGCTTTTGCCCCACATCGATGGCATAAGCGGCAGAGAGGCATGGTGCGGTGATGAGATACAGGAAAATAATAGGCCGGGCGGCGGCGTTTCTGTCCGCAGCGGCATTGATTGGCGCAGGCCCGGAGACTGCGGCCTTTGCCGGGCAGAGGAAAGAGGCGGCAGTAGGGGAGAACTGGCAGGAGTCCGGAGAGAGTCAGGCGGTTCCCTACGCGGGGAGAAACTATGAGGGGATTGACCTGGCCCGGCTGGAGCAGCTTTTGGCTCAGCTGGAGCAGGCCTGCCAGGGTCAGGAGGCTATGGCGGCGGACTGGAGACAGGCAGCCGTGGAGACGGCCCAGGGGCAGGAAATTTCCGGCGACCCTCTATCCATTTACCAGCAGGTGTTAAGAGAGCTGGACTGGGACGCTACCCAGATGGCACTGGCGGATATTTTATACAGCAGAAACATGGAGGACGCGGCGCTGTCGGCCCAGTATGAGGAGGCTGCCGGAAAGACACAGGAGGCCATGGAGATGGTTTTGGTGCGCTTTCAGAGGATTCTGGGGATGCCGGGCGGAGCTGCCCTGGAGGCGGAAATGGGACCGGAGCTTGCCAGGGCGGTGAAAGATTATGAGCCTGCCTCAGAGCGGCTGACCCAGCTGTGGGACCAGGAACTGGAGCTGATGCTGCGCTATAATCAGGTATACGCAGAAGACTTTACCGTCGATGTGGACGGCCGGCAGTGGAACTACGCTTCTCTGGATGAGGCCGGACTGGACTATGAGGATTATTACCGGATTTATATGGAGCTGGAGAAGGAAAATAACCGCAGACTGGGAGAGGTTTATCTGGAGCTGGCTCAGGTCCGCAGTCAGATTGCCAGAGAAAGCGGCTACGATACTTACAGCGATTACGCTTATGAAGCGGTTTACGGGCGGGATTTTACGCCCCAGGATACGGAAAAGCTTTATGGACCGATTAAGGACAGCGCCCTGCTTTTGCTGGAGGACTGCTGGTACGCCCAGTATGAGGATGTGTCGGAGGCCGTTTCCCAGGACACGGAAGAACTGCTGGACCAGGTGCAGAGCTGCGTGGAGGATATGGACCGGGAACTGGGAGAGACATTTTCCTATATGCGCCGCATGGGCCTTTACGATGTGGACTGGTCCGGGGAAAATGGAAGCCGCAGCGGGAGCTTTACCATTGATATGCCTTATTATGGAGACGCATTCGTATTTGTCACCAAGGACAGCGGATTTCAGGACTTCTTTTCCCTGACCCATGAATTTGGCCATTTCGCGGCGTCCTGCAAAGAGGATACGCCCTGGCTCTATCAGGCCGGTTATACGGATGTGTGTGAAATCCAATCCCAGGGACTGGAACTTTTAATGCTCCACTACAAGGACAGCCTGTTTGGAGAGCTGGCGGCTGACGCCCAGCTGCAGAATGTGGGAAATGCGGTGGATTCCATTGTGGTGGGCGCCCTGCTGGATGAATTTGAAACGTGGGTTTATGACCAGCCTGCTCTGAGTCTGGAAGAAGCGAACCGGAAATTCGGCCAGATTAATGAAGAATATGACCAGTGGTATTTTACCAATGACCAGGACGGGCTCTGCTACAGCTGGGTCAACATCGGGCATCTGTTCCAGAACCCGCTGTACTACATCAGCTACGCCACATCCGCCTATCCGGCGCTGGAGCTGTGGCTGGATTCCCAGAGCGACTGGCAGGAGGCGGTGGACCGGTACATGGAATTATCCGCCCTGGGGGTATCCCAGCCCTACCAGATGGCGGTGGATACCTGCGGCCTGGGAAGCATTTTCCAGGAAAATGCCATCGGACAGATGACGGAGCAGGTAGGGAAAGCTCTGAATCTGGACAGTTATGGAGGAGAAGAGACTCCCTGGAATGGGGAAATTCCGTGGGAGGAAGAAATTCCATGGGAGGAAGGGCTGCCGCCCCAGGAGGAAACAGGCGGGGCCGCAGGAAATCAGGGGATCCGGTCGCTGGCCCATATCGTGATTATGGGTGCGGCGGCAGTGATGGAGCTGCAGCTGGCCTGCTTTGCTGTGGGAGCTGTGATTTTGTGGGAGATTTGCAAACGGAAAAAATAGCCCGCTACTGCCGGCGATGGTAAGCCAGCATCAGGTCTACCACGCGGCCATAGCTTTGAATGCCGTCCTGCTGGTCCTGAAGCTTCAGATAGGTGTCGTTGACTCTTGTGGAAACTTCCGCCACCTTTCCCTGGAAGGCGTCCCAGTAAGCGTTGTTGTAGGAAAGGTCTGTCAGGGCTGCCTGGGGGAGAGCGGAGCGCAGGGCGGCAAAGCCTTCCGGGTCTGCCTGGGCCAGGGCGTTGCCTGCGTAGACCCAGCCCATCAGGTAGCCGCTGTACCGGAAATAAAGGTCCTCCGAGTGGATGCAGGCGGCATAGCCGATGAAATTAGCCTCATCCTCCCGCATAAAGCCCTTCAGGTGGGACAGCTCATGGCAGATGGTGTGAGGAATGTTGTATAAAGGCATCTCCCGGTTGTAGTTGGCCTCCACCGTAAAAGGAGAGTAGACTCCGCACAGCTGCTGGACGGAGAGGATGCGGGACAGGAGGAGGGGCTTGGGAGCGGGATAAAATCCGGCAAGAACGGGAAATTCCTCTCCAAGCCGCCTCATAGCCAGCTGCCCCTGGCGGCCATATTCCAGAAGCTTTCCATAGGAGGGAAGAGGCTCGCGGGAGGTCTGGCCGGAAAATCCATTTTCCTCGGAAGCCTGGTCCTCCAGCTGCCGGACAGAATCCTGAATCTGCTCCACCAGCCAGCTGCACAAATCGTAAAGCTCCTGGGAGGAGGAAGGCTGGATGGTCAGCCCGCTGAGGGAGGAAAAAGGCTGACGGTAATAGTTGATTCCACAGTTGACGGTAAAAAGGAAAAACAGAAGGGAGGCTCCAAATAAAAGCCTCCCTAAAATTTTGAGAGGCCTGCGCCAGCTGCGGACCAGAGAGACAACAAAAAGGACGATGAGAAGATACAGTCCCAGCTCGGTCACGGAAAATGGGAAAATGCCCATAAAGCGGCCAAGGCTTCCGGTAATCAGCGGGTAAATGGTGACGGCATACCACTGGCCGAAGCCCGGTACCTTCCGGGCTGCCAACTGCAGAAGAAGGGCTGCCCCCAGGAAAACCAGGGTCAAAAGGACGGTGAGGGGAAATGGTCTGCCTTTTACTGTGGATTTGAATGGTCTGTTTGTGGATAATCTGTTCATTTTTCTTCCTGTCTGTGGATGCAAGTGTAGTTAGCTATATCATAGTATAGATTTTCCAGGATGTCCAGAGGACGGGGGCCTCTCAAAGTAATCTCAAAACAATCCTCCCAGCACAAGACAGATTCCCACTCCCACAGCCAGGGGGAGGAGAAGGGCCCAAAAACAGCACAGGAGAGAGCCGGTGTCCCGGTAAATCAGGGACAGGCTTTTGGCCTGGGGCCAGTGAAACAGGACTAAAATCATGGTGGAAAGAAGCTGGAGGCTGCTCCAGCCGGTTCCTGGATTCATGGACAAAAGGTCCGCCGCTGTTTCCGGAGCTGTGAGAAAGCAGATGGCCAGAAGCGAGGGGATGAATACTTCATTTCCCAGGGAAGACAGCAGAAGAGCGAGCAGGGCGGCGCCATTTAATCCAATTACCCTGGCGGCAGGTTCAAGGAAAGCCAGAATCCGTTCCAGAAGGCTGAAAGGTCCCGGAATCTGGTCCAATCCCCACAGCAGGACGGCGATGGGGAAAAAGCGGGCCGCCATGTTCCCCAGAAAGACAGCCGGGGGAGACAAGAGCCGTTCCGGCAGCCGGCGCAGGAAGCGTGGCCGGCGAAGGGGCGGCAGCTCCAGGGGATAGAAGGAGGGGCGCCCGGGAAAAATCAGCCGGTTCAGGATTAGGGAAAAGCCCAGGCAGACTGTCACACACAGGACCAGGCCGGCGGCCAGCAGGAGGGCAGGCGCCCAGCCGGAAGCGGGAACGGTGAGCGCCAGAGCCAGAAAAAGCAGTGCCGGGAACTTTCCCCAGCAGGGAATCAGGCAGTTGGTGAGATAGCCGTGGAGGCGTTTCACAGGACCGGGGATAGCGCGGCAGCAGGCCAGGCCCCAGGTCTCATCCCAGAGACCGGCCAGGATGGCAAAGCCCTGTCTGCTGCACATGCCGCAGCGGGCGAGAGTCCGGTCTATGGCCATTACCAGCCGGGGAACGAGGCCGATTTCCTCCAAAAGAGCAAACAGCGGGAGCAGGAGCAGCACAGGCGGCAGGACGATGGCCAGGGTCCGGCCAAGAGGGAGCAGGAGTCCCTGCAAGAAGAAATGGGCAAGCCGTTCCCAGAAAAGCCCCTGAGGCCAAAATGAGGAAATGATTTTCTCCAGCCAGTCCACAGTATCCGAAAGAGAACGGCTGAAGGGTGAGGAAAGAGCCAGGCTTCCCCAGAGGACAAAAAACAACAGGAAAAACATGATAAAAACGGCGGCAGACCGGGTTGGGAACATTCTCCAGGAGGCAGACAGAAAAGGGCCGGGAACCTTTGAGGCAGAAGTCCCTTCCCCGGAGGAAGACAGGGCTGCCCGGGCCAGTGCCTTCGGGGAGAAATCCAGGCAGCGATAGGCCCAGGGTCCCGGAGGATGTCCCCGGGCTTCTGCACAGGCCTGGGCGATTAAGGCCAGCTGCTTTTGATTTCCCGGAATGAAGGGGAGAACCGGAATCTGAAGGACGTCGGACAGAAGAGGCGTGTCAACCATCAGACCGCAGGCGGCGGCCTCCTCCCAGAAGCTCAAGCAAAGGATGACCGGAAGGCCGTGGTCCCGTACCGGCTCCAGGGCAATCAGCTCCTTTAGGTAACTCAGTCCCCGCTCCAGGGAAAGACAGCTGCACACCGCCAGAACGCCGCTTGCCAGGCCGCTGGAGAGAAAATCGCCGGTGATGGTTTCCCAGGTGCCTCCGGTCTTCAGAGTATTGGAAGAGGGAACATCCAGCAGGAGAAAGGCCTCCTGTTCCTCTGCTTTACAGAGGCCTGTCTGGGGAGCCGTGGTGGAGCCGGCCCAGTAACAGCAGGTGTCCGCCTGCCCCGTCAGGCCGCAGAAGAGAGCGGTCTTTCCTGAATTGGGGCAGCCGGTTATGAGGAAAAGGGGCAGAGGAAGCTTCATAAGAATCGCTCCGGATTGCGGACCGCACCCGCCTGGAAAAGGGGCGGAGCGGAGGTCTTATTCTTAGGATATGGGGTGGAAGAGTTCAGGGTGAGCGGATTTGATGAATCGACAGGTGTTTTGTTCTGTGTTATGATAGGGAGAAAGGGAATACTGAAATTTTCCAGATGCTGTCTGGAAAATTTCATAGAATATAATTTACCTAAACTGATAATTGCATATGAATAGAGGTGAAAAAGTGAAATTTGATATGTCTCAATTTGACTCATACCGGGAAGATAATCGGCGGGAAGTTAAAAAGGCACAAGGCGGCCTTCCAACTTCGCTGTGGGAAACGTACTCTGCTTTTGCCAACTGTTATGGCGGCGTCATTATCCTTGGCGTAAAGGAAAATAAAGATGGCAGCTGGTATATGACCGGGCTGGACAATGCGGCAAAACTGCGAAAGGACTTCTGGGATACGATTAATAATAAAAATAAGGTTTCGGTAAAACTGCTGACGGACAATGATATAGAGATATTTGAAGAAAACAACGGTATTATAATGGTTATCCATGTTCCAAAGGCAAAGCGTGAACAGAAGCCGGTATATATAAATGGGGATATGTTTCGTGGAACCTTCCGCAGAAACTGGGAGGGAGATTATCATTGCGACCGCAGCGAGGTGCTTGCAATGCTCCGGGACCAGCCGGAAGAAACTGCGGATATGAAAATTTTGCAGGATATGACTCTAGACGTGCTTAATTCAGAGACTGTGCGTGCCTATCGCAACCGACATATGGCTTATAGAACAGAACACGTATGGGAGAGACTGAGTGATGAAGAGTATCTGGAGAGAATAGGCGCGGTAAAGCTGTCTGCCAGAGATAATACTTTGCATCCTACTGCTGCCGGGCTCCTTATGTTTGGAGAAGAATATAAGATTTTATATGAATTTGAAAATTCCTTTTAAACTGGAGGGAATAACCCGCATAGATGATACGCCTGTACACAAGGCATTGAGGGAAGCCCTGGCAAATTGCCTGGTAAATACAGATTTCTATTTCCCGAGAGGAATTGTGATACGGAAAGATGCAGAGTCTATCGTCATGGAGAATCCGGGAAGTATAAGAACCGGAAAAACGCAGATGCTGAAAGGCGGTATATCAGATCCCCGCAATAAAGTTTTAATGAAAATGTTTAACCTGATTGGCATTGGCGAGAGAGCCGGCAGTGGCGTGCCGGACATATACAGCGTGTGGGAACAACAGGGATGGAAACAGCCGGAAGTCATAGAAGAATATGGTCCCGACAGAACAATTTTGAAATTATCGTTAATCAAAAAAGTGGCGATAAAAAATGGCGATAAAAAAGTGGCGATAAAAAGTGGCGATAAAAAGAAAATAACGAAAAGGACAGAACAACAACTGGAATATATACTGGAACATATGGCTCCAAATCAGGAATACAAAACCAGTGAACTGTCAGAAGTTATTGGTTTAAAAGAATCAAGGACCAGAATGCTGCTAAATGAACTTGCGATGTCGGGCAGGATAGCAGTATCAGGAAAAAATAAAGGACGCAGATATAAGCGAATATAGGAAAGGAATATTTTCATGGAAAATACGTCCGAAAACAAAGACCTCAACAAAACAGAAAAATCCCAGCGCTGCATTACCGTGGGCATCCTGGCTCAGGTGGACGCGGGAAAGACCACCTTCTCGGAGCAGCTGCTGTTTCACGGAGGGGCCATCCGCAGCCCCGGCAGGGTGGACCGGCAGGATACGGTGATGGATGGAAATGAGATTGAAAAACAGAGGGGCATCACCATTTTTACGGACCAGGCCTACTTTACTTACGGGGGCGTTCGGTACTATCTGCTGGATACGCCGGGGCATGTGGATTTCGGGCCCGAGGCGGAGCGGGCCCTGGGGGCCATGGACTGCGGGGTGCTGCTCCTGGACGCCTCCTCGGCCGTATCGGCCAGAGCGGTCACCCTTTTTAAGCTTCTGCGGCGTTGGAAAAAGCCGGTATTTTTCTTCCTGAACAAGATGGATATGGAAGGGGCAAGTGTTGTGGGCGCTATGGAATCCATACGGAACCGTCTGACAGAGAATGTGATTTTTCTGGACAGCCAGAATCCCTTCTCTTTTGAAGGGGAAGCGGGGGAATGTCTGGCGGAGCGGGACGAAGGGCTGCTGGAGCAGTATCTGGAGGGTGGCATCGACCCCCAGGAAGGAAAAAGAGTGCTGGCCAGGCTGCTGAAAGAGGGGGAACTGACGGTCGCCATGGCCGGCTCCGCTTTGAGGGACCATGGGATTCAGGAATTTCTCCAGCTTCTGGGACAGCTGGTCCAAAGGGATTACAACCCGGAAGCCCCATTCGGCGCCTTTGCCTACAAGGTCAGGAGGACCAGGGAACAGCGGCTGGTATACTTAAAGATTCTAAGCGGACGGCTGAAGCCCCGGGATACGGTGACTGTTTCGCGGGAAGGGCAGGAACCGGTCCAGGAAAAAATCCATCAGATTTACCAGGTAATGGGAAGCCGCTATATTCCCTGTGCCCAGGCTCAGGCCGGGGAGCTGGTGGCGGTGTCCGGCCTCCAGGAGACCGGGTGCGGGACGGTATTGGGCCGGACGGAGGGGACATTCCCAGGCAGCCAGATGGTGCCGTCCCTGGAAACACAGGTTTTGGCAACGGACGGCACGGATGATCACCGGCTTCTTGAAATCTTAAAAAGCCTGGAAGATGAGGAGCCGCAGCTGCAGGCGGAAAGCCGGAAGATGGCGGATGGGACCATCCAGGTCTGCGTGCAAGTGATGGGAACCATCCAGCTGGAGGTTTTAAAAGAGCTGATGAGCAGCCGCTTCGGCGTATTGGTGGAGTTTGCTCCGCCCAGAGTCCTCTACCGGGAGACCATCCGGAAACCGGTTATGGGATACGGACACTACGAGCCTCTTCGACATTACGCGGAGGCCTGCCTTTTGCTGGAGCCCGGGGAACGGGGGAGCGGCATCACCTTCGAAAGCCGCTGCCATGTGGACGTACTGGCGGCTAACTATCAGAGCCTAATCCGCACCCATGTATTTGAGCGGGTCCACCGGGGAATCCTCACCGGCTCGCCTCTGACGGATGTGAAGGTGGTCCTGATGGACGGCAGGTCCCATTTAAAACACACCGAAGGCGGGGATTTCCGTCAGGCAGTGTACCGCGCTATCCGCCAAGGGCTGGAGAAGGCGGACAACGTGCTCCTGGAGCCCTGGTACGAGGTGGAAATCTCCGCTCCTGCCGAGGCGGCCGGACGCATCATGGCGGAACTCTCCAAGCGCTTTGCCCAGCTGTCGCCGATGGAGCAGTATGGGAATCAGGCGGTCATCCGGGGCAGAGGCCCGGTGGCCTGTCTGATGGATTTTTCCAGGGAGCTGGCCTCCATGACCAGAGGGGAGGGAACCCTTTCCATGGGAAACGCCGGCTATTTTCCCTGCCATAATCAGGAGGAGGTAATCCGGGAAATCGGCTATGACAAGGAAGGAGACCCGGAGCATACCTCCGCCTCCGTATTCTGCTCCCACGGGGCGGGCTTTGCCGTACCCTGGAATGAGGTGGAGCAGTACATTCACAGCAGCCTGCGTATTGACCCGGAAGAATGAATCATTTATACTGGACTCAGGTGCGCTGCGAGCGGGCCGAACCGGTTTCAGCGCTGCGAATCATCGAAGGAGAATGAAATTATGGCAGTTCAGGACGATTATATATTAAGAACCATCAGAAATCTGGCGACGGCCATCGGACGGCTGGCTTTGGGAAGGGACGAGGTGGACTACATCCTTCCGGCAGATGAAAGCCAGGATGATTTGGTGGCGGCAAAGTACCGGAGAATCCGTTCCATGGCGGAGGCCGGACAGATTAACGAGGCGGAAAACCTCCTCTTTGACGAGGTGATGGATACGGAGCCTTCCTACCTGGAGATGGGACTTTCCTTCTATCTCTATCTGAATGAGTTTGACGACGATTTTCTGTATTCCAGCGGCTACTCCAGGGAGGAGATTGTAGATGGCATCAACGCCATTGCCCGGGAATTCGGAATCAGCGGATTTGAAAATTTTGTGGATACCACCATGGTGTAGGGGATAAGATGAGGGATGAAAGGCAAATGACGGACAGCTGCGTCTATCTGGCGGACTGTTACGAGGATTTATTTTTTGGAAATGTAAATAAACGCTACCGTTCTATGACCGCCGCCCAGCTGAAAAACCGGATGGAGCGGCTGAATCAGGAGCTGCTGGACCAGGTGGCAAAACCGAATGAGCTGAGCGATATTCACGCGATGGCGGCCAAGGCCTGCTCCTATGTAATGGGACGGCAGCAGCGGGCCAGGACCGAAGAGCAGCAGAGGGAGTGGGATGAGCTGCGGGAGCGGCTGGTGGATTTCTGCCATCAGCTGGCGGCTAAGGACCTGGAATTTCTCCCGCCCCTGACCAGGGACGAGCTGGAACAGGTATTGAAAATGCAGGGAATTCGCCGCTATCTTCTGAGCAATTCCCTGGAGCGGGCCTACCAGCTCTTTTATGTGCCCAAAACCATCAAGAAGGGTATCCGGGAATCCATTCAGAAAAAGCCGGAACTGGAATATCCGGGGGCCAGGGAGATGCAGCGGAAATTCATTCTCCACATCGGCCCCACCAACAGCGGGAAAACCCATGACGCCCTGGAACGTCTGAAAACGGCTCTCCACGGGGCGTACTTCGGCCCTCTGCGGCTTCTGGCCCTGGAGGTGTACGACCGGATGAATACGGACCAGGTGCCCTGTTCCATGATTACCGGGGAGGAGACGCTGGAAATCCCAGGGGCGGTCTGTCAGGCCTGCACGGTGGAGATGCTCAACGACCACGAATATTTCGATGTGGCGGTCATCGATGAGTGTCAGCTGGTAGCAGACCCTTACCGGGGGCACAACTGGACCAGGGCCATTCTGGGAATCCGGGCGGAGGAAATCCATCTGTGCATGGCCCCTGAGGCGGAGGATATCATTGTCCAGATGATTCGCCGCTGCGGGGATCAGTATCGGATTGTCCGTCATAAACGGAACACCCGGCTGACCCTGGAGGAAAAACCCTATGTTCTGGGAAAGGATTTGAAAAAGGGCGACGCGCTGATTGTATTTTCCAAGAAATCGGTGCTGGCCCTGGCCGCCCACCTGGAGACCATGGGAATCAAGAGCAGCGTCATCTACGGAAGCCTTCCCCCGGCCACCAGAAGGGAGCAGGTCCGCCGCTTCCTGGCAAAGGAGACGGATGTGGTGGTCAGCACGGACGCCATCGGCATGGGCTTAAATCTCCCCATCCGCCGGATTGTGTTTGTGGAGACCAGAAAATTTGACGGGGTAAACCGGAGAGATTTAAACCCGGAGGAAATCAAGCAGATTGCAGGGCGTGCCGGGCGGTTCGGCCTCTACAATGAGGGCTTTGTGGCGGCCATTGACAATGTGGAACTGATTAAGGACGGCCTCTCCCGGCGGCCGGTGCCTATCCTGAAAGCCTATGTGGGATTCCCGGAGCAGGTGCTGAACCTGCCGGCTCCCATTGACACCCTGGTGAAGATATGGGCGGGGATGGAGGCTCCGGCTATCTACGAGAAAATGGAGGTGGACGAGCTTCTGGCTTTGTACCAGATTTTCGAGGACGTCCATTTTCAGGATATGGAACAGTACACCAAGCAGGAGATTTACAAGCTGATTACCTGCGCGGTGGACATTGACAGCCGGCTGGTGATGGATTTGTGGAGGGATTACTGCCGGGAGTACCGGGAGGTGGACGAACTGGAATTCCCCTACAGTCCCGGAGACGACCTGTACGACCTGGAGAGCTATTACAAAATGCTGGACCTCTACTTCCAGTTTTCCCGAAAGGTGGGATTGCCGGTCCAGAAGGAAAACCTGGCGGCGGAGCGCAGGGAGACGGAGGGAAAAATCAGCCAGATTTTAAAGGACGAGTGTGCCAGCTATTCCAGAAAATGTTCCTTCTGCGGAAAGGAGCTGGCTTGGGATTATCCCTTTTCCATCTGCGAGCGCTGTTTTGAACGGGGGCGTTCCAAAGGCGGTCATCGGGGAAAAGGAACGGCACATCGTCAGAGCAAACGAGCATAAGAAATACAAAGGAGGACGAAATGGAGAATCATCGCATCATTCAAGTAGAAGACAAGGTACCGTTGAAGCTTTTAATTCCCCTGAGCATTCAGCACATGTTCGCTATGTTCGGCGCTTCGGTCCTGGTTCCGTTTCTTTTTGGAATCAACCCGGCGGTGGTGCTGTTTATGAACGGTGTGGGAACCCTTCTGTTTATTGCCGTCACCAAGGGGAAAGCCCCGGCTTACCTGGGCTCCAGCTTCGCCTTCCTGGCCCCGGCGGGCATTGTCATCGAGACCATGGGCTATGAATATGCCCTGGGAGGATTTGTGGTGGTGGGTTTCTGCGGCTGCATCCTGGCGTTCATTGTATACAAATTCGGCACCCGCTGGATTGATGTGGTGCTGCCCCCTGCCGCCATGGGGCCGGTGGTGGCTTTAATCGGCCTGGAGCTTTCGGGAAACGCGGCGGAGAATGCAGGACTGCTGGCTGAGACCATTGACCCCGGAAATCTGATCGTATTTCTGGTGACTCTGGGGGTAGCGGTCTTTGGCTCCATTCTCTTTCGGGGATTTCTTTCCGTCATTCCCATTCTGATTGCGGTCATCTGCGGCTATGGGGCGGCCCTGGCCTGCGGCATGGTGGATTTCGCGGATGTAGCCGCAGCTCCCATTTTTTCCATTCCCAATTTCAGCACGCCAAAGTTTGACCTCAACGCCATTATGATTATCCTTCCGGTGATCCTGGTGATTACCTCGGAACACATCGGCCATCAGGTGGTGACCAGCAAGATTGTAGGCCGCGACCTTCTGACGGACCCGGGACTTCATAGGACCCTCTTCGGCGACAACTTTTCCACCATGCTTTCCGGTCTCATCGGCTCTGTGCCTACCACCACCTACGGGGAGAACATCGGCGTTATGGCGGTGACCCGGGTTTACAGTGTGCGGGTAATGGGCGGAGCGGCAGTGCTCTCCATTCTATGTTCTTTTATCGGAAAGCTGTCCACCCTGATTTCCACCATTCCGGGTCCGGTCATCGGCGGCATCTCCTTCCTGCTCTACGGGATGATTGGCACTTCCGGCTTAAGAGTTCTGGTGGATGCCCAGGTGGATTACGGCAACTCCCGGAATCTGGCGCTGACCAGCGTAATTTTTGTCACGGGACTTTCGGGAATTGCGGTCAACATCGGAAATATCCAGCTGACGGGAATGGTGCTGGCCTGCGTGACGGCCATGGTATTGAGTCTGGTGTTTTATGTGCTGGACCGGCTGCATTTGACCAATGATGGGGAGTGATTTATACCTTCACCAACACAACCTGGGCGTCCCTCTCCCGCAGTCCAAAGACAGAGCCACCTGCCAGATAAGCGGACATGGAGCCTTTGGGTCCTTTCATCAGGCACAGGACAGAACTGCCGGGGGTGAAGCCGATTTCCGCCAGGCGGCGCTCATGGTCCGGCTCAGCAGCAATCCAGACGACGGAGCCCTCCTGACCGGGAGTCAGACAGCTTAAAGGGACAACCATTGAAATCACACTTTTTATGCTTTCATAATAGGATATGAGAAAAGGCAGTCCGGTGTGTGGCTGCCTTTTGCTGGTATGGATAAATGAAGGAAGTTTGTCCGTCAGACGGCGTTTAAAGGCGGACCGGCACCGGCTGGTCTATGACCATGGAATCAGGCGTGACCTGGCAGTCCATGGCCAGGATACGGACTCCCCTGGCGGCGGCTTCCCGCAGAGCCTCTCCGAACGCGGGGTGAGTCTGGTCATTTGGAGAGAAACAGCGCATCCCCTTCATCTGAATAACAAACAGCACATAGGCCTCATATCCTTCTTCCAGGGCTTTGACCAGGCCGTGAAGATGCTTCACGCCCCGCTCCGTAGGGGCGTCGGGAAAACGGGCAACGCCATTTTCCTCCAGGGTTACGCCCTTGACCTCCATAAAAGCTTCTGTTCGGGAGCCGTCTGGATCTTCCGGAGAAAACGCCAGGTCAAAGCGGGAATCCCCGTGGGTGACCTCCCGCCTTAAATCGACGAGAGAAAATGGGGCATCCCGGCCGCTCATCCACTCCCAGGCGGCCCGGTTAGGAGCCTGGGAATCCATGTTGATTAACAGCTTATCTTTGTAGACGGCTATCAGGTCGTAAGCGGTTTTCCTCCCGGATTTCTCCCAATCCGGGTGATATTCCAGAATGACCGTAACGCCGGGGAGAAGGAGCTCCCGGCAGCGTCCGGTATTTTTAACGTGACAAATGACAATCTCTGAGCCCAAGTCCACATGGGCAATAAAACGGTTGGGCCGTTTTAGAAAACGACCGGTGACAATATGTTCGTACTTCATAGGGAGCTCCTGTTGCGTCAGATTGGTCCGCAGGCGGTCTTGTATCTGCAGGACGATAGAATTGTAGCAGATTGAACTGAATTTTTCTACTAAAACTTTTATTTTCCAGAGTTCTTGAAAACACCCCCTCCGATATGCTATACTGACTTTGTCTGAAATATCTTTATACATTTCTACATCATTCTTTTCAGTCCGGCGTTTCGCCGTTTTTGATTCACTCAACTTGTCTGTAACAGACAGAAAAACATATGCAGGAGGGTATGTTTATGAACAGTGGTATGCAGCTAAGAGAGGAAATTTTTGGCTCTGAACGAACGGAACAGGAAGCATTGCAGATGATTCGCGAGACACCGGGAATGTATGCAAATTACATGAGGCTGTCCGAACGTCTGAAACAGGAAGTGCTGGATTTTTGCATGGGAAAATGTGGATTAAATTTGACCTATGACCCTATGTTTAAAGCCATTTTTAATCCTCAGCAGTTTCCGTCCAGGCTGGAGGATTTCCTTAGCCTGTGCCTGCTATTCCAGCGACCTGGTGATGCGCCAGTATTCACAGGTACGGGACCAGTGTCGGAGAGAAAACAAAACATTTTCCTATCGGCAGATTCAGAAGGTCTATACCATTGTCCTGTTTCAGGACAGTCCGGAGGAGTTTCACCAGTTTCCGGGACAGTATCTCCACTATGCGAAACAGCAGTTTAATACGGGCCTTGAATTGGACATGATTCAGGAATATCTTTTGATTCCTCTTGACATCTTTCTGGAAAGCCAGCACAATATAAGTAACAGATTGGACGCTTGGCTGACTGTGATTGCCTCCAGCGACCCGGAGCGGATTTTAGATGTGGTTCTGGTTTACCCGGAGTTTGGAGAGCTTTATAGCCAGGTATTTCGGTTTCGCGATGATATAAAGGAGCTGATGAGCATGTTTTCCGAAGCCTTAAAGATTCTGGATACCAATACGACGAAATATATGATTGAGGAGCAAAAAGAGAAATTGCGGAAACAGGAAGAGGAATTACGGAAACGAGAGGAAGAAATACGGAAACAGCGAGAAGAGATTAAAAGCCAGCAAGAAGAACTACTCTCTGCAAAGGCTGCTTTGGCCGAAAAAGATTCCGAGAATCAGCGTCTGAAAGCACTTTTGGCGGCAAAGGAGTAACCGCACGTAAGCGTCCAAAATACGGACGCTAAGTGCTCGTAACAACAGCCAGGCCTTTCGTTAGGTCCTGGCTGTTGCTTTCTTTTGATAGTACCTGACGCCGCAGGATAAAGAGAAGCAGATGATAAAATAACAAAGGGCAATAAAGCCGTAAAGGGTAATAATCTGCGGAGCCGTCTGGAGGCTTCCCATTACCACGCTGCTGTTTCGCATAAATTCCGCGATATCTACCACCCGAAGGAAGGAAGTATCCTTGATGACCGTAATCATCTGAGACAGCAGTGCCGGAATCAGGCTTTTGAACGTCTGGGGCAGCACGATGTAGAACAGGGTCTGGAAGAAGGAGAAGCCCTGGGAAGCAGCGCTCTCAAACTGACCCTTGGGAATACCGTTTAATCCGCCCCGGATAATCTCCGCCATTACCGCCGTGGTAAACAGGGTGCAGGCTAAAATCGCCAGCACAATGGGATTTCCCTTGATGGTAAAGCGAATCCACAAAATCCACAGGATGTTGGGCGTACACCGGAAAAATTCAATGTAAACGCCGGTCAGCCAGGAGATTGGGCTTAGCTTTCCATGGCAGAAGTGGCGCAGCAACGCCAGAATCGTTCCAAAGAACATACTTAAAGCGATGGTGACAATGGAAATCATAATGGTATTTCCAAGGCCTACCATCATGAAGCGCAGGTTTGCCGGCGTAAAAATTGTGGAAAAGATGGAACTCATGCCGCCACCTCCTTACGCTTTTTCGGCACAGGCGTTTGCTTTGCTCGGATTTCCAGGTAACGCGCCAGCCTTGCCAGAGGGAAGCAGATGATAAAATACAGCAGAGCGCAGCTGAAATAAGCCTGAACGAAATATCCCCGGTCCGCGCCCCAGCGGTCTGCGTAGTACATCAGGTCCAGTCCGGCCACCATGGCCAGAACGGAGGTGTTCTTTACCAGGTTTAAGGCCTGGTTGGCCAGGGAAGGCATAATGATCTTTAAGGTCTGAGGCAGGATGATATAGCGCATGGTCTGAAGATAGGAAAATCCCTGGGAGTAGGCTGCATCAAACTGTCCCCGGGGAACCGCCTCGATACCGGTTCGGATTACCTCGGAGACATATGCTCCGTGATAGATTCCCACGCCGATGACGCCCAGAAGGAATTTCGGCACCCGCCCTCCGATGACATACGGAAGGCAACTGTAGTAGAAGAATACTTGAACTACCAGAGGTGTATTCTGGAAAAATTCCACATAGATTCTGGAAATGACTTTGAATATTTTAACTTTTGTGGTGGACAGCATGCCGAAGATAATACCTAAAACCAGCGCTAACAGGAGTCCTGTTAGCGCTACTTCCAAAGTCATGATAAATCCCGGCAGATAATCCTCGGGGAGGACTTTAAACAATGCCTCCCAGCGTTTGAGATTAAATAGACCTTTCAGCATAAATTAGTTGATTCCCCATTCTGTCTGCATTTCGTCAAGCTGGCCGCTTTCAATCAGTCCGGTTACCACTTCCTCGGCCAGAGCGGTAAGTCCCTCATCCTCCAGGCTGGTAACAGCGCCATACTCCTGCTCCGCATAACGGTCATCCAGGATTTTGTTGGTGTCGTCCTTGTATCCGGAAAGGATGGCCCGGTCAACAGAGAATACGTCGATATTGCCGGAGGCTAGAGCGGTTGCCAGAGCGGGATAGCCCTCAAAGGTCTCAAATACGGGTTCTACGTCGATGCCCGCCTCGGCCACGTAAGTTTTAAAGGATTCCTCACTGTTGGAGCCCTGAGCCACGCCGATTACCTTGCCGTCCAGGTCGTTGATGGAATTGATTCCGGAATCGTTGAGGACCATCAGGCCTACGGCGTCTACGTAGTAGGGTGTGGTGAAGTTGTAAAGCTCCTTGCGCTCCTCGTTGATGGTAAAGGTAGCGATGACCATATCCAGCTCGCCGTTCTCAATCAGAGGACCTCTGGTCTTGGCGGTAACGCCGGTAAATTCTACCAGATCCTGTTCCCTGGCCTCGTCAGCGGTGCAGCCGAAGATTGCTCCCGCCATCTCGTAAGCTAAATCTACTTCATATCCTTCATACTCGTTGGTGGCAGTATTTAATAAACTGAAATTGGGAACGTCTGTCTTGACGCCTACCTTCAGCACTCCCGCATCGATGACGGCCTGAACATCCGCTGCCACATCACCGGAAGTACCGGAGTCCGCCGCGCTTGTGCTGTCTGCGGAATCGCCGCTGTCGGAAGCCGTGCTGCCGGAATCCGCCGCCGCTGTGGTGGAGCCGGAAGAACTGCCGGAGCAGCCGGTCATAGCGCCCAGTACCAGGGTCGCTGCCAGAAGAGCTGTGCCGATTTTAAGATTCTTTTTCATAATTGTTTCCTCCTCATTTTTAATCTCAGGCATAATGCCCGGAAACGCGCCGCCGGAAACTGCTGAAAGCTCCGCGGTTTTAATGTCTTTGGGATGGATCTTTTTGAGAAAATCCACCTGAGCTGAGAATTAGTTGAGAATCTTGCTGAGGAACGCGCGGGTCCGCTCATTTTCCGGATTCTCGAAGAAGTGCTCCGGAGTTCCCTCCTCTACGATGGTGCCGTCGTCCATGAAGATGACCCGGTCCGCCACCTGCTTGGCAAAGCCCATCTCGTGGGTAACGCAGACCATGGTAATGTTTTCCTTGGACAGATTCACCATAACGTCCAGAACTTCCTGTACCATCTCCGGGTCAAGGGCGGAGGTGGGCTCGTCAAAGAGAATCAGCTTCTGTTTGGTACAGAGGGCGCGGGCGATGGCCACACGCTGCTGCTGTCCGCCGGAGAGATTCTGAGGATAACTGTCGGCCTTGTCGGCTAAGCCTACTCGCTCCAGATACTTCATGGCTTCCGCTTCCGCCTGCGCCTTGGGAACCTTTTGGAGCTTAATAGGAGCCAGGGTCAGGTTCTGGAGTACGGTCATGTGGGGATACAGGTTAAATTGCTGGAATACCATGGAAGAATATTTCCTGGCCATCTCGCCCCGGTTTTTGTGAGTCAGGCGCTGGTTGTTGATATAAACCTCGCCGGCGGTGGGTTCTTCCAGGTAATTCATGCAGCGGATTAAGGTGCTTTTGCCGCTGCCGGAGGGGCCGATGATCACTAGTTTTTCGCCCTCCTTTACCGTCAGGTTGATATCCTTTAAGACCTCCAGGTCGCCGAAATTTTTCTTTAGATGACTTACCTTAATCATACATGATTCCACCTTTCATCAAAAAATATAGACCAAATTACTGGAAAGTAACCGCTTTTTTTGTAAAAAAATACACTCAAAAAATTCCATAGTTCCTATGGGAAATTCTGAGCGCCTTTGCTCTAAATTACGTAAACTAGAAAATCGGTTGTTAATTAATACCGCAGTTGGAAGAAATAGCTTTAAAACGTTGGTTTCTTCCTTTGCGGTAACTGCATTATAGTCTTATTTTTTTTAAAAGTCAATAGTTTTCAAGTAAAAATACAATAAATCTATTGTAAAAGCCACAATTTTTAAGTTGTGGATATTTTTGCATATAACAAGATTCAGCAGGCATGAACAAGGTTCCGGTTGCGCGGGGAAATGAAATGTGTTAAGATCGAAAGTACAGATATTGTTAAAGAGAGGAATGTAAAATGGCATTATCCTATGAGAGCACCAGAGGAGGAGAAAAGGGAGTGACCTCCTCACAGGCGATTTTAAAAGGGCTGGCAAAAGATGGCGGGCTGTTTATGCCTACCGAGATTCCGGCTCTGGATCTCCCCGTCCGGGAACTGGCAGGACTATCCTATCAGGAGACGGCCTACCGGATTATGCGGCTTTTTCTTACTGACTTTACGGAAGAGGAGCTGAGAAGCTGTATTGCGAAAGCCTACGATGAGAAGTTTGATACTGAGGAAATCGCGCCGTTAACTAAGGCGGAGGGAGAGTACTTTCTGGAGCTGTATCATGGGAATACCATTGCGTTTAAGGATATGGCGCTGTCCATTCTGCCTCATTTGATGACTACGGCGGCGAAGAAAAATCATGTAGATCATGAGATCGTGATTCTTACGGCCACTTCCGGAGATACGGGAAAGGCAGCGCTGGCCGGATTTGCCGATGTGCCGGGGACGAAGATTATCGTCTTTTATCCCAAGGGCGGAGTCAGCCGGGTTCAGGAGCTTCAAATGCGTACCCAGAAGGGGGAAAATACCAGCGTTGTGGCCATTCACGGAAATTTTGATGATGCCCAGACCGGAGTAAAGAAATTGTTTGCGGACAAGGAACTGGAGAGGGAGATGGAAGAGGCCGGCTATCAGTTTTCTTCCGCCAACTCTATTAATATAGGAAGGCTGGTTCCCCAAATCGTATATTATGTATATGCTTATGCCAAGCTTCTTGAGAACGGGGAGATCGCAGAAGGGGAGGAGATTAACGTAACCGTCCCCACAGGCAATTTCGGAAATATTCTGGCGGCCTACTTTGCCAAGCGCATGGGACTCCCCATTAAGACGCTGATCTGTGCCTCCAATGAGAACAAGGTTCTTTACGACTTTTTTGCCACCGGAACCTATGACCGGAACCGGGAATTTGTTCTGACCAATTCTCCGTCTATGGATATCCTCATTTCCAGCAACCTGGAGCGTCTGATCTATTTGAGCACCGGCTGCGATGCCAAGGCCACGGGAGAGCGGATGAAGGAGCTGTCCAGCCAGGGTTCCTACCATGTGACGGAACAGATGCGGGCCTTTATGTCTGATTTTGTGGGCGGTTTTGCCACAGAGGAGGAAGATGAGGCGGAAATCCGCCGTATTTTCGAGGATACGGGCTACCTGGTGGACACTCATACCGGCGTAGCGGCAGCTGTTTACCGTCAGTATCGGGAAAAAACCGGAGATTCCACAAAAACAGTTATCGCCTCCACAGCCAGTCCCTTTAAGTTTTCTCACAGCGTGATGGAGGCTATTAAAGGAAAGGAAGCGGTAGAAGGCAAAGATGAGTTTGAGATTGTGGACGCATTAAGCAGTCTGGCGGCGGTTCCGGTGCCCAAAGCGGTGGAAGAGATCCGTACAGCTCCCATTCGTCACAACTTGGAGTGCGATGTAGATGGCATGAAGGATATGGTAAGGGGAATTTTGAAGATTTAACGTTTTTTGCTTCCATTTTGGGAATAATTGTGGTATCTTAAGAGAGAATGGAATAGTTAAATAAATAACAATCATATACATCGATAAGGAGGTAAATGGAATGTTAGTTTCAGCAAAAGAGATGCTTAACAAAGCTCGGGAAGGAAAATACGCAGTAGGACAGTTCAACATCAACAACCTGGAGTGGACCAAATCCATTCTGCTTACGTCTCAGGAACTTCAGTCCCCGGTTATTCTGGGAGTTTCTGAAGGAGCAGGAAAGTATATGACCGGTTTTAAGACTGTGGCTGCCATGGTAAAGGCGATGATGGAGGAGCTGAATATCACGGTTCCCGTTGCCCTGCACCTGGATCACGGTACTTACGAGGGATGCTACAAGTGCATTAAAGCAGGTTTCTCCTCCATTATGTTTGACGGTTCCCATTACCCCATCGAGGAAAATATTGAAAAGACCAAAGAACTGGTAAAGATTGCCCATGCTATGGGACTTTCCCTGGAGGCTGAGGTAGGCTCCATCGGCGGAGAAGAAGACGGAGTGGTAGGCTTAGGAGAGTGCGCCGACCCGGCAGAGTGCAAGGCTATCGCGGATCTGGGGGTAGACTTTTTGGCAGCGGGAATCGGAAATATCCACGGCAAATATCCGGCCAACTGGCCCGGACTGCGTTTTGACGTACTGGAGGCGGTAAAGGCTCAGGTGGGAGACATGCCTTTAGTTCTTCACGGAGGCACCGGAATTCCGGAGGATATGATTAAGAAGGCCATCAGCCTGGGCGTTGCGAAGATTAACGTGAATACGGAGTGCCAGCTGACCTTTGCCGAGGCAACCCGCAAGTATATTGAGGCAGGCAAGGACCAGCAGGGTAAAGGCTACGATCCCAGAAAGCTCTTGGCTCCCGGCGCGGAGGCCATCAAGGGTACTGTGAAGGAGAAAATGGAGCTGTTTGGTTCTGTAGGAAAAGCCTGAAAAGAGGGCTGCAAAAACTGCAGGCAAGAAAAAACCTCAAGTGTATAAAAAAAAGTACTTGCTTTTTTGGGGGAAATGATTTATCTTAAGAAAGAACAAAGGCGTTCTCTCATTGGAGAGAGCGCCTTCTTTTTTATTTATATATGCTGCTGATCAGCCGGGCCCGGCGCTGCAGATGAGGAGTCAGGATGCCCCTTCCGAAAGGGCGGAGACTGCGCAAGGCAGACCGAAAAAAAGAGAGGATGGAAAATCTATGAGCGAAGTGATGAATGTTACGGAGATTTTTGGAGAGAACGCTTTTAACGATGTTGTGATGCGTGAGCGCCTCCCAAAGAGCGTCTACAAAAAATTAAAAGAAACCATTAAAAATGGAGCAGAGCTGGATCCCAGCATTGCGGATGTGGTAGCTCATGCTATGAAAGAGTGGGCCATAGAGCATGGCGCCACCCATTACACCCATTGGTTCCAGCCCCTGACCGGCATGACAGCGGAGAAGCACGATTCCTTTATCTCCGCCCCCAAGAATGGCCGCGTGATTATGGAGTTTTCCGGAAAAGAGCTGATTAAAGGCGAGCCTGATGCCTCATCCTTCCCCTCCGGCGGCCTGAGAGCCACCTTTGAGGCAAGAGGTTATACGGCCTGGGACTGCACCTCTCCAGCCTTTTTAAGAGAGTCCGCTATTGGTGTTACCCTGTGTATTCCCACTGCCTTCTGCTCCTACTCAGGGGAAGCTCTGGATAAGAAAACCCCGCTGCTGCGTTCCATGCAGGCGGTAAATGAGCAGGCACTGAGAATCTTGAGATTATTCGGCAATACTACTGCAAAGCGTGTGGCTCCTTCCGTAGGACCAGAGCAGGAGTATTTCCTGGTTGATAAGAAAAAGTACCTCCAGAGAAAGGATTTGATTTATACCGGACGCACCCTGTTCGGCGCGATGCCTCCCAAGGGACAGGAGATGGACGATCACTATTTCGGCGTAATCCGGGAGAGAATCGGAGCCTTCATGAAGGATGTAAACCAGGAACTGTGGAAGCTGGGGGTTCCGGCAAAGACCCAGCACAATGAGGTGGCTCCCGGACAGCATGAGCTGGCTCCCATTTACGAGGAGGCCAATGTGGCTACAGACCACAACCAGATTGTGATGGAGACATTAAAAAGGGTGGCCGGAAATCACGGTATGGCCTGCCTTCTTCACGAAAAGCCTTTTGCTGGAGTGAACGGTTCCGGAAAGCACAATAACTGGTCCCTGACTGCCGATGACGGCACTAATATGCTGAATCCCGGCGATACGCCTCACGAAAATGTGCAGTTCCTTTTGGTTCTGGCCTGCATTATCAAGGCTGTGGATCTTCACGCAGACCTGCTTCGGGAGTCTGCCGCGGATGTAGGAAATGATCACCGCCTGGGCGCGAATGAGGCCCCGCCAGCTATTATTTCTATCTTTCTGGGCGAACAGCTGGAGGATGTGATTGAGCAGCTGTGCGACACCGGAGAGGCCACCCATTCCAAAAAAGGCGGCACATTAAAGACCGGTGTAAACATTCTGCCGGATTTAGATAAGGACGCTACGGACCGCAACCGTACCTCACCTTTTGCTTTTACGGGAAATAAGTTCGAATTCCGTATGGTCGGTTCCTCCGATTCCATCGCCTCTCCCAACACGGTGCTAAACACCATTGTGGCAGAAGCATTTAAGGAAGCGGCGGATATTCTGGAGAACGCGGAAGACTTTGATTTGGCGGTTCATGACCTGATTAAGAAGATGCTGTCCGACCACCGCCGCATTATCTTTAATGGAAATGGCTACGCCCAGGAGTGGGTAGAGGAGGCGGAGCGCAGAGGCCTGCCTAACATCCGTTCCATGGTAGATGCCATTCCTGCGCTGAAGACAGAAAAGGCGGTTAAGCTTTTTGAGGAGTTTAAGGTATTTACCAGAGCGGAACTGGAGTCCAGAGTGGAGGTAGAGTTTGAAAACTACTCCAAGGCCATCAACATCGAGGCCAGAACCATGATTGATATGGCCAGCAAGCAGTTTATGCCCTGTGTTATCCATTACACCACCCGCCTTGCCAACTCGATTCGTTCCGTGAAGGAAGCCTGCCCGGAGGCGGATGTAAGCGTTCAGACGGAGCTTCTGATGGAGACCTCCGACCTGCTGTCTGAAATGAGAGTAGCGCTGGCGGCTCTGACTGATGCCACTGACCGCTGCGCGGCCATTGGAGAAGGCGAGGAGCAGGCACTGGCATATCACAGCCAGGTTGTTCCCGCTATGACCGCTTTAAGAGCTCCGGTGGACCGTCTGGAGATGATTGTGGATAAGGACCTTTGGCCCATGCCCAGCTATGGCGATTTGATTTTCGAAGTATAATCGAGACATATGGAAAAGGGGCCGTCGGGAAATAGAGCGTTCCAAACAGGGGCAGGCATGACTCATACGAGTTATGCCTGCCCCTGAAAATTTC
>ENA-OWOC01000073-OWOC01000073.1-gut-metagenome-genome-assembly--contig:-NODE-73-length-53570-cov-5.996560_pt1 | contig 53570 bp, 45 predicted proteins | sample MGYA00248245_ERZ651791 | MGnify/ENA primary metagenome ERZ651791 (study PRJEB26908, sample SAMEA4031703) | gut metagenome | biome: gut; feature: normal infant; material: stool | place: China | collected 2015 ...
GGAGTATTTCACTCTGTCCATACGGGGCAGCTCCAAAACCACACTAAAATCAAAAAGAATCAATCCCAAAATCTGGGCTGCCACAGCTGCCAGGCAGGCGGACAGAAGGCTGCCGGACACCGCCAGAAACGTGGTAAAAATACCCACGGACAATACGGTACGAAAGCAGTTGGACTTTCCCGTCAGGTACAGACTCCCCTGGCGCTGAAATTCCGATTCATACACATCCGCATAACCATCAATCACCTTATAAATCACCAGCAGGAAAAGGATCAGAGCCTTTTGAGCCGTATATCGGCCTGCCGCCCAGAAAGCGGACAGATAAATTCCTCCTCCAAGCAGGGCCAGCAGACAGGTCAGCCGGCGATGACTCAGATAATCCCCAAAGGAATAAACTCCTGTTCCATCGGTAATCTGAAACGGACGTATTCCAAAATAGGCTACAATAAACAGCTGCTGACCCAAAGTGGAGTATCCGAAAGAAAAAATACCTCCCTGTTCTTCCCCCGCCAACCGCATAACCAGAAAGGAAAGCACCATGCTGGCAAAGGCATAGACAAAGCTTCCCAGCATATTCCAAATCATATTCTGCCGCTCCACATGCTCTCCCTTATAGAGCAGCAGCTTTGCCATTCCCTTCATCCTTTTCTCACCGCTTCCTGAAGTTCTGAATCAGCAAAATGGAGATCAGCATACGAGCCATATATTTCGCGGCCACAAGGGGTTTTAAGTAACTCTCGCCTGCCAGACGCTCATCGATCTCTACTTGTATTTCCGCCACCCTGGCTCCCTGCTTGAGCAAAAAGGACAGGGTATCCGGCTCAGGACCATAATTCAAATTCAACGCAAACTCCTCAATCATCTTCTGATTGAACATGCGCATTCCTGAGGTCGGATCTTTAATCTTCGCCCCTGTTGTCAACCGGATCGCCGCGGCAATCAGACGGCTTCCCATCATTCTGGGCGACCAGGGCTTTTTCTCCGTCACAAAACGGGAGCCGATCACAATATCATAGCCCTCTTCCATCTTTTCCGCCATAGGCTCCACATATTCCGGACGGTGCTGGCCGTCACCGTCAAACTGAATCGCATATGGATATCCCTTTAATCTGGCATACTTCATACCTGCCTGAAAGCAGCCGGCTAATCCCAAATTTACCGGAAGATCCAGAAGATTATAACCGTTTTCACGGCAAATCTGCGCCGTATGGTCGCTGGAACCGTCATTGACTACAATGTAATCCAGACGTGGGAAATCCCGGATGATGCGGTCCACTACTTTCTCGATATTCTTCTCCTCATTGTAAGCCGGTATCACCAGCAGCACCTTGTTCATAGAGATTTCTCCACCTGTATCTGTATATCTTTCCAGGCCCGTACCCCCGGCTTCACCCTCAGAATATCCCCGGGAACCGGACGGCCCAATGCCCACAGAACCAGCGCCAGCGGAAGGTCCGCTCCGCCGCAGTGGCTGAAGGGATACCCCCCTCCGAACCTGGCATTCATTTCCAGCACGTAAAATCTTCCCTCACAGTCAAAAACGTCCACGTCCAGATTTCCTCTGTGGCCAATCTTCTCTCCCAGACGCCTTCCGAGCTCCCAGAGAGCCGGCTCATCTACCGTCACCGCCTCATCGGTTTCTCCGGAACGCATAGCCTTTTTCTCCTTTAGCGCAGCCCCCTGAAACCTTCCGTCCAGATCATTAAATACATCCATTCCCATCTCCCGGCCCTTTAGCTTTTCCTGAATCAGCACACAGTGCTCCAGATCCTGAGCCGCTTCATATTTCAGGTAATTTTCCTGAATCTCCCGGCGGATTTTAGCTTCAAAAATCAGAAGTTCTTCCTCATTGGATGCCTGATAAAGGGACAGGGATCCCATACCCCACCGGGGCTTTACCATAAGAGGCCACCGGGCCTGTCCTGTTTTCACGGCCTGAGCCGCCTCTTTTCCGCTCAGCCAGGAGGCCGGAACCGGAAGATCAAGAGAACGCAGGAAACCCAGGGTCTTCCATTTATCGTTGCAGATCCGAACCTGATCTTTGTCTCCCGTAACTACTGTGGTGTGAATCTCCTCAAAGGCCTTTCGGGAATCTGCCAGTACCGGAATGTCAATATCAAACAGCGGCAGCAGCAGGTCGATCTTCTCCTGTTTACAGTATTCCAGCAAAAAAGGAATATATTCCCTGCTGTAGATCAAAGGGGTAATCACCTTCCGGTCCGCAGCCGCCAGCGCCGGGCTCTCCTGGCTGTTGGCTCCATGCACCAGGCCGGATACCCCCGCTTTTTTCAGCGCCTCCTTAAAATATCTTACCAGGTAGGTTCTTCTCCCGGCGCTGGTTAAGAGTATATTCATATCTATTTTTGTCCTTTCCTTTTCATCTGTTCCAGGCCATCTCCCTAAGCAGGGCGCAGATCCGGTCCACATCCTCCACTGCCAGATCCGCATAAAGGGGCAGAGTCAGTACCCGGTCCGCCATAAAACGGGCCACCGGCGTATCCTTGGAGGAGAAATGCCCCTGATAACACTGAAACTCATTGGTTAGAGGATAAAAATACTTTCTGGGATAAATATGATGAGCCGCAAGCCCTTCATATACCTGATCGCGGTCTGCTCCAAAGCCATCAAAAATCACCGGGAAATAGGCGTAGTTCGGCTTCAGGCCTTCCTTGTATCTGGGCAGCTTCAGGCCTTTTAATCCCTCCAGATTCTCCAGATACCGCTCCGTTACCAGGCGGCGCTTTTCAATCTCCCGGTCTACATGGAGCAGGTTGCATAGGCCCATGGCCGCCTGAAACTCATTCATCTTGGCATTTCCTCCGACCCAAACCACATGGTCCTGATCCACGATTCCAAAATTCTTCAGGCAGTTTAAACGGTGTTCCATCCATTCTTCCCTAAAGGACACCGCCCCTCCCTCAATGGTGTTGTACACTTTCGTGGCGTGGAAGCTGAAGATACTGGCATCTCCGAAATTTGCCACGCTTTCCCCCCGATAAGACTCTCCAAATGTATGAGCCGCATCGTATATTACTTTCAAATTATGCTTTTTGGCAATGGCCTCAATCCGGTCCACATCGCAGACATTTCCATAAACATGCACCGGAATAATGGCGCTGGTTTTCTCCGTAATCAGCTCCTCAATCCGGTCCGGATTCATGGTGTAATCCTCCGGATTAATATCGCAGAACACGGGCGTCAGCCCATTGCGGACAATGGCATGGGTGGTGGAGGCAAAGGTAAATGGGGTGGTAATCACCTCTCCCGTAAGCTCTAAAGCCTGAATGGCCATTTCCAGCGCCATATGACCGTTGACAAACAGGACCAGGTGATCCGTCCCCATATATTCCTTCAGCCTGCGCTCCAGTTCCTTATGATAATCCCCCATATTTGTCATCCAGGCAGAATCCCAGATGGGGCGGATCATTTCCGTAAATTCCTCAAACGAGGGCATGGAGGAACGGGTAACCAGGATCGTTTTCTCTTCTTGATTCATTTGTTTGATTCCTTTCCGGGGCAGCAGCTTTAGGCGCTACCAGCGAAGCCCCAGTATTTCCGTCAGCACCCAGACCTCAGCCAGGACAACACCCAGAAAAGCTCTGGCGAAAGCCATTCTCACCGGGCCCGCGTGAAGATACTTCTTATAGTAATACAGCTTGCTTTGGTGGAGCAGTTTCTGCTTGCCCACAATTTTTCCCACGCTTTTATCAATGGATACTGAGTGGGCGTGAACATAGGAGGCGTCCGTAACCAGGACGGTTTTCAGCCCCAGGCCCTTTAAATTTCTGCCCAGCACCTTTTCTTCATAATACAAAAAGATATTTTTGTCAAATAAAGAATGAACGGTTCCTTCCGGCAGCCGGTCCCGGCGCAGCATAAAAAAAGAACCGGGCAGCGCGTCCACCAGCCGGCAGCCTGAATCCCCTCCCACAGGAAGCTTTCCCGGCGGATCATTCAGAAGCGGTCCAAACAGTCGCCGGGTTATCAGTCCCGTATCCAGAAGATCCATCCAAAAGGGGAGGAGCTTCCAGTAGCTGAACAGGGAATTGCCCTTGGGATCTGTGACAATGGCCGAGGCCAGAGCACTCCCTTCTGTATGGTCCAGCGCTTCCTTCACCCTCAGAACGCACTTCCTGGTTACATGAATGTCCGGATTTGCCACAATCAAATAATCGGCCTTCAGCCGGTCCGCCGCAAAGTCGATGCCTGCCTGGTTTCCGGAACCATATCCTCCGTTGTTCCCGGTCTGAAGGAGATAAACCCTTGTTTTTTCCCCCTGTTCCAATACTTTAAGCTGCTGCCAGGAGTCATCGGTGGAGTGATTATCCACCACCACAATAGAGCTTAATATCTCCAGCTCCTCCAGTTCCCTGACCAAATTCATCGTTGTGGGGGCATCGTTATAATTCAGTACGATACAGCTGATATTGTCCATAAATACCTATCGATCCTTATTCTTTTTCCTCCGGTCAATGATCTTCATGCCAAACTGACGGCTGATCCACAATCTGGCCTGAGGGCAAAGCCAGGTCAGATGATTGAGGATCCACCAGACCTGCATATATAAAAATTTCCCTTTTACCTTTTCCATCCCTCTCCACGGAGTCATGGCCAGGTACGTCTCATATAGTTTCCGGTAGTGATTGTGATTTCCCTGAATCCAGGGGCGCTCATCTCCCAAATAATGAAGAATCACCGGAAAACGTTTCGCCTCGTCAAAATTTTTCTTTCCCACCCTTTCATACGCCGAGCATACGGAGGTCAGGGTGGAGTATCGAAAATATCGATAATTGGTAAAAAAATTATACTTGGGGGGAAGACTTAAAATTCTGCCTCTGAGCGCTCCGTTTAAGGTATCCTGATCACACGCGAATAAATTCCCCTCGCTGGCGGCATAGAACTCCAGCAGCTGTTTCAGCACATTCTGAACGCGCCATTGCCCAAGGGCCATCAAAAGCACTCCGGAGTTATAGTATGGATCGTCTTTGGTCAAGCCAATCGCCCGCCGCATGGGGCCGTAGGCCGTAGGCTCCATCACCATCCCCACCAGATTCTCTCCCAGCTCCGTTTCATAAAGGGAGACAACGCTGCCGCAGACTATGGTATCGCAGTCCAGATACAACGCCTTTTCCACTGCATCCGGCAAGACCTGGGGAGCAAACAGCCGGGCCATGGCGCTGATGTCAAATCCCCTGGTATCAATGTCGTAGTCAAACCGCTCTCTTAAATTTCCCAGCTCGATCGTCCAAAGCTGCCGGCCATATCCGGCGGCAATAGCCTTTAAGCGCTCCTGATATTCACCGCACATCCCTACGGACAGCACATAGACATCCAGATGAGGGATCTGCCGGTTATTTTCCATAAGGGAAACAAGGGAAGCCGCCAGATGGCAGGCATAGCCGTCGTTGGAGGCATATATAATATTGACCCTTTCTTTATTCCAATTCATTATGGCACCTATTTCTTACATTCTTTGGTCATTTTATTTACAATTTTACAATAATACCAATAAAAAGTAAATCACATATGGAATTTTTCCCACGAATATGGTAGATTAAGAAAGTGTGAGAAGTTGTATTACAAAAGTTTTAGGAGGTTTTTAGTCATGTATAAAGGTATCCGACGTTTCGCTGCGGCCGCCTTGGCCGTTGCAATGATAGCGGCATCTCCTTTGGCTTCTTTTGCTGCTGAAAACGATGCCACTACGGGGCCGGCCTTTGACGCGGACCTGCTGGCCCGGGTTGGAGAAGAGGTTCCCACCGCTGATACCAGTTCTTCTGACAGCGGACAGGCCCAGGCAGGAGTTGCTCCGGACGGCAGCCAAACCAGCTCAGGACAGGATAGCGCCGGGGGACAGGATGGCGCCCAGACCGGTTCCGGGCAGGATGGCAGCGGAGACAGCACTCAGATTATTGACGGGCAGGAGGTTTCCGTTGCAGAAACCGATGCGGCACAGGCGGCAGCTGAGGAAGCCGCAGCAGCTGAAGAGGCAGCCCGTCAGGCGGCCATCATCGCCAACACCCCCTACCTGCAGATTCAGGTTCTGACTCCTGACATGCAGTGGACCAACCCGGTGATCGGTGACAGCTATGTGGAAACCAACAATCAGGGCTTCTTATCCATGTGCATCTACTTAAACAATATCGTGGGAAATGTGCTCTACCGCACTTATTCCGCTCCCAATGGCTGGACCCAGTGGACTATGAACGGCGGTCATACCACGCTATGGGCCGACGGTTCCAAAGTCGAGGCCTTCCAGATCCGCTTTACCGGCTTTGTGGACAATATGTTTGATGTCTATTACACCAGCAATCTTTCTGACGGCACTACCCTGGACTGGAGCGGCAACGGCAGGGCCTCCGGCGCTATGGCCGTAGGCAAGTATATTTCCAGCTTCCGCGTTTCCCTGTGGGGCGTGTCTTCCGGGGCATGGCCTTATGCTACCGAGCGTCCTCTGGATTCTGCCACAGCAGACGGTATCTTCTTTGACGAGAATGGAGCGGCCTACTTCAGCAGCGGAACCGGAGCTCCCTACACCGGCTGGGCCTGGAACGACCGGGACCGCTATTATGTAGTGGACAATATCCCTGTAACCGGCTGGCAGTACATAGACGGCTACAAATACTATTTCGATGAAGCAGGAAAATTAGTTTCCGACCTGGAACCCATTATCGGAGCCAATGGTCCCTTCCTGATCCGTATCAACAAAGAGATGAACACCACCACCGTCTACGTTCAGGACGGAGCCAACGGATTTATTATTCCGTTAAAGAGCTTCCTCTGCTCTACCGGTGATGATACTCCTCTCGGAACCTTCAAGACCCCTGAAAAGTACCGGTGGCGTCTGATGAACAGCGGCGTTTACTGCCAGTACGCTACCAGACTGGGTTCCGGCTTGAGCTTCCTGCTCCACTCCATTATTTATGAGAAACCGGATGTGAATACCCTGCAGCCGGAAACTTACAACTTCCTGGGCGTAGTTCGTTCCGCAGGATGTATCCGTTTCCTTTCCTCCGACGCGAAGTGGATATACGACCACTGCCCCATCGGCACCACAATCGAGGTTTACAATTCCTCGATCCCCGGCCCCTATGAGCGGCCTGCCATCGAGCAGATTATTCCTGCTGACCAGCACTGGGATCCTTCCGATCCCGTTGCCGCGGCCCAGCATCAGCAGTAATGAAAACGCCGTCCCCTTTTGCGGCAGAAGGGGGCGGCGTTTTTATTTGCTGCGAGCACTTTGCGTTAGCTTAAAAAGGACTGAACTTTCTCTCCGGGCAGCGTACCCAGCTTTTCGTCCAAAAGGCTAAGGAAACGCTGAATTGCGGGAAGTTTTTTCGTTCCATTGGCCAGGTAATAGGTAATCTGAGGCGGAGGAGTTTCCTGAGGTTCGTAAATATAAGCTCCTGCGGCCCGCAGCTGTTCTCCCGCCGTATAAGTTGCAAAGGCCCAATGATCATCTTCCTTAAGGAAATATTGGGCCAGGGTCGCGTGCTCCAGCACCACAAGGGGCAGGCGGCGTTCGTCAAAATGCTCCATATGCCAGGCTTTAAATTCCTTGTTCCAGGCCACAAAAACCTCGCTTTCCTCACGCAGGCAGTTAAGGCTCACCCTCCCGTCCTGGTTTGGCAGCTCCTGGGCCGAGGCAATCACAAATCCTTCGCTGTAGGCTGGCCGCACCTGGGTCCGGTCCGGAAGGGGCTGTGTATAATCCTGCAGCGTAATAAAGGCCAGATCGTAAATCCCCCGTTCCATATACGAGTATGCATCCTCCGAAAAAGCATTGTAAAGGCGGAGCATATACCCCTGTTTTAAAAACTGTGGATACAGATCGGACAGCAGGTTGTGATTCATGTTGTCCACAGCGGCCACGGATAACGTTTCCCTATCCTTTCTCACCGTAATCGAATTTGTCTCTTCCCACAGTCTTTTCCATTTCCACGCGATCTGGTAAAATTCCGCTCCCTGCTCGGTCAGCTGCACCTTGCGCGAACCCTTGCTCCGCGTAAACAGCGGGTATCCCAGTTCTTCTTCCATAATCTGTACCCGCCTGGTAAGCGCGGGCTGGGTAATATAAAGGTTCTGGGCCGCTCCGGACAGCGTCCCCCACTTCACCACCGCCAAAAAAGCCTCGATTTCCAGCAGCGTCATCCCGCCTCTCCCCTTTCTCCCTAATATAAACAATACTTTATATTTTATATCATATATCGGCATTTTTCAATTTTATCTTCCCGTATTATACTGAAGAAGTAAGGGAATGGCCGTTCCATCACATGGGTTACATCAATGAGGAGGTAATAAAACAATGTATGAGTTTGACCAGAAGCTGGATCGTTCAAAACTTCACACCATGAAATGGGAGTATGAGCAGGACCGCAAGCGCAATCCCGACTTGCTGTGTTTTGGAACTGCGGAAATGGATTTCCAGGCGGCGCCGCCTATCCTGAAGGCCTTTCAACAGGTAGTCGATCACGGGCATTTCGGCTATCCCTATAAGCGGGAGGACTATTACCAGGCAGTCATAGGCTACTTCAAACGCCACTGTCAGTTTGAGATTAAAAAAGAGTGGATTGCCAATTCCGTGGCGATCTATCCTTCTTTCCAGTCTCTGATTGAAGGGCTGTCCGACCCTGGGGACGAGGTTATCTTCCAGACACCGGTACATTTCATTTTCGCGGACATTGTCCGTTCCCTGAAACGGGTTCCGGTGGAAAATCCTTTAAAGGAAACAGATGGGACATACAAAATGGATTTCGAGGATTTAAAACGGAAAATTACGCCTAAAACAAAGCTGTTCCTCCTTTGCAATCCCCACAATCCAGTGGGACGGGCATGGACGGCGGATGAGCTTAGGGCCCTGATGGAAATCTGTATCCAGCACCATATCCTTGTTATTTCGGACGAGGTGTATTTTGGCCTGGTCTATCCCAATAAGCGGTATACGCCTTTAGCCTCGGTTTCCAAGGAAGCATCCTTAAACAGCGTCACATGTATCAGTCCCAGCAAGTCTTACAACCTGACTGGAATTAAACATTCCCTGGTCATCACGGAAAATACGGAGATCATGGAAAAATATAAGGCAGAGCTGCACAAGAACAACGAGTTTTTCGGCGAAAGCATCTTCGGCCACGCCGCCGTAACAGCCGCATTTGAAGAATGCGACCAGTGGTCCCGGGAATTGATGGAATATGTTGAAGGCAATTACCAGCTGGTACGCGGCTTTATGTCCCAGCATATCCCACAAGTACGAGTATTCACTCCGGATGCTACCTATTTTCTGTGGCTGGACTTTCGCTTCCTGGAAATGTCCGATGAGGAACTGACCGCATTTTTTGAGGACGACGCCCAGGTGGAGGTTTCCCAGGGATATTCCCTTGGAACCGGCGGCAGCGGATTTGTCCGTCTCAATCTGGCCACCCAGCGCAGCATCCTGTCCCAGGGCTTAGAACGGATCCGAAAAGCCTATGAACGCCATATCGCGGAGAACAGGAGGGCTGAATCATGAAAACCCTTACCTTTGGACAAGCCTTAGCTGGTTTTATTCTGCCTCTGATCGCGGTAATCAGTCTGGTGCTGACCGGAAACAACATTGTTATCGCCCTGTTTGCCGCAGTGCTTGTGGAATCCTTCTACTGCCTGTTTCGCGGGTTTCAGTGGTCCCAGATTGAAGATGCCCTGATTCAAGGCGGAAGCGGAATGTTGGGAGCGATTTTGATTATGATTCTCGTGGGCATCATGATCGCCGTGTGGATGGCCTCCGGAACCATTCCCTCCCTTTTGTATTACGGCATGAAAATCATCAGCCCCAGCATTTTCCTCCCGGTTACATTTCTTTTATGTATGCTGACCGCTCTGGCAACCGGAACCAGCTGGGGTTCCGCCGGAACTATGGGAATCGCGCTCATCGGCGTAGCCGCCGGTATGGGAATGCCTCTGCCGCTGGCAGCCGGGGCCATCATTGCGGGAGCCATTATCGGAGATAAAATGTCGCCTTTGTCCGACAGCGTCCTGCTGGCTTCCGCCAGCTCCGGGACCCCCGTTTTTGATCTGATTCCCTGCATGTTTTATACAACGGTTCCTCTTGGAATCCTGTGCTTCATCATTTACTGGATTCTGGGCGGGCGATACGCAAGCGGCTCGATGGATATGGAAGCCATCACCACCTTAACCCAGGGACTAAATTCCGCCTTCCATATTAATCCGGTTATGCTGGTTCCCCTGATCATCGTTTTGATCATGTCCGCGAAAAAATGTCCTGGCTTTTTAACCTTTACCTGCGGAATCCTAAGTGGAATCCTGCTTGCGGTCCTGTTCCAGGGCCAGTCCTTAAACCAGGTGCTGAACTACGCGGTAAACGGCTATGTATGTGAATCCGGTCTTGAATCCTTAGACAGCCTGCTCTCCAGAGGCGGCGCCCTCAGCATGGGTCAGATTGTCTTTGCCTCACTGATGGCAGGGATGTTTTCCGGCTCCCTGAAATATCTGGGCACCCTGGAGGTACTGATGTCCAAACTGAAACTGGTTGTAAAAAATTCCACCAGCCTGGTCATTACCACCGTAGGTGTCTGCGTCCTCCTAATGCTGGGCGGAGGCGGCCAGTATTCCACCCTGACCCTTCCGGGCGCCGCCTTCGGTGACTTCTACAAAGAGATGGACGTACACTCCGCTGTACTTGGACGAACCATGGAGGATGTGGGGACTATGATCGAACCGATTATCCCCTGGACCGTATCCGGTATCTATTATTCCGGGCTGTTTGGAGTTACGGTAGCGGAATATTTTCCCTATACGATTATCGCTTTTTTATCGCCGCTGCTGGCAATTTTAAACGCAATCCTGGGCATTGGAATTTTCCATTGCAGCGACCAAATTCACTATCATCCGTTTTGGAGAAGAAAAGATAAGTAAGACCTTCCAGACAAAGGGCGGACGCGATTTTTACCGATCGCGCCGCCCTTTCAATTGTTATGAGTATTTCCTTGACGCTCCATTAAATTCTGGCTATAATAAAATCACAATTTAGTTTGGACGAATATTCTAACCAAAATTGACTATACTATAACCGAAGGGGGAGATTGTCATGGCATATATCAAACGAGCTGCGGAAGATACGATTGCACGGGTGTCCAAGATGTTTCCGGTACTGCTGGTGACTGGTCCCAGACAGGTTGGGAAAACGACCTTATTGCAAAGAATGGCAGAGGCACAGCAAAATGAAGGCATAGAGCGCAAATATGTTACGCTGGATGATCCGGATGCCCGATACCTGGCCAAACACGATCCTGCCCTGTTTTTGCAGAGGTATTCTCCACCGGTACTGATTGATGAGATCCAGTATGCAACAGAGCTATTGCCCTATATCAAAATGAGCGTTGACCGTTCCAAAAGGAAAGGCGATTTCTGGATCACAGGTTCGCAGGTTTTCCGCCTTATGAAAAATGTCAGCGAAAGTTTAGCCGGACGGGTTGGAATCGTGAACCTGCTGGGATTATCCGACGCAGAGATCTATCATGAGCCGAGCGAACCTTTCCAAACGGAAGCTGGATATTTGATGGGGCGTTTGTCCGTAAAAAGGAAAAGAGATTTGAATGAGATCTACCGCAGGATATTCAAAGGTTCTATGCCGGAGCTCTATGCAGACGAAACGATGGATCCCGAAATTTATTACCGCTCCTATGTTGATACTTATCTGCAAAGGGATATCCGGGATCTGGCACAGGTTGCGGATGAAATGCAGTTTTACAATTTTATGACGATTGTTGCCGCGCAGACCTCAAAACCTGTTGTCTATGAGGAACTGGCCAGCGCCGCAGGCATTTCGGCTCCAACGGCAAAGAAATGGCTCTCTATTTTGGTGTCGTCTCATATCATTGCGCTTGTACAGCCTTATCACAACAATGCCCTCAAACGAGTGGTAAAGATGCCATTGATCCATTTCCTGGACACCGGCCTGGCAGCGTACCTCTTAAAATGGGGCAATCCCGAAACACTGGAAAGAGGCGCCATGTCTGGGGCATTCTTTGAGAGCTATGTTTTTTCAGAGATTTATAAGAGTTATCTGAATGCAGGAAAAGAGCCGCCTATTTTCTATTACAGGGATAAAGACCAGAAAGAAATAGACCTGCTGCTTTTTCAGAACGGTATGCTTTTTCCGATCGAGATCAAAAAATCGGCGTCACCGGGCAAGACCGCCATTAAAAACTTCAAGGTATTGGAACCCGTCACTAAGGAATCGGCTTTTGAAGGTTTGGATTCTTTGAAAGTCGAGATTGGAACCGGAAGTGTGGTCTGTATGGCAAACGATTTGCTGCCTGTGGATGAAAAGAATTGGTACGTACCCGTTTGGCTCATTTAATCAGCAGCAAGGGCGGCAGAAATTGAACCCTTTGATTCTGCCGCCCCTTTTCATTTTCTCATCTCTTTCCTCTCACAATCCCCATCAAATACCGGAAGCTCTCCATCTGAAAGATCCAGGCAAGTCCCCCGTACAAAACCGCCCCGGCCAGAATCTGAAGGACCAGCTTCACCCAGGGCCCGCCGGGAATCACAAACTGCAGGGCATACACCGCCGCGCACATCACCAGGGACAACCCCATGGAGGGCATAATGTCCATCCACTGGCTGCCGATGGAATAGCCCAAAAGCTTCTTGTTGGGCCAGGCGTTGATGAACGTACAGAGGAAATCAATCCCTGCCTTGATGGATACAAGCACAATGGGGCTGTAGCGGATTCCGATGATGAGTCCCAAAATTCCCACCGTCTTTTTGATAATCTCCAGCTTCAGGAACACATCGCTGCGCCCTACGGCGTTGATGGCCTGCAGGTTGGTAATGTGGATGGGCCAGAAGGAGTAGGCCACGCACATAATCCGCAGATAGGGGACGCAGATCAACCATTTTTCCCCCAGAAGGGCTAGCACCATGGTGTCCGCCACCGCGAAGAGGCCAAAGAGCATGGGAAGCACCAGAAAAGAGCTGGTCCGAATGGCACGGCGGACCATGCTGCGCACCTGGGCCACGTCATTCTGCCGGGCGGCAAATGCCGGCAGCAGCACCGACTGAATCGCCGCGCCCAGGTTATTGACGATTAGCTTTGGGAACTGATCCCCCCGGTTGTAGGCCCCCAGCAGCTCTTCATTGTAGATCTTTCCCATAATCAGGCCGTAAAGATTGCTGAACAGGGTATCGATCAGCGCCGCCAGCAAAAGCTTCCAGCCAAATGCCAGCATCGAGCGGATGCGGCTCATGGCAAATACCAGCCGGGGCCGCCAGCTGACCGTAAGGAACAATCCCGCCATCAGCGCCAGATAGTAGGCAATCTGCTGGCCCACCATGGCCCAAACGCCCATGCCGCTGTAAGCCATCCACACGCTAATCGCGCCGGATACCACCACCGCCCCCATCGTAGCCTTAAAGAGGCCCTGAAACTCCATTTTCCTGGAGACATAGGCGGTCTGGACGGAAATCACCGCTCCAGGAAAGAGCACCACCGCCAGTATCCGGACAATGGGAATCAAAAGTTCGTTGCCGTAAAACTTCCCGATTGCCGGAGCCGCCAGATAGAGAAGCAGGTACATCACCAGGGCGATTCCCAGACTAAAGTAGCAGACAGAGGAAAAATCCTTCTCATCGCATCGGGGCTTTTGGACCAAGGCGGTAGAAAAGCCGTACTGCACCACCACATTGGAGATGGTAATGAAAATCATGATAATTCCCACCAGACCATACTCCGCAGGGGTCAAAAGGCGGGCCAGGAGAATCGCAATCACAAACTGGATTCCCTGGGCACCGCCGTTCTCTAGTATTTTCCAAAACAGGCCCTTTAAGACCTTATCTTTCATCTGGGATTCTGCCACCTTCAATTCGTCCCCCTCACTCTTCTCTGCAGCCACCGGTACAGCCCCGGCGCCATCACCTCAAAACGGATGAAAAAGCGGGTCCTGAAGTCCAGTTCCCGGTAAAATTCCCGGTACTTGGGCGCTAAAACCGTTTCGTAATGTTTTGTGTTCACCTGCGTAAGAAAATAGATGCGCCTGGCCGCCCTGACCGCCTGCTTGTGAAACCGCCCGCCGCTTTCCCGGTCAAAGGCCTCATACATCCGCTTCATTTCTTCGCAGTAGCGCCTCTGCTTCTTTTCATAATCCCCCTGTTTCATGAGCGTCGTCCAGGAGCTGGACACGCCCACCCGGTAGATGGACATATCCCGGTCTATATACCAGCCGTATCCCTCCTGGGCCATCATCAGCTGCATGGGGATATCGCCTACGGGGCATTCCAGATAATAGTCCGGCAGCTCCTTCATAATCCTGGCTGGAAATACCAGGGAAGCGGTGGGGTATCCGGAGGTCTTGTCCACAATCTCCTCCGGCTCCACCCGCCGGTCCCCCCGGTAGGGCCGCATCCGCCCGGCGCTGACGGAGCCGTCCACTGTCACAATCCGGGCGCTGTGAAAGCACAGGGCGCAGTCGGGATGGGCCCTCAAATAGTCCACCTGAAGCTGAAGCTTTTTCGGGTCTGTCCAGCAGTCGTCCCCCTCGCACATGGCAATGTAGGTTCCCCTGGCCCTGGGGAAGTTAAAGATGCTGATGTTGGAAATCCCTTTGGAATATTGATTTTCCTCTCTTAAAATGGGCCGAATCCGGTCCGGGAAGCGGGCAGCGTATTCCCGAATAATGTCCTGGGTACCGTCGGTGGAGGCATCGTCGTGAATCAGAAGCTCCCAGGAAAAATCCGTCTCCTGCATGAGAAAGCCCTCCAGGGTCTGGCGGATGTAGGGGCCGTGGTTGTAGGTGATGCAGCAGATGCTGACCAGAGGGCGGTTCCCTTTCTCTCCCTCTTTTTCCTGCCGGCAAAGCCGCTCCTCTCCGGCCCTGGCCTCCTCTGCCGCCCTGCGCCAGGCTTTGGCCGCTATGCTCTGACTTCCCGGCTCCAGCACCTTCCTCTCTTCCATCTCCATTGATTTTCTAATCTCCGATCATCATCATCTGGCCCAGGGTCCTGAGCCAGGTATTTTTTGTAAATCCCCACCGCAGAATCTCCGCCATCTTTCCAACGCGGCTTCGCCGGGGCAGACGGATAAATGCCTTTAAAACCGCCTTCTGCTCCTCGTCCAGCCGGTCCCCGTACATTTCCAGAAGGCACCGGGCCTGGCCGAACATTTTCCGGTAATTGTCCCTGGCCTCGCCTCCGTCCTTCAGCCGGCGGATGAACCCTTCCGGGCTGTCCCCCTTCTCCGCTCCCAGGGCATTAGCTCCGTGCTGCCGGTAGTAGTAGAGGGGCTCCTTCACCCAGGAGATTGTTCCAAAGCAGCAGGCTACCAGCGCCAGCCAGGCATCGTGCATGAGACAGACCTGAGGAGGGGTTTTCAAAAGCTCCAGAAGGGGGCGGTTGAGCATCACCGCGCCGCCGGTCACATTGTTCTGCACCAGCAGCTGGGGCAGGGCCCGGCGCTGGGGCGATACCTTCTGGTAAGCAAAGAAGCTGGGGGCAATGACCTTCAGCTTCTCATCCGTCACCGTCAGGTCGGAGTGAACCAGCACCGGAAGCGTCTGGCTCCTGCCCATTTCCCCCTTCGAACCTTCCCGCTCTGTCCGCTTCATCTGCCCCAGCAGCCGCTGCGCCTTATAGGGAAACCACACATCGTCCTGGTCGCTGAGCAGAACATACTCCGGCGGTTCCTCCATCCGGGCCGCGAAAGAGAGCAGCTCCAGAAAATGAGCCGCCGCCCCGCCGGAGGGCCGCTCCCTCTGCCATACCTGGACCTGCCCCGGGAAACGTTTGGCATAGGCTCCCGCAATCTGGGGCGTGCGGTCCTGGGAGCAGTCGTCGGACACCAGAATCCGAATCCCGGGCACCGTCTGGTTTAAAATAGAGTCCAGCTGCTCCCCAATATAGCGCTCCCCGTTCCGGGCTGCCACCAGTACCAGGATGCCTTCGGACTCCTTATTTTTCTTCTCCATCATCCAAATACTTCTTCCGCCTTCTTCATCGCGGATTCAATCACCTTGTCCATATCATAGTACTTGTACTCACCTAAGCGTCCGCCGAAGATTACCTGCTTCTCCCCCTCTGCCAGCTGGGCGTATTTCTGATACAGCGCCTGGTTCTTCTCGTCATTAACCGGGTAGTAGGGCTCCATGCCCTCCTGCCAGGTCACCGGGTACTCCCTGGTGATGACGGTCTTGGGCTGGGTTCCAAACTCAAAATGCTTGTGCTCAATGATTCTGGTATAAGGCGTCTCCCGGTCGGTATAGTTCACAACCGCCACGCCCTGATGGTTCTCCTCATCCAGCACCTCGTTCTCAAACCTTAAGCTCCGGTACTCCAGTTTTCCGTAAACGTAGCCGAAATAGGCGTCAATGGTTCCCGTGTACACCACCTGGTCCGCCAGGCTGTCATAGTGCTCCTTGTTCTCCAGGTAGTCCACCCCGGTCTTAATGTGGCAGCCCTCGAAGAGCTTATCAATGATGACATTGTAGCCGCCTATGGGAATTCCCTGATAGAGGTCGTTGAAATAGTTGTTGTCATAGGTATAGCGCACCGGCAGGCGCTTGATGATAAACGCTGGCAGGTCCTTACAGTCTCTGCCCCACTGCTTCTCCGTATAGCCCTTTACCAGCTTCTCATAAATGTCCCGTCCCACCAGGCTGATGGCCTGCTCCTCCAGATTCTTGGGCTCTCCCGTCACCCCCGCTCTCTGCTCCTCAATCTTGGCTTTCGCCTGGGCCGGTGTGGAGATTCCCCACATCTTGCTGAAGGTATTCATATTAAAAGGCATATTGTACATCTCGCCCTTAAAGTTGGCTACCGGGCTGTTGGTGTAGCGGTTGAACTCCGCCAGGCTATTAACAAAATCCCACACCTTCCGGTTGCTGGTATGGAAAATGTGGGCCCCGTACTTGTGTACATGGATTCCCTTCACATCCTCGCAGTAGCCATTTCCCCCGATGTGGTCCCGTTTTTCCAATACCAGGCAGGTTTTTCCCCGCTGCTTCGCGTACCAGGCAAACACGCCGCTGTACAGGCCGCTTCCCACCAGCAAATAATCGTATCGCTTCATTTCCCTTTTCCTCCTGTTTGAGCTCTGCTTTCATTATTGTACTATACACCAAAAAAAATGTAAATCGGATTACAGAAGAAGAATCACCAGCGCCGTCGGATTACAGAAGAATCACCAGCGCCGTGGTAATCAGCACAATACTGATGACGATGGAGATGGAATTGATGGCGCTGGACAGTCCCACGTCCTCTCCCAAATCACCCGTAAAAGCAGGGACGGCGGAGGCGATGGGGCTTAGGGCCAGCACCACCAGGGCCTGACGGTAGGCCACGTCCATAGGCAGCAGGAAGTAAAAGCCCAGAGCCAGGGCCAGGGCAATGCCGTACCGGATGGTCAGTATCTTCACCATATGGCGGATCTGGCTGAAATCCCCGGAAAGCTGAAAGCCCACGCCAATCATCAGCATCGCCAGAAAGGCGTTTGCGTTTCCCACCGTCTGGGCGAAGGAAACCACCAGGGAGGGCAGAGAAATGTGAGCCATGGAGAGAATAGTCATAATGATATAGGCGTCAAATGGCAGGGAACGGACCAGGGTTTTCAGCAGAGGACCCGGTGCCACCTTGCCCCCTTTGATCATCTTGGCGATGCTGTAGGCCCCTCCCAGGCAGACAAAGGCGTTTCCGGTATCAAAGAGACTGGTGGTGACCACACCGGTGGAACCTAAAAATCCCTGGGCGAAGGGCATAGTGAAATTTCCGATGTTGTAACCCGACAGGTTCAGCAGGTCGAAGGCCTTCTGTTCCGGCCCCTTCCTTGCATTCATCAGCCATCCCACCGCTACATAAATAACTCCTCCCCCAAAGCCCAGAAGGCTGAAAATCAACATGGAGGGCGAAAGACTGGCCTGTGAAAAATTGGCCACGATGGAAGCCGGCAGGGCAATCTTTAGCACCAGCTTGGACAGGGTATAAAAATCCTGCTCCCGGAAGAATCCGGCTCTCCTTAAAATATAGCCCAACAGGATAATCGCCACGAAGGTGGCGGCTTTTGTCAATACTTCGAACATGGTTTTCTCCTTCATCTGCTTTTACATTTCTGCAGCATTGTCCTGAACAGCCGCAATTTATGGTAGCTTGCAAAACTTTTATCAATATAGCAGAATGAGGGGAGGGATGCAAGCGGAGTTTTATGCCCGCCGCCGCGCCTGCCGCCGCGCCTGCCACCGCGCCTGCCCCAGGGATTTGGCTCCTCTGCCCGGTTCAAACAATCTGCACAAAATCTTTTTCCGGTCATCTCTTCTTTTCGGAAATTTGATTATTGCCTTTCCAAGCCATCAAACTATAATAAGAGGTATAAAAGGTTTGATAATTATTTAACAATATTATCTTACAACAAGGAGGAATTTATCATGGCCAGACTCAGAATGATGCGTGCGCCTCAGAAATACGTGCAGGGAAAGAACGCCCTGCTCCAGTTTCACAATGAAATGAAAGACCTGGGAAACAGATGGCTTTTCATCTGCTCCAAGAGCGGGTATGCCGCCTGCCACGACCAGATTGAAAAGAGCTTCGGGGGAGCAGATGACGTGCGCCATTATGAAATTTTCGGCGGCGTATCCAGCATAGGGGAAATCGACCGGATGCGTGAGATTGCCCGGAAGGAAAACCTGAATGTGATTGTGGGAGTAGGCGGCGGCTCCGCCATCGATACCGCCAAGGCTACCGCCCACTATGAGAAGCTCCCGGTGGTCATCATTCCCACCGTTGTGGCTACGGACGCCCCCTGCACCGGGCTCTCTGTCATCTACAACAACGACCAGACCTTCAACAGCTACCTCTTCTATCCCAAGAATCCGGAGGCGGTCCTGGTGGACAGCTCCGTCATCGCCAACGCTCCCGTGAAATTCCTGGTAGCCGGCATGGGCGACGCCCTGGGCACCTACTTTGAAGCCAGGGCCTGTGAGCGCACCGACGCCCCCAGCCTGGAAAACGGCGGCATCACCCGCTCCGCCATGGCGCTGTGCCGCCTCTGCTACGAAACCTTAAAAGAGTACGGCGCAGCGGCCAAGAAGGCCTGCGAATGCCATGTGGTGACCCCTGCCCTGGACGCCGTCATTGAGGCAAACGTCTACCTCTCCGGCGTTGGCGCCGACAACGGCGGACTGGCTGTGGCCCACTCTTTCTACAACGGCTTGACCGCTCTGGGAGGACACAGCGCTCCCCACGGCTGCTGCGTGGCCTTCGGCACCCTGGTGCAGCTGGTGCTGGAAGGAGCCTCCAAGGAGGAATTTAAAGAAGTCCAGGATTTCTGCGTGGAGGTAGGCCTCCCCGTCACCCTGGAAGAAATCGGGATTACCAAGGATGAGGAAATCCGCGTCATCGCGGAGAAGTCCTGCGTAGAAGGAGAGTCTATCCACAATATGGTGGCGGACGTAACGCCGGATCAGCTGTATGCGGCTATTGTGGCGGCAGACGCTCTGGGTAAGGTACGCAGGGGGATGTAAACCTCTCACCCCACCCCAAAATCCGTGATTTCATAAAGCACCTCCACCTCCGGGTCGTCAAAGAGCCACCGGTATTCTTCCATGAACCACCGGACCAGCTCCTCGTCCCGCCGGATGGAGGTGCTGTTGTTGTTGAACACATTGACCGTACCGTGCCGGAAATACCGCTTCATGGCCTCGATATCCCGGCGAATCATCTCCTTCGTCTGCCCCCGGATTCCCACCATGAGGCAGATGGAGTCAAAGTAGGCCGCCGCCTCCTGAGGCGTTCGGAAACCGGCATGCTTGTTGAGAATCCGTTCCCGGAAATCATAATCAAAGGTCTCCACGCCCATTTTGTAAGTAATGGGAATCCCGAAAAACTCCCGCAGTTCCCCCAGCCGGTTCCGGTAAAGCCAGTGGCTCTCAAAAATCAGACGGCCGATGTGCTTTTCTCTCACCAGTCTGCGGATATCCTCCAGGGTCTGGGCGGGAAGCTCAAAGCAGCTGCCGGAATTGATGGCTTCCAGCACTCCCAGCTCCCCCGTTACCTGGGAGAGGACCTGGCGGTTCTGCCGCGCCATCTCCTCCCCGTCCCTGCCGTTGTCTTCGATGTAATCGCAGAAGGCGCATTTTCCCCAGATACAGGGAAATGCCCGCAGAAGGACAATCTCCCTGGGATTTTTCTCCGTAATTTTACTGTAGCGTTCCATGTTCTGTTTTCCTTTTCCTGTTTTCTTTGACTGCTTTCCCTCTCTATCTCCCTCTTCTCATTTTCCCATAACTCTCCCCCGCAGCTGTCCCGCGGCCAGAGGGGCAAGGGCGCTGACGGCGAAGATGGAAATGCAGCGGTCCGCGTAATCCGTCAGAATCTGCACCGCGAAAATGCTTCCCGTCAGCCCCAGGGGCGTCCGGGCCAGAAGCTGCACCAGCACGGCGGAACCGGAGGAGGTAACGCCGCCGAACAGAACCGCGTTAATCAGGGAACTGACCAGGGTTCCCGGGATGGCAACCCCCAGGGCTGTCAAAAACAGGCCCGGCCCCTTTACCGTTTTTCTTCCCATGAGAAGCCCGCTCATCAATCCCGTCACCATTCCCACCGGCGCAAAGTAGAGGGAGTAGACGTCCACCGTCATTCCCATGAAAATACCGCTGAGCAAGTTGGGAATCATCCCCATCCAGGGGCCCAGCACCGCTCCCACTAATATGGTCCCGATGCTGTCCAGATAGACGGGCAGACGCAGCAGCAGGGCAATCTGTCCTCCCGCAATATTCACAGCTACGGCCATGGCCACCAGGCAGAGCTGATGGGTGCTGATTGTTCCGGAGCGCTTCATCCCATTTCTCCCCCTTCCTTAAATATCATCTTCTGGGGAGCCGCCTCCATCAGCTGTTCCAGACAGGTCAGCTCCTCCTTTTTCCATCCGGAGCCGTCCTCCTTCTTCAGGAGCCTTGTGAAAAACAGGTACATGAATTCCTCCACATTGACGCTGGTCAGCACACGGCTGTTGGGACTCTTTTTCCAGAAATCCATGGAATCCACCACCGTCTGTCCCCGGCAGAGTCCTTCCGTTTCCACCGCCACATAGCGGTCTATGCCGCCGCAGAGGTCAGGGTCCAGCAGATAGGCCGCCGCCAGCGGGTCGTTGATGACGCAGCCGATGATGCCCTCGTATTTCCAGTGAAAATCCATATAAAATTCCGTCAAGTTCCGCACAAAGGCCCCTGTCTCCCGGTCCAAGCGTTCCATATAGGACAGCAGGTTGGGCGTCAGGACAATCTGCCTGGTGACGTCCAGCCCCACCATCTCGATTTTCTTTCCCGCCCGGGCAAAATGCTCGTAGCAGATTTTCGCGGCATAGGGGTCGCACCAGTAGTTGTACTCCGCCACCGGGGAGCAGTTGCCATGGCTCTTAAAGCTTCCTCCCATGGAAACCAGGCGTAAGATTCTGTCAATCAGTTCCGGCCGTCGCTCAAAAAGCCGGGCCAGATTGGTCATGGGGCCCAGGGCCAGAATGGAAATCTCCCCCCGCTCCAGGCATTCCTCCAGGAACTCCACCGCCCCTTTTTGCGGAAAAGGCCCCGGAACCTCCGGCAAAAAACTCTCCCCCAGTCCGTCCCTGCCATGGGTATCCATGGCGTCCACGTAGGCGCCCTCCATGGGCCCCATCTCCCCGATATAAACGGGAATCTCCAGGCGGCCCGCCTGTTTTAAAAGCTTTCTGGCATTTTGGGCTCCCAAATCCGCCGGCACATTTCCGGATACGGTGGTGATGCCCACGATTTCAAACTCCGGGGAGCCCAGCGCAAGGAGCAGCGCCAGGGCGTCGTCAATTCCCGGGTCACAGTCAATAATGATTTTCTGCATAAAAAAACCTCCTGATGAAGCTTCCTTTTTCGCGGCAAAAATCCTCCGCAAAAAAGGCATCCTTCATCAGAAGATACCTGAGGGCCTAGTTTTTTATACTGGGAGGATTTCGAACCAGTGTTATGAAGCTTTTTTGTAGTATAGCAGATTGTGGGGAGGGGCGCAACTCCTAAATCCGATGAATCCTTGCCGCATCAAACCGGTCCTGCTGAGGCCGTTCCTCTGCCGGGTATCCGCAGGCGACAATGGCAAATGCCTGAAGGTTTTTGGGATTTCCCAGGACCGCGTTTACCGCTTCCATCCGCTCCTTCACCGGGGCAATCCCCATCCAGCAAGTTCCCAGTCCCAGGCTGCATGCCTCCAGAAGGATATGTTCCGTCGCGATGCTCATGTCGATATCCGCATAGGAAGGCACGAGAAGCCCAGCAGACCGGTAGCAGGGCACGATGGCCAGCGGAGCGTCCTTCAGAAAAGCGGCGTAGGGGCTGCATTCCGACAATTTCCGAATCACATCTTTTGAATCCGTAACAAAAAATTCCCACGGCTGCTGATTCTTGGCCGAAGGAGCCGCCATGGCAGCCCGCAGAATCTGCTGGATTTTCTCCTCTTCCACCGGCCGGTCCTGATACTTTCTTACGCTGATTCTTTTAAAAATTGCATCCATGTTGAGGCCTCCTTTTCTCTCCTGTTTTCCTTCATTTTACCATAAAAAGCCATGGCCTGCCATCAGCGTTTCTCACCCGTTCCATAAACATTTCGTCCCATTCACGCAAATAGGGAAACGCCGCAGCCTCCCCTTAAGAGAGCGCCGCGGCGTTTCCCGCTTTTATGCCGGCTTCTATGCCGGCTTCCATGCTCAAATCCTACCGCAAAGTGCTTATGCCGGATAAAATCCGGTGGGTTCTTCCTTCAAGTTAATCATAATATTCTTCATCTGCGTATAATGTTCCAGAATGCACTTGTGAGTTTCCCTGCCGATTCCGGAGGTCTTGTAGCCGCCGAAGGGCGCTCCCTCGGGGATGGAATTGTAGGTGTTGACCCACATGCGTCCCGTTTCCACTCCTCTGGCCACCCGCAGCGCACGGTTCAAATCCCTGGTCCACACAGCGCCGCCCAGACCGTACTCGCTGTCGTTGGCCATGGCGATTACTTCCTCCTCCGTCTTAAACTTCAAAACGCAGGCGACTGGCCCGAAAATCTCCTCCTGGGCAACTCTCATATCATTGGTAACGTCTCCCAGCAGGGTGGGACGGAGAAAGCTTCCCTGGTCCAGGCCATTGTCAGTCACCTGGACGCCGCCGCACAGCACCTTCGCCCCCTCCTGTCTGCCAATCTCCACATAGTCCAGAATCTTCTTCATCTGCCCTTTGTTAATCTGACTTCCCATCTGGGTATCCTTCTCCCAGGGAAGGCCTACCTTCACCTTGTTAAAGCGCTTTACCGCCTCCTCTACAAAGCGGTCATAAACTGTGATTCGCAAAGTAAAATGTGAAAATAGAAGTTATAGAAATTGAGCGAAAAATATAAAAAAGCAAATAAATAACCGCTATTCTGGTAGTGTGTTTAGCTACCGGAAGGCGGTTAATATTTTATGAATGAAAGGATGATTTTATGGTGAAATTAAATTCAAAAGAACTAGATACATTAACGACACAAGATATTTTTCCTTATATGGATAATGAAAATTTCAAAAAAGTATTTTTAAGATTTTGGCATTCTAATAATTGTGAGTCTAATGATTTCATTATTAATGAAGCAATTCAAATATACATAAATACGGAAGACGATAACTTAAAAGTTCGTATACTTGAATTACTTAAAGATATCAAGTTCTAACGGGATTATAATAATTCAATGCTATTATCAGAATTAATTTTGAGTTTAAAATCAAGCTCAATACATGATTTTTCATTATCCATTATAAAATCTTTAATTGCGTTAGTATTTTCGGGAATAAAATTTTCTTCGTATGTAACTGTAAATAAATTTGTACATAAAATCAATTTATAAGTTTGATCTTTTCCGTTAGAATGTACTTTGTCAAAAAAATAATGAGAATACAAAATTTTATATTCTAAATTTTGCTCCTTCGCTAGTTTTACCATTTTGGTGAAAATAGATAGATTTTTAGTTTTCATTAATATATCCTCCTAATATAATTTTAAACTAGACTACTCATATTTTTTTAGCTGTCTTTCCATTTCTCTATTTTTTATAACAAGATCTTTTTTTAACCTTGTGTCAAAACGAATGATATCATTTGTTTCCCTGAAGTTTTTGATGAGACTGACAATGATTGCCCGCTGCTCTCCAGACAACCCTTCAACATCGAGCAAATTATTGTCATTTCCCAAAAGTAAATAGTCTGTGCTTACATTAAAAATATGAGCAAGCCGTATTAGAATTTGAAAAGATGGCTGCCTAGAATTATTTTCATAAGTGGCAACAGCAGAACGTGTCACATCCAGTTTTTTGGCAAGTTCTGGCTGTGTCATTTTTGCGTCTAATCTGAGTTGTTTAATCCTATCTCCAATCATCATATAAGCATACACTCCTTTTTGTATTTTACTATACTTAGAGTAGCCTTATGGAATACGAAAACGTTGCTAAAAGTTGACAAAATAAGGATTTTATAGTATACTTAAAGTGACAAAAAAGTATACAGAAAGGAGGTGCAAATATGATTAGGCTGTGCAAGTATAACCAGGAGAATGTTTTGGAAAAAGTTCGTCATGGAGAAATTGATGCCGTGGCACTCAGTCATTCTAATCTGATTGATGATATTATTCTTGAGATGCACAAAACGAAGATTTTTGAACTACTTAAAGATAATATCCCAGATTTACGTGCGGATAATACTACTATCCCGTATGAATTAGTCTGGGCCAGCGCAGTTGCAGCTAAAATGAAAGTACAGACGAGTTTAAGTGATGTTCCGTTTGCAATTCATGACCATCGTACTCTGGCTAAGTTAGGATATACGCTTGTTGATACAGACGGTAATCTAAAGACTGGTCTAATGCGTGAAGGCAGTTTAAGGTTCTTATTAGGCAAGTACGACCCCAAGCTTTTCATCAATGGTTATAATGACACAGTTCAGAAAGGTGTAATGCCACTTCTGGATCTGGTTCCAAATATCCATATCCTCGATTGTACTGATTTAGAGGTCAATCTGAAGAATGAAAACTATGAGCATTCTGGTATTGGTCATAATAAGATGGATAATCGTCCGACTAGAGGATATAAACTCTCTACTCTCCGAGGTCTTGTTGATGATACTGGAATCATTGAGGAAATCAGATTTGGCAAAATCAGCACTCATGACTTAAAGCTGAGTGAAGAAATGTTAAAGACAACGCCAGTTTTAAAGCCAGGTGACATTCTTATTAATGACAGAGGCTTTATTTCCAGAGAAATGTTAAACTACTTAAAATTAAAAAGAGAAGTTGATACTTACATTCCTCTCAGGAAAGATATGGAAGCCTATACTCAGGCTGTGTTTGGAGCGAAAGAACAGAATACATGGAAGCCGCATCCGAATAGAAAGCGGAAAGATCAGGTCATCTCTTTGGTTTCTGGTATGGGTTTATATTGGGAGAGCGAACACCCAAAAGAAGATGTTCCTTTTAACTGCTGTGTGGTATGGGATAAAAAAGATGAGGAATATTATGTGTTCATTACCACAGATATGACAGCGAGTGCAAAAGACATCATCCGCACATATGAACTCAGACCAGAGATTGAAGAGGATTACAGGCAGTTAAAAGATTTCTGGAAGATTGAGGATTTCAAGAGTACCAAGATTAATGTGATTCTGTTTCATGTGGTCTGCGTACTCTTCGGCTATCTCTTCTTCCAGCTTTATACGTTATTACCAGATGGGGAGAAATTCTTACATAAATCTCTGCCAGTGATTTTAAAGACCTACATTCCAGATGTGATGCCGTATGCCGTTCTGTATGCAGGATATGAATTTGGTGTAATCACCTTATTTGATTTAATGGAGCTTTATGCTCAAAGCTCAGATGAGGTGAAAAAACAGTTTGGTACTGTTTTAAAAAAATAATATTATATGGAGGCAGTTATGTTGAAAAGAGTTAAGGTTGGAGTGATTTCTGCATTAGTTAGTGTATCTGTGTTTTCACAAGTAGCTTATGCCGGTGCATGGTTACATAATGATACCGGATGGTGGTATTTAAATGATGATGGAAGTTATCCAACAAATACTTGGCAATGGATTGACGGGAATAATGATGGTGTTTCTGAATGTTATTATTTTGACGAAAGTGGTTATTTGTTAACAGATACAACGTCTCCAGATGGATATCAGGTAGATACTAATGGAGCATGGATAGAGAATGGAATTGTTAAAACTAGTGGTAGTGTCAATACTTCTAATCAAGATGTAACTTTAAACACAGCAATAACTCCAGATTATGATGTATGGATGGTAGAAGAAACAAGGCCCAATACTAGAGTGGTAGTAATAAATATAGAAAACAACACAAATAGCACAATGACAATTTCTAAAGATTACGCAGAAATATTCAACCCAGGTTATGATAATTTAGAATCTCGCTTAACGCTTACAGACAGAAAAGCAAATCCAATCGATTCTTCAGAGGTTCCACCATACTCATCCGAATTTGTTTATTTTATCGTGAATAAACAAGATGGTGTCTGGTATGATAAAGATAGTACAGTTTTGTTTGCATTTACATTGGACAATGCAAAATATGTTGCATTTGTAAGCCCTAATGGAACAATTCATAATGAACCTTGGGAAAATGTGATGAATGGGAACTATAGTTTCTCACAATAAAGGAGAAAATCATGGCACTTATTAAATGTCCTGAGTGCGGGAAAGAAGTATCAAGTGAGGCCTCAAATTGTCCAAATTGTGGACATCCTATAAATAACAAGGCTATTGTATCATTCAACAACAATAAAACAACGTTAATGAAAATAGTAGGTATTATTTGTGGGATATTTATGATAGTAATTATTTCTTTCACAATATTCAATGTGTCAAAAAAATCTAAAACTATTTATGATGAAATTATAGATTGTACATTAGAAATGCAAGAGTTACATGGTGAACTTTCACTTATTATAGCAACAGTATTTTGCAAAGATGAGACTCAATATTGTATCATATATTTTGATGGTACTGGGGAAAACTGGAGATTGGGAAGTACATATGTGATATATCAAACAAAAAAGGGTAAAGAAACTATCGTTAGAGATCCATCGTTAGATTTATCACCACTTAATAAGGAATTTATAGAACTAATAAGATTATCGGCTGAATCTGATTGTGATGAGCTAAAAAAAGAAGAGAAAATAATCACTTATGAGCAATATCTCAATTTCGAAGATGGATATGTCGAAGTTGATATGAGAGAATTAAGGGATAAATTTAGTGAAAGGAAATAGCAAAGGGTAATTTATTATGGAAAACATTTTATATTGGATCGGATTTGGAGGAATCATTGCAAGCTTAATTATATTTTTTACATTCGCTGGTGAATTAAGTATGCCGTTTGTGATTTTTATATGTTTAACTATACTGATTCAAAGCATATTGATTATGGCATTCGGAATATTGATTTCAGTTAACAAAGAAATCGCTGATTTACTAAAGGGCAAATATCAAAATAGGAATGAACAAACGAATATGCCATCTTTTCCGAAAGAGAATTAATGGTTTTAAGATTTGTCCTGTATGGGTCAGACCTTAAATTATAATAAACAATTCATTATAACTAAAAAGAATTTGACATTTTAGGTATATTTTCATATACTAATAACAGAATAGAGATGTTCTAGTGTGCAAGCACTTAAAGTTGAGCACAATTGGAAGTGGGTAAAAGTCCGAATCCGTAGTTGCTATCTATAGGATAGCGAGGCTGACAACCAGCAGAAAACTTGTAAAGGTGGATTTTAAATCCACCTTATTTAATGATAAGTCAAATGGAAAAATATCTGAAATGTATGAAATAGCTGATAATAAAAAAGAGCAAATTAGAAACAAAGTGATAACGGGCGCCCAAAAATACAAAAACTACTTGGTAGGGAAAGAATTTCTTGTTATATGCGAAGATTTTACAGAATGTATAGTTCGTTTTTATGCAAATGATTTTATACACTTAACAGGACTATTAAGTAATTTGTCAGATGATGATTTTTTTAATAATTGTTGCAATTCTGCTTTATCTACGGGTAACATTGAAACTTTACAAAAATATAACTGGCGTACATTAAAAAACAAATTTAACAGAATAGAAAATATTGATCAAATCATGTATGGGAATTTTCTAAATTCTAAATTTATTACAAATTTACATACAAATACGGCAACATTTCCTGTAGCCATAAGTAATTTTGATATTGATGCATGTATTGGATTTAATACTAGTTATAATAAGGCGAGAACGTTAAGAAAACAATCTAATTCAACAACTTATGATTCATGTAAGAATATAATTGCAGTATTCGCCAAACAACCTAATGTAGAACAGTATAATGAAAAAATTTTTTTGCCAGATAAGAATATCTTAGCAGATAAAAATGATATACTCTCTAAACTTTCAGATGATATAGAAATATTTTAAACGCTACCAATCACCCCGGTAGCGTTTTTCTATGCCCAAATTGCACCTATTGTCCCGCACAAAATATACTTTGCGAATTGAAGGTCATAAATGCTCTCCTTGACAAAGACCCGGGAGCCGGCGCAGCAAACCTGACCCTGGTTAAAGAGGATTCCCATCTGCAGTCCGTCCATTGCCATCTCCCAATCGCAGTCCTCAAAGAAAATATTCGCGGATTTTCCACCCAGTTCCAGGGTGGAGGGAATCAGCTTCTCAGCAGCCGCTGACCAGGACCGGAGCCAGTTTCCATGCCGCCATCAGGAACGGGAAATTCCACGGTACAATCTGTCCCACCACGCCGATGGGTTCCCGCAGTATCAGGCTCAATGTATCGCCGCCCAGGATATTCGCGCTTCCTTCCTCGGCCATGATGCAGCCGGCAAAGTAGCGGAAGTGCTGGGCCGCCAGGGGAATGTCCACCGCCATAGTCTCCCGGATGGGCTTTCCGTTATCCAACGTTTCCACCATTGCCAGATGCTCCAGATTCTCATCGATGATATCCGCAATCCGGTTTAAAATAGCTGCCCGCTCATTGACCGGCACCTTCTTCCAGTTCTCAAAGGCCTTCCACGCAGCCGCTACCGCCAGGTCCACGTCCTCTCTGGTCGCCTGAGCGCACTCCGCCAGCACCTGCCCATTTGCCGGGCAGGTAGTCTGGAAAACGCCGCCGTCCGAGGCGTCTCTCCACTCTCCTCCAATAAACAGCTGATATCTGCTCTGCAGCTTCACGTTCGGTTCTCCCATATATACGCTCCTTTCTCTTGATTTTCCGCGGAACTTCCGCCGATGTGCGGGATTTTCATTTGATAAGAGCATCATAACGCAAAACTGAGTCCTTTAAAATGTCCAAAATATGATTATTTAAGGTGACCAAACAAAGCACTGCCGGCTGCTGGATTTTCCATATTTTCGGCATTCCGGGCATAAACAGGCGTTTCTCTATTTGCTGCTGCGGATTATCTGGTATCCTTTCTTTTTCGCGTTTTGGATCGCATTCAGCCATAATAAAGCACCATCTGTTCTGGAACATACGAGCATTTTGCTGACCATGATTCCTATGGATATGGAAGAAAGTGCCATTCAAGGCAATGTAGGCAACGTAGCGTATTTGAAATTGCTCCGTCGGGGCTGTTCGACGTTTCAATACTCGAACAAAAACTGCGGGAATCCGCAGGTGCGGTAAATCCTTTCTGCTTTTTACTCTGTACCACTCTTACTTAAACTCCGCTGGGATCGATGATAGCAACATTATTGAACTAGCGCTGGACGAAGCCATCAATGCACGGTATCGTAATCCACTGGAACTCGATGCCTATATTCGCAGCCTTGTGTCAGACAAGTCGCAGAAGTATTATGTGTTTCTTGATGAGATACAGAAGGTTTCCAATATCCAGAACCCCTATGTGGATGATCCGGAATCCAAGATTGGATTTGTGGATGTCCTTTTGGGACTTATGAAGCTGAAAAACGTAGATCTCTATGTTGCCGGCAGCAACTCCCGTATGCTTTCTTCCGACATCCTCACAGAATTCAAAGACCGGGGAGATGAAATCCGCGTCAACCCGCTCACCTACCGGGAATTTTATGCCGCCTTCGAAGGAGAAAAGCGTCATGCCTGGAGGGAATATTGTACCTATGGCGGAATGCCGCTGGTGCTCTCCAAAAAATCCTACGAGGAAAAAAGCAAGTACCTGAAGGATCTGTTCTCCAAGACTTACCTTACTGACGTCCTGGAACACAACCGGATCCTGAATGAGCAGACTGTCCTGGAAGATCTTCTTAACATTGTTTCCTCCTCCATCGGCTCCCTGACCAATCCAACGAAACTGGCAAATACTTTCCAGAGTGTGAAGCAGGTGCAGATCAATGCCAACACCATAAGCAGATACCTGGACTTCTTCATCGATACCTTCATTCTGTACAAAGCGTACCGATATGACATCAAGGGCAAGAAATATATCGAAACCCCGCTGAAATATTACTTCACTGATGTGGGCCTTCGCAATGCCCGTCTAAAATTCCGTAAAATGTCCGTAAAATATTCTCTAATAACTGGTCGTCGCCTCCGGCGCTGCAACCTCCGCTACCTCATCGGAGCCGTAGACCTCTATCCGTCCGCCGGAGCCCAGCTCCCACTTCTGGTCGTTCCCATCGGTCACTGTGGTGTTCCTCATAATCTTTCCGGAAGAATTTACCAGCCGTTTTCCTACCCCGGGTATGTCAAATACCTCATATTTGCTGGCGGAATCCGCTTCCTGGCGTTTTCCTTTGTAGTAGAGATAGCCGTCTTTATTTCCGGTCACTCCCTTTCCGTTGGAGTCGAAATAATAGGTGGAACGACCGGAGTCAATCCCGTCATCAATACTGACTTTTCCGGTCCGGCAGCTCCGATCTCCGTCCGCTTCTCCGCAGTAGTAGAACTCCCCGTCTACCTCTACCAGGCCGTACTGAGCCGCCCCGTACATGTCAAATACATATTTCTTTCCGCGAATCTCCCGCACCTCATAGCTGTTTTCATCAGCGTAGGCCGGACGGCCGTTGTTGTCGAAATAGTACCACTCCCTGGTGCCGGAGGATAAATCGTCCGGACCCTCGATTTCCAGCCAGATGCTCTCCGCCTCTTCTCCCAGCACCAGCGTCTGATCGTTCTCTGACTCCGGCTCATAGAAATATTTATAGCCCCGGATTTCCGGCGTAGTGGTACTCAGCTTCACCCAGCCGTAATGCACGATTCCATCGTCGTCAATGCAGTAGGTCTTTCCCTCTACATTCATCTCTTTCTTGCCGCCGGAGGAGCGTTTCTTCTTTCCCGAGGTCTTGTTGAAGTAGAACCAGGCGTACTGGCCGTGGTCGTCTATGTAATCCTGGACGTCCTCATCGTCCTCGGCCCAGCTTTCCGGAATCTCCAGATACTGCCAGCCTGTGGCACGGGCTCCGTCTTCTCCGCAGTAATAGTACGAGGTCTCCGCATCCTCCTCTTCATCATCGGTCTCCGAGAACCAGCCGGTACGCATGACGCCGGAGGTGTTAAAGCAGTAGGATTTTCCATCGATCTTATACCAGCCGTCCATATAGACATCGCCGTCAGAGCCGGCATAGTACCAGTTGTGATACTCCGCATCCCTGGAATCAATTCCCTTGATGACGAACCATTCATCCCGGCACAATGCGCCGTCCTCCCCCAGGTAGCGGCGGTCGCCGCTCTCATAGGTCACCCAGCGGTTCCGGTAGTTGTAGCCGTTGTTGTCGAAATAATAGCGCTCCTCCCCGATGTCCTTGAAGCCGCCCTTTAACACAGCTCCGGAATCCTGGGCGTAGTACCAGCTCTGAGTGGTCACACCGGTAGAGGCATTCGTATTCTCGATCTTGAACCAGCCGTCATCCTGAAGGACGCCGTTCTCGTCCAGATAGTAGCGCTCCCCATTGCCGTCCACGTACCAACGCTTGCGGTAGTTGAGACCGTTGGGATCGAAATAGTACCACTGATCCCCAATCTGGGCCCAGCCGCCTCTCCACACGGATCGGTTGGTGTCGGCGTAGTACCAGTTGGTGTACTCGGTTCCGGCGCTGTTGACCCCGCTGATGGAAAACCAGCCGGTGGCAAAATTGCCGTCCCCATCGGCATAGTAACGGTTATCTTCCAGGTTGAACCAACGGTTCCGGTAGTTCAGGCCGTTGGCGTCAAAGTAGCGCATCTGGCCGTCCAGCTCGTGCCAGCCGCCCCGAAGAAGGGAACCGTCAGCCTGCACATAATACCAGTTGGTGTATTCTGTTCCGGCGCTGTTGACTCCGTTTATGGAAAGCCATCCCGGGTTTGCCCTGGCTCCGTTCTCATCCACATAGTAACGTTTGTCATCCAGATTGAAAAAACTTCCTCGGGGTGAATTGCCGCCGCCGTAAAAATAATACTCCCTGCCTCCGATGTTGTACCAGCCGTTGGTATAGATCTTACCATCTGCTCCCGCATAGTACCAGGTAGTGCTGGGTTTACTGGAGGGAAGAGTGGGGGTGGAGGTAATACTGAACCACTCATTTTCATAGCGGCTCCCGTCCTCCTTCACGCGGTAGCGGCCTCCCTGATAGGACACCCAATTATTGGTGACAATGAGGCCGTTGCCTCCCACATAGCGCAGGGTCCCGTCCGTCCAGGGTACCCATTGGTTGACCTGCTTCTTGTCATCCACCACGTAGGTCCAGTTGGAACCTGCGTCCTGCTGCCAGCCAGTTGCCGCGTAGGCGGTAAATGGGGCGGACAGAAGGATCGCAGCAGCCACCGGGGCCGCCTGGCGCAGGACCGGAATGGGGCTGACGGAAGGATATTTTAACACATTTTTCTTCTTCATGTTTTTTGCCTTTCTTTAAGATTCGGTACTTAAAATTCTCTATGCTTTTTCTGAATGAATTGGATTACGGTTCCGCTGATCATGCAGCCCGCCATGCAGCCGATTCCATTGTGGATCATATCATCCCACTCGAACAATCCTCTGCACAGCAAAAGCTGACACAACTCAATCGCCGCGGAGACAGCGGCTCCTGAAAGAAAACCTTGCCACCAGGAAAGTCTGCGCCAGAGTGCCGCCGGCAGCAGAATCCCCATGGGGAACAAAAGAATCATGTTCAGAAGATTTTCCTTCAGCAGCGACTGGCTCCCCTCGTAAATGACCTTTTTCCAGGACCAGAAAAGTTCCAGCTCATACTTGGGCGCACTGCCAGGATTCCTTGTAAACACTGTGGAGCCGAACACAACCGCCAAAAAAGTTAAAAGGAGAAGGCCGGATACGGCCTGAGGCACATTGATTTTCTTTTTTCGCAGCAGGCGGAGGGCCAGAATCAGGGCCAGGCAGAAAATTACTGAAAAGCAGATTACCTCCCGGATGGTCCAGGCTCTGTTGTGGGTAATGATAATCTGATAGATATCCAACTATTTTCTGCCTCCTGAAACTGTTTTTGTTCCCCCGTCCCCTGTTGATCTCCTATTAATCCATGTTCACATTCTTTTCCAACATTTATCTTTCGTTGGTTCGCTCTCTTACTATTATAAAGAATTAGTAGGCCGCGTCAACCACTGAAACAGCTGGATTTTCTTACGTTTTTTTGTATGTGCGGGCCTATTTGCGGACCATAGGTCACACCGGCTCCCCAAAGGTATCCGGATGCTCCGGGTCAAACTGCTCATTTGCCCACATCACCGTTACCAGATTTTCCGTGTCGGACAGGTTGATGATGTTGTGGGTATAGCCCGGGAGCATGTGGACCGCCTCAATCTTGTCGCCGGAGACCTCAAACTCGATGATTTCATCGGTCCCGATTTTCCGCTCCTGAATCAAGCCGTGGCCTGCCACCACCATAAAGAATTCCCACTTGCTGTTGTGCCAGTGCTGTCCTTTGGTGATTCCCGGCTTGCTGATGTTGACAGAAAACTGGCCGCATTTTTCTGTTTTCAGCAGTTCCGTAAAGCTGCCCCGGTCATCCACGTTCATCTTTAAGGGGAAGGCCACCTTTTCCTTTGGAAGATAGGACAGATACATGGAGTACAGCTTTTTCTCAAAGCTGCCCGGAGCGATTTCCGGCATTACCAGAGACCGGGGCTGCTCATGGAAGGTATGCAACAGTTCCACAATCCTTCCCAGCGTGGCCTTATGGGTAACCGGAGCGGCGCAGTATCTTCCCTCCGGGCACAGTACGGTCTCCACCCCGTCAAACTCACAGTGATGCTCTTTTCCCTCCAGGGCGTCAAACATTTCCTCCACCAAATCGTCAATAAACAGCATCTCCAGCTCTACGGAGGGGTCGTTGACCTGGATGGGAAGGTCGTGGGCGATATTATGGCAGAATGTGCCAACTGCGGAGTTATAATTGGGGCGCACCCATTTTCCCACCAGATTGGGGAAACGGTAGACCAGCACCCTGGCTCCTGTTTCTTTTCCGTAGGCAAAAAACAGGTCCTCTCCCGCTTTCTTGGACAGCCCGTACTCCGATGTGCCGAAGCGCCCCTGAAGGGTGGCCTGTATGGAGGAGGAAAGCATGACCGCCGCCTTGTTCCGGTGCTTTTTTAGTGTGTCAAGCAACATGGAAGCAAAGCCAAAATTCCCCTCCTGAAACTCCTTCGGGTCCTTTGGACGGTTCACACCGGCCAGGTTAAAAACAAAATCGGCTTTCCTGCAGTACTCATCCAGTTCCTCCGGGGTGGAATCCATATCGTATTCATAAATCTCATCAATGGAAATCCCAGGACGGGTACGGTTTTTGTTCTCCTTCAGATTGTAAAGATTCACCACCAGGTTTCGCCCTACAAAGCCTTTCGCTCCTGTCACCAATATATTCATAATGTCGACACTCCCCTTTCCGTTCTTTTGCGGATATCAAAATTTTCTCCAGACCATCTTGTTGACCACGCCGGTATAGGACTGGATAATCTTCACAACCTTGTCCGATACATTTTCATCCACATAATCCGGAACCGGGATTCCGTTATCCCCATTTTTCACCATTTCAACTGCCGTATCCACCGCCTGGAGGAGACTGTGCTCATCAATCCCGGCCAGGATAAAGCAGCCCTTGTCCAGGGCCTCGGGCCGCTCCGTGCTGGTGCGGATGCAGACCGCAGGGAAGGGATGTCCGACGCTGGTAAAGAAGGAGGACTCTTCCGGAAGGGTGCCGCTGTCGGAAACCACGGCAAAGGCATTCATCTGGAGACAGTTGTAGTCATGAAATCCCAGGGGCTCATGCCGGATTACCCGTTTGTCCAGCTGAAAGCCGGAGGACTCCAGGCGCTTGCGGCTTCTGGGATGGCAGGAATAGAGGACCGGCATATCATATTTTTCCGCCATCTTATTAATGGCAGTAAAAAGGCTGAGGAAATTCTTTTCCGTATCAATATTTTCCTCCCGGTGGGCGGAAAGAAGGATGTACCGGCCTTTTGTCAGGCCCAGCTTTTCATGGATATCGCTGGCTTCAATTTTCTCCAGGTTATCATGCAGAACTTCCGCCATAGGGGAGCCGGTGACAAAAGTGCGCTCCTTAGGCAGGCCGCAGTCTGCCAGATAGCGGCGGGCGTGCTCGGAGTAGGCCAGGTTGACGTCGGAGATAATGTCCACGATGCGCCGGTTGGTCTCCTCGGGAAGGCACTCGTCCTTGCAGCGGTTTCCCGCCTCCATATGGAAAATCGGAATGTGGAGACGCTTCGCCCCGATGACGGAGAGGCAGGAATTGGTATCTCCCAGTACCAGCACCGCATCCGGCTTTAAAGACACCATCAGCTGGTAGGACTTGGCAATGATATTGCCCATGGTCTCGCCCAAATCGGCGCCCACCGCCTCCAGATAGACTTCCGGGTCCTCCAGCTCCAGGTCACGAAAAAATACCCCATTTAGATTATAGTCATAGTTCTGACCTGTGTGGGCCAGAATGGTGTCGAAATAACGGCGGCACTTTTTGATGACAGCAGCCAGCCGGATGATTTCCGGGCGGGTGCCGACGATAATCAGCAGTTTCAGTTTTCCGTTTTCTTTCCAGGTTGTGTTGGTCATGGTTTGCTTTTTCCTCTCCTCTTTTTCTATTCCTCTTTTTTGTATGATGAAGACCTGCGGAATGGAGGTCTTTTATTTCCCCGCTTTCTCAGGCTAAATCGCAGCCAAATCTTGTCATGTTCCCACTTTACCATGGTGACATAGGATAGTCAAGTTATCGCTGCGGGAACTTCGTCCCTTTATGGCAATCCGGGACCACTATCCGAAAATGGTCCTGACTCCTGATGGATACCCGGAAACCCAGTATGATGATACACGGTACATCAATGTCGGAGACTGGGTTCCCGGGTTGACAGACTGACGTCTCAATACTCACCACTCAGCAGAAAATCCGCCAAATGCACTATTTTCACACCGTTGATATTTCCTGCAGCCAGTTCATCCAGCGTTACCACATATTTGGGATAGTGGTCTTTGATTTCAAGGAGATTGGCTACTTCCCGGTCCGATTCCTCCGGCAGCCTGCGGCACACCTGAACGTAGATACGCTCGTCACGCCGCACCGCTACAAAATCTATTTCTTTCGTCTCGTTCTTCCCAATGTAGACCTCATAACCTCGCCGCCGCAGTTCAAAATACACAATGTTTTCCAACATAGCAGCAATAGACTTCGGGTTAAAGCCCATGATGCAATATTTCAGGGATGTATCTGCCAGATAAAATTTTTCCTGGGTTTTCAGCACGGATTTTACCCGCAGATCATACCGCTGGCAGCGGTAGATTACAAATGCCTTTTCCAACCAGTTCAAATAGTTGTAAACCGCTTCCACAGACAGGGAACGTCCCTCGCTTTTGAGGAACTTCGCAATAGCATTAGCTGAAAAGGTCTTGCCCACATTTTCCACGATATACTTTACAACTCGGTTAAATAAATCGAAGTTCATGATATTGTGCCGCTTTGTAATGTCATTGGTAATAACCGAGTTATAAATGCCCTCCACAATCTGATAGGAAGAACGCTCATCAAAATTTCCCAGCGCCACAATAGGGAAACCGCCCAGCCGCTGATTTCCTGCACTTCGTCCAGCAACAGATAATAGCGTCCATCATCGGTCATCTGCTCTTTAATGCTCCTATACATATCCTTATCGGTCATGCCGTCGTCAAAATCCTCCGACGTATAGCGCATACTGATAATATGGTCTGCAGCAATCTCTGTGCTTTGCAGGTCATCCCGCAGCATATCCAAAATCGTGGATTTTCCGCAGTGCCGGATTCCTACCAGTATCTTCACCAGCGGAACATCCCGATACGTTTTCAGCGTGTTCATATATTGTGGTCGGATAATCATGTGGTTCGCCTCCTTAGTCCTTACCAATGATATACCCAAAAACTTCTGAATTATCAATAATTTTTACTTTTAATCCATAAAAACTTTTTACTATTCTGGAGTTTTTAGGTTGCTATTTGACTAAATACGAATACTTCCGGATTCTCTCTGAAACACTTCCGGAACTCGTTGTTTCCAAGTGCTTCACGCCCAAAACTCTCGCCCGAATCAGAAATGCCTGAATCCGGTACTCAAACGCCTGCTCTGGTTCGTTAAGAATCTGGTAACAGTAATAGAGGCCATTGAGGATAAACGAATCGTGGGTAAGGCTCAAAATCCCCTCGTCGACTTCTTCATCGATGCCTTCATTCTGCAACTTTTGCGATTGCAACGGTGGATATGCTAGATTCCACAAGCATGCAGTTGATAGAGAGCTTTCCCAGTTGACTTATTTACTTGACTTTGCGGACTATTTACTTTATTATACTCGTAAGAAAGTAACTTACAAATCACTAACTTGCAAGTATGATTTTGGAGGTAAACAGATGAGTCAATTTTATTGCCGTGAAGATGAACTTCGGAAGCTGAATAAACGGTATGCAGGCGATACGTTTGAGTGCATTGTCATTTACGGCAGACGGCGAGTTGGTAAAACAGCACTGATCAACGAGTTCTGTAAGGATAAACCGACCATTTTCTTCTCTGCTTTGAATACGACAGGAAAAGAAAATCTGGAGGCTCTCTCGAGGTCGATCATGAGCTTTGAGCGGCCGGATGTGGAGTCTGCGCCTGAGTTTAGGTCTTATGATGCCGCCTTGGATGAACTAACAGCACTTTCAAAGGAGAAACGAATCGTTTTTGTTATTGACGAGTATCCATATCTTGCAAAAGCAAAACCTGCCATTTCAGCGATGCTGCAGCATGTCATCGACCACAAATGGACAGAATCCAAGATGTATCTGATCCTTTGCGGCTCATCTATGAGCTTTATGGAAAACCAGGTACTCGGCCAGGAAAGCCCATTATACGGCAGACGTACCGGCCAGTTTAAGATTGAGCCGCTGGACTATAAGGAAACAGCTGTGTTCCACCCGAATCTGTCTGCTGAAGACAACTCCCTGATTTATGGAATCACAGGAGGAGTTCCTCACTATATTAACAAGTTGGGCGTGAGGGATAGTGTGGATGAGGCTTTGCTGGATAACTTCTTCGACCGTTCCAGTTATCTGTACGAAGAGCCAGGAAATCTGCTGAAACAGGAACTCCGGGAACCGGCCATTTATAATGCAATCATTAAAGCAATTGCAGAAGGTGCTTCCAGAATGAACGATATCAGGATGAAAGTCGGTGAGGAAAATTCACTTGTATCAAAATATCTGAAGACACTGATTGACCTTGGTATTGTTAGGAAAGAAACTCCAATCACAGAAAAACCGGGTAAGAAAACCATTTATCTGCTGGCCGATAACTTCTTCCGGTTCTGGTATCGTTTTGTGCCGGTTAATATGAGTGCCATTGACTCCGGTAGGATTGCAAAAACCTATCCACACGCCGTAAAACAGTATCTTCCCGATTATATGGGCCTGATTTTTGAGAAGATGTGTCGGGATTATCTGCTTTACTATTCAAATCGACTCCCCATCGAACTTAGTGAAATCGGTCAATGGTGGGGTACGGATTCGAAGAAGAAAAGGCAGATACAGATTGATATCGTCGGCACACCTGTTGAGGGTAAGAACTATATCATTGGTTCATGTAAGTACAAAAACGAAAAAATTGGCGTTGATGAACTTGATTTGATTAGAGATTACGCATCCGTTTTCGGAAAAGACAAGAACTACCACTATTATATCTTCTCTAAAGGCGGATTTACGGATGGACTTCTTCAGGCGCAAGAGCGCGGAGAAGTTCATCTGATAACGCTGGAAGACCTATACAAGTAAACGATTTAAGTGGATTCGGGACCTACTATTCATCCGTATCTACAAATTCATCTCTGCGTTTGATAAGATACTTTTGAATAATGGAGCTGGTAATCACCTTGAGGCATTGGATCTTTTTCAATAATGGGGCGGCATTATCAAGATTGATAAGACTGACTTCTCGGGTTGACTGACGTTTCAAGACTCACCATTCAGCGGGAAATCCGCTAACTGCATAATTTTCACGCCATTGGCATTTCCTGCCGCTGGTCCATCCAGCATTACCACATATTGGAGATAGTGGTCTTTGATTTCAAGGGGATTGGCCACCTCCCGGTCCAATCTCTGCAATCACAGACCGAAATACTGGATCAGCTCCTTCTCCCTGTCCAGTATCTTTCTGTCATATCGAAAATTCCGCACAACATACTGAGCTTCGATTCTCTGCTTTAGAACCGCTTCCGAATATTGAAGCTGTTTTCCCAGTTCCAGCGTTTCTTCCCATATCTTCTCGGTTTCCTGATGCTTCGCGCCCAAAAGTCTCTCCCGGATCAGGAACGCCTGAATCCGGTACTCTAACGCCTCATCCTGCTTCTGTTCCATCTCCCTTAAGCATTCCGAAATTTTCAGGTACAAATCACAGGCAATGAAATCATCTTCAAAATGCAGATAGTTTCTGGCTTCCAATGCCTCTTTGTACTTTAGGATCGCTTTTTCATATTCCCTTTTAGCCCGCAGGATATCCCCATAATCAGTCAGAATCCGCTGCCTGGCATCCGGCTTGTCCTTTAAACGTACCTGTATATGAGGCTCATTTTCAAAAAAACGGTACTCATTCAGAGCCAGTTCGACTTTGTCCTGGAAATTAGAAGAAAGCAGGACATGGATTTTGTTTGAATGGGTGTTGACAATGTGCTGCGTCAAGTCAGTATCCTCTTCTTCCGCAATCTGCTGTCTTATCTTTAACGCGGCATCCAGCGACTCCAGCGCCTTCTCCGGCTCTTTGAGGATCCAGTAATACCGATAAAGGCCATTGAGAATAAACGCATCGTGGGCACAGCTCAGGATTCCCTCCTCTGTCTGTTCCCGAAGAGTGATTGCCTTCTCGTAGTAAAGCTTCGCATGTTCTTCATCACTGTTCTTCAGATATGCGTATCCCAGGCTGATATAAACTAGCGCCCGCGTATTTACTAATTCCCGTTTCGCGGAAGTCTGCGCCTTCCATACATGACAATTCTCTCTTTCGTACCGGTCCATGATCTCATCCGCACGCAGCATGGCTCCTAACAGCAGTTTGTAATAATGATACTTCTCAAATGTATAGCCAAGGTCATGATAAAACAGAGCCTCACCAGGACTGTTTGTCCCTTCCAGCCGCTGTGTCAGCCCCAGGATATCCTTCATTATCTTTCTTCTCTCATAAATCCGGCCATGTGTCCCATAGGATTTTTTAATCTGCTTTAGCACATTCAGCTTCAAGCGATCCGGGAAACGCCCCTCGTTTTTCCTGATTAGTTCCTCCGCTTCCACATAATTTCGATAGATTCTGTCCGGCCCCTTCTCTTTGGAATTCAAAAGTCTGTCCAACTCCCTGCGAAGCTGTGTTGTACTAGGCAGGTAAACACCCCTGACCCGATAGGACACTTCTCTGAGAAACAGCGATAAAGCCTCATGCTCTCCAAATGGATACCAAATGGGAATAATACTGCTGCAGTCCAGCATATCGCGGCGCTCCTGAAATGCCGTATCCATCACGTTTATTCCATTCTCCTCGTGAAATAATATCGGCTTCCACGGATCTACTTCATTCTTCGTGCTCTCTGGAAGAGGAAGAAGGGCAAAGGACAGGCTTCCCTCCGTCCGTACCTGCTTTATCACATCCAGCGTCCGGTCCTCCTCCAGACTGCAGCCAAGAAACAGAATGATTCTGGACAAAAGAATCTGGCGCAGAAAACAAGGGAGAGGCCGGTTCATATCCGAAGGTTTCGCTCCGTAATTCGAATCATACTCTTCCTCTGTGAGTATAAAATTCCGCCCTCTCACATCTCCATGGAGCTTAATCAGGACTGCATCGCCCCGGGCAATCTGCCGTTCTGCCAAATCCTTATCCCGCATATTTTGAGGAGTCAGCACCCGAAGCATCTCTCCATTCACTTTCGCATACAGCATCTCCAGAACCTCGTCATAGTTGGTGGTCAGCAGCAGGTTTCGGAAAAGCCTGGGCAAAATTTCCAAATCCGGGTTATAGGGAGTGTTTTTGTAAATATGGTCGCCAAATTCCTGGAGCATAACGTATTCCATCATGTGAACACCAAGTTTGCCCTGTAAGATGCTGGCGGCCTCCTCAAACTTCTTTTCCTCCAGTTTCCGGTTAATATCCGGAAGGTGAAAGCGTTCCGCCTGGCTTTTCAGAAAGCCTGTCCACCCGGGATAGCCAAAATTCGCTGAAAATCCCGCTCCCACAAAGGGAACGACTACATGCTTTTGGAGCAGTGAAATAAGATAATTAAAATTTTTCTCATTTCCCGGGCAGCAGGCAAACAGGCGGTTGATATCGGGGGATGGTTTTGTGGTTGTATTCATGGAGGCTCCTTTCGGATGGGGATAGACTGCGCAGTCTGTTTCCGTCCTTTCGCTTTCCTAATAGTGATACAATAACAGATATTATATTACATTATCTTATCCACAATAATTTGTGCCAGTTTCTTACGCTGCTTTTCTGTAAGGTCAAAATTCGTACTAATCTGGCATGTTTTATCTCCTAAAACTATTTTCATTTCCGTCTTCTCTTTCTGAGGTTTAATATTTCGAAAAATAATGACCAACGATTGTTTTAAGACATCATATAAGCCGGAACTAAATAAATCCTTGCCTATTTCAAATATGATCATTATCGTTGCGATAAATTGAGGGTCCCCAAACTCGCTTGTTTTTACAGATTCAGCCTGGATCATATGGTTACATTCAATGTCCAGCTCGTAATTTATCCGCTCTATATCCATCTGTTTTCCTAAAATATGTATCATATTGCTCATAAAATGTCCTCCTCCATTATCTGCTCTGAATTATAAAATCCCCGTACAATGCTATAACCTGAACCCAACCAGCTGTCAAAATACTCTTCATAATCTCTTTCAGGCAGAACATATTCCTGTTCCAATATTGCCTGCATTTCTCCAAATCTGTCTTTTTTTAAATCTATCTTTTTTTCTATTGTTAAAGTGAAATCCATGAATTCGTCCCACAGTATATTAATCAGCATTCTTGTCAGCTGGAATGGATTCGATGCTTCGTAACCCAGAATCCGGAACGCAATTCCCCCCACTTTATTGGCTCTTACATAGGATAAGGGATGCTGACTTTTATGCTTTACTAAGAACTTGCCATTCATTCGGTCGATACATTCCAATATGCCCAGCATCATGGCCGAGGCTACTGACAGAAAAACAGGATGGATATTAAGTTCGCCAAACATGATAAGTGCAGCAAACCGATCCGCCTGAAATTCGCGTTCCCATATTTCATTCTCCGTTTCAAGATGTCCAAGTAAAATATGGCCTAATTCATGAGCGCAGACAAACACCCTGCTTTCAAATGCAACTGCGTCTCTAATTCGCCAGAATAAGTCCGACTTCCTTATTTTCTTTTTTTGGCCTTGCCATGTATGATAGAAAAAATAATACGCCAGCATTTTTATAATGAATTCTTTTACGATATGTGGCTTTAATTTTAAATTATAGACAAGGGTTTCATAGCTTATCAAATCATCGGTAAATAAAAATTCAACCATAAGCGTTGACATTTCATTCAGAAATGACAACACGCCTTCATTAATCACGATTAAATACTCGGATTCATTTACTTTATACGAAGCTGAATTAAATTTAGGGTTTGATATTGTACCGAATTTTATATTCTCCCTTGCGGTATCGTTTATGTTCCATTTTTCTTTCCACCGTTCTTTAAAGTGGGGCAATACAGAAAACAGGACTTCAAATGCGTCCTTGAACGCACAGTAACATACTCTATCCTGATATTTCGTTGGCATTTCCGGAATTTTAATCCGCTCTATTACTTCAGCATAGGGATTGTTTTTATTAAACTCAAATGCTTCTATATCTACATTGTTTTTTTGCATTTGCTCCAATAAGTATAATGCGTTCATTTCAACGACCACCTATTATGCTCCACTTTATCACGGCGTTATGGGATAGTCAAGTTATTGCGAAGGCGGTAGATTCGTTTATGAATAGTTCAAAAAACACCCCTGGAACCCAAGCAGGGTGTCTTTTAGCCTTTCAAAAAATATGACAATATGATAAAATTACTAAGTAAAGGAAACAGAATCTAATTTATGTAAAGGTTCTTCCTGTAATGAACCAAACGGCAAAGAGGCAGCATTATATTTGGCGTTACTATCTGGCATCTTGGACAACTAATAATTCTAAAACAGGAAGAATTATGTGCCTTCGAAATAATAAAATTTTCCCTTTTTCATTGATAAAGATAGCTCACGAAAACTATTTTTATGGAGTTAAAGAGTTATCCAAATTTGAAATGGAGGTTATTTATCAAATGACTATCAGAAATACAAAAGGGGCACAGAGAACTGCAAATAAGGGCTGGTTAAACCTCTACTGTACCCCTTTGATTTTTTGGAGAAAGCGACATCTCTCAGCTATCCAATGTGGGGCCATATTGACCACATGACAATAGAGAAAAGCCAAGAGTTTGAACAGTATTATCATGACACGGAACATAGCAACAGGAAAAGATCTCATTCTTATAAGGAGCACTATCGTATAATCAAAATATTTATGCCCCCTATAAAACAAATGGCCAGACAAGCTACTTTATAGTTCAGAGTCCACTACAAGGAGGAATAGCTTTGAAAGAAATCCTATTTATAACAGACCAGGCTCAAATCGAGATATACGAGACAGATTTGGTTATAAAACTAGACTGGCCGACCCCATCGAATTTGAGTTCGTTAATTCCAGAAGAAAATACCGTGTATTACATTGCGTATCTACAAGACTGTCAATTAATTGAAAATGAAATTAGTGGAACACTATACCTGGGAGTCGGGAGCCAAACCAGAGAAGGACAGGATTCCTCCCTTTGGGCTAACGTACACGAAACGATTAATCTTCCTTTGGCAATTACTAATTTTTGTGCTGTCGCAGAGCTGGAGCAAACTTTTTTTAAGAAAAACAAAGGATGGGTCACAGTAGAATCAGCGGAAAATTTAATTTTCATGATAAAGGAATTAATGTTCAAACCCTATATAGCTCTAAGAAAACCTATCAAAGAACAGGTGTATCCGACGATGGATTCAGAAAACCACCTTTCCCTATACAGTCAAAAGAACCAGCACTGCCGGAGAGCGACTGGCTATTTTGACGCACAGGATAAACGTGGAGAATTTCAGCGTGACTATGAACGTATTGTCCATTCATCTGCCTACCGCAAACTAGTGGATAAAGCCCAAATTTTTACCGCTTCAAAAGGCGATCAATATCGTACCCGAATGACACATACCATGGAGGTAAATCAGATTGCAAGAGCAATTTCTCTTGCTTTGAATCTGAACACACATTTGACAGAGGCCATTGCCATTGGCCACGATTTGGGGCATACTCCTTTTGGACACCAAGGGGAAAGAACGTTGGATGCTATCTTAAAAAACAGAATTCCCATTATTCCCGGCGACTTTAGTCAAAATCCATTTGGGGGCTTTAAGCACAATTTCCAAGGTTTGCGTGTTTTGCAGAAATTAGAAGAACGATATGCAGAATTTGAAGGTTTGGATATTTCTTACCAGGTTCTGGAAGGAATTCTTAAACACACTGGCGGCAGGATCCAAAATTGTTCAAACTGTACTTCTAACTGTGATTGTAAATGCTTCAATCTTCATGAGATGCTGGAGGATGAGGATATACCTATGCTATTTCCAGATTATCCGTTCTCCACGACCCTGGAGGGACAGGTTGTGGCAATTGCCGATGAAATTGCCCAGAGAAGCCATGATCTGGATGATGCATTTGCAGCAGGCGCCCTCACGGTTTCTGAACTGATTCAAAGGCTGCATCTCCAAAGTGCCCGAGCGTTATCTGACCGGCTCGAAAAGATACAGCAGAATATTACAATCCAGAAAGCAAAACATCGCTTTTATGCAAATGAAAGCCAGCTTCACCAAGGGCGCATTGTCTCTATGGTCATCCGATATTTTATTGACGATGTAATCCATCAGTCAGAAGAGAATATAAAAAACTATACGCCAAACCTGTTTTTTAAAGAGAATCACCGCTTTGACACACAATTAATCCAGTTGTCGTTGGAAGGCGAAAAATTGTGCTGCTATCTGGAAAAGATTGTATCACGCAAGGTAATCAATGCACAGGAAACAGTTCAGTTTGACCATAAAGCGGCTGTGGTTACCGAAGGTTTATTCCGTCTCTACTATAATAACCCCAAACTCCTTCCGTTTACTGTACAACGGCAGATTTTTATTGCTATCCGCAAGCATACGCCCAATATAATTGATTTGAACGATGGCGATCTAGCCTGTATCAACGAAGAACTTAGGCGAATTACCGCCATGCCAATCCCTCCTCAGGCAGAAAAGCGAACTCCCACTGAAGAAGAGTATTGGATGAAGCGTAAGATACTTGTACGGGCGATTGCGGACTGGATTTCTGGAATGACGGACAGTTTTGCACTCAAAGCTTTTCACCAGTTATATGAAATATAAGTTCTATATCCATGTAATAAATAGGTAAAAAACGATAAAAATCGCAAAAATATTTGTTAATTTTGTGTTGATTTTCTGCTGTAAGATTGACAAAGCACAACTTACATGATATTCTAAATGTGTAAATGTTTCTTTTTATCACAACATTTTACAAACCATATCATACCATATTAGTGAGACGGAACATAGCACACAAGAGCGTGGAAACTAAAAACAATAGCGTCCGCGCTCTTTTTCGTAAATTCACTAAAAAAATGGTTTGGTAAAAATATGGAACAGAGGTGAGACCATTGAGAAACGCCGTTATGCTGATTCACGATGGGAGCTGGCCCGATGTATATTTGAATCTCTCCACATTTTTCGGAAATGTGGGTATTTTTGTATACGATAATCGTGAGATCGGCCAGAGCGTTCCCGCAAATTTTAAAGGGATTTCCACTTTTATTTATCTCATATCCAGCAGCAAAATGCTTCAAAAATTACGCGAAACGACCAGTTTGCCGCAAACTTCTGGTCTCATTTTATCTGGCAAATTTCAGGGGTATCTCTCGTCCATATCTCCGATTGCTGCAGATGCAAGGGCAAAGATATTTTGTTCCGATGATGTTTCAAACATTATGGACTTTTCTCTGCGCCTGTTCGCCTCCGGCGAAACCGGACGATATCGGACCCTTTCCGGCCTATATTCGATCTTTAATAAAAACCAATTAGTCCCATCGTACTATTGTGCCCAGTATATGGATCTTTCGCCAGAAGAATGGAAAAATATCATTTCAAAAATAGCGAAAGCGGTTCGGGAATTTGAACATTCCAGAGACCTGCCCAATATCGAATATGTATTTTTCTCCTCCGGACTGGGTATGAAAAGGGCCAATGATATCTGCCGAAAAGTTTTTAAACAGACCCAGACCAAATGGTCCCTTCTTAGTGAACAGCAGGCTCTGCTTTTTGATGAAAAACGGATTCTTACAAAGCTGGAAGCGGCCTATCGGGCGGATGATGATCTGAAGCTGGCGCTCATGTTTCTAAACGATATATCGCAAAGACTTCGTCCCAGTATTGAGCGGGCCCAACGCGTGTTTGAAATCTGTCTGGAAGCACCGATGATCTATTATGTTTATTATAAATGGGGGCTTTTGCTGCAACGCATGAAAGATGGCCGCGCAAAAACTATGTTTTTACGGTCAACCGCAATCAATCCCAGTTGTTACCGTTCCCAATACCGTTTGGGATTAATGTGCGAAAAGGAAGGTAATTTTAAAGAGGCTGACAATCACTACAGACAGATTATTCAAACGCTGTCCAGACCTAAATATACGCATCCCATCGAGTTTGAGTATCTTTATAAAGCCTTCTATCGTCTGGGAATTGTGCGCACAGAAACCGGTCATCTGAGTTCAGCACTGAATCAATATAAAAAAGCAGATTGGCTATGGAATACCCTGGCACAGAGTGATTTCCTACAAAACTTTTTGCAGGGTCTGGTAAAGAATCCAATAGCTTCAGTAAAAAATCGAATCCGGAAAAATGTACTGGATACAAGTATTATAAATTTAGAAGCGCGTATACAAGGGGGAGAAGATAATGAAGAAGAAAGAAGTTTGTCTGGTGCTGGACTCCTCATACAAAATCAAGTATGAAAGTATTTCCGAATTTGAAAATTCGCTTTTTTCTGAGGTCTATGCCAAAGCGGTACAAATCATCCAGGAGATTCAGAAAAAAAACAGCGAATATCATACCAAAAGTCCATTCGGCAACGAACGCAGGAATAATGAACAAATCTACAATACTTTATCCTTTATCGGCGGAAGAGGCACCGGGAAAACATCGGCAATGCTGTCATTTTATGAATACTTAAAAGACTACTCTAGATTAATTCAAAATCCGAACACCATTAATCAAGTTTTTCAAATGAAACCGGCTTACTTTACAGCAATCGACCATATTGACGCCGGGCTTTTGGAAAATGAAGAGGATTTGATCGAGATTATCCTTGCCCGGATGCTGCATAAACTGTCAGCTGTAGAAAACAGCATCATAAAAGATCATGAATACGAATATATGCGACGGGAGTTCCATATCGAACTCAGGCAAGTCTATAAAAACTTAAAAAATCTGAAGCAGAAACAGAATAATACCTATTGGACCGGTGAAACCTCTTTGGATGATCTGCTCCAGTTATCTGTAAGCTACAATCTTCGGGAGTCTATGAAGCGGATTGTAGAGCAGTATTTGGGATTGATCCGCTATAAAGACAGCAGTGGAATTGATCTCAAACAGCATTATCTGGTTATCGCGGTAGATGATATTGATATGCTGGTCGGTAAAGGCTATCAGATGCTGGAGCAAGTGCGTCGCTACCTGATGATTCCCAACGTAATCGTTCTGCTTTCCTTCGACTATAAGCAGCTGCTGAGTATCTGCGAAACGCATTACCGCAGGGAATTTTCCGATCATTATATGGAGGAGATGGCGCAAAGCGGTGGGGACTCTTTAAACTGGCCGGAACGTCTCAGCAAGAGTTATCTAGAAAAGGTAATTCCCGATGGGATGCGAATCCAGATGCCGTCCATCCTCGGGCTTCACCAGATCCGTCCCCAGACCTTATATATCGTGCCAACAAAACAAGAAGGCGAGTCCAACAAAAACCGCCTGAGTATCTGGGAATTTATTTCACTAAAGCTAGCGCGTGGACTGAATATCTATTGTTATAAAATCAATGGGCAAAAGCATTTCCTGGAACCCCGTTCTCTGCGCAATTTGAGTAATTACTGTCATGAACTGGGCGGCTTGAATGAAGATATTCAGTTTTTTAATATACCAAAAGATGAGGCTGTAGCTGAAAGTCAGCTAGAACACTTTGAACAGAATTACCGTTGGATCTTAGAAAATTTGCAGTACAGAGTATATAAAATGTCTGGAATTCCTCAACAGTTGAAGGAATTGTTTGAGGGGATGCAGACGGATTCCTTGGAGAATCAGCTTTGGGAAATTACAAATGAAATTCGAGAATATGTTCTTTGGCTGAAAGAAGACGATGACAGATATTTTGAAGAAATCCAAGGACCTCAGGCGGATTCAAACTTGGGGGTACTGCTTAATTTTCTCTATGAATATTCTGATATGTTACCCGATCCGGACTTTAGCGCTCTTCTATTGGTCTACTTCTCCGTCATAATCAGCGGAAAGCTCTACTACGATCGTTTAAATGCTAAAGAGACAGATTGGGAGCTTGCGGCTCAGAGCCTTGGTCTTAGCGATGGCTTTGGCTCATGGGATGAGATATTTTTAAATTGGGATAAAATTTCCTCTGGGAACAAGAGCGAGGGGGCAATTAACTATCGGGTTGGAGTGCTTAACGATGTATCAGTCGGCAATGCCATTGATATAAAACTGAAACTCCCTCTTTCGGACGAAAATGTTCAGGAAAATACGGAAGCCCTGCATAACTTGGAATTAAATTTGTTGTTCTTTCGCAGTTTCCGTTGGAAGGATACTCATACAAAACATGATATACCGGAATATGATTGGTCTGGTTCTGAAAACGAATTGATTTTGGGAAAGCCTAAGAATGGATACCATACTACATACAGAATCTCTAATTTTATTCCTAATATCTATAAATACGATCAGTATTGGGATAAACTTCATGACAGTATTTTATCTGCGTATACTCCACAAAATTCTAACTGGCCTAGCAAAGAAGAATTGGAAAATTGGTTCAATATGCATTCTATAAAGCATGATTTTCAAAAGTGGGAAGAGGAATATGGAACTCGAATGGTTATCCCGGTCCAGAATTTGGAATTTTTATACAGCTTACTGCAGAAAATAATGGTTCAAAAACCGAAGATTACAGATTTAAAACAGACCCAACGACATTTAAAACAATATTTTCAAAGCATCGAAGAAGAACTGCAAAACCAAACGGATTATTATGCAAATATTTTCAAGGGCAGCAACTTAGATGAATTTCCAAAATTCCCCGAAATTTTTAAAGAATGTCCGCTAATCAAAAAAATTCTCGGAAATCCTGAAAGTGGATTGCCCAGCCCATATCTAAAAGTTTTTTCAGAGGTAGTAGACAATTTCAGATACACTGACGATACGGAATCAGAAAAAACTATTTCCGATACAGATGACTAGGGGGTAGTTTATGGTTAATCTCAGCACCATCCTGGAAATGCTTTTCAAGCGAGTAGATATTCAAGAGGTACTTGACGGTGAAATTGACTGTGCGAATTTTACCAAGGAAACCTTTGTCCTGTTAGGCCGCTCCTATTTTCGTCAGTATTCCAGCCTGGAATTAGAAAACTTATATGAATATTTTTTGGTGGAACTGCGAAAACAGGAGGAGTGGCGGGTTCAGGACCGGGCGGTAAATTCTCATCTTGGTTTTAACGTGTTTGAGGTTTTACTGAACTTTGCGGATCAGGTTCTTCTGGAAGATGGTGAAGATCCTGTCTGCAATTATCCGCGTCTCCTTCGCTGGCGGATGGTATCCCACCAGCTGGAGGAGAACCTTTTCACTACAGCTTTTTTAGCCGCAAGGGACCTTTGGCGCAGAGGCAATATTCGGAACTTCGGCTGGAAAACCATCATCGGCAACAACAACGTCTTTCTAAATCAAATGCTGGCAGAAGGTCTGTCAGAAAATCATTTTCATTTGAAAGGCTCTGCTCCCTACTTCCAGCTTTCCTGGATTGCCTTAATGAACCATGTAGATAGAGCAGAGTATAAAAAACGCCTGGAACAATATGAACAGAGGCGGCTTTCTGCAAATGTACGATACCGCGGGAAGAATAAAACCAGAGAACTGTATGTGCTTCACAGACAAGCCGCTTTAATCCGCGTTCTTATCTATTCGAAATTAAGAAAGCTCCCATTAAATTATGGAAAGTGCACTGTGGACTGCAAACGCGTTTTGGAATGGATGGCCCAGGGCAGAATCGATTTTGGAGATCAAGAAGAATACTATAGACTTCACTTGACTCAACAATTTTGGATTGATTTGGAAGAACTTCGTCCTTTTATGAATCTGGACTGGTATTATGAACTTCAGGAAAGTCTTACCTATCAGCAGGTTGAGTGTGCCCTACGCAATCCTGATGAATTGGATATGAATTTGTCCTATCTCCAAAATTGGATTGACTGTGAGAAAAGTTATTTTAGTTTTGAGTACAGGGGAGAGCGGGCAGACGATTATGCCATGATTGCCCCATATCGAAAAGGCGGCATTGAGGATTACTACTACATCCTTTCCGGAGAACGCTGGCTGATGTATGAAATGTTTAAGCACATCTATTCAAAGGACCGAAAATATGAAAAACTCTATAATTTCTTTTACGCCTACCTTTTAATTAAAGAGACAATCCGGGCGGAACTAGTACAGGTTAATTTTAATTTTGGATTTGACAATTTCAGCAAATATGAGTCTCGAAAAGAAGACTTCATTGAAAATACAGAATACGAAACATACTATACGCAGCTGGCGTTAAAAGAACCTTTAAAAACTCAAAATATAGTCAGCTTGGAGGCCAGAATCACCCCAAGATCTACGGCCATACAAAATTATGAATATATTCAAAAGCAGGATCGGCAATCCGGGCTTATTGATGATGAGAAGAATAAGCTGTATTATGTTGCTCATTTCGTCAAACGCCCTGATTTATCTTTAGGGAAAGGTGAGTTGGATCGTGATATTTGCTGCCGTCACGATTATCTGAGAAGGACTATCAAAAATCAGGCTCGGGCATTGAGCAGTTTCCGTGAGGATCATCCTGAAACTGCCAACCGTCTTCTCGGAATCGATGCCTGCAACGAGGAAATCACCTGCAGACCCGAGGTTTTTGCCCAGGCCTTCCGCTATCTGCGCAATCATAGTCTGATTGAAAAGCGGGCCGATTCTTTAGAAGCTACCAGAAAACTGCCGGAACTTGGTGTGACATACCATGTAGGAGAAGATTTCCTGGATATTGTAGACGGTTTGCGTGCAGTCGAAGAAGCGATTCTATTTCTGAACATGAGATGTGGTGACCGGATTGGACACGGCCTGGTACTGGGAGTCGATGTAGAGGAATGGTATGATCTTAAGAACAACCGTATTTTACTGTCCCAGCAGGAGTATCTGGACAATCTGGTATGGCTCTATATGAAAATCAAGTCGTATGGACTTGAGAACTGTCAAGAGGTTTTGCTTCACATTGAGGAAGAATATGAAAAATACTTTCACAATGTATATGAGGAAGCCTTGAGACTTGCTGTAGATCAGAATACCATCAACACCTTTTTGGAAATCCCTGTATATTATGAAGCCTGGAAACTTAGAGGCGATGACCCGGAGTGTTATATCAGAGGGACATACGAGGCAAAAACCCGCTATGACTATTCCTGGAATTTTTATGCAGTCAACACGGAACTTCCTGGCGAAAGCGGCGAGTATACCTTACGCCAAAGAAAGGAAGTTGCGCTTCTGTATCATCTTTACCATTTCAGCGGTCAAGTCAAGCGCCTGGGGGCGCAAAAGGTAGAGATTAAGATTACTCCAGCGATGAAAAAGGTCATTTCCAAAGTTCAGGACAAGTTATTGAGGGACGTAGCTATGAGAGGGATTGCAATCGAAGCAAATCCGTCTTCTAATTTCCTGATTGGGACCTTCCGCTCCTATGACCGTCATCCCATGATGCGTTTCTACACCTTGGGATTACAGAGCAGAGGAACCAGAGAGGAACACTGCCCCCAGATTCCGGTATCTATCAATACTGATGACCAAGGCGTATTCAGTACATCCCTGGAAAATGAATATGGCCTTATGGCTCTGGCCCTGGAACGGATGCGGAGTCCCGAAGGAGAGATTCTATACACACGTTCGGAGGTTCAGCAATGGCTGAACAATATGCGCGAAACGGGAATACAATATAGTTTCATTAATCGGAGAATAAGAGAAGCGCCCTAAATCATAAGATTGGAATTATATAGATATTTGCAAATAGCCACTTTCTGCGGTCAGCAGGACCGCATTTCTCGGACAGTCCTGTCCATATTTAGCAGACAGCTTTAGAGAGAGGTAGGGCAGAGAAAACTCCGCCCTGCTAATCAGTATTGAACGTTGTTTTAAAAGGCTATGCCTTTTAATCAGTACCCCTTAGACTTTCTATATGTGCCGTCATTGCGTGCCATCTCCAGTTCCAGAAGGTTCTTACCGCCATAGCAGTCCAGTATCTGTCTATTCACTAATACAAAGATACTGAATACTTGCTTCTGACGTAATACCCGCTGGTAGCAGAAGAGTTGCTCTCATTTCTTTGGTATACTTCTTAACATACTTTGTAGCTTCCGGCCTGGTTCCTCCTAATGTCAAGATAGAGACAAAAAAATTTTTTATATTTTTTCAGAGATGCAAAAAGATGCAAACGCTCAAAAGCCCTGAAATACGCCGTTTCTACGTCTCTTTTCCTTCTTCATATCCCATCTGTATACAAAAGTCCTGATTACATCTATTCCAAATCCACACAATTGTAAATAACGGTCACTCAGAGCACGCTGCACGCCCTAACTGAGCCACCTTACCGCTGATTTAGAGCCACTTTGCCG
>ENA-OWOC01000074-OWOC01000074.1-gut-metagenome-genome-assembly--contig:-NODE-74-length-51985-cov-4.952146_pt1 | contig 51985 bp, 52 predicted proteins | sample MGYA00248245_ERZ651791 | MGnify/ENA primary metagenome ERZ651791 (study PRJEB26908, sample SAMEA4031703) | gut metagenome | biome: gut; feature: normal infant; material: stool | place: China | collected 2015 ...
TACTCTCCTTCCCTCAGAGTATGCCAGACTCAGCTCCGGATGCTACACCCCATCCCTTCTGGCAATTCCAGCCGGGTACAACGCCAGCTGGAGCATGTGCATCTCCACTTTAAAGAGCAGTTTTCTCTCCAACGCAGCGCAGATGTTTATGGATCTGGTGCGTGACCATTTCGCGAAACACGAAAAGGCTGCCCGCCCTAATTGAATTTATCCCCAAAACGTGGTATTCTCTTTACAAGAACACCCCAGTCATCAGGAGGTTTTATGAATCCGAAACACGCTCAGTACATGCTTACCGTTTATCAGGAAGGCAGCATCACAAGCGCCGCCAAAAAGCTTTATGTTTCCCAGCCCTCCCTCAGTCAGATGATCAAACTGGTAGAAAGCAATCTGGGAACTCCTATTTTCAACCGTTCCACCGACCCCCTCACCCTGACCTACGCAGGCGAAAAATACATCGAGGCGGCCCAGAAAATTCTTGCCATCAATTCCAACCTGGAGCGGGAAATCGAGGAAATCAAAGATGAGGAACACGGAAAAATCCGGCTGGGCATCCCCGTTCAAAGGGGCCTGAAGGTTCTTCCCGCCGTTCTTCCCCGGTTTTACCAGGATTATCCTTATGTGGATATTCAAATCTGGGAGGTAGGCTCCAACAACACGGACAAGCTGCTTTTAGACGGAACAGTGGATTTGGCCTGCCTGACCACCGTACCCAAACACGATCAGATTAACTATATTTTAGTAGAGAAAGAAGAAATGATCCTTCTGGCCAGCAGCCAGACGGAGCTCGCCAAAAGAATTCCCGGCGGCACTCCCATCTCCATTTTGGAGGCAAAAAACGAAAAATTCGTCTCCAACAAGCCCGGCCACAGCGTCCGTTCGATCCAGGACAGCTTATTTATTACCAACAACATCCGGCCTCGCATTTTAATTGAAACCTCCAACATCGACATCGAAAAGCGGGTGGCTATTGCCTGCGGAGCCGTTACAATCTGCCCTTTAAACTATATTGAGGATTCCGACGGCATCGGGGAGAAGGCCTTCATCTATCCGCTGCTGGATACAGGAAACACCAGAAACTGCTATATCTGTCACCGAAAGGATTTGTATCTGACCAAATATATGTGCGATTTTATCCGTTTGGTACAAGAAACCTCCAGGATGGACTGCTCCTAGAGCGCCTCCCCGGAGGTTTTCTTTTGTTTTATCGTAACTGTTCAGGACGGCGTGAACTGTTACGTTTTATCCAAGGAAAAGCCCTAAAACCGCGGCCATCAGAATGGTTTTGGGAACCGAAAGATGAAATTTCAGCATCGCCGCCGCCGTCAGCAGGGTAATCAGCACCAGATTCCACTGGGCCGCCCCGTTTAATACCAGTGTGGACTGGATCATCACCACTCCCACAGACAGAATCATCCCCAGGCACACCGGACGGATCCCGCCCAAAGCAGCCTCCAGATACCGGTTGTTTTTAAACTGAAGAATGAATTTAGCCGCCGCCAAATGTGATGCAGCCGATTTTAAACATCACGCGGAAAATAGTAAGGATTCTCCCTTTCTCGCTCTGTGCTGCCGCCTGTTCCATAGCCATTCTTCTCTCCCTGTCTTTTGTTCTATGATTTTTCCATTATAACTCTTTTTTGCTCCCCTCTCACCGTTTTTTTGCTTGTGAATCCTAGGTTTTTTCTTATATCCCCTATTATTGTTTTCCTAATATCGCTGCTGCTTTTGCCGCAGATTAAGACAGTTTGTTTTTTTCCAATACACCGCAGTGGAAATAAGATATAACAAAGGTATTTAAAATGTTTTAAATCATAGGAGGTACAAAATGGCTGGAACAAAATTGTACGAAACAGACGTAATTGTTGTGGGCGGAGGGATTGCCGGATGTATGGCTGCGCTTACCGCTGGTAAAAACAACAAAAAGGTTATTTTGATTGACCGTTATGCATATCCCGGTGGCACAGGCTCCGCTTCCATTATGGGACAGATGACCGGCAGCGGGATGGATGGAAAATTAATGTTTGGCGGATATACCGGAGATTTTATAAATGAGTTGATTCAAAACGGTGACGCCAAAGATTTCCCGTTCAGAAAGACTACGATGGAAGGCACCATCGGTATTCTGCGGTATAATGTTGAATCCTTTAAATCATTGCTGGAAGACTGGCTTCTTGCGGCCGGGGTAAAGATTTTCTATAATAGTGTTGTCACGGCTGCTGTGGAAAATGAAACCTCTTGCACAGTTAACGTCAAAGGATTTTATGATGAATATGAAGTCAGGGGACGGTTGATAATTGACGCGACCGGAAACGCATCCGTCGCTTCGATGCTGGGTCATGAAACATTGGCCACAACCCTTACGGAGAAGAAACAGGCCGTTGCCGTCATATTTAAAGTCGGAAATGTAGATAAGGACAAATATTTAGCTTTTGAAGACGGACGGACTGCCGGTGAAATGAAGGAGCTGGATGAACTGTATGAAAAGAAGCTTCTGCCTGCCCGTTTCCTTTCTGTCGGTATATCTCCCAACACAAATGAAGCATATATTAACGCAACATTTATGTCAAATGTTGATTATGAGTCTACAGAAGAAACCTCAAAAGCGCTGATTGAGCTGCGCCGCCAAGCCAAAAAACTGATTCCTGTATTCCGGAAATATATTCCCGGACTGGAGAACTGTTTCCTGTCTGAGACAGCGCCGTCATTGGGCGTCCGCTCTGCCCGGAGAATTGCTGGAAAATATGTTTTAAAGGGAATGGATATTGCGGAAATGAAATTTTTTGAAGACGCAATCGCTCCCTCTACATGGCCGGTTGATATCCACGACTATTCCGGAGAAATGCAGTGGGTTGAAACGCCGAAGCCTTACATGGTTCCCTATCGGGCTCTGGTTCCCGCAAAAGGAGGCAGGCTGATTGCCGCAGGAAAATGTATATCGGCAGATGATGACGCATTTGCGGCTATCCGTATTATGCCTACGGCAGCGGGGGTAGGCGAGGCTGCCGGGCAGGCGGCAGCTATTGCATTAGAGCAGAATATAGCATTTGATGAAGTAAACGGAAAGGAACTGCACGATATTCTTAAAAACCGAGGGGTTCAAATCTAAATCTGTTTAGTAGCGGGGCGAATATTGATATGGCTAGGATTGATAATGATTTACTGTTAAAACAATTTCCTGTTGTGCAATACGATTTGCCAAAGAAGGTTTTGAATTACAGAGAACTGTATGTTTCAGGCAGCCAGTATAGGCGGGGAGTGCTTTTCTTTCAATTCTATGCGGACAGAAAAGTCACATTTCAAAGACTTCCCGATCCCTGTCCCCTGCTCAGTTTCAAGCAAAACAGCAGCGGTATCCGAGTAGAGCTGATTGGAGTAAATTCCGAATTAAATGAACATGAAGTCGATGCTGGAACGGCAGCCTTTTGCGTCAAGCCGTTATTATTGTATGACTTCAAAGGAATTACGCAGAATATTGCTTCTTTAGTAAATACGCCTGACCAAAACGATTACAAAGTAGACCAGCTGGAACTTGCGAAGCGTATCTTTTCAACAGACGATATTGCAAAGCGCATGCAGATTTTCAATCTGGCAACCAGCGTTCATAACTATTCCCTGAATAATGCTTACCTTGTGGCAAACTATTGCGCGGATATGATTCAATCAAACTACCAGGACGATATTCGCATCAGCGTCATGCTTGATCAGACAAATTACTCCAGAGAATACTGCAGAGTTTCCTTTAAAAATATTTATGGCGTATCTCCCAAAAAGTACTATAAGCTGATCCGCCTGCATCGAGCCTTATCCCTTCTGAAAAATGTTTCCGATGGAAAGTGCCTTCCGGATATAGCCATACAGAGCGGTTATTATGACCAGGCTCATTTTACAAACGAGTTCCGGGGTTTTCTGGGAAGAACACCCCAGGAAGTATACAAAGAAATCGGCAAATCCCATTTTGAATTGTAAGCAGGGCTATTATGTTTGGAGGAAGAAAATGAAGCAAAAGATTTCAAAAAAATATATCGTATGTCTGTTGATTTCCATCTTTTTTATGTTTGGCTTTGGCTGTATCGAGCCATTCTCTGGTCTATCAAAAACCGGTATGGCTGCATTGGGAATATTTATTGGCACAATTTTTGCTTGGCTGACTATTTCTGTTGATTGGCCCGGCTGTATTTCCATGGTAGCAATTCTTCACCGGCGCATTGGTTTTTGCGGCTATAAGTCCGTTTCCGGCTTATTTCGTTTTCTCTTTTGTTGCAAAGGAAATATTTGTTCAGGCCGGTTATAAAAAAGAGGACAATTTTCCCAAAATGATGATGATGGGCCTGCTTGTCTGTGTCCAAATTGCGCAGGGAATGGTGCAATGGACCCCCTGGGTCATCGTACCGTTCACAATCGCAAACCAAGTTGGCGGTGTGGCAAGCCCCTCTGTACTGAAAACTTTTCTGTTTGGCGGAATTCTTGGTATCCTGATTGTAGCTGCCACAATCGCCGCATTTCGATTCATTTTAAATCCAGATGTTTCAAAGCTTACGAATGTTGATACCGATAAGCTTTTACGGGATATACAGCCGATGTCGCTAAGAAAAAAGCTCACTGTTGGAATTTTTATTTTTACATTAATTCTTTGGACTATGCCAAGTATCCTGGCATCCGCATTTCCCACGTTTACAGTAATTTCAACATGGGGAACTGCGTTTCCTCCCCTCTTCGGCTGCATGCTCTTGTGTTTAATCCGAGTCGACGATGAGCCTCTTTTGGATTTCAAAAAGGCAATGTCCGAAAAGGTTTCCTGGTCCGCGATATTCCTGATTATGGTAACAATGCTTTTGGCCACTATGCTCACGCAGCCAGAGGTTGGCTTTAATGAATTTTTAAGCAAATATATCGGAGCCGCTATTTCCGGCATGCCTTCTTGGCTTCTTATACTCATTATTATTGCGGCATCTATTATCATAACAAATTTTGTTTCAAACAATGTTGTAGCCGCTGTTCTGTCGTCCGTTGGGATGCCTTTGGTACTTCAACTGTATCCGGAAATTGACTTGAATGTCCTGGCCGCTTTAATTGGAGTCACCGCAAGCTACGCCTTCGCAACTCCCTCCGCAACCGCATGTTCGGCACTGCTTGCATCCGATGAATGGTTTGATACCAAAACACTTTTTAAATGGGGCGCAATCGTGTCCGGCATCAGTATTATTTTTGCTTATGTAATTGGTTATCCGCTGGCAAACGCTGTGTTCTAAGCAGTTTCTGCAAACCTGTTTCTATATGAGCAGAAAGACCGTTCTGTGAAGAATCACAACTCCCCAAGAGCCTGAATTTCACAAAACGGTCTTTCTTATATAGCCGTAATCGTCTTTTTACTTAAACTCGTAATCCTTTACCTTACGAACCACATCGATGACGCTTCCATCTCTGGCCTCGATGATTCCTACGACCTGGTCATCGAACTGAACCGGGTCGGGCTCTCCTACGATGGAGTAAGCGATATCGCGCAGCTCCTCGATGGTCTTGATGGGCAGCTTGGCGTCCTTGGTAGCCTCAATCAGATCCTGACGCTTGGGATTGATGGCAATGCCGTAGTCGGTAATTACTACATCAACCGTATCGCCAGGCGTGGTAACAGTGGTTACGTTGGTGCAGATCGCGGGAATTCTGCCCTGCAGCAGGGGAGCGATAACGATGGTGCACTTTGCTCCGGCAGCTGTATCAGGATGTCCGCCCTGAGCACCGGTGATAATTCCATCAGAGCCTACCACTACGTTACAGTTAAAGTTTACGTCAACTTCCAGAGCAGCCAGAATTACGAAATCCAGCTGGTTTACATACGCGCCCTTGTTGAAGGGGTTTGCGTACTCGGAAGCGGAAATCTCATAGTGGTTGGGGTTCTTCTTAATGGACTCGATGGCAGTGGTGTCGAAGTCCTGGGTATCAACCAGCTTCTCAATCAGACCATCTTCCAGAAGCTTACACATGGGGCCCGCAATGCCGCCTACGCCAAATTTCATCTTAATGCCCCGCTCCTTCATGATCTCGCCCAAGGAGATGGTGGAAGCGATGGAAGCTCCGCCTACGCCGGTCTGATAAGTAAATCCATCCTTGAAATAAGGCGTGTTGATTACAAACTGAGTGCAGTAGTCCGCCATCATAATCTTACGTACATCAGTGGTGGGCTTTGCGGCTCCGGTAGCAATCTTGGCCGGATTTCCGATTTCATCCACTACCACCACATAGTCCACATCAACCTGAGAGATGCTGGCGGGCAGGTTGGGAGACGGAACCAGGCAGTCGGTAATAGCAACTACCTTGTCTGCGTACTGAGCGTCTACCATAGCGTAGGACAATACGCCGCAGTCGCTCTTTCCGCCGTTGGCTTTCATATTGCCGTACTCGTCACAGGTGGGAGCGCCGATAAAGGCAATGTCGATATGAACCTCTCCCGCCTCAATCGCTCTTACACGTCCGCCATGGGAACGCATAATTGCCAGATTCTTTAATTTTCCTGCGGAAATGGCCTCTCCGATCTTTCCTCTTACGCCGGAGGACTGAATGCCGGTGATGGTTCCGTCCTCGATCATGGGAACGATGGGATTGTGGGCCTTTCCAAGGGAGCTGGCACAGATGGTAATGTCCTTGATGCCCATCTTGTGAACTTCTTCCATGACCATGTTCACCACATAATCTCCCTCACGGAAATGATGGTGGAAAGACAGGGTCATGCCGTCCTTAATTCCGCACTTTACCAGCACATCATGGATGGAATCCACCAGCTTGCTTTTAGTGGGGTCCATAGCCGCCCGAACGGTGGGAGCAGCCTTCTTATACTCGTAGCCTTCCTTTGCAAAGGAGCCTCTGAAGATGTCCTTGCCTGTGGCCTTCAATACTTCCTCCGGAATATCTCTTCCAACTGCGTTTATCATATTACAGATCCCCCTCATATACACCAGATGCTTTGGCCAGATCGATGGTTCTCTTCGCGCCGTCATAGAACGCGATGTCGATCATCTTGCCGTCTACGGTAAATACGCCGATGCCCAGCGCCTTCTTCTCGTCAATCTCACGAACCACCTTCTCAGCAAAGATAATATCCTTCTGAGTAGGAGTGAAGATCTTATGAACAATAGCGATCTGACGGGGATTTACAAGAGATTTGCCGTCAAAGCCCATCATCTTGATCATCTCGGTTTCCTTCTCGAAACCTTCCATGTCGTCCAGATTGGTAAATACGGTATCCCAGCACTGTACGCCTGCAGCTCTGGCAGCCATAATCATATGCTGTCTGGCTCCCATCAGCTCCACACCGGTTCCGGTAATCTTGGTCTGTAAATCCTTGGTATAGTCGCCGCCGGAAAGAGCGATTCCGATCAGACGCTCAGAGGACTGGCAAACCTCCAGGGCGTTCAGCACGCCTTTACAGGACTCCAGGGCAGCCATCAGAAGGGTGGAACCCTCGGGACGGCCAAACTCCTTCTCAGCAGCCAGCACATGCTCCTCAACCGTACGCACATCCTGGGCGCTCTCGGTCTTGGCAATACGAATTACATCTGCTCCGCCTGCAACGCATACACGGATATCCTCTTTCCAGTGAGGAGTATCCAGTCCGTTGATTCTTACCACACGCTCGGTGCCGCGGTAATCAATCTCCTGAAGGGCATGGTACAGAGAATATCTGGCGGCGTCCTTCTGATTCTCAGCTACCGCATCCTCCAAATCCAGCATAATGGAATCTGCCCCGTAGATATAAGGATCTTTGATCAGGCTGGGCTTCTGAGCATTCAGGAACATCATGGATCTTCTTAATCTTTTCTTATTGGGATGAATCATTTGATAGCACCTCCCCACGGAAGATTTTCAGACACGTCGTTGGAACGGTAAACGGCGCACTCCACTCTGGCCTTTAAGGTGCAGTCCAGAGCGCCCTTGTCCACTACGGTCACCTTGGCATCCTTCACATCCAGGCGCTCCAGTGTTTCCATCACCGTAGCCTTGATCTGTCTGCCGAACTGGTGGATTACGCTGCTCTCAATGGAGAGCTCAATTCCGCCCTGGCCAGGCTCTACCGTAACCTGGGCATCGCTGGATTCCAAGGTGCCAGCCATCGCTGCTTTCTTGATTTCCATTTCCATTTCCTCCTTGTAATGTTTGTTGGGTTATGTACAATGTTTCATATCCCATTTTGTTACATTCGCTGATATTATTGTACGACTTTTGCCTCCAACAGGCAAATACTATATTCCTTATAGGATGTATAAGTTCCAAGTTTATTGCACATTTCCAATATGCAGCAGGCGCCTGAAACCATTTTTCTTCTGGTTCCAGACGCCTGTCTATGGAAAGAGGCATCTACGCATTCATGCAGTGCCGGCAATGACTATGCGGTTGTAGATGCTATTCCTGCTATTTCACCAGCGGTACGGAACCGGTAATGGCAGCCAGAGCGATAAAGATCACAAAGATACCAACCGCCCATTTTGCGGACTCTCTCTGCCACTCGCCCATATCCAGTCCGGTCAGGTTCAGCAGCAGGTAGATGAAGGCTACCAGCGGGCTCAGCAGATGGAACGCCTGACCTAACAGGGAAGCGGTTCCAAGCTCCAGAGCGGTGAATCCGTAGGTATATCCAGCTTCTGCAAATACAGGAAGTACGCCATAGTAGAATGCGTCGTTGGACAGAAGGAAAGTACCGGGAGCAGATACGATTGCCGTAATAAGGCCCCAGAAACGTCCCAGCTGTGCCGGAATCAGGTAGATCAGGCTGTTTGCCAGGGCGTCGGACATGCCGGAGTTGGTAAACAGTCCCATAAAGATACCAGCCGCGAACACCAGGATAACTACCTGGAGAGCATCGCCTGCATTCTCGGAGATACGGGCTTTCTGCTCTTTAATCTTCTTGTAGTTAATCATCAGCGCCAATCCGGTTCCAACCAGGAACAGGAACATGGATGGGAAGGTTCCCAGAACCAGCATTACCACAATCGCGATGGTCATGATAGCGTTAATCCATACATTTTTCGGACGCTTGAGAGCTTCATCCTCAGGAGAAGCGGGAGCGGTCAGAGCCATCAGCTCCTCATGGCTGATATTCTGAATTCCAACTCTCTTTCTCTCCTGCATTCCCAGATGAACGGCTACAAACAGCATATAAACAACTGATACAGCCATGCCAGGAATCAGCGCACGGAGGATGGTCTGCTCGTCAACACCAGGCTGTCCCTGCAATACGGAAATTACACGGGCAGTGGGGCCGCCCCAGGGCAGCAGGTTCATGATGGTGTTCATCAGGATCACCAGAACGCCCAGGTTCATCATCTTCAGGCCCAGTTTCTTATAAATCGGAATAAATGCGGTACAGCAGATCAGGGTAGTGGTGGTTCCGTCTCCGTTTAAGGATACGCAGGCCGCCACAACAGCCGTACCAACAAGTACCTTAACCGGATCGCCTCCGGCAAACCGGATCATCGCTCTGGTTACAGGATCAAAGAGTCCTGCATTCAGCATAATCGCGAAATACAGAATTGCGAACAGCAGCATGATACCGGTGGATGACGTCTGTCCTACTCCATCTACGGTCCAGTCACCGATGATTGCGATCTGATCCCACAATCCTACGCTGGCCTCTGCCTCGGCATAAGCCGCCTCGTAGTCCGCAATAACCTGAAGCTCCGCACTTCCGGCAGCGTAATCTTCCGGATTGGTGCTCTCCAGCGCGGTATAGGCATCGTAAACGTCCGCGTAATCGTCCTGCATGATAACCGTAGCTACCTCATCGGTGTACTGGCCCAGGAAGGCGCCGCCGAGGGTAAATACCAGCGGCACTAAGAGCAGCGCGGTGAAAGGCTGCATCTTCTTCATCATAACCAGCGCGAGGAATACGATGATCATTGCCCATGCAATAATTGTCATTGTCATAGAATAAGTTCCCCCTTATCGTATGAGTGATTTATACCTTGTCTTTATCTTTAACCCGACGGTCCCGGAGCCGGCATTCCCGGACCAACGGACTAAATTCAACTTAATTTTAAGAGGAATGTTCTTCCCTCTCGATTGCGTCGATGAGAGTCTGAACCTCCAGCGGCTTCACCAAGAGCATATCGATCAGATGGCTCCGGTAATATTCCAGTACCTGATCCTCTACCAAACCTGTAATCATAATAACCCGACAGGCGAGTCCCATTTTCTGAATCAGGGCGGCCAGCTGCCCGCCGTTCATCCCCGGCATGGCATAATCCGTCACCACCACATCAAAGCGTTTCTCCTGAAGAAGCTTCTTTGCCTCCAGAGAATTGGATACTGCCGTCACTTCATATCCGGCGCCTTTCAGCGCCCGCTCAAACATCTTCAGAATTTTCTTCTCATCCTCCACCAGCAGAATCCGCTTAGCGTTTTTGGGCAGGGAAGATTTCTTTTTTGTCTTTTTTCTGGAAGTCTCAACGGTACCGCTGCACAGCGGAATATAAATAGTAAAACAGGTTCCATTCTCCAACGAACTGTCTACCCGGATTCCTCCATTTAAGGATTCAACCAGATTTTGAACGGTGGACAAACCCAGCCCCGTTCCCTCTCCTACCGGTTTCGTGGTAAAGAACGGTTCAAAAATCCGCTGAATTCTGTCCTCCGGAATACCGCAGCCGTTATCCTTTACAAAAAGGCTCATATAGGAGTCCGCGTGAACGGAAGCTTTAAAATTGCTCTCCGCCTGCTTGCCTGTCAGAATTCCTCCTCCGATAACCAGAACGCCTTTCTTTCCTTTCATGGCATGAAATGCGTTTGTACAGAGATTCAGCATAATCTGATTCAATTCCGTTTCGCCGCAGAGTATACAGCTGTCCTCCTCCCAGTCCCCCTGAACAATCAGATGAACGTTCGGCGGAATCACCGTCTCCATCATTTTCAGAACTCCCTCTACCCCTTTTCGGATATTTAAAGGTTTCAGAGGCGTTCCCGCATGCTTACGGCTGAAGGAAGCAATCTGGCGGATAATCTCCTTGGCCCGGTCGGCCGCGTTGTAGATTTCCTCGGCGCTCTCATATGTATCGCTCTGAGGATCCGCCTCCATCATAATCATGCCGGAATATCCCATAATAGGCGTCAGCAGATTGTTGAACTCGTGGGCAATTCCCCCTGTCAGAGAGCCCATCAGCTGAAGGCGCTGATCGTGATAGAGCTGCTCTTCCTGCCTGCGCAGCTCCTCCTGCTTGGCGTTCATTTCCCGCAGGCGTTTGTTTTCCTGCTCCACCAGACTCCTGGTTTTCATCAGGCGCCAGAACCGGACCAGAATTACGGCCAAAAAGGAAACGATAACAATCGACAGCAGAAAAATCGTCACCATAGCCTGCCCAAAAGGACGGGCTATTTCGTCATAATCGATTACGGCGCAGACAATCAAAAAATCATCCTGAAAACGCACCGGGGTGTAGGCCCCGATCTTCCTCACCCTTCTGGGCACCTCGTCTGCCCACCAGTAAGAGTGGTATATTTCCACATCCTCCCGGCCCTCCAGCTGGTGATCGATCAGCTCAATCAGCTCTGTGTAGTCGAAGTCAGGGTACATTTCCTCCCGGCCTTCAATTACATCGATACCAATCTGCTCCTGTACCGGATGCATAAGAATCCGACCAGTGGAATCTTTAATCATCACATAGCCGTTATCTCCCACCCGGATATAAGAACCAACCTTCTGGTACATCTCCTCAATGTTGATTATCATCCAAAGGCGGCAGGCATCCTCCATCACCGGAATAGAGAGTCCCAGATAGTACAAACCATCTTTGTCGTGAAGGATATCGATCCTTCCTCCCGAATCCGTACCCATAAAATGGTGAACGCTGACATAAGCGCGGTTAACCCGTGCTCTAGCCACCACATCCAAGGGATCATCCGCATCATTCTCAGGGGCCTTAGTTACCATCAGATCCGATATGTCATTGTGCCGAAGTTCCATCCGTTCTCTGAGAAATCTTTGAAGAGGCGTAGCAACATCCTGGGTCAGATAAATCTCCTCTGCCCGTTCATAAGCCTCATAGCGCTTCAGGTCCTGCAGATCGTCAAAATAAAATCCCGTATAAATGGATATGCTGTTGGACACCGCCTTTGCTATGGTTAAAAGCTGTTCCTTCTGCTCTTCGATAATCTGATCCCGGTAGGTTTTAAAACTGTATATCAAACAGGCTGCCAGAATCACCACTACTCCAAGGGCGGCGCAGACGCTTTGCCACAATCGTTCCTTTTTCCAAAACTCCATAACGCGCTCCTCCATTATTTCATACTCCTATGATAGCACAAAAGAAGTTCCTGGAAAATCTGCGATATAAGGTTTCCACTATTGCTCTCCTATATAAAAAACTATACCATCCGTTCCTTAATATCTCATAAAATAATCTTAAAATTTATTAATAACTTATAAAATATTCCGAAGAACCCTGAAAAATAGTGATTGATTTTTGTGCTATTTCCTATATAATGGTAATTAGATGCAAAGGAGGCAACGATTATGGCAAACGAAGCGGTTCTCATTGTGGACGACGACGCGGCCATCCGCAAACTCCTGACAAAAGTAGTAGAGGGCAATGGCTATCAGGCGTTCACCGCCTCAAACGGCAAAGAAGCCGTATCCCTGGCGCAAAGCAGGAAATTTGACCTGATCCTTCTGGATATTATGATGAACGGCAACGACGATGGTTTTGAGGTCGTCCGGCGGCTGCGCTCCCTTGGCAATGATATCCCTATTGTCATTCTCAGCGGGCGTACCGATGATTTTGATACCCTGTACGGCCTGGACATCGGAGCGGACGATTATATTACGAAACCTTTTAATCCGGTCGTGCTGGGAGCCAAAATTAAAGCTTTAATTCGCCGCAACCAGAAGGCGTCCTACAACGCTCATAACTACATTACGGCAGGACCTTTCCGATACAGCAACATGACCCTGGAATTTTTTAAAAACGATCAGCTGGTCCCCCTCTCCTCCAAGGAGAATGTGATGATGAAGCTTTTCATCAGCAACATCGGACGGGTATTTACCAAAGAGCAGCTGTATGAACTGGTTTGGAGCAATTCCGTTGTAGACGAAAATGCTATCATGGTCTACATCAGCCATTTAAGGAGCAAAATTGAAGACAATCCCAAATCCCCCAAATATTTAAAAACCGTTTGGGGACTGGGTTACAAATTTACAGTTGATGAATAGGAGATTTTTATGGAACCATTTCCATTTGAAGAGGTGGCTCTGGAGGATATGCTGACAGCCAGAGAGCGCCGTGCCGGGCTGCAGCAGCTTATGATTCAGGAATACGGTCATCCGCTTATCTGCTTAACCCTCAATATTCCGGGCCCCCGCAAGGTTTTTCCTCTGATTCCGGAGGCTTTTGCCGAAGGCTGCCGTCGGGTGGAAAGTGCTCTTTGCGCTTTGGGACTGACGCCTGTGGCCTGCCGCCAGATTCGGGAGAAAACAGGTTTTGAGGCCATTTACAGCGTAAAAGCCGATCCCCTGGTTTTGAAAAAAGCTATGATTTCCATAGAAGACAAAGACCGGATCGGACGGCTGTTCGATATCGATGTTTTAAATGCAGACGGAGCAAAAATCAGCCGCGAGGACTTAAACGAGGTTCCCAGAACCTGCCTTCTCTGCGGCAGGCCCGCTCACATCTGCAGCCGCAGCCGTTCCCACAGCGTCAAAGAGCTGACTTGTGAAATCGAACGCATTCTGCAGAAGGAATTTTCCTTTCCATCAGATCAACCATAAGGACGGAACCAAACATGACCCAGAACTTTTCCCATGTAAATCCGGATGAACGTATCCGGATTTTTTTTAACCTGATCGAAGAAAGCGCCCGTTACGGACTCTTGGAGGAAGTACGCACCACTCCCAAACCCGGGCTGGTAGATTTAAGGGACAGCGGAGCTCATCGGGATATGAATTACGAAACCTTTGTTGCAAGTACCGATGCGGTGGCCCCCTATATCGTAAAAATGGCCCGGGCCGGTTTTAACCTCAGCCAGGGCCAGATTCCCGCTCCCATTAAGCAGCTGTTTCCTGCCATCCGTCCCATCGGAGTGGAGGCGGAGCAGGCTATGTTTGAGGCGACCGGAGGGGTCAACACCCACAAAGGCATGATCTTTTCCCTTGGAATTATCGCCGCCTCGATCGGATACTGCTGTGCCTCCCAGATTTCCTCCTGGCATTTTCCTTTTCTGAAGGAACCGGATCAGCTTTTAAGTTTCTGCAAAGAAGCCGTGTATCCTTATCTTCGTCAGGACTTTGAGCAAATGAAAGGCCGTCCTCCCCAGACTCACGGAGAAAGACTTTTTGCCCGCTACGGCATCCGGGGCATCCGCGGAGAAGCCATGGACGGCTTTCCTTCTCTGTCGCAGTCTGCCCTCCCGGCGATGAGAAAAGCCCGGAAATGCCAGCCCGATGCCAACGCCGCCAACCTCTACGTTCTTCTGACCCTGATGGCCGAGGTGGACGACACCAACATTCTTACCAGATCTGACCCCGAAACTCTCTCTTATGTAAAAGAACAGTCCCGCCGCTTTCTGGAACGCCATCCGGTTCTGGGGCCACGGGCTTTAAGAGAGCTGGAGGAGATGAACCAGGAGTTCATACGGCGCAACCTAAGCCCCGGCGGCTGCGCGGACCTTTTAGCCATCTCCCTCTTCTTTTTCCGGCTGGAAGAAGAAATTCGAAGCATCCGATTTTCTCTTTAAACAGCAAGGGCCCGGTCCTGCGTGACCGAGCCCCTGCTGTTTAATCCTTTTCAATACGCCTCTGCTCAGCGTACCTGTTTCACAAATCTCCGGAAAGCCTCTCTGCCTTCTTCTGTTCTCTTATAAACTCCCGCGTGTTCCAGCACCTTTGCAAATACCAGTCCGGTCTCTTCATATACGACCTGCAGGGCGTTGTCCGGCGTGATGGTTCTGCGCTTTCTGATCTCTTCCGCCCAGTCGGCATGGGGGGCGGTTTTTTCATCCGCTCTTAAATCTTCTCCCTTTACCAGCTTTTCGGCCACAGCAGCCAGCTCCTCTTTCAGTCTGGCCGGCAGTACCGCCAGGCCCATAACCTCAATCAGGCCGATATTCTCCTTCTTGATGTGGTGGAGCTCCTGGTGCGGATGATATACACCCAGAGGATGCTCCGGCGTGGTTATGTTGTTTCTGAGAACCAAATCCAGCTCATAATTGCCCTCCCGCATACGAGCAATAGGCGTTATGGTATTATGAGGCTCTCCATCTGTTTTGGCAAAGATAAAAGCCGCCTCATCCGTATAGCCTCTCCAGGAATTCAAGATCTTCTCCGCCAGCTCCGTCAATTTTTTGCGGTTGCGGCTGTTTAAGCGGATAACCGACATTGGCCATTTCACAATGCCGGCCTTCACCTCCTCGTAGCCGTCGAAATGAATCTCCTCCTCCACCGGAGCTTTCTCCATGGCAAAGGTGTAGTGACCGCCCTGGAAATGTTCATGGGCCAGAATCGAGCCTCCCACAATAGGAAGATCCGCATTGGATCCCACAAAATAATGTGGAAACTGCTCCTCAAAGTCCAGAAGCTTTTCAAAGCAGGGCCGGTCAATCTTCATAGGCGTATGAACGCCATTGAACACGATGCAGTGCTCATTGTAATATACATAAGGGGAATACTGCAGGTACCAGTCATCTCCCCCGATGGTTACCGGGACCACCCGATGGTTCTGTCTGGCCGGATGATTCAGGCGTCCGGCATAACCCTCATTTTCCCTGCACAGAAGACACCTGGGATAATCCCCGGCCGGAAGATTTTTTGCAGCCGCAATGGCCCTGGGATCCTTCTCCGGCTTGGAGAGATTGATCGTGATATCCAGCTGGCCATACTCCGTATCAGCCTTCCACTGTACATCCTTGGCAATCCGGTCCCGGCGAATATAGTTGGTATCCTGGCTGAACTGGTAGAACCAGTCGGTGGCCTCTCTTGGAGAGTGCTCCCGAAGCCCGGCAAAGCGCTTCCGTACCTGAGAAGGTCTAGGCGTCAGCACTCCCATCAGCTCCGTGTCAAACAGATCCCGGTACACCACCGAGTCCTGCTCCACCACGCCTCTGTTTACCGCATCTGAGGTCAAGGCTTCCAAAAGTTCCGGCAGGGAAGCTTTTTCCCTCTGTTCCGTCTCCTGGTATCCATCCACTTTCAGTCGGTCCAGAAGGGTATTGATTGCCCATACCCGGTCTCCTTCATCAATCAGTCCCTTTTCAACGCCATAGGCTACCAGCCCGGCAATGGCTTCGTTCCGTTCCATTTTTCTTCCCCCTTCTTTCTACTATGGCCAAATAACCGTTCCACCCTCCGGACGGATGGACAATACATGACAGCAGCCCTCTCCCAGCATAGCCTCCATCTGGCTCTTAAAAGATTGCAGCATATCCAGGGGTACAAAAGCCTGGATGGTTCCCGCGAACCCGCCGCCGTGAACTCTGCTGGCTCCGCGGCCGCCCAGGACCTGCTCCGCAGCCGCCAGCGCGACCGCCATCTCCTGATGCTTCACCGCTCCGGCTGGATTAATATCCTGCAGATACATCCAGGAGGACCGGCCGGATTCCTTTACTAATTCCAGGAACCGTTCAAAATTTCCCTCCTTAAGAGCTTCGCTCTCTTGATCCACTCTCCTGTCATCGGCATAGAAATGAAGAGCCCGCAGAACCGCCCTGTCCCCGGCCGCCTGACGGATTTGGGGCAGATGGGCCAAAATATCCCGCTCCTCCACCTGGCTTAAAACCTCTTTTCCAAAGAAGGCTGCAACCGCTCTCATTTCCTGCGGAATAGCCGCGTACTCACTTGTCAGGTCTGCGTGGTCCGCTCCGGAATCCACGATGCACAAAGCGTACCCCTCCTTCTCCAGATTTACCTCCATGGGCGTCACCTGAGGATTTTCCCGATCCCTGAAATCAATGGCCACTGCTCCGCCTACAGAGGATGCCATCTGGTCCATAAGACCGCTGGGCTTTCCAAAGTATACGTTTTCCGCATATTGTCCAATTTGAGCAATCTGCACCGCGTTCAGCTCATCTCCGCAAAAGAGGTGGTTTACAATTACTCCCAGCAACACCTCGCAGGCCGCCGAGGAGGACAGACCGGACCCCGGAAGCACATCGGAGATGGCGTAGGCGTCAAATCCTTCTACCTTATAACCCATATCCCGTATTTTAGCCGCTACCCCCCTCACCAGGGAAGACGTAGTCTCTTTTTCTTCTTCAGGGATTTGGGCGAGGCTTAAATCAACCTCCACCATAGGCCATCCCTCTGACTGGAAACGGATAGTCTGACTGCCATTGGGAGCCGCACAGGCCAGAAAATCCAGATTTACAGAAGCTGCCAGCACCCTGCCCCTCTGGTGATCTGTATGGTTTCCGCAAATTTCCGTCCGTCCGGGTGCAGACAGCAAAGCTACCCCGGCCTCATCTCCCTTCCGGAAGGCTGCCTGAAACCCTGCTGTCACACGTCTCACCCGCTCTCTTGCCGTCTCAGGAACCTGTGTCGGATCAAGGCACCCCAACCGGCACAAACGCTCATCCAGCCCTCCGTTTTCAAGTTCCTTGCGCAATGCGGTAATATTCCCCATCATTACAATCCACCTTTCTCTCACTGATTTGGCCGCCGCTTTTTTACCGGAGGCGGCCCTTTTCATAAGTTCATTATAGCGCAGTTCCCATATCCATGAAATGGATTTTTTGGTCAGACACATGGACGTTTATTTTTCTTCCGTCTTTTCCCGCAGAGACATCCAACTGCGCGGAGACATGCCCTTAATCAGCTTAAAAGCCCGGGAAAAATACAAAGGATCTTCAAAACCTACCGAATTAGATACCTCCCGGATGGAATAAATATTCTTCTCCAGCAAAACACATGCCCTCTGAATCCTGTATTCCAAAATGAACCGTTTCGGAGACATATTATATTTCTTCCGAAAACAGCGATACAAGCTGCTCTGGCTGATGGAAACCAGCTGAGCCAAAGCCTCCACCGTAATGGGCTGTTCATAGTGAGTCATAATATACCCCGCTGCAATATATGCATAGTCCCTTTCCTCCCTGGCCTGCCTCCGGTGGGTGGAATGACCGATCAAAAAAGCCAGCAGCAAATACAGTCTTCCGGTTATTGCTGCAGTACACCATGCCTCCGTACCATAGTCGGAATAAACTGCCAGAAGCAATTTTGCCACTTCTTCCGGATAAAAATCCCGAAGCACCGGACGCTGTGGACCGAAATCCGTCCCTTCCACCAGGTTCTGAGCTTCCACTCCGTAAAATCCTGCCCAGACATATTCCCATGGTTCCTTTTCATCTGCATAATAAAGAATGGAGGTATGAGGAAAGGTTAGAAAAGTATCTCCCGCCTGAAGGCTGTAAACCTGATCTCCTACTTCCAGGTACCCCTTCCCCGACAGCACATGATGAATCAAATAATGGTCCCGGACTCCAGGCCCCCACCGGTATCCTCCCGCGCATTTCTGCCGTCCCGTATTCTGGACATACAGGGATGCCGTCCTGGGCTCCATCTTAAAAGAATATTTATAAGTTTCATCCTGAACCATATTCCGCTCCCTTCCGGTCATTTATGTAGTAAGCCAAAAATTAAACGCGCAAAATGCAAAAAACGCCAGCATGCCCGGATTTAAAACAGCGGCAGAAAAAATCCTTCCATCCGGAATTTCCCTCAACCCCTGCCGGAAATGGATTTTCCTTCTTTTGCAGATCAGAATCACGATTCCCCCTGCCATGCAGACAATATTCATAGAAAAATAGAGTATGGATAAATGGCTGCATAAAATCTGCCAGACCGCTGTAAGATCTATTCCGGTAAAGAATTTCACCCTTCCCACAATAGAAAAGGGATCCTCATTTCCCATCATTCCCTGATAGACGCTCATCGCAAATATTCCGCCGATCAGATTAAACAGCATATGAAAGGCAATCGTATAGCCTATATTTCTTGTTCTTACATACACATACGCCCAGATCATTCCGAGTCCAAAAGCATAGAAAAACTGCTGTATATTTCCATGGGCCAGTCCGAAAAGCAGGCCAGATAAAATAACCGCCGTCCGCTCTCCATATCCGCCTATGCGGTCTATGAAGCATTTGCGGAACAGCAGCTCCTCAACCACCGGAGCAGCAAACACGGAAATCGCCAGATCGAGCAGCATATTGGAATTCATCAAAACCTCCTCAGCCGCTGATTCCGCGCTCCCATTTGACAGAAAAAAATCCAGAACCTGGCTTAAAATATTTCCTCCGAACCCAACCCCCATTCCCATCACGCCCAGCAGCACCAAATCCTGCGTATGAAAGCAGTCCCCTCCAAGAGGCGGAACCGGTTTAATCAGTACCAGCAATGCCATAACAGCCGGAAAAGCCACCAGATACATGGGCGCCGCAGACAACAGCGCAAAAAACCAGGTTGTCTGCTGCAGCGTTTTAACTAATTCCGGAGCGAACAAAGTGAAAATTCCGACGGCTCCCACCTGAACGGCCAGTGTGATTCCAAAAAAAGCCGTGAAGCAAAAACCAAGCCTGGAATATTGTTTTTTCTGTTCCCTAACCAAAGCCTCCTGCCGCTGTTTTTCCCTCTGCACCCGAAGCCTTTCCTGGAAAACGGCACGCGCTACTTCCTTTTGGATCAGCTGTTCTATTTCATTGCGCATCTTTTCATTCATGTCTGCTTCTTCCACATTTGCTCCTTCTTGCTGTTGCATCTGCAACAAAAATCCGCTATGATTAGATTAGTTGATTTCATCTTATCACAGAATGAGCCGAGGTAAAAGTAAATGACAGAATATTTCCAAAAAAATTTGTTTTATAACATTTCTTTTGACGAATACAGGAAACTGCTATCCTGCTTAAACGCCAGGGAACGCCATTTTTTAAGCGGAGAAACCATCTGTGACTTTGACAAGAATTTCCACTCCATCGGAATTTTGGGAAAAGGAAATGCCCTGGTAGTGCGCTACGAGGTAAACGGAACCCGCACCATCCTGGAACGCCTGGAGCCTCAGGGACTTTTTGGTCAATTCATCTCTTATCAGGGAAATCCGCTGGCCGGTATCTCCGTAGTATCTACCTCCCCCTGCGATGTACTTTTTATTGACTGCGACTGTATCAGCACCCCCTGCTCCAAGGCCTGTTTTCATCACTCGCAGCTGATCCGGAATCTGCTGTCCATGATCAGTGACCGCGCTCTGCACCTGAGCCAGCGGGTGGAGGTTCTGTCTCAACGGTCGATCCGCGAAAAATTGATTTGTTACTTTCTTCAGTTAGCCGGAAACCAAAACAGTCAAGAATTCTCCCTTCCCTTTACCATGGTTGACCTGGCTGATTATCTGTCCATTGACCGCAGCGCCATGACCCGGGAAATGAAACATATGAAAGAAGACGGCCTGATTGAGGTGGAAAAAAAACGAATCCGGCTGCATCTGGAGGGCATATAGCCGCTTCCGATCCAGCCGGCCGAGGTCTTTTCGAGCCTGGTATTTTGTATTGATTTTCCTATTCCATCATCGCCTTCCAGACTTCCCGGTTCTCCTGCCAAATCACCGGAAGCTGATCATAAGGCACCGGCGTCGTTTCCCTGCCCACTTCAATGGTAACGCTGGGGATCTCCTTTTTTGTGATCGCCCAGTCCTTGTATCCAGCCGGATCCAAGAGACTGAAATCTCCATCCAGCGCATAGCCTGTAATCTTGGAGATTTTTCCCGCAAATTGCTCTGTCTCCTCCTTCAGTTGTCCGCTCTGCCCGAAATTCCAGTAGATCACACTACCCTGGGCATGATAGCTGATGGTCTTTTCAAAAGAGCTGCCTTCCGTCAGACGGATCAATGCAGCGGCTTCCGGAGCGCAGCCGGGAGATGTTCCTTTATAGTGATCCGCGCTGGGAACACCTACTCCGTCCTGGTACTCCTCCCACATTGCATCAAAATTTCGGTTCAGATCGATTCCCTGAGCATTTGCCTTCCATTTCTTCAAATACTCTTCCGGATCCCCTTCACACTCCCGCGCCATAATCTGGCTCACCAGATCCTTTGTTTCCTGTTTTTGGCAGCCCTCCAGGCCCATCTGGCTAATCGACACCCCATCCGGATTTACCATAGGTACCAGATGAATCATAACATCTTCCGGCAAAAAACCCGAATTTGCGCAATCCTTCAGAAACTGCGAAGCCTGCCTCATCACCAGCCAGGAAGTCACATATTCCCTTCCATGGATGGATGCATTCACAAAGAAATGGCGGTTTGCTCCTTGTTTTCCAATGGTCATATGCCATACGTTTCTTCCGTCCGGCGTATCAGCCAAGGATTCCAGTGTTGTCAGTTCCGGGTAAGCGTAAGCCAACCGCTCCAAATCTTCTGTCATCATCTCATAGGTATAAATTTCCGGATTCTCGTCTGCCTTGATCATTTCTGTTTTTCCCGCCTCTCCCAGATAAGAAGACAGCGCATATCCCTGCTGCCCTTCATAACGGATCTCGTAAAATCCATCTTCTGCTCCCGCTACAAACCCAACTTCTGCTCCCAGAGGGATCTGGCAGATCTCTCCGGAATCAGCCGATGGAGCCGGACGCAGGGTAATACTCTCCCTGCAGTTGACTACGGAAAGGGAAATCAGCACTGCCTCTGAAGTTTCCTGCGTGCTTTCTTCCACGGATTCCCGAATACCTTCTGCTGCGGTTTTCCCTTCACTCTCCACGCTTTCCGGCTGACTTTCCGCAAATTTTTCCTCTTCCTTTTCCTCTTCCTGCCTGCTTTTCTCCGAAAGCACATCGGAACTCTCCTGCAAAACATCCCCCGCCCTTTCCTGCTTTTCCGAAGGGTGGTGTAGAAACTTCCATCCGATGATCCCGCCTGTTCCTGCTGCAAGAAGCACCGCTGCCAGGCAAATGCCCACAACCGCTCCCCTTTTCTTTTTCGGCGTCGGATTTTCCGGAGCCTCCGCTGCCGTATACAATGTGCCGCAGGACGGACAGTATTTCGCCTTATCTTTTAACTGGCTTCCACATTTACGGCAATATTTCACTTTCCGCTTTATCCTCCCGCCATTCAGATTTCTGCAGCCTGTTTTCAGATAACTCCCGGCTGCAGTGATTTGTAAACAGAGCTACAGCCGAGTAATTATCCATATTTTTTCCGGCCCCGTTTTTTAATACCTCCTGCTCCATAGCCAGGATCCACTCCTTCGGAGTTTCAGACCGTCTCAACAGCTCTTCCATTTGTTCCTCCAGAATGTACTCCCAAAACCCGTCAGAACAAAGGAGAAATACCTGATTATCCTCAAACGGAATGGGGCCGCCCAGTACGTAGGCCGGTTTTTTCCACGGTTTTCCCATTACACGGTACAACTGATTGCGTTTTTCATGCCCCCGGATCTGGCACTCCTGAATCTCGCCTGCTGTCGCCAGCTTTTGAGGCACACTGTGATCCAGGGTTCTTCCTACCAGGGAACCGTCCTTAAAATAGTATAGGCGAGAGTCCCCCACATGGGCCCATCCAACCTGTGCGCCGTCTGCAACGACCGCAACCGCCGTTGTTTTCATGCGGTCCTGGGCTTTCAGGCGCACCTGTTCCAAAGTCAGGCAGATCTGGGCGGAGTCAAAGCTGTCTCTTAAAAAACGCTCCATATCCGCTCCCTGCCATTTTCCAAACACTTCTTTAATGTGACGGCAAACCAGCTGTGAAGCCACATCTCCCATCCCATGTCCGCCCAGGCCATCAGCCAATACGCAAAGGGCAGCGAAGGGTGAACGGGCTACCGCCACGCTGTCCTCATTGGCCTCCCGCCCTCCCCGGCTGGACAGTGCATAACAGGTCATATGATTGCTTTCCATATCATTGCCCCTTGATCCTATAATTGGAACAACCGCTCAAACAGATTTTGTCTGGACAGCATCACCTGAATAATTTCCCGGCCCAGGGCATGCTTAACCGGCGGCATAGTCCCAACCACCGGAAGAGCTACCTCCTCCAGGCGGCTGCTGGATTTACTGCTGCTGAACCGATTGTAGAACAAAAGCAGCTTTTCCGTAATTGCTTTTCCTTCCTGCTGCTCCAGCGTCTCCAGGGCCTTTAGTCCCCGGCGGAACTTGGTATTGGCTGTCTCCGATCCGTCGGTTACCACTACAATTTTATCTGCTGCATCCATCATTTCCAGATGACGGCGGTCCATTCCGAATCCGCAGTCCACAAAAATGCGCTGATATGAACCAGACACTTTTAATGCCTCTAGCAATCTCATCCAATCTTCTGCCGTCAAAAGAGCCATATTTTCCGCTCTGGCACTGGCCTTAAAGTAAGAAACCCCCGTATTGTCATCGATTTGAGCATGTTCTGCGGCAAAATCCGACAGATGATCATACCCTGCCCTTAACGCCGCCAGCACATCGTCCAGACTTCCTTCCTCATGGGAAGAAAAGAAATCACCGGAGCTTCCCAGTTCCTCCAAATTCAGGTAAAAGGTCTGAATCCCCTTTTGAGCGCTGTACATAGAAGCCGCAGCCGCGAAAGTAGAGGCGCCTGTGCCTCCGGAAAAGCTCTGAACCAGCACTACCTGGCAATCCGCAACCGCTTCCTGTCCGGCCTCCTCCGGTTCTTCTTCGTAAACTCTTCCTCCGTTGGCATGGATATCCATAATACCGGAGTAAATCTCATCAGGACGCCCATATTTGCAGACAGTCTTAAATCCTCCAATAGCCCTCACCTCCGGGTCATCGCAGAGATAGCCGCAGTTTTCCTTTCCCAGAGATTCCAGAGATATTCCAAATTGTTCATCTGCCAATATCACGTCCACGTCATTTTTTCCGATAAATTTGCTGAAATATTCCGGTTTTGAGAAACAATGAGCCTCAACATACTCTTTGAATCCATTTTCCAGAATATTTGCCAAATGCAGCAGGAACCTCTCGTCCTGCTCTCCGATCACCACATGTATCCGATTCATATTTACTTCTCCTCGTACTGTTGTCGTTTCAGTTTCATGATTCCAATCCGAATCACCGACTGATCAATCCGTTCCTGAGAAAGCTCACCATTTTCCACCGCGGCCGCAACTGCCTCTTTGGCTTTGTGAAAGTCCGACGGCATCAAAAGCAGATCCGCCCCGGCTTTCAACGCCTTTACCGCCGCTTCTCCCGAAGAATAGTGATCCTGGATAGCTCCCATATTCAAAGCGTCTGTCACAACCACTCCTTCAAAACCCATTTTTTGCCTGAGGATTTCGTCAATCATGGTTTCTGACAGAGAGGCTGGGGTATCGTCTCCCGTAACAGCCGGAACGGCAATATGTGCAGCCATCACGCAGTCCGCTCCTGCCTCAACCGCATTTCGGAAGGGCAGCAGCTCTTCCTCCCAAAGCTCCTCCAGAGTTTGATCCGTATAAGCAAATCCTTCGTGGGTATCCCCCGCAGTCGCCCCATGGCCCGGGAAATGTTTCCAAACCGGCCATATGCCCTGTTCTTCCAGCCCCGTCGCCACCTGGCTCGCCATCTGCCAAACAAGCTGAGGATCCGAACCAAAGGAACGATTCGCCACCACCGTATTTTCCGGATTAGTCAGCACATCCGCATCCGGGGCAAAATCCATATTAAAGCCATATCCAGACAGATAGGCGCCGATTGTATTCCCTACCTCATAAGCCTCCTGCGGATCTCCATTTGCGCCGATTTCCGCCATATCCGGAAAACGTGTCTCTCCAAAGGCCTCCTGACCGCCAATACGCGCAACCGAACCGCCTTCTTCGTCTACTGCCAGAAAAAGCGGCAATTTTCCGGATTTCTCTGAGAAAGCCTTCGTCTTCTCCAGCATATCCCGCGTCTGATCCGGCGTCTGAAGGTTCTGGCGAAAATAGATCAGTCCCCCCACCGGATATTCCAGGAGCGCCTGACGGGTCCCATCGCCGGCCGCCGTCACCTGTCCTACTCCAGTCAGCTGCTCTGGCGTTACCATAAAAAGCTGACAAATTTTCTCATCCAAAGTCATTGCCTCAACGATGGACTCCGCCTGCTCTCTCAACATTTCCTGCGGCGTCTGCGTCTGTTCCTCCTTTGCCGTAGTTTCAGGAGGATCATCTTCCCCGGTGGGTTCACTAAATTCCGGCTCTTGTTCAACTTCCGGAAGGCTGCGTTCCAAACCAGCTCCCCCGATAAAAGGTCCGGCAGCGATGAAGATCAGCACTGCCGCACCTACGGTCAAAGCCAGCCATAGAAGAGCTTTCCACTTACTGCTTTTTGGCTTCTTTCTGCTTCTTAAATTTCGTCTCTGCACTTGCTCTCCGATTCTTTTCAGTCAAACTCGATGATATAAGCTATACTTCCCTGATAACTGCTTACCGCTCCAATCAGATCGTCCGGAACATCATTCCAAACCCACCGGTTTTCTTTGCTGTAGTAGAAGATATTCATATAATACTCATCCTGACCGATGGATTCATCCCGAAAACTGGGTTCATTTACCATCCAATAGCCGGCATATCCGCCCATATTTAAGGTATCTTCCCCAAAAGTTCCGTCTTCATTGGCCCAGTGATATTCGTAGGAACCCGCAGCCCTGGCGCCGCCAATCCATATTTTTAAGTTTTTAGCTTCCTCTGACCCCAAAACCTGAGTCAGAAGAAAATCATACTCTTCCTGAGTATTAATATGGACCAGGTATCCCCCCGCCTCTTTCGCCTTATTATATGCCTGATTCCAGGTACAGTCCTCCACAACCAGCTCATACCGGTGAATTCCTGTTTCATCCGCAGCTTCTGACGTTTCCGGCGGCGCAGTAGTTTCTTCCTCAGTTTCTTCTTCGGTCTCTTTTTCTGTCTCCGCTTCAGTCGTTTCTTCTGTTTCCTCTTCCGGCTCTTCATCCCCGTCTTCTTCCCTGAGCTGCTTTTCCTCTCCATCCTCATCCGGATCCTGCCGGGAGAGCGTCTGACTTTCTTTACTTCCAAGACCGCCGCTTATCACCCGATATCCCACAAAACCGGCAACTGCTAAAACAAGAAGCAGCAGCAAAACCATAAAGCATATCAAAATCGCAGCCACAGGACCCTTTTTCTTCTTAGGCGCCTGTTTACGATCCGTCCCCTGGTTCAAATCTTTTTGATTCTGTCCTGAGGAAGGCTGTGATTTCTGCGGTTTTTCATCTACCGGCTTTCCGCATTTGGGGCAAAAGCGGCTTCCATCTTTTAGAGGAGCGCCGCAATGTTTACAATTCATTTTCTATCCCCACTGTTTATCTACTGCAATTTTGTACCGCATTTACGACAGAATTTTACCGGCGTATCATAAGCCTGACCGCAATTGGGGCAGAAAATTTTTGAAGGTTTCTGACTTTCGCTGGTTCCCAGAATCTGCTGCTCCTTCAATTCCAGCTCCTCCGCAGCTTTCTTCTGTTCCTCAATCGTCTGCTTTTTCCGGCTGATTTCCATCAGGGGCTCTCCGATTTTTGCCAGAGAAACCGTTCCGTTCTCCTGCCATTCCTCATAAGCTAAACGGCCGATTTCTTTTTGAAGGCCCTCGATCTCCGCGTTAAGAGTCGAAATATAGGTCTGAATTTTTTTCGCTTCCAAAAAAGTGGAGGTCTTTACATTAATTGCTGTTAAACCTTTCGATAATGATCCCTTTAAATCCGCCATAATCTTTTCTCCTGTTCATCATCAATATTCTTCGTTCGCTTTACACAGAAGGGGCCGGCAGACGGCCCCTCCGGTTATCAGCCGCCGTTTACTACCGCTTCTCTCTTTTTAATAACTTCCAAATTACTTCTTTCCAGTTGGCTGAGAAGAGACATATCGTCAAACTGCGCCGGTTCAATGGTGCCGTTGTACCAGGGCTGACTGTCAAAATATGCCTGCAGCTCTTCGTCCTGGAATTTTCTGCCATGACGGGCATAAATTTCATTTCTTGCAATTCGAAGCTGTTCTGAGGTCAGACCCAAAAGATCGCTCTCCGTCAATTGGCGGGAACTGCTGTCCGGAAGGATGTATCCGCCGCTTCCCTGGGCAGAAACTCCGCTGTTTACAGAAGTATTCGTTTCCCAAGCTGCAGCAGTTCCAGAAGGATTATTCCCCCAGGCCGCCGTGGTTCCGGCAGGGTTGTTTCCCCAGGCCGCCGTAGTTCCGGCAGGGTTGTTTCCCCAAGCTGTCGTGGTTTCAGAAGGAAGGCTCGCCGCTTCTGTCGCTGCGGCTGTCTGACTCTGGGAGGATTCTTCCTCGAACATTTCCCAAATTGAACCCTCATCCTCCGATTCCGTTTCTCCCTCACCGGATGTCTCGGTCTCTTCTTCTGAGGACTCCTCCTCTGATTCATCCTCATTATCCTCTTCATCCTGGTCCGTTTCTTCAATATTGTCTTCATCGGAAGGACCGCCGCTCTGCGCGCCTCCGGTTAAAAAGCGATAGGTTATAAAACCTCCGCCTCCGGCAACTGCCAGCAGCAAAATCAACATAAGAACCAGCAGCACCGGACTCGTTCCCCTCTTCTTCGGCCTTTGCTCCGTTATCTCTTCCTGCTGCCTTACCGCAGCTTTTTTCTGAAAAGACTGTTGCTCCGTTCTTGCAGAAGCACTTTCCAACTTTGTTCCGCATTTGGGACAAAATTTAGGCTGTCCTGATAAGTTCGCTCCGCATTTGGGACAAATCATAAACGCTCACTTCCTCCCCTTAGAAAACGGCTGCCTAATAAAAGAATCCGTAAACATCCGTATCAATCGTATATGTCTCTTTTCCGTTATAATAACTCAGATCGCCTCTCATACGTGATGTACTATAATCTGACAGCATGGCAATATCCTTTTCTCCAAAAGCATGATACTGGCCTACGCCATCTGCCAGGTCTTCATCTTTTCCCTTTTTCAGTAAGGTCAGTGTTCCCGTAGTTCCATTTCTGTCCGGATCCGTCAGGCAGAGAACCGCGCTGCTGTCCGGTACCGATGCCAGAGAATTGTACATCACATCCGTCAGTACGTTTTCCCCATTACAGTACAGCTCTCCCACGCTGCGGTCATTGAGATCCTTCAGGTAATACACTTCCCCATCGATTACTCCTTCAATATTGTTGACCTCCGTATCGTGCTCACTGATAGATCCCAGACTGCCGGAATCCAGGCTGATTGAAACCAAATCATACTCGCCGGAACTGTCCTCCTGATCCGCAGCCAGGACATAGATCTGATTGTTCTTAACGTCTCTACTATAGTCGTAAAGCCGCTGATCCTCCAGATCCACAGACGCCTCTTGTCCTCCTGCGTATACAAAGGGCAGCGCCGCACCGCTCATACTCTCCTGAACCTTGCTGCTTACATCGCTGACGCTGCTGATCTGAGAGAATTTCACCCGGACATCCTCCGTCTCGTATTTTGTATAAAGCAGATAGGAGCCAAAATTCTTATTGGTATCCCGGTCCGAATCAGAAATGGAAGAAGTATATGTAAGCACTTCGCCCAGATGATCCGTTACCAGAGTTTTCTCACCTTTTGAAACATAGTAAAGTTCCGTATAGCTGTTGTCAAACTCATAGTCCGCCAGAGACTCTCTCAATCTGTCCCTGGACTCCTTCTCCCGATACTTCTCCTGATCATCATAGTAGCTGTCGTCCACCACTGTTCTCATTAAGCCGAAGCTGCCAGGTTCCTGACGCTCATAATCCGATCTGACCGGCTCTTTGATCTGGGCGTCAGCAGCGGCCATGTCATCGTCTACATAGTCCATAGCCTTCGCAGTGCTCTCCACAAAGGAGCTGTAGAAAAAGGTTTCATTCTCCAGATCCACGGAATAGATGCTGTCTGCATCTCCTGCTACTTTTTCTCCTTTGCCCTGATCCCGAACCAGATAGACGGTTCCTTCCTTATTCAGGAGAATTTTACTGAAATCACGGTTTCGCGCCACAATCCGGGCATTGCTCTCCAGTTCCGTTTTTTCCTCCTTCATCGCAATGTCCTGATAGTAGATACTATTTCCGAATTCATCTCCCTCATCTACGGTCCAAAGCACATGTTTTCCCGACTCGTCTACAAAAAATGAGTTTACATCGGAATCAATCTTTTCTTTTTCCTTCAGGTCGCTTACATAAAGATTTCCATTTTTCTTATACAGCAGCTGATTATCATCCGTAAGAATATATGTCCCTTCAATATCCGAATCCACCCGTTCCGGTTCCTTCGACCCTCTCTGATAGTAAAGATCATAAACCGGCTCATAGTCAGAACCATACGTCACATTCTCTACGATAAAGCGATATTTCCCATCTTCGCTGAGCAGCTGCACGCTGGATAAAAGGTTGAGAGCCGGCTCAATACCTGGTGAACCCAATTCGTCCGTATATTCCTCCGGCTCCTGTTTGGAATTTTTCAGGCTGACCCCATAAAGGCTTTCATCTTTTACATAAAACAGTTCCTTAGGCGCCCCGTCAGAAGAACCCCCAAAGATTCTGGGAAGAACGAAAATACCAGCAGCCGCAATCACAACTACCGCAGCCGCTCCTCCCGCAATCACCGGGATCATTGGGAACTTGGATTTACCGGAAACCCTATCTTTCGCTCCGTTCTTTTCCTCTTGCCCATCCATACGCGCTCCGCAGAATTCACAGTATACGGAACCAGCTTCCGCTTTCTGACCACAGTTGGGACAATAGATAAATTCCTGGGATTGTCCTGAAGAAAATGACAGAGTTTCCGCTTCTGCAGCCGGTGAGGTCTCCCCCCTCATATCAAATCCGCAGAATTCACAGAATGCGGCATCGCCTTCCACCCGGTTGCCGCAATTGGGGCAGTAGGCAAAATCCTCTTCTGTCTGTTGATGTACGGGTTCCTTTTCAATCACCGGAGCAGCTTTCTCCTCTGCCGGCTCCAGTACAGGCGTTTCAGGCTCAGAATACGCCTCGTTTTTGACCGGCTCGCTTTTGACCGGTTCACTTTCCATGGGCTCAGGTCTGGTTAAAGCTGATGCAAATGAAGGTGCCTCTTCTTCATCGTCTTCATCTGGCAAAACAACCGTCTTATCCGAATCGTTATCCAGTCTGGCGCCGCACTCCGGGCAGAACAACGTACCGTCTTCCACCTCGGTCATACAATTTCTACATCTCATGGTTATTCTCCCTCCTCGAGACAAGGTCAATTTTTGTCCCATATACTCTAAAATTATAGTCGAAATTTCTATAATTTACAACTATTTCAGACTATTCCTTCAAAAGCAATTTTCAAAATTTTAAAAAAAAACGCCTCTTCGGAATCTTCCGAATCAGGCGTTTTAGTTTTTTTATTCTTCTACGGGAGAAAACTGGTCTTTACCCACAGAGCAGAGGGGGCAAACCCAATCCTCAGGAACATCTTCAAAAGCCGTTCCGGCTGCTACTCCGTTATCGGGATCACCGATCTCCGGATCATAAATATATCCACAGACATCACACACATATTTCTTCATTGTTTTTTCCTCCTAAAATTAATTCATCATTCATATTGGGATAAGCCTATCTTACCATAGTATGGCAATCTGTTCTGTGACATATGCAACATACTCAGTTTTTTTATCCGTACAATTTCTCCGGTTGAATTTCGGAGAAAAAGATATGCCGGAAACCGGAGACAGCAATTCTCTCCGGTTTCCTTTCGCTCATTCTTACTCGTCCTTTGCAGCGGCCCGCGCTTCTACTTCCCGCTTCTGCACATCGCCAGGAGCCTGCTCATAGCGGCTGAACTCATAGGAGTACTCGCCGATTCCTCCGGTCATGGACCGCAGGTCCGTATTGTATCCGAACAGCTCGGACATAGGCACATCAGCCTCGATTACCTGTTTGCCGTGATGATCGGAGTTCATGCCCAGAACACGTCCTCTTCTCCGGTTCAAATCCCCCATAACATCACCGGTAAATTTATCCGGAACCGTAACCTTCAGAGAAGCAATAGGCTCCAAAAGTACCGGATTGGCATCCATAAAGCCCTGCTTGAAGGCCAGGACAGTCGCCAGCTTAAAGGCCATTTCAGAGGAATCTACCGGATGGTAGGAACCGTCCAGCAGGGTGGCTTTAAGTCCAACAACCGGATATCCGGCCAGGGGGCCCTTCAGAACGCACTCCTGCAGTCCCTTCTCAACTGCCGGGAAGTAGTTCTTGGGGACAGAACCGCCAAATACCTTTTCTTCAAATACATAGGGCGTCTCCAAATCGCCGGAGGGTTCAAATTCCATAATAACATCGCCGTACTGGCCATGTCCGCCAGACTGCTTTTTGTGTTTGCCCTGAACCTTAACTTTCTTTCGGATGGTTTCCCGGAAGGCAAATTTCGGTTTGCTCAAAACGACTTCTACTTTATAGCGGTTTAACAGCTTGCTAACCACTACTTCCAGCTGCTGATCGCCAATGCCGTACAGCAGAGACTGGCGGTTTTCCGCGTCGTTGACCACCTTTAAGGTTAAATCCTCCTCCATCATACGGGACAGAGCGGTGGAAACCTTATCATCCTCGCCCTTATTGGCCGCCTTATAAGCCATGTAGGTATAAGGCGTGGAAATCTGAGGTTTATGGTAGACAATAGGCGCTGTACGAACAGCCATGGTATCGCCGGTCTGAGTCACCGTCAGTTTTGCCACAGCACCGATATCGCCCGCCTTCAGCTCCGGGACCTCGATCTGTTCCTTACCTCTGAGAACATAGATCTTGCCGATTTTCTCCTCAGCATCTTTATTTACATTATAAACCGTAGTGTCTCCCTTTAAGGTTCCGGTACAAATTTTCATCAGAGAATATTTGCCGATAAAGGGATCTACAATCGTCTTAAATACTCTGGCGGAAAGATTTACGTCGTCGTTATACTTGGCAGTAAAACGCTCTCCTGTGGAAACATCCACGCCGATGCACTCAAAGTGATCTGGTGACGGGAAATACTTGTCAATTGCCTGAAGCAGAACCTTAAAGCCCTGGCAGTTGATTCCGGAACCCATCATAACCGGCACAATATCACCCTCAATTACATGGGTTCTCAATGCATTGGAAATTTCCTCCTGGGTAAACTCCTCTCCCAGGAAATAGCGCTCCATATATTCCTCACTGGTCTCTGCAACTGCCTCCATCAAAGCGTCTCTGGCAATGGTCAGGTTCTTCTGAACATAATCCGGGATGGGGCACTCCTCGTAATCGCTGAAGGTGGTAAAACGGCGTCCTGCCATCTTTACCACGTTGACAAATCCCACGAATTTTTCATTTTCACGAATGGGAAGCTGGAAAGGCGCAATCTTACGGCCAAACTTAGTCTCCAGCTTTACAACCAGCTCACGGTAGCTGGCGTGGTCGTCGTCCATATTGGTAACAAAAATCAGACGGGGCAGACGGTACTTCTCGCACATCTCCCAGGCCTTCTCTGTGCCGGGCTCGATTCCCGCCTTGCAGTTTACTACAATAATCGCTGCGTCCGCAACGCTGATAGCCTCCTCTACTTCTCCTACGAAGTCGAAATATCCAGGAGTATCCAACAGATTAATCTTGATGGGACCGTTCTCGCCCTGATACTCCAGGGGGATTAAGGTTGTGGAAATGGAAAACTGTCTTTTAATTTCTTCCTTGTCGTAGTCGCTGATGGTATTGCCGTCGGTCACCTTGCCCATACGCTTCGTAACACCGGTTAAAAACGCCATTGCCTCCGCAACTGTTGTCTTACCTGCCCCTCCATGGCCGAGTAATACAACGTTGCGGATTTGCCTAGTACCATAAACGTTCATAAACTTCCCTCCTTGGATGATCGCCATATACACAAAGCAACGGTACATGGGATTCTGATTTCATGGGTCTATTCTACTAAATTTTCCAGAATATTTCAAGGTTTTTATTAAATTTAGCCAATTTATAACTAATAAGGGCCACAGCTGCAATCCCGATCAGCGCACCTGTCCCGTCCACCGCCACATCAAAGAGGCGGCAGGCCCTGCCGGGCACAAAATACTGATGGAGCTCGTCCGTCGCCGCGTAGCCAACCGCTGCCAGCCACGCTGTCCAAACGCATTTCACTCCGGGCTTTGGCGTCTTCGCGTGCAGCAGCACCGTCATAAAAATAAGCGCACCGAGGACCGCGTATTCAAATGCGTGGGCAGCCTTCCGGACAGGGAAATCTATGCGCTCCACCAGCTCCTGCCGCCGTTCCTTTGGCCACCGGGAAAAACCCGGAATCAGATTTTCGCACAGGATTGTTCCCGCGCGGTTGCTGTCCTCCGTTGATTCCTGCGCATCCCGGGCGGAAAACGTGAAGATTGCCGCCATCCATAGGATTGTCAGAAATGTAAAAATCCATTTTCCATATTTCATACCGTTTCATTTTCTCCTGTACTTCTGCCAGCTATGTTGCTGTCAAGCTTACCATATGGCCGCTTCTCCGTCAATGAATATCATACATAAAAGTTTTAAAGTTTAACGCAATAAAGTGTTGACATTTCCCTGCAAATCCCTTACACTAAAATGGATTTCAAGCAGAACAACAGTCAAAAAGGAGTCTACACCATGATTATCATTATGAAACCGAATTCCTCGGATGACCAGGTTAAACGGGTCACCGATTTGATTGAATCCAAAGGCCTGACCCCCCATCTGTCCAAGGGCTCCCAGGTTACCATCGTGGGAGTGGTAGGCGACAAGACCAAACTTCTCCACTCCAATGTTGAGCTTCTGGATGGCGTGGACAAGATTGTTCCCGTCACCGAATCCTACAAGTTGGTCAACAAGAAGTTCCATCCCGATGATTCCAAAATCCCTGTAGGAAATACCTTCATCGGCCCCGGCACTTTGACGGTAATGGCCGGTCCCTGCGCCGTGGAGAGCAGGGAGCAGCTGATGGAGACGGCCTTTGCCGTAAAGAAAACAGGAGCCACCTTCCTGCGGGGAGGCGCTTACAAGCCCAGAACCTCCCCCTACTCTTTCCAGGGCCTGGAGGAGGAGGGCCTTAAATATATGAAGGAGGCCAGGGAGGCCACCGGATTGAACGTCATCTGCGAGGTCACCAGCGCCAGAGCCATCGAGGCGGCGGTCCGGTATGTGGACATGCTCCAAATCGGCGCACGGAACATGCAGAACTTTGAACTTTTAAAAGAAGCCGGCAAATCCGGCCTTCCCGTTTTGTTAAAGCGAGGGCTTTCCGCCACCATCGACGAGTGGCTCAACGCGGCGGAGTACATCATCTCCGAGGGCAATCCCAACATTGTCCTCTGCGAGCGGGGCATCCGCACCTATGAGACCTCCACCAGAAATACCCTGGACATCAGCGCCGTGCCGGTCATCCGCCAGAAAAGCCATCTGCCGGTGATTGTGGACCCCAGCCACGCAACGGGCGTTCGGGCTTACGTTGCGCCTCTGGCTAAGGCTGCTGTGGCCGCCGGAGCCGACGGACTGATGATTGAGGTTCATCCCTGTCCGGAGAAGGCTTTGTCCGACGGGCCCCAGTCCCTGACCTTTGACGCGTTTGACCAGCTGATGAAAGAGCTGGCTCCTTACGCCAAGCTGGCCGGACGCACATTTTAGATTCACAGCTGGGAGGTATGTTTGATGAGCAAATTGGAAATGACAGATTCCGTCATCGGCTTTATCGGGTTGGGGCTGATTGGCGGTTCGATTGCCAGAAGGCTGAAAAAAGTCCGGCCCGATTTGACCATTATGGCCTACATGCGCACCCGCTCTAAGTTGGAGCAGGCAAAGGCCGACGGCGTGGTGGATGTGATTCTGGACGGCATCGGTCCGGAACTGTCCCGGTGCGATTTGATTTTCTTATGCACCCCGGTGGAGTACAACGCCCAGTATCTGTCCGCCCTCCGGCCATACCTGAAGCCGGGGGCCCTCATTACCGATGTAGGCAGCACCAAAACCAGCATTCACCAGGAGATTGAACGCCAGGATCTCACTGACTCCTTTACCGGCGGCCATCCTATGGCCGGTTCGGAAAAGACAGGCTATGAGAACTCCTCCGATCATCTTCTGGAAAATACCTATTATATCGTCACCCCGCCCCGTGACTGCCGCCCGGATCTTCCTTTAGCGCAGCAGCCGGAGAACGTCCGCCGCATCGTGGCCGTGGCCCAGGCCCTGGGAGCCATTCCTCTGATTCTGGATTACCGGGAGCATGACAAAATTGTGGCCGCCATCAGCCATCTGCCCCATCTCATCGCCTCCAGCCTGGTGTGTCTGGTAAAAGACAACGATTCCTCCGGCGTCATGAAGCAGGTGGCCGCAGGAGGTTTTAAAGACATTACCCGAATCGCCTCCTCCTCTCCGGAGATGTGGCAGCAAATCTGCATGACCAACACCGAACCCATTGCGGCTATCCTGCGGCAGTACATCGATTCTCTCAGCGAAATCCTGAAAGAGCTGGAAAATGCCGACAGTCCCGCCATCTACAGCCTGTTCGATGTGTCACGCTCCTACCGCAACTCTATTACGGACCGGGCAAGAGGCCCCATCGAGCCTGCCTACGAATTTTCCGTAGACGTGGTAGACGAGATCGGTGCCATTTCCACCATCTCCGTCATCCTGGCAGCCAAGGGCATCAGTATCAAAAATATCGGCATCAACAACAACCGGGAGCAGGGAGAGGGCGCGCTGAAGATTGCCTTCTACGACAAAGCCTCCATGGATGCCGCCTGGGAGCGCTTAAGCTATTACAAATACGAGCTGTTCCGCTGAAGACGGCAGTCATTAGAAACCTATGAAGCAAAGGAGATATTTGAATTATGGAATTTACAAAAGCCGTGGGGGCAATCACAGGAACTCTCACCGTTCCGGGAGATAAATCCATCTCCCATCGCGCCGTTATGCTGGGCTCCATTGCCAGCGGAACAACGGAAATTCATCATTTTCTGCAGGGAGCGGACTGTCTGTCCACCATCTCCTGCTTCCGCCGCATGGGCATCGAAATTGAGAACAGAGGAAACCTAGTTCTGATCCACGGAAAGGGGATGCATGGATTATCTGCTCCTTCCGGGATGCTGGATTGCGGAAACAGCGGTACCACCATGCGCCTGATGTCCGGAATCCTGGCCGCCCAGCCCTTTCCTTCCACCCTTACCGGAGACGCCTCCATCCGGAAGCGTCCCATGAAGCGGATTATGGACCCCTTATCCCAGATGGGCGCCAAAATTTCCAGCATCCATGACAACGGCTGCGCTCCCCTGCGCGTGAAGAGCAGCCGCCTTCACGGAATTCACTACAATTCTCCCGTGGCCTCCGCTCAGGTGAAATCCTCCGTTCTTCTGGCCGGGCTCTACGCGGAGGGCGTCACCAGCGTCACGGAGCCTGCCCGTTCCAGGAATCACACGGAGCTTATGCTGCGCTATTTCGGCGCTCAGGTTACCTCCAAGGATACTACCGCTTCCGTAGAACCCGCCAATGAACTTTACGGCGCGAAGGTGGAGGTCCCCGGTGATATCTCCTCCGCCGCCTACTTCATTGCCGCCGCCCTCATGGTTCCCGGCTCCCAGATCCTGATTCGGGATGTGGGCGTCAATCCTACCCGGGACGGCATCATAAAAGTCTGCCAGGCCATGGGCGCGGACCTGACCCTGGAGAACGTGCGCAGCCAGGGAGCGGAGCCCATAGCGGATCTTCTGGTGCGCCACAGCAGCTTAAAGGGCATTGAAATCGGCGGAGCCATCATCCCCACTCTCATCGACGAGCTTCCCGTCATCGCCGCTATGGCCTGCGTGGCCCAGGGGCGCACCGTCATCCGGGATGCGGCGGAGCTGAAGGTGAAGGAATCCAACCGAATCCGGATTATGACGGAGAATCTGGCCGCCATGGGCGCGGATATCACGGAAACGGAAGACGGTATGATAATCGAGGGCGGTCGTCCCCTCCACGGAGCTGAGATTGACAGCCATCTGGACCACCGCATCGCCATGACCTTCGCGGTGACGGCTCTGGCAGCCGACGGCGTAACAAAAATAAAAGATGCCGACTGCGTCCGCATCTCTTATCCAGGTTTCTATCAGGACCTGGCCCGGCTTCAGGAGAGCTAATCTCCTCCTGCCCGGTCCGGTTACTCCTGATTTTCTTTCCAGCGGCGGATTTCCTCCAGCCGCTTTTTTGTATGCTTCTCCTGTCCCTCCTCTGTGGGACGGTAGTAGGTTCTGCCGGTCAGGGAATCCGGAAGGCACTGCATCCGGGCCATCTTCGCCTTTGTGTCGTGGGCGTACACATAGCCCTCCCCATAGTGAAGCTCTTTCATCAGCCCCGTAGGGGCGTTGCGGATATTTAAGGGGACCGGCTCCGCCAGCATGTCCTGGGCGTCCTTCTTTGCCTCCTCGTAAGCCACATAAGCGGCGTTGGACTTGGGAGCCATGGACAGATAAATCACCGTATGGCTTAAATTCACATTGCACTCCGGCATCCCCAGAAAATGGCAGGCCTGGTAGGCCGCCACCGCCAAAGGCAGGGCCTGGCTGTCCGCCATAGCCACATCCTCGCTGGCAAAGCGAATCAGCCGTCTGGCGATATACAGCGGGTCCTCCCCCGCTTCCAGCATCCGGGCCAGCCAGTAAACCGCCGCATCCGGGTCCGAATTGCGCATGGACTTGTGGAGAGCGGAAATCAGATTGTAGTGTTCCTCCCCTTTTTTATCGTAGAGAAGGCTCTTCTTTCCCAGACAGTGTTCCAGAATCTCCCTGGTCACAATGGTCCGGTCTCCCTCAATCTGCCCGTTGGTCACCGCCATCTCCAAGAGGTTGAATCCTCTTCTGGCGTCCCCGTCCGCGAACTGGGCAATCATCTCCAGCATCTCATCGGTAATCTCCACCTTCAGATAGCCCAACCCCTCGGGGCTTTTCAGGGCCCGCTTTAAGAGCTGGCAGATGTCCTCCGCCGAAAGGCGTTCCAGCACAAAGACCCGGCACCGGGACAAAAGAGCGTTGTTGATTTCAAAGGAAGGATTCTCCGTGGTAGCGCCGATGAGGATGATGCTCCCTTTCTCTACATAGGGAAGGAAGGCGTCCTGCTGGGCCTTGTTGAAACGGTGAATCTCGTCCACGAAAACCACCGTTTTCTCTCCCATCCGCCGGTTTCCTTCCGCCTGAGCCATCACTTCCTTAATCTCTTTGATTCCGCTGGTGACGGCGCTGAAGTTGATAAACCGGGCATGGGTTCTGCCGGCAATAATCCCTGCCAGAGTGGTTTTCCCCACCCCCGGCGGGCCCCAGAAAATCATGGAGGGAATCCGGTCCTCTTCAATCATGCGCCGCAGAACGCCCCGCTCCCCCAAAAGCTGCTTTTGGCCCGCGAAATCTTCCAGCCGCTCCGGACGCATCCGGCTGGCCAGCGGCTTATATACATCCCTTACATCAAATAGTGAAAGCTGCTGCTCCATGTTTCTCTCCTATCCGAACGGTCCTATCCCAGGGCCACATCCAAAATCATCATGCATACAAAGCCCACCGCAAATCCTATCGTTCCAATATTAGAGTGTTCTCCCTGGGCCGATTCCGGAATCAGCTCTTCCACCACCACATAGATCATGGCTCCTGCCGCAAAGGCCAGCAGATAAGGAAGGGCCGGCCCCAAAAATCCGGAGAGCAAAAGCATCACCGCTCCTCCGATGGGTTCCACAATCCCGGAAAGCAGGCCGTAGAGAAACGCTTTTCTCCTGCCGGCCGCTTCCCTTAAGGGAAGGGAAATAATGGCTCCCTCAGGAAAATTCTGAATAGCAATTCCAAGGGACAGAGCCAGAGCTCCCGCCAGGGTAATCTCTCCGTTCTCTGCCAGAAGCCCGGCAAGAGTTACTCCTACCGCCATTCCCTCCGGAATATTGTGAAGGGTTACCGCAAGCACCAGCATAGTACTCTTCTTCAAGCTCTTTTTGGGACCTTCCGGCTCATTAGAATCCAGATGCAGATGGGGAATCAGCTGATCCAGGGCCAGCAAAAAGAAAATTCCCAGAAGCAGTCCGACGGCGGCCGGCAAAAATGCCAGCCGCCCCATTTCGTGGCTCATTTCCATAGCCGGTATCAAAAGGGACCACACCGAAGCCGCGATCATCACTCCGGAAGCAAAGCCCAAAAGGGCTTTCTGGACAATGGGACGGATGGCATTTTTCAGAAAAAACACGCAGCCTGCCCCCGCCGTAGTTCCGGCCAAAGGAATCATGAGTCCCAAAATAATCTGTTCCATCGCTCCCTCCCTAGACGTCGTAGCCCCGCAGAATCAAATAATCCTTAATCAGGCGGATCATCTGGTCATAGTCGATGCGGCTGGCATTGATGGGAAGGTCGTAGCTCTCCATGTCCATCCACTCCCGTCCGGTGAAATACCGGTGGTACTCCGTCCGCTCCTTGTCGATGCGCTTCATCCGGCGGAGAGCCTCCTTCTCGTCCACCTGGTCCACCTCGATGACACGGCGGATTCTGGTCACCGTATCGGCATACACGAAGATGCGGATGACGTCCTCCAGGCAGTCGCTCAGCACATAGTTGCCGCAGCGTCCCAGAATAATGCAGTTTTCCTCCTTCGCCAGCTTGCGGATTACCTCCGACTGGAAGCGGAACAGGTTCTCCGGCGACGTCAGCTTCTTGGAGCCGTCCCGGCTGGGCTGGGACAAATCCGGCTTCAGGTTGGTCACAATGCGGTACAGCAGCTTGTTGCCCGCCTTCTCGTCCGCCAGACGGAAATACTGCTCTCCGATGGCGCTGGTTTCCGAGGTCAGCTTCAGGATTTCCTCATCGTAAAAATGGATTCCCAGCTCCTCGGCCAGCCGCTTTCCGGTGATCCGGCCTCCGCTTCCGTACTGCCTTTCAATGGTAATGACAAAATGTTTTTTTCCCATGATCTCCTCTCCTTTCGTCCTCTCCGGGCTCATTCAGTCTTACTTCACGTCAATCTGGCACATTTTCATCGTTTCCAAGGCCGCCCGATGACTTTCAGGCGTCACGCCGGCACAGCAGGCGGCGTCCACCTGGATGGGCGTTTCCGGAAGGTAAGCTTTCAGCAGAAGGGCGTTGGAAACAACGCAGATATCCGTACACACTCCAATCAGCTCAATCTGGTCATATCCTCCCTTCGCCGCATAGTCCGCGCACTCCCTGCTTCCGAAGGTATGCTTCTCAAAGCGTTTTCCATCAAAACCCTCCAGCTGTGGACAGAGTTTCCAGCCTTCCGTCCCCTTGATGCAGTGAGGAACCGGAAGCCTGCGCCCTTCCTGGGTTTCACTGTAATTTTCAAAGTGGGTATCCAGGGTAAACACCACCTCATCCCCTTTTTCCTTGTATTCCAAAACCTTGCGGACCACCGGCTCCACCGCCTGCTGAGCCTCTCTGGTTCCCAGGCTGCCGGTAATAAAGTCGTTCTGCATGTCCACTACGATGAGTAATCGTTTCATGATGTCCTCCTTCTGCCGGCGGAATTCCTAGTTTGTCCTTTTCGTTTTCCGTCGGTCTTCTCTTTCTATTATACGATAGTTTCCCTCCCACTGCAAATTTTTTCTAAAAGTTCAGCCGAAGCCCGAACTAATGTATACGGATTCGGTGAAACGAGGAAAGCAAGATATTCCCTATTGACAAAACCCTCTTTCTGTATTAGGATAAATACCAAGTGAAAAACGAAACCGTTGAGAAAGAGGAGTAAGCTTTCAAATCGTTGAATCACAGAGAGCCGCAGGCGGTGGGATTGCGGTATGAAACGGAAAGCCGAATGGACTTTTGAGGGCAGTCTTGAAAAGGCGTCAGCCTCGTAGGGATTGACGGATTCCGCCCCCGTTAGACAGGCGGCACATATGCTGGTATGTGGAGAGTGGACTGTTGCAGTCAATTTTGAGTGGCACCGCGGATTTAATTCGTCTCAATTACAACTTCGGTTGTAGTTGGGACTTTTTTTATTCCCAAAGGCTGTTTTTCCGTCTCCCGGACCACAGGTACATATTATATAAACAGGAGGAACAAAATTATGAAGAAAACCATCGCAATGCTTTTAACCGCAGCTTTAAGCGCATCCCTGCTGTCCGGCTGTGTCACCAAGGTTTCCGATGAAACCGCTGCCTCCAGTGCTGAGACGGAAGCCGCTGCTTCTGATTCTGCTTCCGCAGAGGAAAGCACCCAGGCAGAAAGCTCCGGTGAAACTGACAGCGAGTCCGCAGCTGGGTCCGCTAACCTTGCAGATGGCTCCTATACCATTGGCATCGGACAGTTTGCGGAGCACGGCTCTCTGGACAACTGCCGGGAGGGCTTCCTTCAGGGTCTGGCAGAGGAAGGTTTTGTCGAAGGAGAAAATCTGACAGTCCTTTACCAGAACGCCCAGGCGGACGGAGCCAACTCCAGCCAGATTGCCACCAACTTTGTAGGCCGGAACGTAGATTTAATCTGTGCCATCGCCACCCCTATGGCCCAGTCCGCGTACAGCGCGGCTATGGAAACGGAGATCCCCGTTATTTATACTGCGGTAACAGACCCGGTTGCCGCTGAACTCGCCACCGAGGACGGCGCTCCCGTAGGCAATATCACCGGTACCAGCGACGAGCTTCCGGTGAAGGCCCAGCTGGAGATGATTCGTCAGATTCTGCCCGAGGCCAAGACCATCGGCATCATGTACACCACCAGCGAGGTAAACTCCGAATCCACCATCGCTCAGTACAAGGAGCTGGCCCCCGATTACGGCTTTGAAATTGTAGAAACCGGCATCTCCTCTTCCGCCGACGTTTCTCTGGCCGCCGACTCTCTCTTAACTCAGGTAGACTGCATGACTAATTTAACCGATAATACGGTAGTTGCTTCTCTTCCCGTTATCCTGGATAAAGCGAACGCTTTAAATATTCCTGTATTCGGAAGCGAAATCGAACAGGTAAGGATTGGCTGCCTGGCCGCCATGGGACTGGATTACATTGAGCTTGGAAAGCAGACCGGACACATGGCCGCACAAGTATTAAAGGGCGAGGCAGAGGCCAGCCAGATGAACTACGAGGTCATTGAGGAAGCCGCTTTCTACGGTAATTCCAAAGTAGCTGAGAACCTGGGAATTACTCTTCCTGAGGAGCTGACCAGCCAGGCAGTAGAATTATTTGACGATATCGCGCAGTAAATCGATCATGGAGGACGATCATGTTAACTATCATACTGGGTATTTTTGAGGAAGGACTTGTATACGCTATTATGACCCTTGGCGTATACATCACCTACAAAATTCTGGATTTCCCGGACCTTTCCGTGGACGGCACATTTCCCCTGGGGGCGGCGATCACAGCCGCCGGCATCGCCAACGGCTTTCCGGTCATCGGCTTTGTCTCCCCGGTCCTGGCTCTGGCCCTCTCCTTTTTCGCCGGAGTCCTGGCCGGCTGCATCACCGGACTAATCCATGTAAAATTAAAAGTACGGGACCTTTTCTCAGGCATCATTGTCATGACCGCCCTCTACTCCATCAATCTGAAAATCGCAGGGAGAGCCAATCTTCCCATTTTCAGCCAGGATACCATCTTCCGAAACGAGTTTCTGGACCGCATTGTGCCTGAGGCCTTAAAGCCCTACACAGTTTTAATTATCCTGATTCTCATTGTAGCCATTTGCAAGATTTTTCTGGATCTTTACTTAAATACCCGATCCGGCTATCTGCTGCGGGCTGCGGGGGACAACGATGTGCTGGTCACCTCTTTGGCCAAGGATAAAGGCTTTGTAAAAATCATCGGTCTCTCCCTGGCCAACGGCTTTACCGCCCTGGCGGGAAGCATCTACTGCCAGCAGAAAGGATTCTTTGAGAGCTCTCTGGGAACCGGAACCATGGTCATCGGCCTGGCAAACGTCATCATCGGCACCCAGCTTTTTAAACATCTGGGATTTTTCAAAGCCACCACTGCCGTCATTTTCGGCTCCATCATTTACAAGGCCTGCGTGTCCATCGCCTTAAACCTGGGCGGTCAGTTCCGTATAGGAGACTATTTGATTACCATCCCCATTACCGCCTCGGACTTAAAGCTGATTACCTCCATCCTGTTTTTGGTAATCCTGGTAGTCAGCAACAGCAAGAGAAAGAAGGTGAAAGTCCATGCTTGAGCTGAAGCATATCCATAAATATTACAACGCCGGCACGGTAAACGAGATGTGTCTCTTTCAGGACTTTAACCTGACCATCAAGGACCGTCAGTTCGTCTCCGTTGTGGGAAGCAACGGCTCGGGAAAGACCTCCATGCTGAACTTAATCTGCGGGAGCATCCCCCTGGACGACGGACAGATTTTCATCGGAGGAAAAGATATTACAAAAATGCCGGAATACAAGCGGCAGCGCCGCATCGGACGGGTTTACCAGAATCCCGCCATGGGGACCTGCCCCTCGATGACCATCCTGGAAAATATGTCCCTGGCGGACAATAAGGGCAAATCCTTTAACCTCCGCCCCGGCACCAGCCGCCAGCGCATCGACTTTTACCGGGAAAGCCTTCGTTCTCTCGGACTGGGGCTGGAGGATAAAATGGATGTAAAAGTGGGCGTTCTCTCCGGCGGACAGCGTCAGGCCATGGCCCTGCTGATGTCCACCATGACCCCCATCGAGTTCCTGATTCTGGATGAACACACCGCCGCCCTGGACCCCAAAACCGCGGAAACCATTATGGAACTGACAGGAAAGATTGTAAAGGAAAAACAGCTGACCACCATCATGGTGACCCATAACCTGCGGTACGCTGTGGAGTACGGCGACCGGCTTTTGATGATGCACCAGGGGGAAGCGGTTCTGGATGTGGAGGGAGAAGGGAAAAAGCAGATTGAGATCGACCATCTTTTAAAGAAATTTAACGAAATCAGCATTGAATGCGGCAACTGATGTCATGGACAGCCGTATGTACGCAAAAAGGAGCTCCGCCATTGGATTTGATTTCCTGGCGGAGCCCTTTTCGTTTTTATCCTTCCTGCTGGATCGGCTGCTCCTCTGAGGCAAACAGCACAATCTTGGAAGCTACATTATCATCGTCGGACCAAATCAGGCATTTCTTGCCCTCGTTCAAGTCAGACAGAGTCACCATATTCCGGGTCAGATAGGGAAGGATCTGGCAGTCCTGAGCAATCTCATACTCCACACCTGCTGTCGTAGTCAGCACTGCTGTGCCAGAAGACGCATCCGCAACCACGCCCTTAATTTCCACATAATCCGGAACCTTAAAGTCTGCCGGAATCTGGCAGAGAATTAATTCCGCATTGCTGATGGGCGGAAGGCTCATGGTCATCGCCGGTCCCACATAAGCGTAGACGGTGCTCCCGTCCTCCAAATCATCCAGCAGAACCGGATATCCGTTCACCGCATCCAAAATCAAGGTTTCCTCTGAAATATTCAGAATTACCTCTCCTGTATATGTACCAATGGATGCCCCCTCAGAAGGAGCGCTCTCCGGCTGGCTGTCAATGGAAAGGCGGCCGTCCTCCGTGTGGGTTACAGGACCTCTGAGGATGACGGGGCTTAATGCGGGCGTCTGGGACTCCTCCAGACTTTCGATGGTACCGTCCACCGTTTCAATCACTGTGGTTTCTTCTGTCTCCGTCGTCTGTGCAGCGGACTCCATCTGGGTGCTTTCCTGTGTGGAAGCAGAACTGGTCTGCGCAGAGCAGCCTGCAGTACCAATTACACCTGCAGCCAACAGTCCTATTACAAATACACGATTTCTTCTCATCGATCATTCTCCTCACTTTCTATTCTGACAAAATCGCTGTCTTTCGTATCTTGCCATTACACTTAGGAGTATATATGATCGACGCATATTCTCCAATAAACTTTTTCTTAAAATTTCCTACGAATTAGTGGAGTGTCTCAAAAAGGTTCTTAAAACTTATCACTTTCAATGCTTCCCTCGCCTTTTCCAATATTTCTTCTATGTTGGCCGAATCGTATGTATCCAAAAGCATTGCCAGTTGAAGAACCAACGGAAGATTCACTCCCGTTATTACTGTGTATTGATTTTCATATGCGACCTTTACCGCCATTTTAAATGGAGTTCCGCCTTCTATATCAGTCAAGATTAAAATCTCGTCATGTTTCTCAAACTTCTTGGCTGCTAAAATAATTTGGGCTTCCAGCTCTTCTTCCGCCATTCCAACCGGAAATTCAATTTCACAGAAGTCCTGTATGTCACCCATCAACATTCTCATTGGACTAAGCAAACCTTGGGCAAATGTACCGTGTCCAACTACAATCATTCCGACTCTTCTTTTCATTACCCAATCCCTCTTGTCCTTATTTTTCGTGCTTCCTCTATTTCACTAAGGAACATCCGGGCTCTCTTCGGGTCAATCGGATTGCGCATATCTCCATTTTTTATCCAAGTAGCTACACTGACTCCGTCATAAAACGTCAACAGACGCCGAACATTTTCACCCGTGGCTCCCCCTCCTAAAAACACCGGAATTTCCGGCAATTTTTTCTTAACTGCCTGCACATATTCCAGGCTTTCTTCCGTATTCGAACCGCTGATAAAAATCCCATCTGCAAAAGCGCTCTTTATTACATCAACCGCTGCTTCCGGCTTAGGCTTGGGCGCTAAGTATGTACTGTTAATTTCCTGAACATCCGCATATACCGGAATCCTGCTCCCCAGACGCTTGCGAATATTGCAGATCGCCTCACATTGGCCGAACATAAATCCGCAATTTGCAATACTGACCCCTGTATAGAGATGTTCTACTCGCACAAAATCCGCTTCTGCTGCTTCTGCCACTGCCAATGAAGCGACTCCGTCCCAATTGACCAAAACACCGATTATAAGGTCCGAAAACGCTCTTCTGACCTCGGTCCCCAAGCGCGTCATATACGCTATGGTTTCCGGCCTTGCCTGCTGGCCAACAGGTCCGTCATGCATATTTTGAAGGATAAATCCATCAAACCCCATTTCCGCAATCATGGCGGCCTCTGTCATTACGCCGTTCAAAATTTCCCGAAATGTTTTACCTTGATTCAAATAGCTCCCTGGCATTGCTTCCGGCTGGAGCATCACCAATGCCAACGGATATTCTCTCTTCATTTTTTTCTCCCTCCCAAGCTAACCTTTTCTTCATAGGCCAACGCAGCCTGAAACATAGCAGCCGCCGGGATTAACCCCTGCTCCGTAACAAACCCTTCGATATGCCGAGGTGGAATACGCACCAACTCCAAAGAATGAAAATCAACTTTTTCTTTGATCGACTCATCCCAGCCCTCGGCAAGCCTTTGCGCTAAATCTGCCTCGATTACCTCCTTAAATACTCCCTGGCAGAATCTCATATCCACTTTCAAAAAGGGAGTTAACACATAATAAGGCACATCATACAGATCGCTGATTTCCGCCAGAAGGTCCGACCCCACCGTATTAAATGCGGAGCCATCCGGGTAAAATGTTTCCGCGCCAATCAATACCGCATCAATCTTGCGAATAACTGTCAGCATAGCTGCATCCGCAATAAAGTGGACTTTATGTCCCGCTGTCACAAAAGGCTTTACAAATGGTTTTCCTCCATCGATTACACGGCTTTCCGGGATATAAACTTCCACTGGCGTTTCCAAAGCCGCAACGCATTTTTCTACCGTACTGGAATAATCATATACCATTAATGTTTTTATATGCTTTCTGTCCACAATATTTTTAAAGCAAGAAATAATCCTCTGCGTATCCTTTTTGGAAGATTCAAAATATTCTTTTATACTATTTTCGATACATTCCCCGGTATCTTTGACTTCTGAGTTCTTGCACAGAGGGCCAAGCATCAAGTTAATCGCGTTAATGATCGCATAACTTGATTTCCCCCTCGTTTCCTTAAAATAGTCCCCCACCAGCAGGCATCGTTTCAGTTTTTCCTCATCCGGAAGTTCCTCTCTTCCAACCGCTGTGAACATATCTCCGATCATGCGTATATGACGGCTTGCTCCCAACACTCTACCTAAAGCAATGTCATCAAACTGACTCTGAACTTTATAAGGCAGCAGTCCTCTTACCTCATCCCTTTTCAGCACAACATCGTACCCCCTTACACGTTTAAAGACAGCAGCTTTTCCGCATTTTCTTTAAACATTTTTCTCCGGTAATTTTCACTTAATTTTAATAGCTGAAATGTATCGATGGAACACTTGGTAATCTGATTTGGATAGTTGGAGCCGAACAAAAATTTTTCCGCCGGGAGTTTTCCAAAAGCTTCATGAAGAACCTGCATTTCCGTCTGCCCGGAGGTCTCACACATTACATTGTCATATGAAGCAATAAACGGAATGCTGCCGTATCCAAAGTCAATGCCTCCGATGTGAAGTATTACAAACGTCAGCTTTGGATGTCTTTTAATATATTTTTCCCACTGCTGAGGCATGGTTCTTGGTCCCCATCCTGCAAAAAGTTTTACCGGCAGGCCTCTCTGTTCCGCAATGTCAAAAATTGGTTCCAAATGGGGTTCATACTCTTCCGGCAGGAAGCCGTATTCCCACGAGTTAAATTCCAGCGCTTTAACCTCCGGAACAGCCGATACCCGCTCTGCTTCCTGGATGCAGTCATCCTCTTTCGGATTGATAACTGCACATGCCATCAGTCGTTCCGGGTACTGTCTGACATATGAAATCATGGCATCATTTTGATCCCGGATGCTCTTTCCCTTTAATGTGGATATCATCCGCACCCCAATTCCATTAGCGTCCATATCCTGAATTATGCTTTCAATATCATATTTTTTGGTAATCAAATCTCTCTCTACATGTGCGTGGAAGTCAATGATCATGGCTGCTCTGCTTCATCCTTTCTCCAGTTATGACAAAATTCCCAAATAAACGCAAACAATTCCCAATACCATCGTTCCGACCATCAGCAAAATCGGGGAAACTTTTTTCTTAGTCATCAGATAATACATCAGAAGAGTATAGAGCAACGGAATCAAATTAGGCATAATCCCATCCAGGACGCTCTGCAATTCTATGGTTGTCTCTTCTGTCTGATAGACAATTGGAGTGGAACAATAGACCAAGGAGGAAATGAAGCCTCCGCAAACGATGAATGCGGCAATTGCAGCGTATTTCGTCAGCTTATCCAGTATTCCGCCTTCCTGCATGCCTGCTACCAAATGCATTCCGCTGGAATATCCTTTAAATATTCCGAAATAGCGGACAATCATCACAACTGACAACATAACCAGTAAAAAAATCGCCGGTCCGGCCACACTGGTATAACCGCTGGCCGCAGCTAAGGAACAAGCGATTCCGGCCATAATCGGTCTCAAGGTACCATGAATCAAAGAGTCTCCGATGCCTGCAAGAGGTCCCATCAAAGCCACTTTAATCGCATTAATTGAATCCGGCTCAATATCCTTCTCAATCGCCAGTCGTTCCTCCATAGCCGCAGAAACACCTACGCAAAAGGCCGCCATACGGCCTTCCGTCAAGAACAGCTGCGTATGTCTGGTATACGCCTCGGCTTTCTCCTCCTTGGTTTCATAGACTTTCTCAATCACAGGAATCATTGCCTGGGTATAACCGGGAGCTTCCTGTTTTGTCACACTGCATCCGCTCTCAATAGCTAAAGAATACAGCAATACTTTCCATAAGTCATGCCGGTTTAAACGTCTTTCGTCTTTGTTCATCTCACCCATAATTCTTCTCCTTTCCCAGCAAACCTATGCTTCTTTTTTTTCGGCGTAATACGTCAGCGCTACGCATACAACCGCAACCACCGCAATACCAATCATATTTACCCCTAAATACGAGGCAAAGAAGAATCCAACCAGGAAATACGGCCACGCCTGCCGGCTCTTAATCGTACTTAAAAGCAGCGCTACGCCTACCGCCCCAATCAAACCACCGCCGGCAGCAATTCCTGAAATCACCTTTTCCGGAATAAAATCAATAATCGCCTGTACATAACTTGCCCCAAAATATACTGCAATAAATGCCGGAAGTCCAAACAAAACGTATTCTACAAAACTGGGAATAATGCTGGTCCAAAGAATAATCCCCTTAGGATTTGCCTCCGCAGCCGCCTGTTCTACTTTTCTCTGCGTAAGCTCATAAATGGTAGTATTTCTCGTCTGCCTAAAGATCTGACCAATTACCGCAATAGGCAAAGCAGTCGCAATTCCAATCTCCGTATTTCCTGCCAGACAAGCAAATGCTGTCGCAATAGCGGAACTTAATACCTCGTCTGGCGGAATAGCTACCCCCACAAATACTACTGCCAAAAACATCAGTTCAACTGATGCACCAACTTGCAGTCCGATGCTTAAATCCCCCATCACCAATCCTACCAGCGGTCCAATGCAGATTGGCCGGTAAATAAAAGAGTGCAGAAACGCTTTATCCAGAAACCCAATCCACACAATCAGAGATACCAATATTGCCTGAATCAATAAACTCATTATAACCCCTCCAATCCAACATTAATATTTTTTCAATAGTTCTGCCCCGTCTTTTGACCTCTCCGTAGGGATTGCTCTAACATCCAGCTGAATTCCCATTTTCAGCAGTTCCCTCATAGCTGCCGCATCCCTTTCTTCAAGATAAATATAGTCTAATACTTTCTTTCTCCCCGTTTCTGATTTGGAGTTACTGATATTGCCAATATTAATCGTTTTAATTTCAAATCCCATCTTCAAAAACTGCCTGGCCTCCTCCGGATTTCTCATTAACAGAAGAACATTGTCATTGTTCGTATCTGTTTGAATCCGCTTTATTCCATCTTCCTTACTCAATATTTCCAGCTTAATTCCGCTGGGAACCGCCAGCTTCAGCAGCATCTGTTGTATGGAATCACCAGCCGCCTTATCATCTACTACAAGAATTCTTTTTGCTTCCGCATAATCAATCCATCTGGTTATAATCTGTCCATGAATCAAACGATCATCTACCCGCATTACCGTTACCCGCATCGTTTCACCTCCCGTCTTTATCTAAACGCTCCACAAATATTCCGCGTTTTTATAATAGATATCCTCTAACTCCCAGTCCTTTAAGCCCAGAAATGTCAATTTTTCAATTTCAACATTTGTAGGTTTATAGGGCCAATCTGTTCCAAACACAATTCTCTTTGAATCGATTTCCCGAACCGCCTTTTTCAAATTCGGATACTCCATCTGACAAGAGGTTTCCAGCCAGATATTCTGAAGATCTCTTACTGCCTCAATCGTACTGTAGCCAAATTCCCTGCAGCCCATATGAGTAAAAAGTACTCTTAATTTCGGATGGGCTTTTGCGTATTCAATCCAAGGGAATGGTGTACACAGCGGAGAGGTTCCGACATGAACCTGTATATGTACGCCATATTTTTCAATCGCCGTTAATATCCCATCAATCTGAGGACAATTATCGCTGTAATACCCATGTTTCCACGGATGAAATTTTACGCCATTCATTTTGTAATCCCCTAAACAGCGGTCAATTTCATCATAGGCATCCGGCGCTTTCGGATTAATGAATGCATACCCCATCACAACTCCCGGGAATTCCAGCATTGCTGCATGAACAAGATCATTCTGCACCCTCGTGCTGGTTCCGGATAAGCTGCTGATCCCCACTTTTGAAATACCGAAACTTTGCAGCTCCTCCACCAGCATCTTCGCGCTGTTTTCTTCACCCGAGCTTGTTTTCCCCAGATGGGAATGCACGTCGTACATTTTCATTGCTACACCCCTCTCTTTTTTCTCTCCATATGGACAAAATATTTTTGCTGATCCGCTTTATCATAGTTTCTGGAAAACTCAACCGGTGTTCCGTCTTCCAGACATGATATCCGTTCCCGATATAAAACCGCTTTTGGTTCTTTCATAAAGAGCTCTGTTCTCACTTGGAGCGACGGAATTCTTGCCTCGATCGTCTCATCTGCGTATCCCAATTCAACGCCATGCTGTTCATAAAATTCATACAATGATGTTGTTGCGTCAAACTCATCCGGATTAATGTGAAAACCGAATCGCAGGCTGATAAATGTCTCGTGTAAAGCTGAAATGCGCCCATTAACCAACCGCAGCCTTTTTAAATATCCGATTTTTTCTCCAGGGAAAATTTGCAACATTTCACTGATCTTGCCGTCTGCTTCAATCTCCCCACATTCTAAAATGATGGAGCTTGGTACATTGCCTCTCGCCCGCACCTCCTCGCTAAAACTATTAAAAGAAAACGTCTCTCTATATTTTTTTTGAGGAAGCACATAGGTACCAACGCCTTTCTTCTTTTTTACATATCCATATTTTTCCAAGTCAGATATAGCTCTTCTTACCGTGATTCTGCTTATTTCATACTTGTTCTGTAATTCTGCCTCTGACGGGAGCAGAGAGTTTGCCGGGTATTCCCCCTCTATAATATTTTTCTCCAAAATCAAATAAAGCTGATGGTGAATCGGAATATTTGACTTTTTGTCCAACGTTCGTTCCATTTTACCCTCCTGTTATAACATGTATACTATCATATTATGATATGTGAGTCAATATATTTGTGCATTTTATTTGTTTTTTTCTTAAATTCAGCGATAAAGATCACATTTTGCACAATTCCAGGCCTTCAACTTGTTATAACAAGTAAAGGCTGCCGCATTTTAAGCAGCAACCTTTCGCAAAAATTTCTATTTCTAAATTGTTAGATTACCTGGCCATCTCGCTCTGAGGCCCCTTCTGATTGTGGGCCTTAATAATGGTTTCAATCTCGTCCAGATTGGAGGACGGAAGGTCTCCGGGGATGGTATTCTTCACCGCTGCCGTGGCGTTTCCGTAAGCCACCGCCTTGGCGCAGTCCCCTCCGCTGGAAAGCAGGCCGTAGAGGGCTCCCGATATGTAGGCATCGCCGCTTCCGATACGGTCTACCACCTCGATATCCCGGTAAGGCTCCTCCTCATAGTATTCCTTCCGGGCCGCATCGTAGATGACGGAGCCGAAGGTATGGCGTTTGGGGCTGTGAACAATTCTCTGTGTGGAGGCCACAATAGAGATGGGGAACTCCTCCGTAAAGCTCTTCATCATTTCTCTTGCTGTTCCCGTCTTATGGAACGTCAGCCGGGCCGTATCCAGATCGGAAGAGCACACGTCTGAACTCCAGTCACTCATTCATCTCGTATGCCGTCTTCTGCTTGAAAAAAAA